>Ga0335082_10003406_pt1 | contig 17281 bp, 14 predicted proteins | sample Lox_Sample_41_FD_206718 | JGI IMG/M metagenome (GOLD analysis project Ga0335082, IMG submission 206718) | Soil microbial communities from Loxahatchee National Wildlife Refuge, Florida, United States - Lox_Sample_4.1 | ecosystem: Environmental > Terrestrial > Soil > Wetlands | place: USA... | reverse complement strand
GGAAAAGAAATGACCGCGGCGACGAAACATCTTGATCTCACAGCGCCGCCGGTCGTTAACAAGATCGCCCAGCGGTCCCTGATCATTGGCGTGATCTTCAGCATTGTTGCCGTGATCCTCGCCATCGAGAGTCCTGGCGAATTCTACCGCGCCTATCTGCTCGGCTTCATGGTCTGGCTCGGCGTCGCTCTCGGCTCCATGGCGATCATCATGATTCGCCATCTCACCGGCGGCGGCTGGGGTGTCGTCATTCGCCGCATTCAGGGCGCCGCCATGCGCACTGTCGGCATGATGGCGATTCTGTTTATCCCGCTCTGCTTCGGGCTCTCGAAGCTTTATCCCTGGGCAATGCCGCTCGAAGCAATTCAGAACGAGCACATTAGAGAGCACCTTGCGAAGCACAGCTTCGTCTACACCTATCTGAACCCGCGCGGGTTCATCATCCGCGGCATCATCTATTTCGCCATCTGGAACCTGATCTCCTACCTGCTCTCACTGTGGTCGAAGCAGGGTGACAATCCTAACGCTCCCGACAATACGCAGAAATTCAAAACTGTTGCCGGACCGGGCCTCATCCTCTACGGCTTTACGATTACATTCGCCGTCATCGACTGGGTGATGTCGCTCGATCCCAGCTGGATCTCCACCATCTTCGGCCTGATCATCCTCATCGGCGAAGTTCTTTCGGCCATGTGTTTTGCTGTGGTCGTCGAGCGCATTCTCTACAACTACAAGCCCATGTCCGACATGCTGCGGTCCGACTTCGTTCACGATCACGGCAAGTGGATGCTCGCCTTCACCATGGTCTGGGCCTATTTCAACTTCTCGCAGTGGCTGATCATCTGGGCCGGCAACCTCCCGACCGAAATCACGTTCTACCTGAAGCGCGTGCAGGGTGGATGGCAAACAGTCGGCCTGTTCCTCGTGATTTTCGGATTCGTCGTTCCCTTCGCGATGCTGCTCTCACGCCCTTTCAAGCGCGACATCCGCAAACTGGTCTGGCTTGCCGCCTGGATCATGGTGATCCGCTGGATCGACCTCTTCTGGATCATCGAGCCGAATTTCTCGAAGGCATTCACCATCACTATCGCCGATATCGTTGTTTCCATCGCGATCGGCGGACTTTGGTTCGCCCTGTTCTTCCGCAATCTCGGCTCGCTTCCCTTGCTGCCGGCCTACGACCCGAGCGCCACCGAAGTACTTGAAGATCATCCGCATCACACGCCCGGTGTTCCGGAGAACGCATGAGCCACGATACCCATCCCACGAATTCGACCGGCCATGGCGACTACGAGCGCCGCGATATCGGCGTCTCCGGCGTGGTGTACTTCATTATTGGTCTCGCTGTAGCGCTGGTGATCGCCTCCTTCGTCGTCGACGGTCTGTACAAATACCTGGAACACCGCTCTGATGATGAGCAGCCGGGAGTGAGCCCTCTCTCCACCAGCACCGCGAAAGACACGCGCCGTCTCCCTGAGGAGTACAAAACCGATGCCGAGGGCAAAGACTACGAAAAATATCTCGACAAGAATTTCCCCTCGCCGCAACTCGAAACCGACGAACGCTCCGAACTGAACAAGATTCGCCTGGGCGAGGAAAACACTCTCAGCACCTACGACTATGTCGACAAAAATGCCGGCACCGTCCGCATACCAATCGACCGCGCGATGGATCTGATTGTCCAGCGCGGCCTGCCCACAAGGCAGCAAAGCGGAACCGAACCGCCGAAGCCACAAGGAAAGGCAAAGTGAAGCACGAGGTCTACAATTCGATCTTCAAACCGCAGCGCACTTCTTCGCGCCTTTCGCGAGCCCTTAGCGACCTTCGCGGCAAAAGCTTTTTGTTGGCAGCGATCGTGCTCCTGACCGCAACAGCCTGGGGACAAGGCATGTCCCAGGGGATGATGTCGCCGCCGGCCAGCGTCCGCCCGCCATACCTGACAAACGTAGGGATAGAGCAACACCTCGACACTCAGGTTCCAGCCGATCTCGCCTTCGTCGACGACGCCGGCCATCAGGTCAAGCTAGGCGACTACTTTGGCAAGAAGCCGCTCATCCTCAACCTCGTCTACTACAACTGCCCCATGCTTTGCGGAGAAGCCCTCGCCGGGCTCAGCACTTCCATGAAACTGGTGAAGTTCGACATCGGCAGCGAATTCGAGGTCGTCACTGTCAGCTTCAATCCGCGCGAGACCACGCAACTCGCCGCCGAAAAGAAGAAGGAATATCTCAAGCGCTACGGGCGCCCAGGCGCTGAGAATGGTTGGCACTTCCTCACCGGCTCCGCCGATTCCATCAATGCGCTCACCAAGGCCGTCGGCTTCCAATATCAATACGACCCGGGGAAGAACCAGTACGCCCACGCCACGGCCATCATGGTGCTCACTCCCCAGGGCCGCATCTCGCGTTACTTTTACGGAGTTGAGTTTCCGCCGAAAGACCTGCGCATGGGATTAGTCGAAGCCTCGCTGGGAAAAATCGGCAACGCCGTCGACCAGGTTCTTCTGTACTGCTATCACTACGATCCCGCCACCGGAAAATATGGCGCGATCGTCAGCAATATGTTGAAACTCGGCGGCGGTCTGACCATCTTGCTGCTCGGCGGAATGATTCTCGTATTCCTCCGCCTTGAGAAGGCAGCATCGCGCCCCGGCAACTGGAGTCATGTAAGAGGAAGTTAGGTAACTTCCGAAAAGAATATGTTCGATAACTTTCCATTGTGGCCCGATCGGGCCTCGAGCATGGCGGGCAAGGTCGATGCCCTGTACATCTTCCTGATCATCGTGTCGGGGATGATGACGCTTCTCATTTTCACCGCCGTCGTCTACTTCGCCGCTCGCTATCGCTATCGCAAAGGTGTCCCTGCCGAACAGATTGAAGGTTCCACGCCGCTCGAACTCACCTGGACCGTCATTCCTATGGGCGTTTTCATGGTGATCTTCATCTGGAGCGCCGTCGTCTATTTCAAGATGCGCACTCCACCCCGCGACGCGACCGAAGTCTACGTCGTCGCCAAGCAATGGATGTGGAAGCTCGAACACGCCGAAGGCCAACGCGAGATCAACGAACTGCACGTTCCTGTCGACCGTGACGTAAAGCTCATCATGACCTCACAGGATGTCATTCACAGCTTCTACGTTCCAGCATTCCGCATGAAGCAAGACGTCCTTCCCGGACGCTATACGGTCGCATGGTTCCGTGCCACCAAGCCCGGCACATATCACCTGTTCTGCGCCGAATACTGCGGCACGCAACACTCCGGGATGATCGGCTCCATCGTCGTAATGGAGCCCGCGCAATTTGAAGCCTGGATGTCCGGCGGATCCGGCGGACCGCTCTCCGCCACCGGAGAAAAGATTTTCGCTGAACTCGGTTGCGCCACCTGCCACCGCGCCGACACGCAGGGCCGCGGCCCCAATCTGCAAGGCGTCTTCGGCAAGCCTGTGCAGCTTGAAGACGGACGGATGATTACCGCCGACGAAAACTACGTCCGCGAATCAATCCTCGATCCCGGCTCGAAGATCGTCAAGGGATTCAAGCCCGTCATGCCGACTTTCCAGGGTCTGGTCAGTGAGGAGCAAGTGAATGCGTTGGTCGCCTATGTCAAGTCGGTGTCACAGTCGGGTGCCGCCACCGGCAAGAGCGCTGCGGCCACCGAACCCGAAGGCGTCTCGGGCAAGGCGCAGGGGAGTAAGGTGCAATAGTTATGGCTACCGGGAACATTCCACCCGTTGAACGGGAAGATTATTTAAACAAGCATTACGGCGTTGGTTCGTGGCTGTTCACCACCGACCACAAGCGCATCGCCCTGCTCTATCTGATCTCCATCACTTTCTTCTTCTTCATCGGCGGATTCTTCGCCCTGCTCATCCGTCTCGAACTTCTCACACCCGCCAGCGATCTTGTCCAGGCCGATACTTACAACAAGTTCTTTACCCAGCACGGCATGGTGATGGTGTTCTTTTTCCTCATCCCATCGATCCCTGCCACTCTGGGCAATTTCCTCGTGCCGATGATGATCGGCGCCAAGGACCTCGCGTTCCCCAAGATCAACCTACTCAGCTGGTATCTGTACATCATCGGCGGCATCATGATGCTGCACTGCATGGTGACTGGTGGCGTCGATACCGGCTGGACCTTCTATACGCCATTCAGCACCGCTTTTACGAACACAAAGATCGTTGAGGCCGGGCTCGCTATCTTCATCGCCGGATTCTCCTCCATCCTCACCGGCTTGAACTTCGTCGTCACCATTCACCGCATGCGCGCTCCCGGCATGACCTGGACGCGTCTGCCTCTGTTCATCTGGGCGCATTACGCGACCAGCATCATCCAGATTCTCGGCACCCCAGTCGTTGCCATCACCATCGTGCTGGTCGCAGCCGAACGCGCCTTGCACCTCGGCATCTTCGATCCCAAGCTCGGCGGCGATCCGCTTCTCTTCCAGCACCTGTTCTGGTTCTACTCGCATCCGGCCGTCTACATCATGATTCTGCCGTCCATGGGGGTGGTCAGCGAGATTATTTCCTGCTTCTCGCGCAAGCGTATCTTCGGATACAGCTTCGTCGCCCTCTCCTCCATCTCCATCGCGGTTTTCGGATTCCTCGTTTGGGCGCACCACATGTTTGTCGCTGGCATGTCCGTCTACGCAGCGCTGATCTTCTCCTTGTTGAGCTACTCTGTGGCGGTACCGTCTGCCGTCAAAGTCTTCAACTGGACCGCCACGTTATATAAGGGCTCCATCCACTACGATGCGCCCATGCTGTACGCATTCGGATTCCTGGGTCTGTTCACCATCGGCGGACTCACCGGCCTGTTTCTCGCAGCACTCGGCATTGACGTCCACGTCACCGACACCTACTTTGTCGTCGCCCACTTCCACTACATCATGGTCGGCGGCGCGCTCATGGGATACCTCGGCGGCATGCACTTCTGGTGGCCCAAGATCTCCGGCAGGCTCTATCCCGAAGGATGGGCACGTCTCGCGGCGTTGATCGTCTTCATCGGCTTTAACCTGACCTTCTTCCCGCAATTCATCCTGGGCTATCTCGGCATGCCGCGCCGCTACGCCGACTACAGCCACATGCCAGAGTTCCAGATTCTCAACGTCTTCTCCACCGCGGGCGCCACCGTGCTCGGAGTCGGCTACCTGCTTCCCATGGTCTACTTCCTCTGGTCTATGCGCTACGGTAAGCCTGCGTCCGACAATCCGTGGAACGCTGCCGGACTGGAGTGGCAGACACAATCACCACCCACAACTTTCAATTTCCCGGAAGAACCTGTCGTGACCTGGGAAGCCTACAACTACGACGAAATCGACAAGGGCCAGAAGGAGGTTCCGCAAGTTGTCGGATAGCCAAGCCATGGCCGCTCACACTGAAAGCCATAACCCGGCGCTTCTGCATCACTTCGCCACCGAAGAACAGCAGCGCAACTCCGCCAGCTTCGGTATGTGGATCTTCCTCGCCACTGAAGTGATGTTCTTCGGAGGCCTGTTCTGCGCCTACCTGATCTATCGCCGCTGGTACTTCGGAGACTTCGCCGCCGCCAGCACCTCCATCAATGCGAAGCTGGGCGGCGCCAATACTGCTGTGCTGATCTGCAGCAGCTTGACCGTGGTCTTGGCCATCTGGGCGGCGCAGACTTCTCGTCGCGCTCTCATGATCGGGATGCTCATTCTCACGATGCTCTTCGGACTCACCTTCCTTGGCATTAAGGGCATCGAATACGCCGACAAATTCCACGAGCACCACGTTCCCGGTCCAAGCTTCAGCTTCGATCACGAAGAGATTCCCGGCAATCCTGGTCATTACGCTAATCCGCATCACGCCCAGATTTTCTTTGCTCTGTACTTCATCATGACCGGACTGCACGCCCTGCACATGGTGATTGGACTAGGAATTTTCACTTGGTTGTTGTGGGCGGCATGGAAGGGACGCTTCACCCCCGAATATCACACGCCTTTGGAAATCGGCGGCCTATACTGGCATTTCGTCGATATCGTTTGGATTTACTTGTTCCCCTTGCTGTACTTGATTGATCGGCATACGTAGGGCTTGGGATGAATTTGAGGCAACCATGTCTACACATTCCACTTCGGAACATTCAAAATCTCCGCTGACGACATATTTCGCTGTCTGGGCCGCACTTCTACTCGGCACGTGGCTTACATACCAAGCATCTTTGCTTGATCTTGGCCGCTACAACTCCGCCGTCGCCCTCATCATTGCGACCACCAAGGCCCTGCTCGTGGCCCTGTTCTTCATGCACCTAAAAGGCGCCAGCGAAAAGCTGCTGAAGCTGGTCGTCGTCTCCACCCTTTTCTTCCTGATTCTCCTGATGGCACTGGCGATGTTCGATTACGGCACCCGCTGGTTCAGCTAATGGGAAAGAGCGGCCCTTTAGGGCCGCGTTGGCATCTCAAAAATGAAAGGGCCTTTAGGCCCCGTACAGCGCAACCCTCGACCCTTCGAATCCCCTGCGGTATACTCGCGCGTCAACCTGATTCCCTGCTCGAGGTGACGAAATGGCCTTCTGCAACTCGTGCGGTGCTCCCCTCGCCGAGGGCTCAGGATTCTGCAGTAAGTGCGGAGCCGCCGCCACCGGCGCCCCGATTGCCGCCCCCACTTCTCCGGCGCCCCCCATCGCCCCTCCTGCCTCTACAAGCACCAGCCCCATCAAGATCATCCTGATCATCGTCGGCATTGCCGTCCTCATCTGCATCCTCGCCATGGTCACATGCGGCGTCGTCGTTCACCACGCATTCAAGAACGCCAAAGTCTCGGAGAAGGGCGACAGCGTAAAGATCGAAACTCCCTTCGGCCCTATCGAAAGCAGCACCGATCCTCAAAAAGTCGCTGACGAACTCGGCATCGAAATCTATCCCGGCGCCCAAGTCCAGAAGGCCGGGACCACGGCAGTCACTTTTGGCAGCCTCCATACCATCACAGCGAATTTCGAAAGCAGCGACTCCGTCGACAAAGTATGTGGTTTCTACCGTTCGAAGTTCTCCGGCGTCAACGTATTCAGCTCCGACCAGAACCAATGCACCATCACCTCCACTGACAAGGGGAACCAAACCACCATCACCGTTCAGTCCGATGGCGATGGTTCTCGATTTACCATCGTCAAGGTAACGAAGTCCTGAAACTGGGTAAAACTCGCTCGATGCCACAGACCGTGCCAGCCTCAACCTCATCCGTGACCGATCCCCTCGGGCTGCACGATAGCCTCCGCAGGAACATCCGCGGCGACGTAAAGTTCGACAACGGCAACCGCGCCCTTTACGCCACCGACGGCTCCAACTACCGCCAGGTCCCCATCGGTGTAGTTCTCCCGCGCGACGCTGACGACGTCGAAGTTGCCATTTCCATCTGTCGTGAGTTCGGCGCTCCGCTGCTCTGCCGCGGTGGCGGAACCTCGCTCGCCGGACAGTGCTGCAATGTCGCAGTCGTCCTCGACTTCACCAAGTACATGGGACAGATCCTCGAGATCGACCCCGCACAACGCATCGCCCGCGTCCAACCTGGAGTCGTTCTCGATCACCTCCGCAACGCCGCCGAAAAACATCACCTGACCTTCGCCCCCGATCCCGCCAGCCACGACCGCTGCACTATCGGCGGCATGATTGGCAACAACTCCTGCGGCGTCCACTCGATCATGGGCGGCAAAACGGACGACAACATCGAGGCCCTCGAAGTAGTCACCTACGATGGCGTGCGCCTGGAACTAGGTAGCGCCGGCCTCCGGCCGGCTGTCGCGAGGGCTACCAGCCCTCGCACTCCGGATGAGTCCCGAACATCCGCTCGTGCTGATCAAATCACGTCAGCTCTGAAACAAATCGCCGACACCTACGCCGACCTCATTCGCCAGAAATACCCGCAAATCCCCCGCCGCGTCTCCGGCTACAACCTCAACTACCTTCTCCCCGAAAATGGATTCCATGTAGCTCGAGCACTCGTCGGCTCGGAAGGCACTTGCGCCACAGTCCTCGAAGCTACCTGTCGCTTAGTCGAAAGTCCCCCGGCACGAGTTCTCGCCGTCGTCGCCTATCCCGATATCTATCAATGTGCCGACCACATCCCTGAGATCCTCGAACACAAGCCCATCGGACTCGAGGGCTTCGACGACCTTCTCGTCTATTACGAGCGCACGAAAGGAATCAACACTGAGGGCCTCTCGCTTCTTCCCGAAGGTGCCGGATGGCTCATGGTCGAGTTCGGCGCGGAATCCATTCCCGGTGCCGAGATGCAAGCGCAACGCATGATCGACGCACTCCGACGCAGCCCCAATCCTCCCAATGTCAAGGTCTACTCCGGCGCAAACGCGAAACGCATCTGGGAAATTCGCGAATCCAGTCTCGGCGCCACATCGCACGTTCCAGGGGAGCCCCTTAACTGGGAAGGATGGGAAGACGCCGCCGTTGCTCCCGAAAAACTCGGCGGATATCTTCGCGACCTCCGCAAAATGATGGCCGACTTCAACTACAAAGGTTCTCTTTACGGACACTTCGGCCATGCCTGCGTCCATACGCGCCTCAACTTCGATCTGCAATCCGAAGAGGGCATCGCCAAGTACCGCAAGTTCGTTGAGGAAGCTGCTGACCTCGTCGTCAGCTATGGCGGATCCCTCTCCGGCGAACACGGCGACGGACAGGCACGCGCCGAACTTCTCCCCAAAATGTTCGGCCCCCAATTAATGGAGGCCTTCCGCAAATTCAAAACCGCCTGGGATCCCGACTGGAAGATGAACCCGGGCAAAGTAATCGATCCGTACAAGCTGGACGACAATCTCCGCCTCGGACCGGACTACGATCCTTGGGAACCGAAAACTCACTTCCAGTTCCCCAACGATCACGGCAGCCTAAGTCACGCCGCCCTGCGCTGTGTCGGAGTCGGCAAATGCCGTCGCGAGGAAGGCGGCCTGATGTGCCCCAGTTGGCGCGCCACTCACGACGAAGAACACTCCACCCGAGGTCGCGCCCACCTGCTCTGGGAAATGACTCAAAATCCCGACCGCGGGGACGCCATCATTCGCGACGGCTGGCGCAGCGAAGAAGTCAAACACAGCCTCGATCTCTGCCTCTCCTGCAAAGGGTGCAAGAGCGACTGCCCGGTCAGCGTAGATGTAGCGACCTACAAATCCGAATTCCTCTCTCACTACTACGAAGGCCGCCTCCGCCCGCTGAACGCCTACGCGTTTGGTAACATCGATTTCTGGGCAAACCTCGCCTCGAAAGCCCCCGGCTTGGTCAACCTGACAACGCAGCTTCCCTTCCTGAGCGACATAGCGAAGATCGTGACAGGAATCCCGGCCCAGCGCCGGATTCCCCCCTTCGCCCCGGAAACGTTCAAACAATGGTTTTTCCGCACGAGCAGGGCTGGAACCATTCGTCCTTCCCGTGAGTGGGACGGTTTAGAAATCAACGAACACCAGACCGAACCGTGGAAGAGCGGCCCTTCAGGGCCGCGTGAGTCCCAACGACAAAATGGGGCTTCAGCCCCAGAGGTTCTTCTCTGGGCCGACACCTTCAACAACTACTTTCTTCCCCAAACCGCCCGCGCCGCCGTCGAAGTCCTCGAAACCGCTGGATTCCGCGTCCTAGTCCCCCGCGCCAACCTTTGCTGCGGACGCCCCCTCTACGACTTCGGCATGCTCGAGCGTGCTGAGCGCCTCCTTCTCGACATCCTCGATCAACTCGAGCCCGAGATCGAGGCCGGCATCCCTGTAGTGGGCCTCGAGCCCAGTTGCGTCGCCGTTTTCCGCGACGAACTCACGAACCTCTTCCCAAACGATGCACGCGCCCAGGCCCTCAGCAGGCAGACCTTCCTCCTCAGTGAATTCCTCGAGCAGAAGCTCAGCCCCGGCGCCCAGCTCCCTCAGCTGAACCGCAAAGCCCTGCTCCACGGCCATTGCCACCACAAATCACTGATGAAGACGACCGCTGAGGAGTCCCTCCTCCACCGGCTCGGTATCGACTTCACCGCTCCGGCCCCCGGATGTTGCGGCATGGCCGGATCCTTCGGCTTCCACGCCGAGACCTATCCGGTTGCCCAGGCCATCGGCGAACTCGAACTCCTTCCCGCCGTCCGCCTGGCTCCAAACGACTGGCTCATCATCGCCGACGGATTCAGTTGCCGCGAGCAAATCGCTCAAAGCACGAACCGCCACGCCCTCCACTTGGCCGAAGTCCTCCAGATGGCTCTGCAACCCAGCGCCCTCGACAAGGACGACCCCTATCCCGAGTCCCGCCAAGTCCGCGGGCAGCAAGCCGAGATCCGCGCTGGAATGAAACAGGCCGGAATCAAATTAGGAGCGGTAACCGCAGCAGGCCTGCTAGCCTGGGCGTTAACCCGCCGCCGCTAAGAAACTAACCGCTGACGCTATCCACGATCACGGAGGGGCAGCATTTCGACCTAAGAAGCTCACGTAGGGACAGCCGCCTCGGCTGTTCGGCCACAAAGCGGCGAAAGAAGCATTATTATTAGCATTTTCAACAACTTACGGGACCACTACCCCAACCTCCAGCTTTCTGGGACAATAGGAGAGTACCCAAGCTCGGGTCTCCGCCACGCAAGTCAGCGCCCAAGAAACTGGCCCCTGATACCTGACCACTGATCATGGACCGCGAACTCACAACCTTGGTCTCCACCGACGTCGCCCATGCCCTCGACACTGAGGTTCAGCACTCGTGCGCCAAGCCGGACGGTCCACTCCGCGGCTCCGTCCTAGTCCTGATCCAATACGACGTCTGCGAAGAGATACGCCTTGACGTCATCCGCCAAATCCTCCAGGCCCGCCACGCCCAAGCCACTTTCAAGAGCAGTCAGGCGCCTTCTTATGTCCGCTACCAGCGGCCCCCGGTCGCTGATCGCCTTGAGCCTCTGGTCCTCGACTCCGGCGAACGCCTTACCGGCGAGATCAAGTACTTCGACTACGGGGTCGTTAGCCTCGTCTTTGAACTGCCGTTCTCCGGTGACTGGGACAAGCTCGTCGAACTCTCCGCCCGCTGGACTTCCGACACGAATTTCGAGAAGCTCGCCAACCGCGTGATCCACCAGCGCCTCGAACGCGCCGCCCCCGCCCTCATCAAGCCCTACCAGGAAGACAACTGGCTCCAGGAGGACTACTTCATCTTCCACGTCCGTGAGATCGACGGTGCTCCCTCCGCCGAAGACCTGCTCTCTACCCAGCGCAACGCCATTTCTCAGGTCGTCCGCGGAGAAACCGCGACTCTCGCCGAAGGCGAGCGTCAGGAGATCCTTTCGTCCCGCATCTCCTACTATCCCAGCGACCTAGCCGTCATTGGATGGAACGCCGCGTTTATCTACGACACCCAGGCAGGCGCCGAAACCGCCATCCAGCTCCTGCAATACGCCAACTCTCAGCTCCTCGAGTTCCGCCACTACGACGAGCTCATGACCCGGGAACTCGAGGATGTCTACGACTTCCTCGAAACCGGAGGCAGTGGCCTCTGGTCCCGCTGGCGCACCGCTCGCGCCGCTTCGAAACTTCACACCGTCTTGCTCGATGTCAGCGAACTCACCGAGCGCGCCGACAACGCCATCAAATTTCTCAGCGACATGTTCTCCGCGCGCCTCTACAAACTTTGCGCGCAGAAGGTCGGAGTGCCCGACTACAAAGACCTGGTCCAGGAAAAACTCCACACCGCCGAAGACCTCTACCGCTTCATGATCGAGCAGTTCAACCAATCCCGCGCCTTCGTCCTCGAGCTGATGGTCGTAGTGATCCTGATCGTCGAACTGATCTACTTCTTCAAAGGGCACCCAATTTAATCGGACCACGCAGGGACAGCCGGCCTCGGCTGTCCGGGAGACCGGAGGGCAGCGCAGGGACATGCAGCCCCAAACTGTAAGCCGTGACAGCAGACAATACGCCCCAATACCCGCAACAATTCTGAAGATGACTTCTCAACGCTACGCGGCACGTCTCCTATTTCTAGCTCTTCTGCTTCTGTATGGCGGCCAGGGTTCGGCCAAGTCCAAGATGATCATGAGTTGGCGAAACCCCGAAGCCCCATCGACAAAATTCCAACACGTCCTCGCCTTGGGACTCAGCCAGAAAACCGCCGTCCGCGCAGATTTCGAAGATGCCTTGGCAACTCAGCTCGCAGAGCTCAGCCTGACTGCGGTTCCCGGCAACACGATTCTCCTGCGCCCCGAAGGAACACAGCTCGACCTGAATTATCTGAAAGGACAAATCCGCGACAACAAAATTGAAGCCGTGATTGTCTCGCGTCTACTGAAGATCGAGAACACAGTCACCTACGTCCCTGGTCAACCCATCATGCCGTACCCCTACTACGGCACTTTCTATGGCTACTACCAAACCGTCTACCCGATCGTTTACACCCCCGATTACCTGCGCGAGGAAAAGAAGGTACGCATCGAAACCAATCTCTATCTGGTTTCACAAGGGGATGGCGTTCTGGTTTGGACGGGAGTAACGGACACCTTCGATCCCAACAAACTCCATAAAGCAATCAACCAACTAGTCAAGCTACTCCTGAAACAAATGCAAACCGACGGAGTCCTCCCAGCAGGAACCACGTAGGAACAGCGAGGGATGACAAGAACGAGCCACGGAGGGACAGCCACATCGGCTGTCCGCGAGCCCGAAGGGCGAGCGCTATAGACAACGAAGTGGTTCGTAGCAGGAAGATTGGAGCAGATCTACGCGGATTCACCGAAAAAACAAAGACCTGTTTTCCAGAACGATCCGTGAAAATCCGCGTAAATCCGTGGCAAAGAAGTTTTTCTCTCACCGCTCACTGCCCATCGTCAGTCACTTCTCCAAATACAAATCCGCCACCTTCAAGGCCAACTGAGCAGGATCCACATCCGCCCGATTCGCCAGCACAATCACCGTCAGCTTGTCCTCAGGAAAGCGCTGGATGGTAGTCCGGAACCCGACAGTCTCTCCGTCATGCCACATGCGTTTGTGTCCCTGATACGGATCGAGAAACCATCCGAACCCGTAGCTGACCGCCTTTCCATTACCCGTCGTCGGCATTGCACCCGACACTTTTACGGGAGTCAGCGCCGGCTGCATCTCGGTTTCGCCCAGCAGCGTATGCTCGCGCAGTGCGCGGTCCCATTTTTCCAGATCCTCCAGCGACGTATAGATGCCTCCATCGCCCAGCACTGCCGACGTCGGACTCTGATCCGTCTCTTGCCAGGCATTGCCTTTCTTCGTGTGGCCAAACGCACGCTTCGGCACTTCGTTCCTGCCGTTCTCATAAGCTAGCGAGCGATTCATCTTCAGCGGCACGAAAATTCGCTCGTGTAGAAAGTCGCCAAAGCGCTGCCCCGAAACCTTCTCCACAATCATCGCAAGCGTTGCATACCCCGAGTTGCTGTACTGCCACTTCGAGCCCGCAGGAAACTGGCCCACAGTCTGCTGTTCCAGCAACTTCAACACTCCCGCATCCAGAATCTGCGGAATCTTGTCCTCGGGCGTGTCGGGATACTGCTTCGTCAGGATGTCTTCATAGTCCGGCAGTCCCGAAGTGTGGTTCAGGAGATTGCGGACTGTGATCGTCTTTCCGTACGCGGGAAACTCTGGAAAGAATTTCGTCAGCGGATCGTCGTATTGCAGCTTGCCATCATGTGCCAGCAGTATGATGCACGTCGCTGTGAACTGCTTGGTGAATGAGGCAAGGCGGAAGTCTGTCTGCTCATCGATCGCATGCCGCGTCCAAAGATCAGTAACCCCATACCCGCGGCGAAACACAACTTGCCCGTTGCGTACCACGAGCACGGCCGCTCCTGGCGCGTTGCTCGACTTAAGAAAAGCAAAGATGCCATCGATCTGGCTATAAGAAACCTGGGCGGAACCGGAGATACAAAAAATGACCCCTCCGAGAAGTACTGCGAACGCCAGCCTTGCTTTCGCCAAGAAGCCCCTCGCTCAACAATGTTTTCGAACCGCCTACAATAACAGATGAAACACAAGTCTTTGGCAAGAGGACTACTCCTCTTATTTCCCGCCTCGTCTGAGATAATCCTTGTTCCAAATCCCGGAGGTTTCTTGAAGGCTCTGTTACTGGAAAACATCAGCGCCGTGGCGGTCGAGCAGTTCCGCGCTGCTGGATATCAAGTCGAATCGCACAAGGCCGCTCTCGAAGAGCCCGAACTGATCGAGAAAATCCGCGACGCTGAAATTCTCGGCGTACGCTCCAAGACCGCCGTTACGAAGTCCGTCATCGAATCCGCGCAAAAGCTGGTCGCCGTCGGCGCGTTCTGCATCGGCGTCGACAAGATCGATGCCAAGGCCGCAGGCGAACGCGGCATCGCTGTCTTCAACGATCCTCACTCAAACTCGCGCTCGGTGGCCGAACTCGCTCTCGGAGAAATCATCCTGCTGCTCCGCCGTACCTTCTCCGCCTCAACTGAAATGCATAGCGGCATCTGGAACAAATCGGCTGCCGGCGCTCACGAGGTCCGCGGACTCACGCTCGGCATCGTCGGCTACGGCAAGATCGGCTCCCAACTCTCCGACCTCGCCGAGGCCATGGGCATGCGCGTCATCTTCTACGACACCTCTCACGTTCTGGCGCGCGGCAACGCTCGTGGCGTCACTTTTCGCGAGTTGCTGGAGACCTCCGACGTCGTCACGCTCCACGTCGACGGCAAGAAGGAAAACCAGGACCTCTTCGGCGACCAGGAATTTCATGCCATGAAAGATGGCGCGTGCTTCCTCAATCTTAGCCGCGGCTTTGTGGTCGATCACGACGCGCTCTCCACCCACATAAAGACCGACAAGCTCGCGGGTGCAGCCATCGATGTATTCCCCAAAGAGCCCGAATCTGGCGCTGGCTTTAAGAGCGCTCTGCAGGGCCTGCCCAACGTCATTCTCACGCCTCACGTCGGCGGCTCCACCGAAGAAGCCCAGCACAATATCGGACACTTCGTCTCCGCCAAACTGCTCGACTACACTCGTACCGGTGACTCTACCCTGAGCGTGAACTTGCCGCAGTGCCACTTGGAATTCGAGCAAGGTTCGTATCGGCTTATGCACATCCACCACAATGTTCCGGGCATTCTGCGCGCAATCAACGACATCCTCGCCGATCGTGGTATCAACATCGAGCGTCAGTCGCTCAATACGCGCGGCACGTTGGGCTACGCAATCTACGACATCAATCGTCCGTGCGACGAAGAATTGATGAGAATGTTGCGGACCGTGCCCCAAACAATTGCAGTAAGAACCGCAGGATGTTAGCGAGCTTCGCGCGAAGTCACAGGAAGCCAAACAAGCGAATTCGGGCTGGAAGGCAGTAGCTAGAAGCGGGGTTTAAATGCGCGGACTAAAAAACAAACGAATCCTGATCACAGGAGGCGCCTCCGGCATCGGCGCCGCCACGGCCGCACGCTTTCTCGAAGAAGGATCACAAGTTTGCGTGCTCGATCGCGATGCCCAGGCCGGCGCGCGCATCAAACACGAACTCTCAGGCCTCGGCGAAGCCATCATCGCCGACGTCACCGACCTCATGCAGGTCGAGGCCGCATTCGCCGAAGCCATCCGCCGCATGGATGGCGTCGACGTCCTCGTCAACAATGCAGGCATCAGCATTCGCCACAAATTTCTGGACATCACTCCCGAAGAATGGGATCGCGTCATCGCCGTCAATCTCACCGGCGTTTTCTACGTCGCGCAAACCGCGGCGCGCCACATGTGGGAACGCGGCACCGGAGTAATCCTGCAAACCGCCTCAACCAACGGCGTCATGGGATACCCCTTCTACGCCGACTACAACGCCACCAAGGCCGGCGTGATCGAACTGACGAAGTCCATGGCGCTGGAACTCGCTCCGAAAGTCCGCGTCTGCGCCGTCGCCCCTGGCTACGTGCTCACGCCCATGCAGCGCGCCGAGTATTCTGATGCCATGCTCGCCGAGGTGAATGGCAAGATCCCGATGCGCCGGCACGCCTCACCTGACGAAATCGCAGCGCTCTTCGCCTACCTCGCTTCCGATGACGCCGCGTTCGCCACCGGGCAGGTGTTCACACTGGACGGAGGCGAAACGGCTGGAGGCCTCGCCAGCCGCTGACTTCACACGAATCGAAAGACACGAGGACGCACTATGCGACTGACAGATCGAGTGGCGTTGATCACCGGCGGAACCTCCGGCATCGGCGAGGCTACCGCGCTGCTCTTCGCCAAAGAAGGCGCGGACGTGGCCATCGCTGGCCGCAACCGTGATCGCGGCAAAGACGTCCTCAAGAGGCTCAAGCAGTTCGGCGACGCCGGAATTTTTCTCCGCGCCGACGTCAGTTCGCCCGGCGACTGCCGCCGCGCCGTCGAAGAAACTCTCAACGCCTACGGCCGTATCGACATTCTCTTTAACAACGCCGGCGTCTACTATCCGCAGACGGCTCTCGAGTGCTCCGAAAAGCAATGGGACGAGCAGATCGACATCAACCTCAAAGGCACCTTCCTCATGTCGAAAGCCGTCTTACCCACCATGATCGCCCAGGGCCGCGGCGTCATCGTCAACAACGCCTCTGGATGGGGAATCGTCGGCGGAGATCATGCCGTCGCGTACTGCGCCTCAAAAGGCGGCGTGGTCCTGATGACGAAAGCCATGGCAATCGATCACGGCCCGCAAGGAATTCGCGTCAACTGCGTTTGCCCGGGTGACGTCGAAACGCCCATGCTCCCCGCCGACGCGAAGATGCGAGGCCTCAAGTGGAAGGACTACCTCGCCGGATGCGCCAGCCGCCCTCTCGGCAGAATTGGTACGGTCGACGAAATCGCGAAAGCGGTCCTATTCCTCTCATCCGATGATTCTTCTTTCATGACCGGCGCAGCACTCATCGTCGACGGAGGAGGCACCGCCGATTAAGCCGCCAACCATCTCATTCGTCGGCGGAGGTCGCATCACCAGCGCACTAATCGCCGGCCTGCGCCTCGCAGGCGATCGCCGCCAGATCATAGTCCACGATCGCAATCGCGCAAAGACGCAACGCCTGCAAAGTGATTTGAAAATCAAGATCGCCCGCGACTTACCCGACGCAATCCAGCATTCAGAGATCGCAGTGATCGCAGTCCGACCCGCTTCGGTTGCCGGCCTCCTGGACGAAATCTCAAAGTCCGCCACGACTCCCCGCCTGTGCGTCAGCCTCGCCGCAGGAATTCCACTCAAGATTCTTCGCGCCAGCCTCCCCGAAGCACGGTGGGTACGAGCCATGCCAAGTCCCGTCTGCCGCGCAGCAAAAGGCCTGACAGCTCTCTGCTTCGATCAAACCGTGCGCACGAAA
>Ga0335082_10003405_pt1 | contig 17283 bp, 18 predicted proteins | sample Lox_Sample_41_FD_206718 | JGI IMG/M metagenome (GOLD analysis project Ga0335082, IMG submission 206718) | Soil microbial communities from Loxahatchee National Wildlife Refuge, Florida, United States - Lox_Sample_4.1 | ecosystem: Environmental > Terrestrial > Soil > Wetlands | place: USA... | reverse complement strand
GTCCCTTCTGGGCGAGGGAGAGGGCGGCGGAGATCCCGGCCGCGCCCCCGCCCACCACCAGCACGTCGGCGGAGACCTCGACCTCGCCGGTCGGGAGGGGGCGGTGGAGCGCCACCCGGCTCAGGGCGGCGGCCACCAGGCGGCGGGAGCGGGCGGTGACCACGGCCGGATCCCCGCCCACCCACTCGGCCTGCTCGCGCAGGTTCACGAGCTGCAGGTGGTGGGGGGAGCGGCCCGCCCCGGCCAGCACGCCCCGGAACGTCTGCTCGTGCTCCCGGGGCGAGCAGGCGCCGAGCACCACCCGCTCCAGGCCGTGCTCACGGATCCGGGCGGCGAGCCAGGCCTTCCCCTCGGCCGAGCAGAGGACGTCGTGGACGGCGACGTCCGCCACCCCGGGCCAGCCCCCGGCCTCCGAGAGGTCGGGGAGCCGGATCACCTGGCCGAGGTTCGGCCCGCAGCGGCAGAAGTAGAGGCCGACGCGGCCGGCCGCCGCCTCGGGCTCCTGGGCCTCCGCGCCGCCGGTCGGTCCCTCTTTCACGCTCCCGTCAGTACTGGATCTGGATCACGCACTTCGCCCCATCCCCGCGCACGGAGAGGAGGGTCTTCTTGCGCCGCTCGCAGAAGGTCCGGATGTCCTTCTCGAAGGTGGGGCAATCGCCGGCGATCTCCACCACCGTCCCGGCCGGCGTCTCGGCGGTCTCGACCGCCAGCTTGAGCACGGGCTGGGGGCACCTCATGCCCATGCAGTCGATCTTCAGGATGTTGAGTCCCACTTCCGGATCTCCTCGGGATGGGCCGGGGGCGCCGGCCACGCACGTGTTTCCGCGCGCGGTGCTGCGCCCGCGCTCACCGGTCCACACTACCTTCGGGATCGTGACCCAGTCAAAGGGCCGGGGGGTGCGTGCGTTCCGCACTTCCGGTGCGCCTCGACGGGCCGCGTCAGTACTTCGCGTCCTCCGCCTCGATGAGGCGGTAGATGTCCTCGGCGCTCCCCGCCTTCATGATCGCCTCGCGGAAGGCCGGGGTCTTGAAGATCCGGCTGATCCGGGCGAGCGCCTTGAGGTGGGCGCCGGCCGAGTTCTCGGGGGCGAACAGGGCGAAGAACAGGTAGGTGGGGCGGCCGTCGATGGCGCGGAAGTCGATGCCGCCCGGCGAGCGGCCGAAGCTCGCCATCAGGCCGGGGAGCCCGGCCACCTTGCCGTGGGGGATGGCCACGCCCTCCCCGATGCCGGTCGAGCCGAGCTTCTCCCGGTCGAGGAGCACCTCGAGGAGGCGCTGGCCCTCGACCCGGGTGCTCGCCGCCAGCGGCTGGGCGAGCTCGGCGAGCACGGCCTGCCCGGTCTGGCCGGAGAGGCTGGCGATGACGGCGTCGGGCCGGAGGAACTCGACGATCTTCATGATCGACCGGGGTCAGGTAACACGGGTGGCGACGGGTGAGCAAGCAGGCAGGCTCGCAGGCGGGGCCCCCGGCGGCGCGGCCGGGGGCCCGCCCGGCGCTCAGCCGGCGCTCGCCTCGATCAGGCCGAAGTTCCCGTCGTCCCGCTTGTAGACCACGTTGATGGCCCGGTCCTTCGTGTTCTGGAACACGTAGAAGCTGGCGTCGAGGAGATCGAGCTGGAGGATCGCCTCGTCGAGGGTCATGGGCTGCGCCCGGAACCTGGTGCTCTTCACCACCCGGTGGCTCGGGCGATCGGGGTGCTCGATGATGTCGAGCACGTCGTGCCGGACGTCGACGGCGCCGGGGGCCTCCTGCCCGTTGGCGGCCTTGTGGTTGTAGAGCTTCTCCTTGTGCTTCTTGAGCTGCCGCTCGATCTTGTCGGCGGCGGCGTCGATGGACGCGTACATGTCCTGGGACTTGGCGCAGCCGCGAAGCAGGAAGCGCCCCGCCTTCACGGTGATCTCGGCGTGGTGGTGGAGGTTCTCGACGTGCAGCACGGCGTGCGCCTCGCTCGGCCGGTCGATGTACTTCTGGACGTGCTCGACGCGCCCCTTCACGTGCGACTTGAGGGCTTCGGTGGGCTCGAGATGCCTGAAGGTGATGTTCACCTGCATGAACCGCCTCCTTGGGAGGACCGTCGAAAATGCTTCGGCCGCGGCCCGGCGGAGTGAACCTCCCGCCGGTTCCGCGGCCGATGCCGATGTTGCCGAAGCTGGCAACATGCCCACTCCATAATAGCGCAGCGCCCCGGGGCGCGATCGGCAGGAGCGGGACGCCGGACCGCTCATCCGGGGCGTCAGGCGGGGAGTCCCCTGACCGCCGGACGGGGAGCCCTGGCGCCGGGGCCACGGCCAGGCGGGGGATCGGCCTCGGGGCGACGTCCGCCGCCCCTCCGCCCGGCCGCCGGCGCGTGCCCTCGCCGCGCCGGCCGGGCGATCTCACCGGCCTCCGCCCGCCGGGCGCATCCGGGGGTGCGCCCTAGAAGAACTTCTTCCGCTTCGAGCTCGGCAGGATCCCGAGCACCTCGCGGTACTTCGCCACCGTGCGCCGCGCGATCTCGATGTTCTGGCCCTTCAGGATCTCGACGATCCGCTGGTCGGAGTGGGGGTGCTTGGGGTCCTCCGAGGAGACGATCTGCTTGATGTGGTTCTTGACCGCCTCGCTCGCGATCTCGTCCCCCCCGGTCTTGTTGATCGCCGAGTTGAAGAAGAACTTGAGCTCGTAGATCCCCTGGGGCGTGTGCACGTACTTGTTGGTGGTGACGCGCGAGACCGTGGACTCGTGCATCCCGATGTCCTCGGCCACGTCCCGGAGGATGAGGGGCTTCAGGTAGGCGATCCCCTTGTCGAGGAAGTCGCGCTGGAACTTCACGATCGACTCGGTGACCTTGTAGATGGTCCGCTGCCGCTGGTGGATGGAGCGGATCAGCCAGACCGCGCTGCGGAGCTTGTCCTGGATGTACTCCTTGGCCTTGCCGGCGTCGCCGTTCTTCAGGGCGGCGCGGTACATCCCGGAGATGCGGAGCTTGGAGAGGCCGTCGTCGTTCAGGATGGTGACGTACTTGTCCCCCATCTTGTGCACGTAGACGTCGGGGGTGATGTACTGCGGCTCCTCGTCGGTGTAGGCGCGCCCCGGCTTCGGCTCGAGGCGGCTGATCACCTTCACCGCCTTGACCACCTCCTCGATGGGGATCTTCAGGTCCTTGGCGATCGCCTGGTAGTTCTTGGACTCGAGGTGCTTCAGGTGGCGCTCGATGATCGCCACGATCTCGGGCGTGTCGGCGTTGATGTACCGGACCTGGAGGAGCAGGCACTCCCGCAGGTCGCGGGCCGCCACGCCGATGGGGTCCAGCTGCTGCACCTTGCGGAGGACCTGCTCGGCCGCCTCGACCCCCAGGCCGCTCTCGAAGGCCACCCGGACCAGCGGGTCGCTGGTGGCGGCCTCCTCCGCCTCGCCCTCCACCGGCGGCATCTTGAAGTAGCCGTCCTCGTCGAGGTTCCCGATGATGAGCATCGCGGCGCGCTCCTCGTCGGGGGAGAGGTTGGAGAGCCGCAGCTGCCAGACCAGGTGGTCGACCAGGTCGGTCTTGCGCGTGAGGGTGGCCTCGTACCCGGGCAGCTCGTCGTCGGCCAGCCCGCGGTTCGACGGGGCGGTGTGGCCCTGCAGCTGGTAGTGCTCGAGGTACTGGTCCCAGTCGATCTCGTTGGCCCCCTCCTCGCCCTTCACCTCCTCGGCCTTCTCCGCCTCCTTGTGCTCCGGCTTGGCCTCGGCCTCGGCCGCCTCGGCCGGGCTCGCCCCGTCCTGCACCGGCTCCTCGTCGGGCTCGTCGGCGCCCTCGAGGAGCGGGTTCTCCGTCATCTCGGTGCGGATCAGGTCCACGAGCTCCATGCGCGACAGCTGGAGGAGCTTGATGGCCTGCTGCAGCTGGGGGGTCATCACCAGCTGCTGGGTCATCTTGAGGTGCTGCTTCAGCTCGAGGCTCATCGCTGCTCCACCGGGGCTTCCACCTGCGGTTCGTCCAGCCGGAACTTCTCGCCCAGGTAGACGGCCCGCGCCTTGGCGCTGGCCGCGATCTGGGCCGGGGTGCCCGCCTCCAGGATCGTCCCCGCGGAGAGGATGTAGGCGCGGCCGCAGATCCCCAGGGCCTCGCGGACGTTGTGATCGGTGATGAGCACGCCGATGCCGCGGTCGCGCAGCGAGCCGATGAGCCGCTGCAGCTCGCCCACGGCGATGGGGTCGACCCCGGCGAACGGCTCGTCGAAGAGGATGTAGTGCGGGCTCGAGAGGAGGCTCCGCGCCACCTCGGCCCGCCGCCGCTCCCCGCCGGAGAGCTGCTCGCCGAGCGAGTCGGCCACCTTCTCCAGCCGGTACTCGGCGAGGAGGTCCGCCGCCTTCGCCTCGCGCTCGGCCCGGGCGACCCCCAGGGCCTCGAGCACGCCGGTGATGTTCTGGCGGACGGTGAGCTTGCGGAAGATCGACGCCTCCTGCGGCAGGTAGCCGACCCCGAGCCGCGCCCGGCGGTGCATGGGGAGCCGGGTGAGGTCGTGCTCGCCGAGCAGCACCCGCCCGCGCTCCGGGACCACCAGGCCGACCACCATGTTGAAGGAGGTGGTCTTGCCCGCGCCGTTCGGCCCGAGCAGCCCCACCACCTCGCCGGGGGCGACGTGGAAGCTCACCCCGTCCACCACCCGGCGGCCGCGGTAGGACTTCACCAGCCCCTCGGCGCGGAGGAGGATCTCGCTCACCGGGTGGCCTCCTTCCGCTCGCGGCGGCGCTGCTCGAGCTCCTGCCGCTGCGTGTCCACCTGGCTCCCGGGCACGGTGATCCGGACCGGCGCACCGTCCTTCCCCTCGAGCTTCACCTCGTCGGCGCGCAGCTCGTAGACGAGCTTCTCGCCGCGCCCCTCCGAGCCGCGGTCCTTGAGCACCGTGTTGCCCTGGCAGGTGACCCGGGCGGCGGCGTTCTCGTAGGTGGCGGTGTCGCAGGTCACCACCCGGTCGCCCCGAACGAGCTTCACGTCGCCCTGGCAGACGGCGGTCTCGATCTGGCCGGCCTCGTCGTTCTTGGCCACCAGGCGGGAGCAGGTGAGGACCGCGTCCTCGCGGGTGAGGGTCACCGGGCTCCCGCTGAAGATCACCTCGCGCTTCTGGAAGGCGTAGTGGACCTCGGCCGCGTCCACCCGCACCGGCGGCCGGGGCTCGGCGGCCGCGGCCGGCCCTGCCAGCGCGATCGCCGCGCCGAGGAGGGCGGGGATCACCGGGCCTCCCGCAGGCCGGCGAGCAGCCGGGCCGGACCGCCGATGTCCATGTCGCCGGTGGCCGGGTCGAGGGTGAAGCCGGCCCCCTCCAGCCGGTAGCCGCGGCCCTCCACCACGACCGGATCGTCCCCCCGGACCGTTCCTCCTCCAGGGCCGGGCTCGTAGCGCGCCCGCTCGGTGCGGGTGACGTCGCCGCCCCGCTCCACCGTCACCCCGCCGCGGGCGGAGAAGGTCCGGGTCTGGAGCGTGCCCTCGCCCTCCGGGGCGCTCACCTTCACCGGCCTCCCCTCTGGACGGGGGAGGCTCACCACCAGGTCGTGCGCCCAGATCTCGGTCGAGTCGCGGCGGAGCGCGACCGCGGCGGCCTCGCCGGAGGCGCGCAGGTCCGTCCCGCGCCAGATGCGAAATCCAACACCCTGGAGCCTCAGCTCGGGGGCCACCTCACGGGCCTCCGGCGCGCTTGACGGCCGGCAGGCCGCGGCGGAGGCGATCCAGATCAACGCCGGGAAGAGGATGGCGGTGCGCATGCAACTCCGCTGAAACATAGCATTCTTGGAAGGTCGGATCGACGGGCACAGCCCTTGCTTGGCGCCCTCTTTCCCTAGCCGGCTGAAAGCCCTGAGCTTTTCGGCACCGGCCTTGCTAGGTGGGTCTCGGCCGGGTGCTCCCCGCCGGGCTGCGTCCTCCAGCGTTCGTGCAGCCAGACCCACTGGTCGGGATGCCGGCGGATGGCCGCCTCCAGCACCGCCGAGCAGGCGGCCGTGAGGCGGACCGCCTCCGCCTCCTGGTCGGGCGGGTCGGTGGAGAAGGGGACCTCGACCACCTCGAGGAGGTGCCCGTCCTCGGGGCGGGGACCCCGCCGGTGGATCGTCCCCACCACCACCGGCGCGCCGAAGCGGATCGCCAGGTCGGCGGCGGTGCGCGGCGTCCAGGCCGGCCTCCCGAAGAAGGGGACGAAGACCCCCTGGACGCCGGCGTCCTGGTCGATGAGGAGCCCGAGCGCCCGGCCGCGGCGGAAGGTCCGGACGATGGCCCGGCCGGTCTCCGGGTCCTCTCCCCGGAGCGTGGTGACGCCGCCCTCCGCCAGGAACCGCTCGGCGAGCGCGGTCAGGCCAGCGTCCGGCCCGGCCTGGGCGATCAGGGCGGTCGGGATCCCGGCCCGGGCCACGCGCCGGGCGAGGAGCGCCCAACTCCCCAGGTGGCCGGCGACGAGGACCATCCCCCGGCCGCGGGCGATCACCTCCTGGAGCAGGGTGGGCGGCGAGACCTCGACCCGGGCGGCGAGGCGGGCGTCGCAGGACCGGATCGCGGCCAGCTCGAACGCGTCCCGGCCGAGGTGGACGAACATCCGGCGGACGATGGCGCGCCGCTCGGCCTCGGTCCTCTCCGGGAGGCAGAGGGCGAGCTGACGGAGCGCCCGCCGGCGCGGGCGGACGGCGAGGAGGTGCGCCAGCCGGCCGACCCAGGCGCCGAGCGCGAGCGCCGGACCGAGGGGGAGCTGGCGGAGGAGCCGGATGGCGCCCCCGATCAGGACCGACCGGACGCGCCGCTTCACCCGCTCGTGCAGGGGGACGGGCATGCGAGCGGGGACGGATCCTACAGCGCCTTCGCCCGGAGGATGAGGTCGCAGAGCTCGCGGACCGCGCCGCGGCCCCCGGGGAAGCGGCTCACCAGGTGGACCGCCGCCCGCACCTCGGGGCGGGCGTCGGCGGGGCAGGCGGACAGGCCGACCCGGGCGAGGAGGGGGAGGTCGTTCACGTCGTCGCCCATGTAGGCGACCTCGTCGTCCGGGATCCCGAGGTGGGCGAGCCGGGCGTAGCCGGCGAGCTTGTCCCGCTCGCCGAACACCAGGTGCTTCACGCGGAGCTCCTCCAGGCGCCGGCGGGAGGCCTCCCCGGGCCGGCCGGAGACGACGCCGAAGTCGAGGTGGTCGCGCAGCAGCACGATCCCGTGGCCGTCCCGGACGTCGAAGGCCTTCAGGGCCTCGCCCTCGGGGCCGTAGTAGAGGCGCCCGTCGGTGAGCACGCCGTCCACGTCGAGGAGCACGAGCCGGATCCGCGCCGCCCGGGCCAGCAGGGCGCGACCGCCGGAGGACGTGCGCCGACGCCCGGGGTGGGCCGGGCTCACGGCTGGCCCAGGGCCCTGCGGATGGCGAGCACCTGCCCGAGCACGGCGTCCGCCATCGCGAAGTCGAGGGAGTTCGGGCCGTCGGACTTGGCCACCGCCGGGTCCTCGTGGATCTCCATGAAGAGCGCGTCGATCCCCACCGCGGCGGCGGCGCGGGCGAGCGGGGCGACGAACTCCCGGTCTCCGGCGGTGGTGTCGCCCCCCGAGCCGGGCATCTGGACGCTGTGGGTGGCGTCCATGCAGACGGGCACGCCCAGCGCCCGCATCTGCACCAGGGCGCGCATGTCCACCACCAGGTTGCCGTAGCCGAAGGTGGCGCCGCGCTCGGTGAGGAAGACGTTCTCGTTCCCCGCCTCCCGGCACTTGGCCACCGCGTGGCGCATCTCGCGGGGGGCGAGGAACTGCCCCTTCTTCACGTTCACCGCCTTCCCGTGGCGGGCGCAGGCGAGGACCAGGTCGGTCTGCCGGCAGAGGAAGGCGGGGACCTGGAGGACGTCGACCACCTTCCCGGCCGGCTCGGCCTGCCAGGTCTCGTGCACGTCGGTGAGGCAGGGGAGCCCCGTCTCGCGCTTCACCGCCTGGAAGGCGGCCAGCCCGGCCTCGAGCCCGGGGCCGCGGAAGCTCTTGCCCGAGGAGCGGTTGGCCTTGTCGAAGCTGGCCTTGAAGATCACCGGGATCCCGTGCCGGGCGGCGAGGGCCTGGACCTTGCGGGCGTGGGCGAGGGCGTGCCCCTCCCCCTCCATCACGCACGGCCCGGCGATGAGCAGGAGCCGCTGCCCGTCGCCGAGCTCGTGCCCGCCGGCGCGGACCCGGACCGGAGCCATGCCCTACCCCTTCCCCACCGGGAGCTTGGTGACCGCCGCCCCCGCGCTGCGCTGGGTGGCGTCCCGGTGCTCGCGGGCCGCGGCCACGAAGCCGGCGAAGAGCGGGTGGGGGAGGAACGGCTTCGACTTGAACTCCGGGTGGAACTGGCAGCCCACGAAGTGCGGGTGGTTGTTGAGCTCGATCATCTCCACCAGGTTGAGGTCGGGGTTGACGCCGGAGAAGACCATCCCGGCCGCCTCGAACTGGGCCCGGTACCCGTTGTTGAACTCGAACCGGTGGCGGTGGCGCTCCTGGATCAGCTCGGCGCCGTAGAGCTCGCGGGCCTTGGTGCCCTCCCGCAGCTGGCAGGGATAGGTCCCGAGCCGCATCGTCCCGCCCTTGTCGGTCACCCCCTTCTGCCCCTCCATCAGGGTGACGACCGGGTGCGGGGTCTGCTCGTCGAACTCGAGCGAGTTGGCGCGCTCCAGACCGAGGACGTTCCGCGCCATCTCGATCACCGCCATCTGCAGCCCCAGGCAGATCCCGAAGAACGGCACCTTGTGCTCGCGGGCGTACTTCACCGCCAGGATCTTCCCCTCCGTGCCCCGGATCCCGAAGCCGCCCGGGACGAGGATCGCGTCCACCATGCCGAGCTCGGAGGAGTCGCCCTCCTCGATCCGCGTCGAGTCGATGAAGACCAGCTTGACCTTGAGGTCGTTGGCGATCCCGCCGTGGACCAGGGCCTCGTTGAGGCTCTTGTAGCTCTCCGCCAGCTCCACGTACTTCCCGACGATCCCGATCCGGACCTCGCCGTTGCGGGGGTTGGTCACCTTCTCGACGATCTGCTCCCAGCGCTCGAGGCGCGGCGCCCGGCTCCAGATGTTGAAGAGCTCGGCCAGCTTGTCGTCGAGCCCCTCGTGGTGGAGGGCGAGCGGCACCTCGTAGATGGAGGAGACGTCGCGGGCGGTGAAGACCGCCGAGGGATCGACGTTGCAGAAGAGGGCGATCTTGTCCTTCATCTCGCGGGAGATCTCCCGGTCCGCCCGGCAGAGGAGGAGATCGGGCTGGATGCCGATCTCGCGCAGCTCCTTGACGCTGTGCTGCGTGGGCTTGGTCTTGAGCTCGCCCGCGGCGGCGATGAAGGGGACCAGGGTGAGGTGGGCGTAGACCGCGTTCTCCTCCCCGACGTCGTACTTCATCTGGCGGATGGCCTCGAGGAAGGGGAGCGACTCGATGTCGCCCACCGTGCCGCCGATCTCGACGATCAGGATGTCCGCCCCGCCCGCCGCCTCCCGGATCACCGCCTTGATCTCGTCGGTGATGTGGGGGATCACCTGGACGGTCTTCCCCAGGTACTCGCCCCGCCGCTCCCGCTGGATCACCGTCTGGTAGATGCGCCCGGTGGTGAAGTTGTTCTTCCGGGTCATCTTGGCGCTGGTGAAGCGCTCGTAGTGGCCGAGGTCGAGGTCGGTCTCCGCCCCGTCGTCGGTGACGTAGACCTCGCCGTGCTGGAACGGGCTCATCGTCCCGGGGTCGACGTTGATGTAGGGGTCGAGCTTGAGGTGGGAGACCTCCAGCCCGCGGTTCTCGAGGAGCGCCCCGATCGACGCGGCCGCCAGCCCTTTGCCGAGCGAGCTCACCACGCCGCCGGTGACGAACAGGTACTTGGTCTTCTTGCCTCGCTTCACCATGGGTGCCCCCTGGTCATGGACGCGGCGGGACGAGGAGCGCCCTCGCCCGCTCCAGGTCCTCCGGCGTGTCGATCCCGAAGCCGCGGTAGCCGGTGTCGGCCACGCGAATCTTGAAGCCGTGCTCCAGCGCCCGGAGCTGCTCGAGGGCCTCCTCGCCCTCCAGCCGGCCGGGCGGGAGCGCCGTGAACCGCTCCAGGAACCCGGCCGTGAAGCCGTAGATGCCCACGTGGGCCCGGGCGAGGGGGCTCTGGCCCCCCGCGCGACGGTGGGGCACGGGCGCCCGGGAGAAGTAGAGCGCGTCCCCCGCGAGGTCGGTCACCACCTTCACCACCTGGGTCCGGGAGAGCTCCTCCGGCTCGAGGGGCCGCGCCAGGGTGGCCATCACCACCCCGTCCCCGGCCATGGCGGCGAGGAGCGCCTCGATCGCCTCCGGCTCGATGAGCGGCTCGTCCCCTTGCAGGTTCACCACGATCTCCGGCCGGGGCGCGAGCCGCCGCGCCGCCTCCGCCACCCGATCGGTCCCGGTGGCGGCCGGGCCGGTGAGGATCGGCTCCGCCCCGGCGACCCGGGCGGCGGTCGCGATCCGGTCGTCGTCGGTGGCCACCGCCACCACCTCGACCCCGCGCGCCCGCCGGGCGCGCTCGACCACATGGGCGATGAGGGGCTTCCCGGCCAGCTCGGCGAGGGGCTTCCCGGGAAAGCGCGTCGCGCCGTACCGGGCCGGAATGATGACAGCGGCGCGTTTCAACCCGGGGCGCCAAACTACGACGAGGGATCGGCAGCGTCAATGCCGTCCTCGCCCGTCCTCGTAATCGATCGATCCGACCGGGCTTTCCCAGGGTCCCGCCGGGGGCCCGCTCAGCGCGGAGCGCCCGGCTGGCTCGCCTTGCCCTCGTTCCCGCGCTCCCGGGCCGGGATCTCGTAGAGGCGCTGACGGTGGCGCGCCACGCCGCCCGCCGGCACCTCGATCCAGACCGGATCGGCGGCCGCGTACCCGGCCCGGGACACCTGCACCTTGTGCTTCCCCGGCTTGAGCGCCCGGGAGAGCGGCGCCGGCCCGACCGGCGCGTCGTCGAGGAGCACGGTGGCGCCGGGGACGTTGGCGCTCACCTCGAGCACCCCGGTGATGTCCGCCTTCCCGCCGAGGAGGCCGGGCGCGGCCGCCACCACGTCGGGGCGGAGCCGGCGCGAGGCGATGGGGATCTGGCGCTCCAGCCCGGCCAGGACCGCCCCGCTCCCCACCTCCACGTGCTCGAGCCCGACCTTGTAGTCGTCGCCCGCCCTCCGCAGCCAGCCGCCCACCACCCGGTCCACGCCCAGCCGGGCGCCCTGCTCGGCCAGGCAGGCCGGATCGTCGGCGCAGCGCACCGCCGCCAGGGCCCCGGCCCGGCCGAGCCGTCGCTCGACCGCGTCCGGCCCCATCACCTCGAGCCCGCCCACCTTCCGCGCCTCGTCGGCGAGCGCCTCGGAGAGGCTCTTGCCGAGGTGGGTGAGCTCGGGGGGGGCGTCGAGCGGGAGGACCGCCACCTTGACCGGCACGGCCAGGGCGGGGCCGGCCCCGGCGAGCAGGGCGGCGAGGGGGAGGGCGAGCAGGTGGCGCATCGAGCCGTCGATCCTGACCCAGCCGGGAGCGGCGGTTCAAGTGGTATGTTCCCCCACCGTGGCGACGCGGGTCCGGATCCCCTTCACCGTGGAGGCGAACTACGCCGGCTGGCGGCTCGATCGCTACCTCCAGGAGAAGATCCGGCGCCTCTCCCGGGAGCGGATCCAGTACCTGATCGCGCACCGGCTGGAGGCGGAGGGAGCCCGGACGCTCAAGCCCTCGACCCGCGTCACGCCCGGCCTCTCCTTCGCCCTCCTGCGCGAGCCGGAGCCCGAGCCCGACACGCCGCAGGAGTTCCGGGTGGTCCACGACGACGGCGCGCTCCTCGTGGTGGACAAGCCGGCCGGGCTCCCGGTCCACCCCACCGCCCGCTACTCCGCCAACACCTTCACCTCGCTCGCCCGGCTCCGCTTCCCGGACCGGAAGGTGGATCCGGCCCACCGGATCGACCGCGAGACCTCCGGCCTGCTCGCCTGCGGGGCGGCCCCCGAGGTGACGCGCCGGCTGAAGCGCGACTTCGCCGGCGGCCGGGTGGCGAAGACCTACCTCGCCCTGGCCCTCGGGGTGCCGGCCGAGGACCGGTTCGCGGTGGACGCCCCCCTCGCCCTGACCGGCGCCTCGGCGGTCCGGGTGCGGATGCACGTCCACGCCGGCGGGCTCCCCTCGGTCACCGGGTTCGAGGTGCTGGGCCGGCGGACCGCGCCCGACGGCGCCCCGGTGGCGCTGCTCGCCTGCCGGCCGCGCACCGGCCGGCAGCACCAGATCCGCGCCCACCTCCACCACGCCGGCCTGCCCATGGTGGGCGACAAGATCTACGGCCCCGACGAGGCGATCTTCGACCGGTTCACCCGGCGGGAGATGACCGCCGCCGACCAGGAGCGGCTCCGGCTCCCGCGCCACGCCCTCCACGCCTGGCGGCTCGAGCTCCCGCACCCCGAGACGCGCACCCCGCTCCTGCTCGAGGCTCCCCTCCCCGACGACCTGCGCGCCTTCTGGGAGGGCTGCCGGTAGCGCGCTCAGCGCCGCCGGGCCGCCCGCCTCGTCGCCACCGCCTCGGCCTTGGCGATCCGAGCCCGCTGCTTGACCGCCAGCACGTAGAACCGCTCCCGGAGGGCGGCCGCCTCGGCCTCCTCGAGATCGCCGTGCCGGCCGCGCTCCACCTCGCGCCGCTCCACCGCGTGGGCGATGGAGATGGCGGCCGCCACCGAGACGTTGAGCGACTGGACGAAGCCGCGCATGGGGATGGCGTAGCAGGCGTCGGCCAGGGCGCGGGCCTCGCTGGAGACCCCGCGGTGCTCGTTCCCGAAGACGAGGGCGACCTTGCCGGCGAAGGGGAGCGCGGAGAGCGGACGGGACCCGGCGCCGAGGTGGGTGGCGTAGACGGCGAAGCCCTCCGCTCGCAGGTGGCCGAGGCACTCGGCGGTGGAGCGCCACCGCCGGACGTCGAGCCACTTGTCGGCGTTCTGGCTGATCTTCTTGTTCCGGTCGTAGGGTTTCATCACCCCCTCGACCGCGTGGAGCTCCTGGACCCCGAAGGCCTCGCAGGTGCGGAGGACGGCGTTCACGTTCTGCGGGTCGCAGAACGCCTCCATCACCACCGTCAGGGTGCGGGTCCGGCCCGCCACCACCTCGTCGATCCGGGCCCTTCGCCCGGGGACGAGGAAGTCGGCCTTGCCCGCCCCGCTCACCGCGCCGCCCTCGGCTTGGCGAGCTTGCGCCCCCGGCCGGCGCGCCGCGGCCTCGCGTCCGTCCAGAGCTCCCGGCCGACCGCGTCGAGCAGCTCCTGGAGCCCCTCGCCGGTGACGGCCGAGAGGAGGTGGACGGGCACCGGCCGCTTCCGCCGGCCGAGCAGCTTGCGGAGCTTCTCCCCCGCCGCCCGCGCCTCGGGGACGTCGACCTTGTTCACCGCCACCACCTGCGGCTTCCTCGCCAGCTCGGGGGAGTGGAGCGCCAGCTCGCGGTCGATGGCGTCGAGGTCGGCCTTCGGGCTCCGGCCCGGCTCGGGGCTGGCGCCGTCCACCAGGTGGACGAGCACCCGGCAGCGCTCCACGTGGCGGAGGAACTGGTGGCCGAGCCCCGCCCCCTCGTGCGCCCCCTCGATGAGCCCGGGGATGTCGGCCACCACGAAGCTCCGGTCGCGCCAGGCCGCCACCCCGAGGTTCGGCACCAGGGTGGTGAAGGGGTAGTCGGCGATCTTGGGCCGGGCGCGGGAGAGGCGGCTGATGAGCGTGGACTTCCCGACGTTCGGGTAGCCGACGATGCCGACGTCGGCGAGGAGCTTCAGCTCGAGGGCCAGGTCGCGCTCCTCGCCCGGGGTGCCGTCCTGGGCGTAGCGCGGCGCCTGGTTGGTGGAGGTGGCGAAGTTCATGTTGCCCAGGCCGCCGCGGCCGCCCTTGGCGACCACGAACCGCTCCCCGGCGGTGCCCAGGTCGGCGAGGGTCTCACCGCTCCCGGCGTCCTTCACCACCGTCCCGGGCGGGACCCGCAGGACCAGCTCGGCCCCGTCCGGCCCGTTCATGTCGGAGCCGAGCCCCTTCCCGCCGCTCCGGGCTCGGTGCTCGCGGACGTAGCGGTAGTCGAGGAGGGTGGAGAGCTGCGGGTCGACCACCAGGACCACGTCGCCGCCGTTCCCGCCGTCGCCGCCGGCCGGGCCGCCGCGGGGGATGAACTTCTCCCGGCGCCAGGCCACGGCCCCGTCGCCGCCGTCGCCGGCCTTGACGTGGATCCGGACCTCGTCGACGAACTTCATGGTGGTCCTTCCTTCGCCGGCCGGGGATCGCCGGGGCACAAACACGAGCGCCGCGGACCCTCGGGCCCGCGGCGCCGCGCTGCAGGGGGCTCGCCCGGAGGCCTAGGCCTGGGGGAGCACCGAGACGACGCGCCGATCGCCGCGCGCCCGGGTGTACTTCACCTTGCCGTCGATGAGCGCGAAGAGGGTGAAGTCCTTCCCCATCCCGACGTTCTGCCCGGGGTGGATCACGGTACCGAGCTGGCGGACCAGGATGTTCCCCGCCACCACGCTCTCGGAGCCGTACACCTTCACGCCCCGGTGCTGGCCGGGGGAGTCGCGCCCGTTGCGAGAAGAGCCCTGTCCTTTTTTGTGAGCCATGCGTGTCGCTCCTCCGCTAGGCGCGGACCGTGGTGATGAGGACCTCGGTGTAGGGCTGCCGGTGTCCCCGCTTCTTGGTCCAGCCTTCCTTCTTCTTGCGGAAGTGGATCACCTTCTTGTGCTTGCCCTGGCCGACGATCTCGCCCTCGACGGTGGCCCCGGCCACGGTCGGCTTGCCGATCCGGGCCTCGCCTTCGCCGCCGACGAGCAGCACGTCGAAGCTCACCTTCCCGCCGACGTCGCCGGTGAGCTGCTCCACCTTGACCCGGTCGCCCTGGGCGACGCGGTACTGCTTCCCGCCGGTCCGAATCACCGCGTACATCGCGCTTCTCCTTCGAGATCTCGGGGGGAGTGCCCTGGTCGCGCGGTGCCGCGGCGCGCCGGCCCTCCGGAAGGGCGGTCATATACGATCCGGGTGCCAAGGCTGTCAAGGTTTCCCGGCGCACCCCCGGCCCCCCCTGGCGCGACCCCCCTCCCTCAGCAGTTCCGGACCCTTGCGAGCCCCTCCCCCTCGCGGGCGAGCGCGTGGTCTGGGGTCATGGGATGGCACGCTAGCCCGTCCCACCCGGCGCGGCGGGCCCGCCGCCGCGCAGGAGCCTGACCGCCCAGAGGGCGAGCACGCCCAGGAGGGCCGCCAGCCCGGCGGCGAGCGCCCCCCGGTGCCGCTCCGAGAAGGGGAGCGCCGGTGCCCCTTCATGGAAGGCCGGGTTGGGCCGCTCCGGGCCGAGCCGGGCGGGCGCGGCGGGCGCGGCGCCGTTCCGGGCGAGGAGGCCGGCGAGGTCGTAGGCGGGCCGCGCCACGTCGGCGCCGACGAGGAGCTGGTGCGCCCCGGCCGCGGCCGCCTGGAAGACCAGCTCGCGCGGCCGCCAGCCGGGGTGGACCGCGGTCACTTGAAGCGGCGGCGAGTCGCCGTCCGCGATGGCGAGCCGGAGGAAGCGCCGCCCACCGCCCTCGGCCGCGAGCCGCAGCCCCTCCGCGGCCGCGCCGGCCTCGCCCGGAAGGGCTCTCCACACCACCCCGCCGCCCACCGGCGTCCAGTGCGCGCCGTCCGGCCCGGCCAGGACCCGGACCCGCCGCTCGAAGGCCGGCGTCGCCACCTCCAGGGCGAGCGACTCGACGGGGAGCCCGGGCGCGCCCAGGTCCAGATCGAGGAGCGTCTCGCGCCCGTCCGGCGAGCGCTTCGCCGGCAGGGCCTGCGCCGGCAGGGTCCGGTAGCTCGGCTCCGGCGCGTCGCCCGGGGCCGCCCGCGCCCCGACGATGCGGGGGGGATCGCCCGCCCCGGGCAGGAGCGTCACCCGGGCGTAGCGCGCCTCGGAGAGCGGGTGGCGCACCGCCGTGCGGCGCGCGTCGCCCCCGCCGGCGATCGACCAGACCCGGGCCCCCTCGGCGAGGAGCCCGTACCGCCGGCCGTCGTCCGACACCTCCAGCCTCACCGCCCGGAGGAACTCCTTCCCCTCGAGGTCGAGCCGGAGCTCGCCGTGGCGCGGGGGGGACGGGCCGAGGTCGACGACCGCCCGGACCGCGCCGTCCGGCAGCACCACCGGATCGATCACCTTCCCCTCCACGGTACGCTCGGCCGGCTCTCCCCCGACGAGCCGGAGGGCCCAGGGCACCTCGGCCCCGCCGGCGTCCCGGATCCGCACGTCGCCGAGCGTCGCCCCCGGCGCGCGGCTCTCCCGGAGGAGCACCGGGTCCACCTCCAGGGCGTGGAGCCCCGCCCGCTCCACCCCGCCGATCTCCCGCACCACCCGGAACGGCGAGGGGTCGAGCGCCCGGGCGGGGAAGGCCAGGCCGGCGGCGAGCAGCACGAGGAGCGCGCCGCCCGGCGGCCCTTCCCGCAGCAGAGCGGCGATCCGCTTCCCGAACCGGGCGTAGAGGAAGGCCGCCGCGAGGAGGAGGACGCCCACGCCGACGAAGACCGCCACCTGGAGCAGCCGGGAGAGGCGCCACACGTCGGCGAGGAGGAGCTTGCCGAGGACCATGCCGAAGAGGGCGAGGCCGAGCCAGCGTTGGAGCGCGTCGCGGAAGACGAAGCCGCCCGCCACCAGCAGCGCGGCGCAGGCGGCCATGACCAGGCTCGTCGTCGCCGAGAGCGCCGCCTCCTGCTCGAGGCGCGCCGAGCCGACCGCCTGCCGGAGGGCGGCGAAGGCGGCCCGGTCCCCCGGCGGCGGCGTCGCCGGGAGGGTGAGGACGAGGTCGCGCGCCTCCGTGACCGCGAGCATCACCGCCAGCGTCCAGCCGACCGTCGCGAGCCCCCCCGCCGCCACCCGCCAGCCCTCCCCGGCCCGGGCGGCGGCCCGGGCGGCGAGCAGCAGGGCGAGGGCGGTGGCGGCGAGGGCCAGGGCGCGCGGGTTCAGGAGGAGGAGCGGTCCGAGCCGCCCCTCCGCGCCGGCGCTGGAGAGGAAGAGCTCGCGGGCCCGCTCGACCGCCAGCGCGTCGAAGGCGGCCAGGCGCACCAGGGCGGCGGCGAACAGGGCGATCGCCCCGCCCAGCCACCAGGGATCGCGCTCCCGGGCCGCCAGCACCGCCGTGGCGCAGGCCATGGCCGCCCAGACCACGGTGATGGTTGCCCCGGAGAAGAGGAAGGCGGCCGCCCCCGCCAGCAGGGCCAGGGCGGCGCCGAGCAGCGTGGTGGCCCGCGCCCGGTCCCGCCCGGCGACGGCGGCGCCCAGGGCGACCTCGGCCGCCCCCGCTCCGCCCACCAGCGCCGCCCGGAGGAGCGCCTGGGTGTCCTCGGTGAGGTGGAGGGCGAAG
>Ga0335082_10003404_pt1 | contig 17284 bp, 12 predicted proteins | sample Lox_Sample_41_FD_206718 | JGI IMG/M metagenome (GOLD analysis project Ga0335082, IMG submission 206718) | Soil microbial communities from Loxahatchee National Wildlife Refuge, Florida, United States - Lox_Sample_4.1 | ecosystem: Environmental > Terrestrial > Soil > Wetlands | place: USA... | reverse complement strand
GTCGAGAGTGACCGTGACGCTTTTGGTTTCACCGGGATTCAGTGTGACTTTCGCGAATCCCTTAAGCTCTTTGACGGGCCGCGGGATGCGCGAGTTGGGTTGGCCTACATAGACCTGGGCGACTTCAGTTCCGGCGCGAGTGCCGGTGTTCGTTACGTCGAAGGTGACCGTGACAGTCTGGTCGCCGGAGATGGCTGCCGGAGTGATCGACAGATTCTTGTAGGCAAACGTTGTATAGGAGAGGCCAAAACCGAAGGGGAAGAGCGGCTTGGTCTGGGATTTGTCGTAGCCGCGATAGCCTTCGAAAATTCCTTCCGTGTAGTTCACTTTCCTGTCGCCCGTTTTCGGGTAGTAACTGGCGTAGGCGGGATTGTCTTCCAACTTCCGCTCAAAGCTGACAGGAAGTTTTCCGGACGGACTGTAGTCGCCGAAGAGAAGTTGGGCGAGTGCGGTGCCACCTTCCTGTCCGGCATACCAGGTTTCGTAGATGGCGGGAACGTGATCGATCCATGCCGTCATGTCGACGGCGCCACCGGAGGTGATGGAGACGATCGTGTTCTTGTTCGCGGCGGCAATCTGATTGATCAATTCGTCCTGCGCGGGCGGGAGTTGGAAGGTACGGTCGGCGCCTTCTGTTTCGCTGTCAGGATCGAAACCGACGGCGAGAACGACGGCATCGGAACTCGCGGCCAGCTTCTTTGCGGCATCGCTGACCATGGTTTCCGGACGAATGATGCCTGCCTGCACGCTGGGTCCGCCCCAGGTCCAATGCGCGAAATATTCGAAGCGGACTTTGTGGGGGCCGGCTGCGATCGGGATGCGGACTTCGGCGACCTTGGCTTTGGCCCATTGCCAGTTGTCGACGACCAGCTTGTCGTCGAGAAAGAAGCGAGTTCCGGCTCCTTCGCCGGGGCCGTCGACAAAGATAAGGTAGTCGCCGGGAGTTGAGGGCGTGAAGTATCCGGTCCAGCGGGCGGAAACTTCGGTAAGGTTGGTGCCGTCGCCGAGGTTGTGGTCCGCGTTGATGTGGTCAGCAGTTCGATTCACAGCGAGTTTGCCGGAGAGGTTGGGATTGTTGAAGACCTCGAGTTTGAGGCCAGGCTGTTTGCCAGCCGCGTCCTGCGAGAAGTTAGTGGCGTCGGCCATCTCGCCGTACGAGGGGATGCCGCGGTCGTAGTAGACCTTGGCGCTATCGCCGAGATATTGAGCAAGGCCTTCGAGCGTGCTGATTGCGGTGAAGGGGCGGACGCCGGCGCTGCCCCCGCCGACCACGGGCGTGGGGTAAGCGTTGGGACCGATTACAGCGATGGATTTGATTCTCGTTTTATCGAGCGGCAGAAGGTTGCCGTCGTTTTTGAGCAACACCATGCCGGAGCGCGCAGCTTCGAGGGCGATCTTGCGGCCGTCGTTATTCAGCATCGGAATGGAGAGGTCGGCCTGGTCGCGGTCGAACCATCCGAAGCGGATGGCGGTTTGCAGGATGTGGCGGACTTTTTCGTCGATCGTCGCTTCGGTGAGTTTGCCGGATTTCACCGCTGGCAGCAGGTTGGCCCGGTTCATGAACTTGCCGGAGGGCATTTCAAGATCAAGGCCGCCGTTGGCGGCGGCTACGCCGTCGTAGGTCGCGTCCCAGTCGGACATCACGATGCCATCAAAACCCCACTGTTTACGGAGGACGTCGATATTCAGGTACGGGTTCTGGGTGGCATGCACGCCGTTGATGAAGTTGTAGGAATCCATGATGGCGCCGACGTGGGCGTCTTTCACAGCGAACTCAAACGTGGGCAGGTAGATTTCGTGCATCGTGCGCTCGTCGATGATGGAGTCGGCATCGTGGCGCAGGAATTCCTGGTTGTTGCCCATGTAGTGCTTGATGGTGGCACTGACGCCCTGCTCCTGCATGCCTTTGATGTAGGCCGCAGCGGTGCGGGAGGCGAGGAAGGGGTCTTCGCCGAAGTATTCGAAGTTGCGTCCGGCAAGCGGGGCGCGCGAGATGTTGACGCCGGGGCCGAGCATGAAATGAACGCCGCGGGCGCGGGCGTCGCGTCCGATGTTGGCGCCGATTCGGTTGGCGAGATCAAGATCCCAGGTGGCGACAAGGCCCATGCCGCCGAAGGTGGTGGCGGGGCCGTAGTTGCGGACGCCGACGGGTCCGTCAGACATCTTCAATGCGGAAATGCCGGCGTGCTTGATTTCGCGGATATAGAAATCGTTGACGCCGCCGATGAGGTCAACTTTTTCTTCAAGAGTGAGTTGCTTCAGCATCGCGTCAGCGCGGGCCTCGATGCTGGGATTGAGTGGAACCGGCGCCTGGGCCCAGGCGGCGAGGACAGAGAGAAGAAGGAGAAAAGTTAGGAAATGGATTTTGCGAATCATCACGAACTCTCCAGGAAGTTATGTGCGCTAGAAGGTTAACAAAAAGAAGCCCGCGGCGGGATCCGCGGGCTTCGAGTGAGGACTAGCAAGGTTAGAAGATGAACTTGGCGCCCAACTGAATTACGCGGAAGCCGCCGGGGCCCGTACCGTAAGTGCTCGAGGGTGTTCCGAAATTCGACGCCTTGGAGAAGGCGATTCCCTGGTCAGGACTCCATTGATTCGGGAATTGATCAATGTTGACTCCGTAGTTTCTGCTATCGAAGTTGGGATGGTTGAAGGCGTTGAACGCTTCCAGACGAAGCTGCAGGGAGTAACGCTCGGCAAATGGAATGTTCTTGAACAGGGACATGTCCCACGTCTGCATTCCACCTTCACGAAGTTTGTCCCGGGTTGCGCGTACGGGAACGCCGACAGGAGGAATGACGAGATTGCCACTCTTGTCGATGCTGAAGTAGTAGGGAATTGCGCCCCACATGTTGGATCCGTCGATTGCACCCGACTCGAACGACCATCCGTTGTTCCAGTCGGCGGGCGCCCCAGTCATGAATTGGGTTACGCCGCTCAGTTGGAAGTTGTCGGTTACATACGAGAGCCAGCGTGGGCCACCAAAGTGCTTGGCGATTCCGGGAATGTCATACACGTAGTTAGCGGCAAATACGTGGGTGCGGTCCCAACCGGCCGTTCGATAATCCAACTGGCGGGGGAGGAAGGGGTCCTGCGTGTCCTGATCGGAGTTGGCCGTCGTCAGAGCCTTCGACCAGGTGTAGACCGCGCCGAAGGTCAGACCCTTGCTGAAGCGGCGCTGCAGAGAGGTTTGGAGCGAGTTGTAGTTCGACGTGCCGTCAAACTGCAGGTAGGCGATCTGCCCATACCCTTTATATGGAACGAGTGGGGCGTTGGTGTAGGCGGGCCTGCCGTAAGCGAATTGTCCGCTGTAGTTGTAGCCGGCGTCCGCGTAGATCGGGTTGAGATCCGGTTCGACGTCGGGAACAACACCGCCTTCGTAATTGCTGGGGTCCTGGGCCTCTCTGGTGAAGGCGTAGCCATACGGGATGGCGTTGATGTCACGCGAGGTGACGAGGTGCCGCGAGAGCGTGCCAACGTAGGCCACATCGAGCGTGGTGCCCTTAGCCAGTTCGCGCTGCACGCCGAGACTGAAGCTGTACACCGTCGGGACTTTGCCGCTGCGTTCCGCGCCAACGATGTTGCTCAGGATGGGAAATGAGCCGTTCATTGTCGGAAGATCGGCAATGTTCCCAGCAGGGATGGAGGCGTTCTGTGCAATGGCAGGGTTGTTGAAGACGGTATTAAAGATCAGGTTGCCCTGGGTGCGGTCGTGCATCATGCCTGCGCCGCCGCGGACAATCGTCTTGTGGTTGCTGAACACATCCCAGGCAAAGCCGAAACGGGGTTCCGGCATAATGCCGCGGCTGTCCCAACCACCGCGTGGAAGAGTGTGGTCGGCAGTGAAGCGCATGCCTTCGAGCGGGTTTCCGCTATCGGCAATGATGTTGCCGCCGGAATCGATCTTGACGGCCTGGCTCGGATCGTAGGAAGCGGGATCAAAGAGCCCGATTTGATTCGAGGCATCGTATTGCGGCGGGATCCAGGCAAACCGCATGCCGTAATCGAGCGTGAGGCGCTGCGTGATCTTCCAGGTGTCCTGCACGTAGAACTCAAGCTGGTTATAGCGGAACTTGCCGGTGGGGCGGCCGGTGGATTGCAAGAAGCTGTCGAAATCGCCCAAGAGAGCGCTGGCGTATGGGTCGCCGCATACGGAACCGTCAGGGCAGGAACCACTTCCGGTGGCATTGACGTTGAAGTTGAACTGGCCGTTGATGTTGTTCCAGGCAATCTGATCCTTGCGGTTGCGCTGGTAGAAGAAGCCAGTCTTGAAGGTGTGGTTGCCGCGGACCCAGGTTACGTTGTCATTGAGGTTGATGGTGGTGTTGCTCTGACGCCATGGCATCGAGCCGAGATAACTCCAGCCGAAGTTGACGTTGTTCAGGCCGCCGAAGCTCATGTCGGGGATGGCCTGATCGTCGGGAACGGGATAGAGCAGAGGCAGGTTGATGCCGTTCTTGCCGCGGGAAATATTTCCGTTGGCGCCGAGGACCAGAGACTTGGTCACGCTGGGCCCGATGGAGAATTCGTTGAGCAGATTCGGCCTGATGGTACTGACCAGGTTGACAGAAAGATTCCAGCCGGGGTGATCCTGAGTGCAGCCGCCGGGGAAGTTGATGGCGGCAAGGCAATCTACAGCGCCGAGGCCGCCGGGCGAAAAGGGCGCGACCAGGTGGTCGCTGTTGTGGATCCAGCGGGCGAAGAGCCGATTGCTTGCGTTGATCTGATAGTCTCCGCGCAGAATGTCTTCACGCCGCGGATTGGTGAATGAAAGTGCAGTCGAGTAGTTGTAGTTGTTCCCGTTGGTTCCGAAGCCGGGAACGTTCGGCAAGGGATAGAGGCTGAGAATCTTGGAGACCTGTTGGAAGACGGCCTGCTGAGCCTCGGTCAGCAGCGAGGGGTCAATCTTGTTGTCTGGAAATGGGATGCCGGTGTTGGGATCATACACAATGATCGGCGCGCCGGTGCCGTCCACTGACTGCGAGAAATCCCCCTGTCTTTCAAGCGCAGTCGGTGTGTAGAACGTCGTTGTTCCATTGATGGGGATCAGCTGACGGTAGAATTCCTGACTCCAGAAGAAGAACAGCTTGTCTTTCTTGATGGGGCCGCCAACCTGGTAGCCAATATAGTTGTAACGATACAGCCCCGGGGTGTTTGGACTGCCGCCCGCCAACTGATTTTCCTTATTGAACCACTCGTTCGCGTTCAAGCCCTCATTGCGGTGGAAGAAACGGCCATTACCGTGCCACTGGTTGGACCCGGCCTTGGTGGTGATGGCGATCTGTCCGCCCGCGGCCTTGCCGAACTCCGCCTGATAATTCGAAGTCAGGACTTTTACTTCTTCAATGGCATCGGGATTCAGCGTGACGTGAGTGCCGCCATTGTTGCCCGTATCCACGTTGGAAGCACCGTCGATGGTGAACTCGTGCTGGTTGGACCGTGTTCCGTTGATGTTGAAAGAGTCGATGCCGCCCGTGCCGGAAGCGTGACCATCGAATGTACCGGCGACGCCCGGCACCAGCTTCATGTAATCCAGAACATTGCGGCCATTGAGAGCGATGTCATTCAGCTGCTTGCCACTGATCAGATCCGACCGCTCGCCGGAGTTCGATTGCAGCTGCACCTGACCTGCGTCGGCAGTGACGGTGACGGATTCCTGGGTCGTGCCCATCGCCAACGTGAAAGCTCCGGCATTCAATTTGTCAGCTGCGCTTAGAACGACACCCGACGCTTCCAGTTTCTTGAAGCCCGCAGCTTCGACGGTAATGTTGTACGTGCCGGGAAGAAGGTTGGGCGCAACGAACTGGCCGTCATCGTTGGTGGTGACTTTGCGGGTGAGGCCGTTGGCCGGATTCATGATCGTGACGGATGCACCCTTCACGTAAGCTCCGGACGGATCCTGGACGCTGCCGAAGATGGTGCCGGAGGTCACCTGGGCGAACGCGGACGATGCCAGCAGGGTGCAGACGACAAGGGTCATCAGGCAAAAGAGTGCGAATGTGGCTCGGGAACTGCGATTCATGACAGAGTCTCCTTGGACCGGGAGCGCGACTGGGCGCATGCAAATTCCTATTCCATTACCAGCCTGCAGAACCCGAACCGAACCTGTGATACGGGTTACGCGTCGCGTGAACCAGACGAGCCGCAGGCGTGCGCATCTGGTGACTGCAAATGAGTTGCTGGGCGACCTGAAATTCTAGGAGCAAGCCGTGGGAAAGTCTGCTATGCAATGGAGTGGGATGACAATACTACTTTCGTATAGGCAGGTCTCAAGGGTCAGGTCTCAGGTGTCAGCGAAGTCGGAGTGGGAAATGTTGCGTTTCTTTTGAACAAAATCGTTAGGGTGCGTGATCGGTAAGCCTCAGAGGTCAGGTTCTAAGGTCCGAGGAAGGTGGACGCTCCGTCAATCCAGCGAAATGATGCCGCGCTGCAACGCTACGGTGGCAGCCTCAGTGCGATCCTTCACATCGAGTTTTTCGAGGACATGACTGACGTGGAGTTTGACGGTCACTTCGGCAATATTCAAGGACGCTGCGATTTCTTTATTGCCCAGGCCTTTCGCCACCATGCGCAGAACTTCGACCTCACGCGTGGTGAGTGAGCGATGCGACATGCGTGCAGCGAGCAGGGGTGCAACGGCGGCGTCGATGTAGCGGCGGCCCTCGGAGACCTCGCGAATCGCGCGCAAGAGCTCTTCACGAATCGCGCTCTTCAGGATGTAGCCGCGGGCGCCGGCCTGCAACGAACGAAAAACTTCTTCTTCGCCGGAGTGCGTCGAGAGCATGAGCACGCGGGCGTCGGCAAACTCCTGGAGAATGGCGGCGGTCGCCTCGGCGCCACTGGTGCCGGGGAGGCGAACGTCCATGATGACAAGAGTGGGATGATGCTTGCGATAAGCGGCGAGCGCGGTCTCGCTGTTGGCGGCTTCGGCGACAACCTCCATGTCGGATTCGACGTTCAACGACGCGGAGAGGCCCATGCGGACCATGAAGTGATCATCCACGACCAGAATGCGTATGGGCTTTGGGGTCGGCATTGGGAACAGGCTGCTGCTCGTACTCTACTTCAACGGCAATGAGGGTACCGCGCCCGGGCGCACTGTCAACGTGAAGGCATGCGCCGAGCGCTTCGGCGCGCTCACGCATATCCAGCATACCGAAATGTCCGGAAGGAGCGGACCCGTCGGAAGTGAAACCGCAACCGTCGTCGCGCACTTTCAGGACAACCTTGCCGGGAGTGTATTGGAGTTCGATCTGTATCTCGGAAGCGTGGCCGTGTTTGATGGCGTTCGCGACCGCCTCCTGCCCGATGCGGAGGAGATTCATCTCAATCTTGCCGGGCAAACGGGCTGGGGTTCCGGTCACGTTGACATCAATCTGGGCGTCATCGCCGGGAATCAGTGGGCGCACGATCTGGCCGAGAGCGGAGGGCAGGTCACCCTGTTCAAGCAAGTCGCAGCGGAGATCCCAGACCGACCGGCGCGCTTCTACCATGCTGTGGCGGCTCATGTTGCGAGCAGCGTCGAGAGCGTTGTAGGCGACGGGCGGGGCCTGGCGGAAGCAATCGACGGCGAGATCGAGTTGCATGGTGATGCCGGCGAGTTCCTGCTCCAGCGTGTCGTGCAGTTCACGGGCGATGCGATTGCGCTCTTCGAGGACGGCGCTGTGCTGGAGTTTCTGCCGGATCACCTTCATCTGCTCGCGCACCTTGCGGCCCAAGACGAACACGACGGCAAGCACGACGAGCAGCGCGGCCGCCATCAAACCAATCATCCAGAGGGCGTTGCGCAGATTCCAGAACGGCGGGGCATGAAGGACTACGACGTCCTGCGGAGTACGCAGGAGGATGCGGAAAGACTGGGGGATGTTCCAGAGACCGCCGTTACGCACAAGGCAGATTCCCGTGAGGCGGAGTTTGCTGTTGGGGCGTGCAACGGCAATGCGGTCGAGCGGACTCCTCGGCTCGAGGGTTGCTTCGAAGATACGATCGTTCTGCTGCAGAAGCAGATGCTGGCCGTCGGGATGAGTCTCCAGTTGCAGCAGAGTTGCGTCGGTCGTGACGAGCGCGCCGTCGTACTGCTCCCAGGGAATGGTGAGGTCGAGGGGCAAGGGATCGGAGACGGCGCCGGGTCCCACGCGGTGGAAGATCGCGTCCTCAAGAAGGGGAGCGGAATCGCCGACGGCAGGGAAGCCGATCACGTCGACCACGTCGCCGACCGCCAACTCGGCGTTCTGCTGGGTAAGAACCCGCAGTCCCATGCCTTGATTCTGAAGAAAGAGCGCCCGTCCGGGTTGCTGGTACGTCACTACGCCGCGCACGCGAACGCGGTGCTGGGCACCTCCGCCCGGCGTGAAGCGCATCAGAGAAGAAAACGGAAGCTCCTTGGCCTGCATTTCGACGCGAATCATTCGCAGGTCGGGGACGTAGAAGAGCACGCCGATGAGCTGCCGCTGGTTGTTGAAAAGGCTGCCGCATACACCTTCGACGAGAACTTCACGGTCGATCCAGGAAGAAGCGTCTTCTTCATGCGCAATGGGAACGCGAACGGCGAAACGCCCGCCGCCGGATGCGACCGTAAGAGCAAGCACCGTTTCATGCCACGAATTACGATCGATGGAGGCAGCGCGGACAATGCCGCGCACCGCGGCCCACTGGCTGTCCTGCTGACCACTGGAAAGTTCGCTGAAGGGATAGACGTGCGTCGGCGGCATCGTGCCGCGTCCCAGGACGCGCACACGCTGCTCCCGAATCACCGGCGCGTATTTGCCGGGCCCGGTGACGCCTTCGACTTCGACGAGATCGCCCCAGCGATGCTCGAACTTGGGCGACTGGCTGCCTTCCACATAGATACCGGCAGTCGCGTCCTGGACAAAGAAATCCGGCGCGGGAACGTTGTTGGTGATGACGCCGCGGACGCGGACGGGATAGCCGAGAGCAGCTTCTTCAGGACTGAGGTGCCGGATCTGATCGGCCTGGGTGAACAGAGGGAGAGACTGGTGGGCAGGCTGTCCCCAGGCAGCGATGGACACGAGGCCGAGCATGAGGAGTGCGCAGGGCCGACCTTGAGACCTCCACCGCATCGTCAGTGCTCCCATGAGCTTCATCGCCCGAGAGGCATTCCCGCTCTTCCTCCCCGGCTTCGGCGATTTGCTATCTTACTCCGACCACGCACGAACGATGCAACTCGTCACAGACATGGGTGACTAACTTGACTTTCCTTCGCGCGAGGCGCACAAGAGAGACGGCGACGTTGAGATTTTCGTTGGAAACGGTGGCGCGCACGGTTCAGAGTGCACTCATGGTTGAGGAGAGACAGAAATGTCCCAGGGTTCGACGAGACGCAATTTTCTGAAAACATCGGGTTGGGCGATCGCAGCCGGAGCTTTTTCGGCGGCTGCAACTGAATCGTCTTCAGCGGCGGCAGGGGAGCGAGCGGCGGGAGAAGTTGCCGTCTGGACAACGGGGGGAAGCCAGCGATTTGCGCGCGCGGCCTCCGTGACCTGGCAGCGGGTCTCAGGCGCGGCGCCGAACGCCATCGTGCTGGAGCCGGAGAAGAAATTTCAGGAAATCGTGGGATTCGGAGCTGCTTTTACCGACGCCAGCTGCTACATGTTCCATCAACTCGATCCGACGGCGCGCGAGAAATTGTTCCATGAACTGTTTCATCCATCAGAACTGGGGCTGAACGTATGCCGCACCTGCATTGGGTCCAGCGACTACTCGACGAAGGCCTACAGCTACGACGAAGGCGATCCGGACCCTGAGCTGAAGAGATTCTCGATCGACCAGGATCGCGAGTACGTCCTGCCGATGCTGCGCCAGGCGCGGGGCATGAATCCAGATCTGTTCCTTTTCTCGTCGCCGTGGAGCCCGCCAGGATGGATGAAGGCAGGCGGATCGATGCTGGGTGGATCGATGCGCAAGCGGTTCCTGCCCAATTACGCACAATACTTTCTCAAATTCCTTCAGGCGTACGCGGCTGAAGGGGTGGAAGTGCAAGCCGTGACTCCGCAGAATGAAGTGGACACCGATCAGGATGCACGGATGCCGGCCTGCATCTGGGCCCAGGAATACGAAATGGAGTTTGTCGGGAAGCATCTTGGGCCACTGCTGGAGCAAAACGGTCTCAAGACGCAGATCTGGATTCTCGATCACAACTACAACTTGTGGGGACGGGCGGTGGCGGAGCTGGACGATGCGAACGTGCGCAAGTACTGCGCCGGGATCGCATGGCATGGCTACGTGGGCACGCCCGATCAGATGACTAAGGCGCATCAAGCGTATCCGAATGTGGGGATGTACTGGACCGAGGGCGGACCCGATTACACCAGCCCGAGCTATCTGACAGACTGGGCACAGTGGGGCAAAACGTTTACCGAGGTATTGCGCAACTGGTGTCGCGCGATTACGGGCTGGAATCTTGCGCTCGACGAACAAGGCCGGCCGAACATTGGACCGTTCCCGTGTGGCGGGATGGTTACGATTCACTCGCAGACGAAGGAGATTACGCGCAGCGGGCAGTACTGGGCGTTCGCGCATTTCTCACGATCGATTCGGCGGGGTGCGCGGCGATTCGAATCGCAATCCGCACTGGCCGACCTGCAGCACGTGGCATTTGAAAATCCGGACGGTCAACGAGTGCTGGTCGTGACCAACGGAGGCGTGGCACGAGATGTTGTGCTCCAGTTGGGGAACGCGAGAACCACAGTGCAACTGGCGGGCGATTCCGTTACGACTCTGGTCTGGTCGTGAATCAGGTGCCGCCGGTCTCACGTTTGCGGAACCGTGGGAGCAGTTGAGTCCTGCGGGATGACAATCTTTTCCGACCAGGGGTCCGGTTGAACATCAGGGCTCGCCTCGACGGAAGCGGGCAGAGACGTCGTCTCGTCCGCTGACGCGGGGGCGGTGGCCTCGTTCTGCGTCATCGTCGGCGGAGCGATGCTGCGGGGGTCGATGGGCAGCAAGTGAGCATTCTGCGCGGCCCATTTCGCGGCCAGGCCGTTCAGCGGACTCTTCGTGTTGTATTCCTGGTAGGCGATCATGCGTCCGAGGCGGACGATCAAGTCGTCGAGCCGCTCGGAGGCAGCCCAGAAGTCTCCCGTGCACACCATGGAGTCGTCGAAATTTGGATGGAAGACAGGCGTGAGCATGCGGCATTGGGGGGCGCGACGCGGATAGCCGAGGGACAGATTGACTTCCAGGATGTGCTGGTCGCGTTCCAGAATCTCGCCAGACGGCGAGACGAACAGTCCCCGGATGTTATAGGTAAAACGATAGACCTCCGGCGGAATGCCGGCCTTCCCGGTGATCTGAATCAGCGGCCAGTCGCGCAGGCGAGTTTCAAGCATCTGCTCATCGAGCAACAGACGTCTTATGCGCGGAGAAGGCATGGCAATGACTCGTTACAGCTTACAACACTCCCGTCTTTTTCCACTTGGCGATCTTGTTGACGTGATACTGCAGATAGATCGTGCTGAAGAAGAATGTCATCACACCGCTTAAGCGGAGATAGATATTCTCGGTGGAATTGTAATATTCCTCCATAGCATGCTTCACGCTGAAGATGCCGACGAGGTAGACGATCGCACCGGCAATGATGAACAGGCCTCCGAGCCAGTCCAGAGAGCGGTCGGCGGCGATCACGAGGATTCCGGCAATCATGCTCGCGGGGTACATGGCGACCAGCACCATCGGCTTGTTGTTGTTGATGAGCTTACGAGCCCAGTTGGCGAGGATCAGGGCCCAGATCAGATTGAACAACTGGCGCGTCACGATATCCAGGAATAGAACGATCAACCAGTGCAGATTCGGAGGCAATGGCACGAGTTCCGGAGCGGGGCCTGCCACGGCGGCCGCTGGAGCCGGGGCGGGAATGTTGCCGAGTATCTGGGAAACGGGCGCCCAATCCGTCATGCCTTCGCTTTGGGCAAGGTCATCGTTCAAGATATTTCCGGATTGGACGTAACGCTGCAGATCAGTCAGGTTGTAAGGTCCGAACGTCTCCTCACCTCGCTTAACGAAGTACTGCATAAGTTCCTCTCTAGGAAGCGAATTGGACTCCGTTACTGTCGCGATCGACGGTGCAGATATCGATGATGGCCCAAATCCAACTCATGGGACTGCCGAAACCGAGGGTAAGAACAGTGATGGCGAGTTGCGCACCGGCTTTCTTGTAGTAGCCGGCGTACCAGTTATGCGCTCCGAGCGGGCCGAGCAATGCTCCGAGGATCATGAAGCCCATGCGGTTCTTCGGGGGGCCGGGAGGCGCGGCCGTCGCGGATGAGGTCGTCGCAACCGGACTATCGTACGAAGCGAACATCGAAGGGACAACCTGGGAGGCTATTTGCTGCAACTCAGCGGTCGTCATCCCCGGACGTGGCGGCGGGGGTGGTGGTGCTACAGGGTCGGGAGCGGGTGTCGACAGAGTAGCGGGTATTGGCGGTAGAGGACTCATCAAGTCCGGTAGGGAAAGGCTGAGTTTCGGTTCTTCGGGGGGCGCGCACCGGCAACCGAAGACGGTGCAGCCTTTGTTTTCTTCGTAACAATCCTTGTGGTGTGGCGTTTCACACCCGGTGCAGACAATCGTCTCCTCTCTCTCCGTGATGGGTCCCTGGCAGTATGGGCAGAGAGTCGCGGTCACGCCCGGTGTCTCTCCTTGTAGCGGAATGAGTAGCGTCCGATCTGCAAGAGATCGCCGTCCTGGAGAACGCGGGTGGTGACGGAGTGGCCGGCGAAAAAGACATTGCCGAGGGCACGAACCTGCACACGCGCGCCGCTGATCTCAATGACAGCGTGCTCGGGAAGAATATTGGGATCTTTGAAGAGGTAAATATCGGACTCCTGGCGGCTGCCGATGGCCGTTTTGTTCTTGTAGAGAATGAATTGTTTCCCGGCAAGAGGACCAGCCGTCACATAAAGCCAGCGGTCTTTCAGTGCGCTTTCGACAAGGCCCATGCCGACACCAGTGGCGAGGCCAACCAAGGCGAATCCGACGGCACGGCTAACAGCGCCGCCATGCGTCGCCATAGCGATCGGATTGAACACGAATCCGCCGAGGCCGGCACCGATGATGCCGCCGAGGACACCGTATTTTCCTTTCTTCGCGGATTGGCCGACGATACCGTAGACCAGGCCGCCCGCGGCTCCGAAAACCATCCACGCGATGCCGCGAGCGACCCAGAACGCGGGATTGCCTTCGGTCTGCGCTCCGGCTTCGAAGCTCAGGCGCATCCCGATGGAATAGATGATTTCCGCCATGAAGGAAAAGATGAAGCCGAGCACGATTCCGAGAGGAAGCGAAAGGATGCCGCGCAGGACTGCTTTCTTGACGGAGCGTTCGACTGTGCTTTCGGCAATCGCGAAGCCGAACGACAGGAGCGCGATGATCACGGGAATGATGATGATGTTGCCCCAGCGATTGGGGTGAGGGCCGTCAACGAAACCGGGCTCAGCAATCCCCCATCCTACGAGGGCACCGAGAAGGCCAGCGGCGCCAAGGTAGAACCATCCCTGAAGAAAAATGCTGCCGCGCTCCTCGGGGAGAACAGGGCCTTGTTCCGCAGCTTCCGTCACTGTGCCGTAAGACCGGACGCCCGCAGCGTTCGTGATGACGGGCGAAGCCTGAGGTTCGGGCACAGTAACGTTGGCCAAGTCCTCCAGCGTGATCTTGATCGCGTCTTTGTCGTTACCGCTGGCCATGGTCCGCCTTTCCTGAATCAGGTTTTCCCGGCTTGGACGAAGAGCCGGGAGCCTGGGGCTGGGTGTCTTGCAGCGATCCGGCGCCGGACCGGTCGGAATCAGGTTGCTGCATGATAAGGGGCTTGCCGGTATAAGGGTCAACCGGAACAGGGACCAACACTATCTTGGGGAAGAAATACCATCCGATGATGAATCCCAGGAGCAACACGGAGAGATGAGAAAGGATGGTGACGGAGAGTTGCGCGAGGGACATTTCTTCGCGGTCTTCGGGCTCGGGCTCCCATCGCTGCGCGGGGACGGGCTCATCGTCGTCGATCTGAATGATGGGCTCGGGGCGTCCACCAACGTCAGAATCCTGGCCCCCCTGACGATCGAGGATGCGGATCTGGGTGAGGCGTTCGATGTGGCCATGGATCCATCCAAAGCATCCTTCTTCCTCGGAATGAGGGTCGTAGACCCAGGCGACTTGTTTGGGCGAAGAGAAGAAATTCTTGTGGATGAAAGTGTCGTGGTCGGAAAGAAAGATTCCGAAGCCGGGATGCGAGTGATACCAGCCAACAATACGATGGTTGGGAAACTGCTGGTCCTTGACCTTGTAAATGTGCTCCCAGGTGTCTTGCGTGAAGGTGACGTGGGCCCCCGCCTGGTCTGCGTTGAGGCCGTGAATACAGGCTTCGATTTCCACGCTGTCGCCGCTCTCACTTCCTATCAGCACCCCGCAGACCTCGGTTTTCATGCTGGAACGAGCGTGCTGGCGGATCTGGCGGACGACATCACTGCCGATCGCGACCCACGCCTGTTCCTGCTCCTTGGACCTGCGGCTCATGCCAGGGCGGCCTCCATTGCCAGCGGACCAAGCACTTGTGGAGCGTCGCCGAAGGGGATGTAACCGATTTCGCGCTGCGGCGAGCGGGCGAGAAACAGGTCGAGCAGGGGCAAACCCAGCTGGCTGAGCGGCCGGGAGCCGTAGCCTTCCTTGCCGGAAAAGTTGTGAATAGAAATCACGGTGCGAAGATGTCCGTCTCTTGGGCAGGCCGCTTCCTGGAGGCGAATTCTTCCCGCGGGCGCATACACTTCCTCTTCGCTGCTGCAGGAAGGGCAGACAAGCTTCTGAATGACATCGCGGCTGAATTCGAGGACCACGTCATGTGAGCCAAGGTCGGCGCGGGCACGCTGGAGGAGTTCGGCCAAAGTCAGGTCACTGGAACTCTCCGAAAGGTGGACGATGTCGGGCACGGTGTAGTGACTCATGCACTCGGGATTCTCGGTGTACTCCACCGTGTAGGAAGAGTGATTGAGCCCTTCGAAGATGAATCCCTTGCCGCCGAGAGTCGGCAGGCCGTGGATCATCTTGACGGCTTCCTGCACCTGAATTCCGGCAATCACGGAGGAAATGGTGGGGGTGGTCGGAGTCTTCCCTTCGTCGTTCCCTTCGAGGGCAAGCAGGTTACAGGACATACGCTTTTCCAGCAGCGCCCAATCAACTTCTCCGAGCGTGCATTCGTAACACGGCGGAACGCCGGGGACAAAGACGCGGACGACGCCGTTGATGCCTTCGATCGCGCCATCGAACCAGGGGCGGTTGACTTTCCAGGCGGAGCGGTTGATCCACAAACGGGCCTCACGATTGTCGAGCCCGGCAATGATGAGGTCGGACCACTCAAACAGGCCGAGGCCGCAACCGTGCACGACGTTTTCCACCAGGGGACGCACGGCGGCGTCGGGAGCGATCTTTTGATAGGCGTCGGCGGCGACGTCGGCCTTGAATTTTCCAATGTCCTCGGCACGGAAAAGAATCGTGCGCGAGAGGTTCGACTCGTCGATGCGATCGAGATCGACCACGACGATTTTTCGGAATCCGAGCAGGGCAGCGTTTTTCAGGATTTCGTTGCCGAGCGCGCCCGCGCCGACCACCAGGAGCTTGCAGTTGGCGATCTTCGACTGGTCCCACCAGGGGATCAGGCGGAAGCGGCTATAGCGATCCTCGTGCAGTTCTCCGCGAATTACGGGTTCCACGGGGCGCCTGCCGTGATTTCTGGCTGGAGCCGCAGGATATCGCCGTCCTGCACCTGGGCTTGAGCCAAGGTTTGAGTGTCCTGAATCTGGCGGCCTGAATTCTTATGATGGAACTTATAACTGAGCGGGGCTCCGTCGGGACCGTTCGTCGGAAGGCGCAGTTTCTGCACGAGGACGGCAACAATCTTGTTGCAGGGAGCATCGTCAGGCAGTTCGACGGGAACGCGCTTGTTTTCGGTCGAGTCGTAGACGGTAACGTTGATATTGGCCATTTCCGATGTCCGTGCCGGGATGTAATCTCCGCTGCACCCACTTCAAGTTAATGGTTCTGTTTCAAGCGAGTCTGGAAGTCTAGCAGGTGTTGCTGCCCGTCGCCAAAGAACTTCCAGCCCGATTCGTCCAGCAGGGCATCGGCGCGCACAGCAAAATTGATGTTCTCGGCGTTGGGATCGTTATGTTTGTCAATTACAGAACTCACGATCGCGACCAGGTTTCCTTTGTCGTCAAATACCGGACCGCCACTGTTCCCCGGACTTGCCGGGGCGGTCATCTGGATCATGTGGGAATCGGTGCGCGAGATTACGCCGGTGCTCAGACTGAATCGGAGACCTTCCGGATGGCCGATCACGAAGACATTCTCACCCTGGGTAACATCGGCGTCCGTCGCGACCGGCTGAGAGAAGTCACCATGGCCCGATCCCCGTGGGAGCCACAGAAGCAACAAGTCAAGATACTGATGTTGAGCGACGACCTCTGCGCCTGCCCAGGTTCCCGATGCCATGGCAACGAGCGCATGCAGGTCATTGTCGCCTGCCTGGCGGAATGAACCTGAAATGACGTGGCGGGCAGTGACGAAGAGATATCCGGCGGAAGTGACCTGCAAGAGCGAGCCGGCGCCGAAGCTGCCGGTGGCGACGTCGCGGTCGTGGAGCCAGGAGCGATGCGTAGGCGAGATCACGGCAACGAGGGGCTTGAGTTCCTGCGAAACATCCTTGGCGGAGATGGCCGCCGGCGACGGGAGATGCGGGAAGTCACTCTTCTCGTCGAGTTCGGTGAGGTTGCGGCTGACGAAGGATGGCGGGGGCACCAGGGAGATCGCCAGGATGGCGACCACGCAGGTCAGCAGTCCGCTCGTGGTGAGTAGTGTCGCCAGGAATCCGGTCCAGGCAAATCGTGTGCGTGGCGGCAAGCCCCGCATGGCAAAGCGAAGAATGATTGCAATGAGGCAGAGTAAGGGAAGCACAAGAACGAGGGGCCACATGGCTAACTTGGCCCACCAGGCCACGGCAGGCGGGAGTTTGGGTTCGAGCCGGGCCGGGCCTTCAGACAAAGGGGCGGTTTCCGCCACCTCAGCGGTACTGATGACTATCTTCTCCATTGCGCGAGCTGTCCAGCGGCGGGAGCCAAGAAATTCTTGGGTATTTCCCGGAAAATTGCAAGGACTGATTCGCTATCTGCAGAGGTTAGGAACGAATCGCCACCATCTTCTTCTTGTCCTTACTTGATTCCGCTTCAGAGTCGGCAAAGGTGGAGACCTTCTTAACGTTGCGGAGCCACTCGGCGGCGCGGC
>Ga0335082_10003402_pt1 | contig 17286 bp, 14 predicted proteins | sample Lox_Sample_41_FD_206718 | JGI IMG/M metagenome (GOLD analysis project Ga0335082, IMG submission 206718) | Soil microbial communities from Loxahatchee National Wildlife Refuge, Florida, United States - Lox_Sample_4.1 | ecosystem: Environmental > Terrestrial > Soil > Wetlands | place: USA... | reverse complement strand
ACAAGGGTACGCGGCTGGCATTCTATCGGTGCCAGTAAGTTCGGTCGGGAATGTACTGCCCGTCGTGTTTGACAATTGCGGGAAGGGGGTTGCCGTGAGCACTCATAACCTGAGGACGCCGGTCCAGAGGGGAAACCGCTTTGGGGTTGCTGCCCTGGTGGCGATGGTCCTCACCTGCACGGCGAGACTTGCCTTTGCGCAGGTGTGCAGCGATCCCGCTCCAATGAACCCGTGCGTTCCCGGTGGTGGGGGAAAGAAAACCGACTGCACGATGGAATTCCTTACCACGCCAGCGCCTCCGCTCAGCCTCAGCGGCATGCCCAAGAGCAAGCTGATTTGCTACGAGGGCGACCCCGCCTGTGATTTCGATCCGGCTCCCGACGCGCTCACAAACAACCAATGCATCTTTCACGTTGCGCTGTGTATCAATGCCACCGATCCCCGTGTCGCCCCGATATGCCAGCCGTCCGACGTGGCGACGTTCGAGGTGTTGTCACCGAAGCCGAGTAGCCTCGCTCCATCCGACATTGCCGACGTCGACGCGTTGGAATCCGCGGCAGGACCGGGAAGCCTGGGGCTGACGGTCAATCGCGCCGGCGTGGTGATGTTGAGCGGCGGCACCGTCGGGACGCAGAATCTGTGCAGCGACCCGGTCGACGTCGTCGTACCGCTGCGTGTGCTGAAGAGTGGCAAGGCGAAGGCCGCATCCAAGCGGATCCGCCTGCGCGCCACAACGTCAGCCGGGGTTGTCGACACTGATACCATGACGCTGCAGTGCCGGCCGAGCACCTGCGGCAACAGCAAAGTCGAGAAATGGGAAAGTTGCGATGACGGGAACCGCAACAACGGCGATGACTGCAACCAGGGCTGCCATCTGGAGGCAGCCACCCCGACCCCGACCAACACCCCCAGCCGCACCTCGACACCAACGCCGACGGTCACCTCCACGGTGACACCAACCTTCACGCCGACGGGAACCCCGACGCGTACCCCGACATCGACACACACCGAGACGCCGACCGTGACGTTGACGTCGACATCGACGCGAACACAGACACCAACGCGGACGCCGACGTCGACACCGACACTCACCTCGACGGCGACCTCCACGAACACGTCAACGGCGACGCCGACCCAGACCCTCACGGTCACGCGCACCTTCACGGCGACACGCACGAGAACATCAACCCCGACGAGTACCGCAACACCGACCCAGAAGCCGGAGGTCCACCTGACCTCACCGGCTCATGGCAGCTTCACGACGGCCACGTCGAGCTCGGTGTCGGGTTACGTGCTGAACCCGGTGCCAGGCGAGGTGGTTACGATCAACGGCGTGCCGGTGACGGTGCTGGGGAACAACACGTTCACCACGTCAATCGGGTTGAGCGGTCCCGCTGTCTTTAACCCGGTGCTCGCCGAGCTCACGGTCGCGTCGACCGGGTTCGCAACCCGCGATCGCGTCGTCGTGATCAAGGGGGCGTCGATCGCCGACGGCGCGTTCTCGCCGCAAGGCGTCGCGTTGCGGATCAACAACTCCGGCTTCAATTCGATCGAGCCGGTCCTGCCGTCGCTGCTCGGCAACTTTGACCTGGCGACGCTGATTCCGCCCGGCACGGTACTGATCAGCAACTACTGCGCCCTGGGCGGACTCGTTTGCGTCGATGTCGCCGCGGAGTCGGCGCACTTCGACTCGTTTGGGATCGACATCGCGTCGCACGGCGGGTTTGTGGCCGGCGACATCACGATCAACAACCTCGACGTCGTGACCCATATTACGGGTAGCATCGACTGTCACTTGGAGATCACCGCCAACCATGCTTACATCCTTGGCGACTTTGATTTGGTTCCGTTGAGCTCGGATGCGTCCTTTGTCGATGTCAATCAGCTCGGCGACCCCCAGGTGCAGTTTGACAATTTCAACAATCACTTCGTGGGAAGCGGTGTCTGCACCACCCCGGTGATCGGGGATATCATCTCGGCGGTCGTCGGCAGCCTGCAAAGCACCGTAACCGACGGGTTCGTGAACTTCCTGAAGGACCCGGACGGCAACGGGCCACAGGATTCGCCGATCGCCAGCGCCATTCAAACGGCTTTGGCGGGCATCTCGATCACCGGTCCGATCGGCACCGCCATCGGCGCGAACCTCGAAACGCCGCTGTACAACATTGCCGAAGACAATACTGGTGTCACCTTCGATTCCAACGCCCGCATCACCACCACGCCGCCGCCCGGCGCGCCGAATTTCACGGCATCCTACGATAAGGCCGAAACCTTCCCGACGTTCGGAGCGACGACGCCCGACGCAGCCAACCTCCCGTACGATGTCGCGCTCGCCATCTCGACGTCGGCCTTCAACCAACTCCTCAAGGCGGAAGTCGAAACCGGGTTGTTGACGCAAGATCTCACCCAATTCGATCTCGGTGCCGGCAACGTGCCGCTCACCGCCGGGATTCTGGGGATCCTCATCCCCGAGTTCGGTAACCCCGATCTCTTCCCCGATCCGAACCTCCCGATGAAGATCCGGCTGCGGCCCACCATTGCCCCGATCATCACCGGTAACGCCGGCCCGCACGGCGAGCTGGCGGAGCTCAAGGTCAGCCATTTGACGGCGGAAATCCTCTCAGGTCCGACCGGCAGCGAGACCTCGTACCTCAAGCTCGCCGTTGATGTGCGCACCGGCATCAACCTCGCCTTCGACACGCTCTCCGGTCAAATCGCCTTCGGGCTTACGCAGCCGACGGGAACGGATATCACCCTCGTGGTCCTTGCCAACAACATCGGCACCGACGAGAGCCAGTTGGGGAGCAGCCTCTCGGCCATTTTGGGCCAGGTGTTCCCGAGCCTCGCCAGCGCCTTGGGTGGATTCCCGATTCCGCAGTTCCTGGGATTGACTCCGAGCGGTGTCGAAGTCGGCCACGCTGGTCAGTATTTGGCTGTCTACCTCGACCTCCAGTAACCACCGATACGCCCTGCCGGGGAGGCGCCGTTGCGGCGCCTCCCCGCGCACGGACGGACGGAGCGCCGTGGCTCCGCATCGCTGAGCGAGGTGCGTTGCCACCTCTTTGACTCGCGCGCCAGTTGTCTGGTTTCCCCAGGGCTTGTCCTCGTGCCCCACAGTGTGGTGTATGCGCCGAATGGGAGGCGCTCATGTCGAACAGCCGGGACACCCTATTCGATTTGACCGGTAAGGTGGCCCTGATCACCGGCGGCAGCCGCGGGCTGGGGCGCGAGATGGCGCTGGCCTTCGCGCGTGCCGGTGCCGACGTCGTCATCGCCAGCCGCAAGCAGTCCGCCTGCGATGCGGTGGCCACGGAGGTGCGAGGGCTCGGCCGACAGGCGCTGTCGTACGCCTGCCACGTAGGGAATTGGCAGACGCTCGACGACCTCGTCGACGCCGCGTATGGCCACTTCGGGCGGGTCGACATTTTGGTGAACAACGCCGGCATGTCGCCGTTGTATCCGTCGCTGATCGAGGTGAGCGAGACGCTGTGGGACAAGGTCCTGGCGGTCAATCTCAAGGGGCCGTTCCGTCTTTCCGCGCTCGTCGGCACCCGCATGGCCGCGGGCGCTGGTGGCTCGATCATCAATGTGAGCAGCATCGCGGCGATCCGGCCGACGCCGCTGGAGACACCCTATGCGGCGGCCAAGGCGGGGCTCAACGCGCTCACCGTGGCGTGCGCCCACGCCTTCGGGCCCAAGGTGCGGGTCAATTGCATCATGGCCGGCCCCTTCCTCACCGACATCTCTGAGGCATGGCCCGCCGCGGCAGTGGAGCACATCGCGGCAACCTCGGCGCTGCGCCGCGCCGGCGAGCCGCACGAAATAATCGGTGCCGCGTTGTACTTCGCCTCCGCTGCATCGAGCTTCACCACCGGCGCGGTGTTGCGCATCGACGGCGGTCGGCCATGAATCGCGGCACGCCTGCGCCGGAGCTCCTGCCGGGTACCCTCGGTTTGGCTTACCGGTCCGTTTAGGAATCTTCATGGCCAAGTTCCTTGCTGTGAACCGGGTTCGGTGCTCTTGTGTGAGCCACAGTCCTGCGAGGTCACGACATGACAGAGACGAAGATGCCGTCGGTCGTGGGCGCCGAGGGTACGGCCCTGGGTGACTCGACCGCGCACTCGGCCCGCCCGTGGCGAGCGCAGCTGCGCGCTACGGGTGCGAAGGAGCAGCGCTGATGGACGTCGCTCGCGGCTTCTTGACCTCGACGATCGGCAAGAAGGTCGTCATGGCCGCCTCCGGGGTGATCCTCGTCGGCTTCGTGGTGGCCCACATGGTCGGCAACCTGCAGATCTACCTCGGGGCGGAGGTGCTCAATCACTACAGCGTCTTCCTGCACGAACTGGTTCACGGGGCCGGGCTGTGGATTGCCCGTGCCGTGTTGCTGACGGCGGTGGGCCTGCACATCTGGGCCGCGACGTCGCTGACGTTGGCCGATCGCGCCGCGCGCCCCGTCGGCTACCGCGAGTGGCAAGCCAGCGAGTCGACCTACGCGTCGCGCACCATGCGCTGGAGCGGTGTCATCCTCTTCTTCTTCGTCGGCTATCACCTCCTCGACCTCACCCTCGGTCCGGTGAACCCGAGCTTCGAGCCGGGCAACGTGTATCACAACGTCGTCGCCAGCTTCCGCGTCGTGCCGGTGGCCGCGTTCTACATCGTGGCGATGCTGCTGCTCGGCATGCACCTGCATCACGGTGTGTGGAGCATGCTGCGCACCCTCGGACTGAGCCATCCGCGCTACGATCGCCTGGCGCACACCATCGCGGCGGCGGTGGCCGCCGTTGTCGTGATCGGCAACATCTCGTTCCCAGTCGCCGTGCTCGTCGGGATCGTGCGATGATTCGGAGGTAGGTGGCATGGAGCTGCGCGCCAACATCCCGTCCGGCCCGCTCGACAAGATGTGGGAGCAACACCGCTTCGACATGCGCTTGGTGAGCCCGAACAACAAGCGCAAGTACCACGTCATCGTCGTCGGCTCGGGCCTGGCCGGCGCCAGCGCCGCGGCGTCGATGGCCGAGCTCGGCTACAACGTCACCTGTTTCTGCTACCAGGACAGCCCGCGTCGCGCCCACTCGATCGCCGCGCAGGGCGGCATCAACGCCGCCAAGAACTACCGCAACGACGGCGACAGTGTGTTCCGTCTCTTCTACGACACGGTCAAAGGTGGCGACTTCCGCTCCCGCGAGGCGAATGTCTATCGCCTGGCGGAGGTGTCGGTGAACATCATCGACCAGTGCGTCGCGCAGGGCGTGCCGTTCGCACGTGAGTACGGCGGCCTGCTCGACAACCGCTCCTTCGGCGGCGCCCAGGTGTCGCGCACCTTCTACGCCCGCGGCCAGACCGGGCAGCAGCTGCTGCTCGGCGCCTATCAGGCGTTGCAGCGCCAGATCGGGCTCGGTCAGGTGAAGATGCATCCGCGCCACGAGATGCTGGAGCTCATCGTCATCGACGGCCGCGCCAGAGGCATCGTGGTCCGAGACATGGTGACGGGCGCGATCGAGTCGCACTGCGCCGACGCCGTCGTGCTCGCCACGGGTGGCTACGGCAACGTGTTCTTCCTGGCCACTTATGCCAAGGGCTGCAACGTTACGGCCATCTGGCGGGCACACAAGCAGGGCGCCGGCTTTGCCAATCCCTGCTACACCCAGATCCATCCCACCTGCATCCCGGTCACCGGCGAGTACCAGTCGAAGCTGACGCTCATGAGCGAGTCGCTGCGCAACGACGGCCGGATCTGGGTGCCGCTGCAACCGGGCGACAAGCGGCAGCCCGATCAGATCCCCGAGGCCGAGCGCGACTACTATCTGGAACGCATGTACCCGAGCTACGGCAACCTGGCGCCGCGCGACATCGCCTCGCGTGCCGCCAAGCGCGTGTGCGACGAAGGCCGCGGCGTGGGTCCATTCGGGCACGGCGTGTATCTCGACTTCGCCGACGCCATCCAGCGCCTGGGTCGCCGGACGATCGAGGACAAGTACGGCAACCTGTTCGAGATGTACGAGCGCATCACCGGCGAGGATCCCTACACGGTGCCGATGCGCATTTACCCGGCTTCGCACTACACCATGGGCGGCCTGTGGGTGGACTACAATCTGATGAGCACGATCCCCGGCCTCTTCGTGATCGGTGAGGCCAACTTCTCCGACCACGGCGCCAACCGCCTCGGCGCCAGCGCCCTCATGCAGGGGCTCGCCGACGGCTACTTCATCCTGCCGTACACCATCGGCAACTTCCTCGCCGGGGTGAAGCCGGGAGGCATCGGCGCTGCCGACAGCGCGGTGAAGAGCGCCGAACGCACCGTGGCGGGCCGCATCGACAAACTGCTGGCGATCAAGGGCCATCGTACCCCGGTGTCGTTCCACCGCGAGCTCGGCAAGATCATGTGGGAATACTGCGGTATGGCCCGCAACAAAGAAGGTTTGCAGACCGCCTTGCAGAAGATCCCGGCGTTGCACGAGCAGTTCTGGAAGGACGCGAAGATCCTCGGCACCGGGAGCGAGCTGAATCAGTCCCTCGAGGTCGCCGGTCGCGTCGCCGACTTCCTCGAGTTGGCCGAGCTCATGTGTCGCGATGCCCTGGCACGTGAGGAGTCCTGCGGCGGCCACTTCCGCGAAGAACATCAAACCACCGAGGGCGAGGCGCAGCGTGACGACGAGCGCTTCTGCCACGCCGCGGTGTGGGAGTACACCGGGGCCGACACGCGACCGCTGCGTCACCAGGAGCCGCTCGCCTTCGAGAACGTCCACCTGGCCACCAGGAGCTACAAGTGATGAACCTCATTCTGCACGTGTGGCGGCAACCGGACGCCCGGTCGGAGGGCCGCTTCGTGACCTACGAAGCGAAGAACATCAGCCCACACATGTCGTTCCTCGAGATGCTCGACGTCGTCAACGAAGACCTGCTCCTCAAGGGCGAGGAGCCGATCGCCTTCGACCACGACTGCCGCGAGGGCATCTGCGGCACCTGCGGCATCGTCATCAACGGCCGCCCACACGGGCCGCGGCCGCGCACCACCACCTGTCAGCTGCACATGCGCTTCTTCAAGGACGGCGACTCGATCGTCCTGGAGCCCTGGCGCGGCAAGTCGTTTCCGGTGATCAAGGACCTCGTCGTCGATCGCGGCGCGCTCGATCGCATCATTGCCGCCGGCGGCTTCATCACCGCGCCCACCGGCAGCGCGCCCGACGCCAACTCGATAGCCGTGCCGAAGGAAAACGCCGAGCTGGCGATGGACGCGGCGGCGTGCATCGGTTGCGGCGCGTGCGTGGCCGCCTGTCCCAACGCCTCGGCGACGCTCTTCGTCGCCGCCAAGCTCATGCACCTGGCACAGCTGCCGCAGGGGCAACCGGAACGCTGGGAGCGCGTGCTGACCATGACGGAGCAGGCCGACGCCGAAGGCTTCGGGGGCTGCACCAACCACGCCGAATGCGAGGCCGCCTGCCCGAAGGGCATCAGCGTGCAGTCCATCGCGCAGATGAACGCCGACTTCATCCGCGCGACGCTACGCCGCGGCCGTCGCTCAACAACGGCCGCGACGGGCGGCGCCGGCTAGCAGCTGAACGACGCACCGCTCCGCTCCGTGCGGCTGGGTTGGCCGGCGCGCTATGGCGTGCCGGCGGGGGTGAAGCTGATCGCCGTGCCTTTGATGGTCGTGCAGGTGATCGCAAAGACGTTGTAGATCGGCACGAAGCCGTAGAGGCTGTTCGAGGTGGTCACGTTGATGAGCGCGTCTGCACCTTTTGCCCGCAGCGCCTCTGCGAGCACGTGCCCGGGATCGGCATTACCGAGGGGCAGGATGCCGATCACCAAGGAGCGGCAGCCGCTTGCTTCGGCGGGACCGAGCTCGCGGTAGCTGGAGCTCGCAACCAACTGAGCCGGATTCGCGCTTTCGCGAACCATCATGCCGACGTTGCCAACCGAGGTGCAGCTCGCCGTCCCCAATGCCAATAGTGCGCCTGCACTCGTTGCAAGCTTTTGAACAATGCGCATGGTCAAGCCCTCCGCACGTACGCCCACCAAATTCGAATCGAGTTGTCAAGGAGGGCAGATGACTCGTGCCCGGTTAGCGAATGCGCCGGCGGCGAGCAGTCCGTACGGAGCAGGGTGACGCCGGCGCGTTCAGGACCCCGGCCTGGTCGTGACAAACCAGGCGAACGAGTGCCACAGTTGTTGCGACGCCACAGCCGCGAACCCCGCTGCTTCGAGCGCGGCGCGGAACGTGGCGGCGTCGAAGCGGTCGCGTTCGGGGTGTTTCAGGACACCACGGGTGTGCCGGAGGAAGGGGGCCAGGACCTCTTCGGCGTAGAAGCACCCGCCCGGCTTGAGCACCCGGCGCACCTCGGTAACCGCCTCCCGCCACTCCGGGATGTGGTGGATGATGCCGAAGTCGAAGACCGCATCGTAGGTGCGATCCGCCGCCGCGATCGCCGTCGCATCACCGACCCAGAAGCGGGTGCGGGATCCGCGCCGCGCGCAGCGGCGGCGCGCCCGAGCCACCATGCGCGGATCGAGGTCGAAGCCGTGCACGGCGTCGGCACGGAACAGGTCGAGGATCACCTCGGCGCCGACGCCCCGGCCACAACCGATCTCGAGGGCGACGCCGCCGGGCAGCGCTCCGCGCATGCGTAGCAACCGGGGGGCTTCGAAATGACGCTGAATCGCCGCCCGCACCGGGTTGTTCATCAGCAGGTATTCGACGCGGTTCAGCAGCATGCGAGTAGGCTCTCGGCCCGTCCGTCACAACTGGAGCTGCGCAGAACGTATACAAGGTCACCTCCGCTTGTCCAGGCGCATTCGCCGCTCTTGCGGTGTGCCGGAGAAGGGGCTTGAATGTTCGCAATCAGAGGATCGTGCTTCAAGACCGCCGACCGCGGGCGGTCCGGAAGAAGATGACGCGGCGTCCCGGGTCTTCGGTGACCGGGGAGAAGGTAGGACTCAACCGCGGCGGCGATGTAGGTTCCATGCGGCGCCGGCATTACTGACGAGCATCTGCGAGACGGGACAACCCCCCGAAGACGAAGGAGGACGAGATGCAGCTGGGAATGATCGGTTTGGGGCGCATGGGCGCCAACATGGTGCGCCGGCTCATGCGCGGCGGGCACGAATGCGTCGTGCACGACGTCTCGGCGGACGCCGTCGCCGGCCTCGCCCGCGAGGGTGCCGTTGGCGCCGGCTCGGTCGACGACTTCGTCAGTCGTTTGAAGAAGCCGCGCGCCGTGTGGTTGATGGTGCCGGCCGCAGTCGTCGATGCGACGCTGGAAGGGCTGGTCGGGCGTCTCGACAAGGGCGATATCCTCATCGACGGCGGCAACTCGTACTACCGTGACGACATCGATCGCGCCGCGCGACTCGCGCCGCGCGGACTCCACTACGTCGACTGCGGCACTAGCGGCGGTGTGTGGGGCCTCGAACGCGGCTACTGCTTGATGATCGGCGGCGAGCCTGAGGTCGTCCGCCATCTCGATCCCATCTTCGCCACCCTGGCTCCCGGCATGGGTGACACGCCGCGCACGGCGGGACGCGAGCAACGGCAGGGCACTGCGGAACAGGGCTACCTCCACTGCGGTCCCCCGGGTGCCGGGCACTTCGTGAAGATGGTGCACAACGGCATCGAGTACGGCCTGATGGCGGCCTACGCCGAAGGGCTCAACATCCTGCGTCACGCCAACGTCGGCAAGCGCCCCCACGCCGCCGACGCCGAGACCGCTCCCCTGCGCAACCCGGAGTATTACCAGTTCGATCTCGACCTCGCCGACATCAGCGAAGTGTGGCGGCGTGGCAGCGTCGTCGCGTCGTGGTTGCTCGACCTGACCGCGGCGGCGTTGGCCAGCGATCCGCAGCTCGAACGCTTCAGCGGCAGGGTGTCGGACTCCGGCGAGGGGCGATGGACGATCGATGCCGCCATCGACGAGGCCGTCCCGGCGCATGTGCTCACCGCGGCGTTGCTCGAACGCTTCAGCTCGCGGGGCGAGGCGGAGTTCCAGGATCGAATCCTCTCTGCCATGCGCTTCGAGTTCGGCGGTCACTTGGAAAAGCCGGGCGGAAAATGAACCCTCCCATCGGCCGCCACAGGGGTCCGGACGATCGGCGACGGAGTCCTGGACAACCTGTGGTCAGTCCACGTATATGGACGCGGTACCTGAGGGGGGGCGGCCGGCGTCGCGGTGGCGTTTGGCAGTGTCCCGCATTCGTGGGTGAACACAGGAGCGTAGCGTGGTGAAAACCCTCGTCGTTGACGTCGGCGGTACGCACGTGAAGGTGCTGGCCTCGGGACAGCAACAACCCCGTAAGCTGGAGTCCGGGCCGACGCTGACGGCGCGCCGCATGGTCACCGCAGTGAAACGCCTGACCGCCGATTGGGAGTACGACCGCATCGCCATCGGCTATCCCGGCCCGGTGGTCAGCGGCCATCCGGTGGCCGACCCGCACAACCTCGGTATGGGCTGGTTCGGCTTTGACTTCGAACGCGGCTTCGGCTGTCCGGTGAAGATCATCAACGACGCCGCCATGCAGGCGTTGGGCAGTTACCAGGGCGGCCGCATGTTGTTTCTCGGGCTCGGTACCGGCCTCGGCTCGGCGCTGGTCGTCGACGGCGTGCTCGAACCCATGGAGATCGCGCACCTGCCGTACCGCAAGGGACGCACCTACGAAGACTATGTCGGCCGGCGCGGGCTCGAGCGTCTCGGGAAAAAGAAATGGAGCAAGCACGTCACCGAGATCGCGCAACGCTTCAAGGCCGCGCTGGTGGCCGACGACCTGGTGCTCGGCGGCGGCAATGCCAAGAAGCTGCAAGCGCCGCCCGACGGGGCCCGTGTGGTCGACAACTCCAAGGCCTTCGTCGGCGGGTTCCGGCTGTGGGAGGGGACAGGGCGATGAGCGGCCGGGCGGGCGACCGCCACCGCGTCGTGTCGCTGCTCGACGTGGACAACACCCTCCTCGACAATGATCGCGTCGCCGCCGATCTCAAGCGCCACCTCACCGCGCAAGTCGGGGACCACTTGCAGGAACACTATTGGACGATCTTCGAATCGCTGCGCGCCGAGCTCGGCTACGCCGACTACCTCGGGGCCTTGCAACGCTATCGCATCGAGCACCCGCGTGATCCGCACCTCCTCGCCGTCTCGTCGTTCCTGGTCAACTATCCGTTCGCCAACCGTCTGTTCCCGAGCTCGCTCGATGTCATCGAGCACCTCGCACGCTTCGGCCCGACGGTCATCCTCTCCGACGGTGACGTCGTCTTTCAGCCGCTCAAGGTGGAGCGTTCCGGCCTTCTCGACGCCGTCGCCGGCCGCTGCCTCATCTACATCCACAAGGAACACGAGCTCGACGACGTCGAGCAACGTTTCCCCGCGGATCACTACCTGCTCGTTGACGACAAGGTTCGCATCCTGTCGGCCGTGAAGAAGGTCTGGGGCCCACGTCTGACGACCATCTTCCCGCGCCAGGGACATTATGCGTATGATCCCCAGGTCGCCACCTATCCGCCGCCGGACCTGACGGTCGCGCGCATCGCTGACGTACTCGACTACGATCTCCCGGCGCTGCTCGACGCAGCACGGGTAAAGGAGGACCGATGAAAGCCACACAACAATTACACGATGCGGGCCAGAGCATCTGGCTCGACAACATCACCCGGTCGCTGCTGACGACCGGTGTGCTCTCCGGGTACATCAAGGACCTTTCGGTGACCGGCCTCACGTCGAACCCGACGATCTTCGACCAGGCCATCAAGAACAGCGCCGACTACGACCCCGCCATCCGGGAAAAAACAGCGGCCGGCAAGAAAGGCGAGGATTTGTTCTTCGAGTTGGCGCTCGAGGACCTGACGCGCGCTGCCGATCTCTTCCGGCCCATTCACGACGCCACCAACCGCGTCGACGGATGGGTGTCCCTCGAGGTGTCGCCGAAGCTCGCCTACGACACCAAGAGCACGATCGCCGCGGCAAAGGATCTCTTTCAACGTGCCGGCCGGCCCAACTTGTTCATCAAGATTCCCGGCACCGCCGACGGCCTTCCGGCCATCGAGGAAGCCATCTTTGCCGGCATCTCGGTGAACGTCACGTTGCTGTTCTCGTGTGATCAGTACGTGGCGGCGGCGGATGCGTACATGCGCGGCGTCGAGCGCCGGATTGCCGCGGGCCTGAACCCGCACGTCGGCTCCGTTGCGTCCGTGTTCATCAGCCGTTGGGATGCCGCGGTTGCCGGCAAGGTACCGTCCGAGCTCATCAACCAACTCGGCATCGCCATGGCCAGGCGCACCTACAAAGCCTACCGCGATCTGCTGGCTTCCGATCGCTGGCTGCGGCTGCTCAACCGTGGCGCCCGCTCGCAACGACTGCTGTGGGCCAGCACCGGCACCAAGGACCCGAAGGCCTCCGATGTCCTGTACGTGAAGTCGCTCGCCGCGCCGCATTCGGTGAACACCATGCCGGAGAAGACGTTGCTGGCGCTTGCCGACCACGGAGACATCGGTGCCATGCTGCCGCACGACGGCGGTGATGCCGAAGCAGTGCTGGCGAAGTTCAGCAAGGCGGGCGTCGATCTCGATAAGCTCGGGGCCACGCTGCAGCGCGACGGCGCCGAGTCATTCGTCAAGTCGTGGGAAGATCTGCTGGCCTGCCTCGTCGACAAGAGCAGCACCCTCAAAAAGGCCAGCTGAATCCCCGAAGGGAGGTCACATGACGGCACGTCCCGGGCCGCTCGGCGAGCGGCCCGCCTGGAAGGCATTGCAGGCGCACCACGCGCGACTGCGTGACGTCCACCTGCGCGACCTCTTTGCGCAGGACCCGCAGCGCGGTGAACGTTACACCGCCGAGGCGGTCGGCCTGTTCCTCGATTATTCCAAGCACCGCGTGACCGATGAAACCCTGCGGCTCCTCGTCTCCGTAGCCGAGGAATCGGGACTGCGCGATCGCATCGACGCGATGTTCCGCGGCGACAAGATCAACGTGACGGAGCAACGTGCCGTCCTGCACGTCGCCTTGCGGGCGCCGCGCGGGCAATCGATCGTCGTCGACGGCGAAGACGTGGTGCCGCAGGTGCACGCCGTGCTCGAGCGAATGGCCGACTTCTCCAATCGTGTGCGCAGCGGCGCGTGGAAGGGGCACACCGGGAAACGCATCCGCAACATCGTCAACATCGGCATCGGCGGCTCCGACCTCGGTCCGGTCATGGCCTACGAGGCGCTGCGCCACTACAGCGAGCGCGCGCTCACCATGCGCTTCGTCTCCAATGTCGACGGCACGGACTTCGCCGAGGCCACGCGTGACCTTGACGCCGCCGAGACGCTGTTCATCGTCTCCTCGAAGACGTTCACCACACTCGAGACCATGACCAACGCGCAGACCGCCCGCGAATGGAGCCTGCGGACGCTGCGCGACGGCCAGGCGGTGGCCAAGCACTTCGTCGCCGTCTCCACCAACGCCGCCGAGGTGACCAAGTTCGGCATCGACACCGCCAATATGTTCGGCTTCTGGGATTGGGTCGGCGGGCGCTACTCGATGGACTCGGCCATCGGCCTGTCGACGATGCTGGCGATCGGCCCGGAGCACTTCCGTGCCTTGCTCGGTGGCTTCCACGCCATGGACGAGCATTTCCGCACCGCACCCTTTGCCCGCAACCTGCCCGTGCTCATGGGCCTGCTCGCCGTCTGGTACAACAACTTCTTCGGCGCCCAGACCGTGGCCGTGCTGCCGTACGACCAGTATCTCAAGCGCTTCCCCGCCTACCTGCAGCAACTCACCATGGAGTCGAACGGCAAGCACGTTACGCTCGACGGCGCCGTCGTCGACTACGAGACCGGCCCGATCTTCTGGGGTGAGCCCGGAACCAACGGGCAACATTCGTTCTACCAACTCATTCATCAGGGGACGAAGCTCATCCCCTGTGACTTCATCGGCTTCTACCGCACCCTCAACCCGCTCGGCCGGCATCACGACCTTCTGATGGCAAACGTGTTCGCGCAGACGGAGGCGCTGGCCTTCGGGAAGACACCCGAGCAGGTGCAAGCCGAGGGCACGGCCGCGGCGCTGGTGCCGCATCGCGTCTTCGAAGGGAACCGCCCGACGTCGACGATCCTCGCCGACCAGCTGACGCCGGCGACGCTCGGTGCCCTGGTGGCGCTCTACGAGCACAGCGTCTTCACGCAAGGGGCCGTGTGGCAAATCGACTCGTTCGACCAGTGGGGCGTCGAGCTCGGCAAGGTCCTCGCCCAACGCATCGTGCCCGAGCTGGAAGGCGCCGCCGAACCCACTCTGGCGCACGACAGCTCGACCAACGCGCTGATCCGACGCTACCGCAAGCAGAAGAAGGGATAGCCATGCCGCTCGGGTTCGACCAGCCACTGTTCATCCTTCCCTTCGATCACCGCGGGTCCTTCGAGTCGGGCATGTTCGGCTGGAAGGGCACCCTCAACGCCGAGCAGATTGCCCGCATCGCCGCCGCCAAGCAGGTCATCTACGACGGCTTCAAGGCGGCGCTCGCCGGCGGTGTGGAGAAGGCCTCTGCCGGCATCCTTGTCGACGAGCAGTTCGGTGCGGCCATCCTGCGCGACGCCGCACACCACGGCTACGTCACCGCCGCGCCGGCGGAGAAGAGTGGGCAGAAGGAGTTCGACTTCGAGTACGGTGAGGACTTCGGCGCGCACATCGACGCCTTCGCACCGACCTTCTGCAAGGTGCTGGTGCGCTACAACCCCGAGAGCGACCACGCCATGAACGAACGGCAGGCGGCGCGGCTGCGGCGACTCTCGACATACCTGCATGACGCCGGGCGCAAGTTCATGTTCGAGCTGCTGGTGCCGGCGGAAAAGGCCGAGCTCGAGGAGCTGCACGGCGATCAACAGGTCTACGATCGCTCGCGCCGCCCGCAGCACATGGTGGACGCCATTCACCAGTTGCAGGATGCCGGGGTCGAGCCCGACGTGTGGAAGATCGAAGGCCTCGACCGGCGTGAGGATTGCGCCAGCGTGGTCGCCGCGGCCCGCCGTGGCGGACGCAACGGGGTCAGCTGCATCATCCTCGGCCGCGGCGAGGACGACAAGAAGGTCGAGACCTGGCTGACCACCGCGGCGAGTGTCCCGGGGTTCATCGGCTTTGCCGTCGGTCGCACCACCTTCTGGGATCCCCTCATCCGCTGGCGCGACGCTCCCGCCTCGCGCCCCGACGCCGTCGCCGAGATCGCGCGGCGGTACACCCGCTGGTGCGATCTCTTCTCGCAAGGCACCGCGCGGCGGTAGACCTCTAGGCGACGTCTGTCCAGGCGTCGCGACGACGGCGCCGCCGCAGCCCGGCGGCGAGAGGCGTGAACAGCCACCACGCGGAGCCGGCTGACGTCGCTCCTATGCTGCACCCGCCACCGCCGAGGGCGCTGGGTGGCGGCGGCGTGGTTACGGTGATGACCTGCGTTGCGGCGCTGGCGGTCGCCGTCGCGGCCGCTGTTGTTACGCTGGTCGCGGTCGGGGTCGCCGCCGTGATCACGGACGGCGTCGGCGTCAATATGGCCGTGGGTGTCGACTGCGTGGTGCGCGTCGCAGTGCGACTCGCTGTTGGCTGAGGCGTGAGCGTCGGCGGCACGGTTGCAGTGGACGTCGGTGTCGGCGTGGCGAGCGTGATGCGGCCGATCTTGTTGCCCCGGTCGAATTGTTCGGTGAACCAGACGTTGCCATCGGGGCCGGCGGTGATCGCAAATGGACCGCTGTCGGTGGTCGGTACGGGAAACTCGGTGATCACCCCGTCAGTCGTGATGCGGCCGATCTGGTCGGCGGATTGTTCGGTGAACCACAGATTGCCGTCGGCGCCGGCGGCAATGCCGACCGCCCCGCTGGCCACGGTCGGGATCGGGAACTCGGTGACCGTGCCGTCCACCGTGACGCGGCCGATGTTGTTGCCCGATCGTTCGGTGAACCACAGGTTGCCGTCCGGGCCGCCGGTGATTCCGAAAGCGCGGCTGGGGCTGGTTGGGATCGGGAACTCCGTGAGCGAGGCGTCGGGTGTGATGCGGCCGATATTCTCGCCGAACTGTTGCGTGAACCACAGGTTGCCGTCCGGGCCGTTGGTGATGCCGTTGAGAACGAGGGTGCCGCTGACGGTCCCGACGGGAAACTCGGTGACAGTGCCGGTGGGTGTGATACGGCCGATGTTGTTGCTGGCTTGCTCGGTAAACCAGACATTGCCGTCAGGCCCGGCGGTGATGGCGGAGGGACTGCTGCCGTCGGTGGGGACCGCGAACTCGGTAATGACGCCGGCGGGGGTGATGCGACCGATGCTGTCGGCCCCCTGCTCGGTGAACCACAGGTTGCCGTCGGCGCCGGCGGCGATCCCAAACGGGCCGCTCAACGCCGTCGGAACGGGGAACTCGGTGATGCCGCCGTCCGGGGTGATGCGGCCGATCTTCCCGTCGTACTCGACGAACCACAGGTTGCCGTCCGGTCCGGCAGTGATGCCGGCCGGGCTGCTGGTGGTCGTCGGAATGGAGAACTCGGTGATGCCTGGCGCGTCGGCGGAGGCGGGCGCCGCACCCCACGTGAGCAGCATCACTGCGGCAGTGACCTGCCACGACAACCAAGGCATCCGAGGACACTCCTTGTCGAGCATGGTGGGAATCGACAAGGCAACCAACGTGCCGCGCCGGTAAGGCCTCCGTCAATGCACGTCGGGCGCATGTGCCCCGGGGCTCCAGACCCCAATTTTTCAAAGTGGTCGTGTAAGATTGTCCGTGCTGTCGGGTCACGCCGTCACACCGCGCCGGGTGTGAGCCGAATGGGGCGGCTCAGGCGGGTGACACGAGATCTTCACCACGGCGCAGCCGCGCTGTCATGCCGTCTCGATATGCTCCGTCACGACGAAGAGCGGTCCAGGGAGGGTATCGTGGGCGAGACGGTACTGATCATTACCGAGGATGGGCAAGCGCGCCGGGCTGCCGAGACGCTGCTACGAGCGGCCGGCCTTGCGGTGCTCCTGGCCCGCGACGCGGCGGCAGCCTGTGACATCCTCACGTGCGAGGGTGCCGCCATCGTGGTGTTGGATTTGACCTTTCCGCAGACGAAGGGTTTCGAAGTCTTGCGGCGCTTGCGCGGCCGCTTCGAGACGCGCGTTCCCCTGGCGCAGCCGGGAGTTATCGTGCTGTCGGATTGGACCGAGTCGGCGGTAGAGCGTCTGGCGGTCGGGCTCGGCGCCGATGCCTTCCTGCGCAAGCCGGTGGCGGCGCGGGAGCTACTCGCGACGGTTCAGCAGCTGATGCGAGACGGCTCGTCAGCGCGGCCGGCAGCGCCCGCGGCCGACGCAGCCG
>Ga0335082_10003400_pt1 | contig 17296 bp, 17 predicted proteins | sample Lox_Sample_41_FD_206718 | JGI IMG/M metagenome (GOLD analysis project Ga0335082, IMG submission 206718) | Soil microbial communities from Loxahatchee National Wildlife Refuge, Florida, United States - Lox_Sample_4.1 | ecosystem: Environmental > Terrestrial > Soil > Wetlands | place: USA... | reverse complement strand
GCTGGCCTCGGCGAAGCCGATCGCCGCGGGTGTCCCCGACTCGGGCACCGGGATGACCAGGTCGGCGTCAGCGGGATGCTCGGCGGCGAGCCGCCGGCCGGCCGCGACCCGGGTGGCGTGCACCCCCCGGCCGGAGATCGTGGTGTCCGGCCGGGCCAGGTAGACGTACTCGAACAGGCACCCGCTGGGCTGGGCCGCGGCGAAGGTCCGGGACCGCACCCCTCGCCCGTCGATGCAGACGAGCTCGCCGGGCGCGATCTCCCGCACGAACCTGGCCCCCACGATGTCCAGCGCGGCCGTCTCGCTGGCCACCACCCAGCCGGTGTCCAGGCGGCCGAGCACCAGCGGCCGGAAGCCGTGCGGGTCCCGCGCCGCGTACAGGGTCTGCTCGTCCATGAAGACCAGCGAGTAGGCCCCCTTGGCCAGCGGCAGGACGGCGGCCGCCGCGGTCTCGACGGCGCCGGCCGTCCCGGTCCCCGGTTGAGGGCCGAACGGGCCGTCGGTGTCCGCCGCACCGCCGGGAACAGCCCCGTCCGCCCGGCCGAGCGCGGCCGGGTCGCTGACGAACAGCGCGGTGAGCACGTCGGTGTCGGATGTCGCCTCGATGCCGGTGCTGCCCGGCCCCCGGCCCCCCAGCGGGTCGCTGAGCAGGCCGGCCAGCTCGCGGGTGTTGATCAGGTTCCCGTTGTGGCCGAGCGCCAGGCTGACCGTGCCGGTCGAGCGGAAGGTCGGCTGGGCGTTGGCCCAGACCGAGGCGCCGGTGGTGGAGTACCGGCAGTGGCCCACCGCGATGTGGCCGCGCAGCGCGGTCAGGGCGGGCTCGTCGAAGACCTGGGCGACCAGGCCCATCTCCTTGTGCACCACGATCCGGCTGCCGTCGCTGACCGCGATGCCGGCCGACTCCTGACCGCGATGCTGCAGCGCGTACAGCCCGTAGTAGGCGAGTTTGGCCACGTCCTCGTTCGGCGCCCAGACGCCGAACACGCCGCAGGCATCTCGTGGCGGCCGGTCCGCGGGGAAGAGCTCATCCGTCAGACGACCGTCGGGGGGTCTCACCGAGTCAGTCTATTAAAACAAGCGGCAGGTAGGGCGCAAGATCGGCGCGCGGGCCGCTGGCGTGGACGGCGCCGGAGCGGACCGCGCCGGCCCAGTCGAGCCGGCCGGCCGCCAGCCGGATCCAGGTCAGCGGGTCGGTCTCGACGACATTCGGCGGTGTCCCCCTGGTGTGCACCGGGCCGGGCAGGCACTGCACGGCGGCCACCGGCGGGATCCGTACCTCCAGGACGCGGCCAGGATGGCGCGCGGCCAGCGTGTACAGCAGGTACCTGGCCGCGATGCGCCGGTCGTCCGGCTCGGGATCGGCGCCCGCGTCCAGCGCGCGCAGCACGGCCGCGACGCTGTCCGGTCCGCGCGGGTCGAGGCGGCGGGGAGGCACGGGTCCCTCAGCCGAACAACGCGGGCAGCGTCCTGGTGTGCACGACGGCCAGCTCGGCCAGCGAGATCGCGAAGCAGCCCTCCACGGTCAGGCTGTCGCCGCCGGTGCTGCCGATGGCCGTGGCCGGCACGCCGTGCGCCTCAGCGAGCTGGCCGAAGGCCGTCTCGCTGCCCGGGCGCACGGCCACGACGGCGCGTGCCGCCGACTCGCTGAACAGGGCGGTGAACGGGTCGTCCGGCCGCCGGACCGTGCACCCGGTCCCGCCGCGCAGGCAGGACTCGGCGAGCGCGACGGCCAGGCCGCCGTCGGATAGGTCGTGCGCGGCGGACAGCAGCCCGGCCGCGACCGCCGCGGCGAGCAGGGCGGCCAGCCGCTGTTCGGCGTCGAGGTCGGGGACGGGCGGGCGGCCGCCCAGGTGACCGTGGCAGACGTGCGCCCAGGCCGAGCCGCCGAACTCCGGCCCGGTCCGGCCGAGCAGCATGAGGTCGGCCGGGACATCCCGGAACCCGATGCCGACCCGGCGGCGCACGTCGTCGTGCACGCCGAGCACCCCGACGACCGGAGTGGGGTGAATGGGTGTCGTCCCCGTCTGGTTGTAGAAGCTGACGTTGCCGCCGGTGACCGGCACGCCCAGGGCGGCGCAGCCGTCGGCCAGCCCGCGCGCCGCCTCGGCGAACTGCCACATCACCGCGGGATCTTCCGGCGAGCCGAAGTTCAGGCAGTTCGTGACGGCGAGCGGGCGCGCCCCGGTCGCCGCGACGTTCCGGTAGGCCTCGGACAGCGCCAGCTGGGTGCCCAGGTAGGGGTCGAGCCGGCAGTAGCGGCCGTTGCCGTCGGTGGCCAGCGCGATGCCGAGGCCGGTCGCCTCGTCCACCCGGAGCAGCCCGGCGTCGTCCGGCATGGCCAGCACGGTGTCCCCGCGGACGTACCGGTCGTACTGGTCGGTGACCCAGCTCTTGTCGGCCAGGCCGGGCGAGCCGAGCAGGGCGAGCAGGTCCGCGCGCAGGCCCGCGCCGTCCGCCGGGCGGGGCAGCGCGGCCGGGTCACCGGCGGCCAGCGCGTCCTGGCTCGCGGGCCGGGCCAGCGGCCGGTGGTAGACCGGGCCGTCGGCCGCCGAGGCGGGCGGGATGTCCACCACGGTCTCGCCGCGCCATGTCATGACCAGCCGGCCGGTGCCGGTCACCTCGCCGATCACGGCGGCCCGGACGTCCCACTTGGCGCAGACGGCGAGGAATTCCTCCACCCGGCCGGGCTCGACCACCGCCATCATGCGTTCCTGCGACTCGCTCATCAAGATCTCGGGCGGCCCCAGCGACGCGTCCCGCAGCGGTACCTCGTCCAGCCGGACCAGCATGCCGCCGGTGCCCGCCGCGGCGAGCTCGGTGGTGGCGCACGCGACCCCGGCCGCGCCGAGGTCCTGGATGCCGGTCACCAGGCCGCCCGCGAAGAGCTCGAGGCAGCACTCGACCAGCAGCTTCTCGGTGAACGGGTCTCCCACCTGGACGCTGGGGCGCTTGGCGGACGCCGTGCCGTCAGATGCGGCATCGCCGAACGTCGCGCTGGCCAGCACCGAGGCCCCGCCCACGCCGTCGGGCCCGGTCGCAGCGCCGAACAGGATCACCTTGCTGCCCGGCCCGCTGGCCGCCGCGACCTGCAGGTCACCGTGCCGCATAACCCCCACGCAGAGCGCGTTGACCAGCGGGTTGCCCGCGTAGCTCGGATCGAAGTCGAGCTCTCCGCCGATGTTGGGCAGGCCCAGGCAGTTGCCGTAGAAGGAGATGCCGCCGACCACTCCGGGCAGCACCCGGCCGGTGTCGGGGGCGTCGGCCGGGCCGAACCGCAGCGCGTCCATCACCGCGACCGGACGTGCGCCCATGGCGAGGATGTCGCGGACGATGCCGCCGACGCCGGTGGCCGCGCCCTGGTAGGGCTCTACGTACGACGGGTGGTTGTGCGACTCGATCTTGAAGGTGACCGCGTAGCCCTGCCCGATGTCGACCACGCCGGCGTTGTGGCCGATGCCCGCGAGCAGCGCGCCGGACGGCGGCGCCGTGGCCGCGAACTGCCGCAGGTGCACCTTGGAGGACTTATAGGAGCAGTGCTCGCTCCACATGACCGAGTACAGGGCCAGCTCGGCGCCGGTGGGGCGGCGGCCGAGCGTGGCCACGATCTTCTCGTACTCGTCCGCTGTCAGCCCGAGCTCGGCGAACGGCTGCGGCAGCCCGGCCGTGGCCGCCGCCCGCGCCACCGTGTCGGTCACGGTCACGCCGCCACCCGGGCCAGCACGGAGGCGAAGAAACCGAGGCCGTCGGCGGACGGGCCGGTGAGCGGGTCGACCGCGTGCTCCGGATGCGGCATCAGCCCGACCACGGTGCCCTCCGCGTTGCACACCCCCGCGATGGCGGCCGCCGAACCGTTCGGGTTGTCCCCGGCGTACCTGATGACGACCTGCCCGGACGCCTCCAGGCCGGCCAGCGTGCCCGCATCCGCCGCGTAGGCGCCCTCCCCGCTCTTCAGCGGCACCACGATCTGCTCGCCGCCGGAGTAGGCCCTGGTCCACGCGGTGGCCGCGTTCTCCACCCGCAGCGGCACGTCCCTGGTGATGAACTTCAGGCCGGCGTTGCGGGTCAGCGCGCCCGGCAGCAGGTGCGCCTCGCACAGGATCTGGAAGCCGTTGCAGATGCCGAGCACCGGCAGCCCGGCCCTGGCGGCGGGCACCAGGTCGGCCATCACCGGCGCGAACCGGGCGATGGCGCCGCAGCGCAGGTAGTCGCCGTAGGAGAAGCCGCCGGGCAGGATCACCGCGTCCACGCCGCGCAGGCCGCGGTCGCCGTGCCAGAGCCCGACCGGCTCGGCCCCGGCGAGCCGGACCGCGCGCGCCGCATCCCGGTCATCGAGCGACCCGGGAAAGGTGATAACCCCTATCCGCACCCAGGAAGGATATCCGGCAACGGCAGGGGTGCGGGCTCTGCTGGCTCCGGGGGACGACCCCCCGGGCTCCCCGGAGATCTTCAGCAGGCCGCGCGGAGCTGGCGCAGCGGGGCGTCATCCGGCCACCTGATGCGCTTGCGCATGGTCACGACCGTGCCGCGGCCGGGACGGCTGTCCAGCGTGACGTTGTCCACGCAGGCCCGCATGACGGCCAGGCCGCGGCCCGATTCCGGCAGCTGGGCGATTGGCGTCTGCTGCGGATCCGGCCGAGCCTCCGGCGTGCCGCGCCCGGCGGCAATCCCCCGGGCCGGCCCCAGGCCGATCCCTTCGTCGGCCACCTCGACCTGGCAGCCGACCGCGCCGAGGCTGGTGACCACCGCGTAACCCCGGACCTTCCGGCCGCCGTGGGTCAGGACGTTGGTGCAGGCTTCGGTGGCCGCGAGCAGGATGTCGTAGACGGACTCCTCGTCCACGCCGAGCCCGCGCAGGGTGTCACCGAGAACGCGGCGCATCACCGGGACACTGAGGGTCTCGCGCTGGAAAACCAGGCAGAACTTCACATCAGGCATCGGCTTCGCTCGCGTCTTCCCACCCGTATTCACGAGGCCCCTTTCAACTACTGTGCAGCACCCTCATGCACCGAAAGATTCCCCGTTAACGCGACCGGAACCAGGCGTCGTCAAACCGTAAGCCCGCCCGGCCCGCTCACGCATCCCCGGCACGCAGCGTAAAGTCCTCTATGACCGGGTTAGACAGCAGATCCCGCGCCAAATTTGTGATAGCGGTCACAGCCGCCTCGTCGGCGGGCCCGTTCAGCTCCACCTCGAACCGCTTGCCCTGCCTGACCCCGAGTACCTGGCCGAAGCCCAGCCGGTGACAGGCGCTGGCGATGGCCTCCCCCTGCGGATCATGGATCTCCGGCTTGAGCATTACTTCCACGATCATCCGCGCCACGTATCCTCCAGGGCGATCAGGGCATATATCGTCAGGTGAGGAGCGTCCCACGGGCAACGCGGGCGCGTGCGTCCCCACCGGGCACGCAGCGTACGCGACCGCCCCGAGACAGCGCAGTCCGGGAACCTTCAGCCGTACGGCCGGCGCTGGTGATCCCAGTCCCGGCCCGGAAAGGAGTGGCACGTGACCGTCGAATCCGGCGCCGCGACCACCGCCGTACCAGCACTCGACCAGCCTGCCCCAGACACGCCCGATCAGGCGGGCGATTTCGTCCAGCTGCTCACCCCGGAGGGTGAGCGGATCGACCACCCCGACTACCCGCTGGACCTGTCCGCCGACGACATCAGGAGCATGTACCGGGACCTGGTGCTGGTCCGCACCATCGACACCGTGGCGATCTCGCTGCAGCGCCAGGGTGAGCTCGGCATCTGGGCCTCGCTGCTCGGCCAGGAAGCCGCCCAGATCGGGTCCGGCCGGGCGCTGAGCCCGGCTGACATGGTGTTCCCCACCTACCGCGAGCACGGCGTGGCCTGGTGCCGCGGCATCGACCCGGTCAAGCTGCTCGAGCTGTACCGCGGCGTCAGCCACGGCGGCTGGGCGCCCGAGGAGCACAAGTTCCACCTGTACACGATCGTGATCGGCGCCCAGACCCTGCACGCCACCGGCTACGCCATGGGCATCCAGCGGGACGGGGCGGATGAGGCGGTCATCGCGTACTTCGGCGACGGCGCCACCAGCCAGGGCGACGTGAACGAGGCCTTCGTCTGGGCCTCGGTGTTCAACGCGCCGATCGTCTTCTTCTGCCAGAACAACCAGTGGGCGATCTCCGAGCCGCTGGAGAAGCAGAGTCGCATCCCGCTCTACCAGCGGGCCCGCGGCTTCGGCTTTCCCGGGCTCCGGGTCGACGGCAACGACGTGCTGGCCTGCTACGCGGTGACGCAGAAGGCCCTGCAGGCGGCCAGGGAGGGCCAGGGCCCCACCCTGATCGAGGCGTTCACCTACCGCATGGGCGCGCACACGACCACCGACGACCCGACCAGGTACCGGCTGGCCAGCGAGCTGGAGATGTGGAAGCTCAAGGACCCGATCGAGCGCGTCCGCGCCTACCTGGTCCGCGGCGGCCTGGCCGAGCCCGAGTTCCTCGCCGGGGTGGACGCGGAGGCCAAGCAGGCCGGCGCCCGGATCCGCGAGGCCTGCCGGACCATGCCCGATCCGGCGCCGCTGACCCTGTTCGACCACGTGTACGCCGAGCCGACCGCGATCCTGCGCGAGGAGCGCGAGCAGTACGCGGCCTACCTGGACTCGTTCGAAGGGGAGGCCGGGCGATGACCAAGCTCACCTTGTCCCGCGGGCTCAACGAGGGACTGCGCAAGGCGCTCGAGAACGACCCCAAGGTCCTGATCATGGGCGAGGACGTCGGCAAGCTGGGCGGGGTCTTCCGCGTCACCGACGGGCTGCAGAAGGACTTCGGCGAGGCCCGGGTGGTCGACACCCCGCTGGCCGAGTCCGGCATCGTCGGCACCGCGATCGGCCTGGCCCTGCGCGGTTTCCGGCCGGTCTGCGAGATCCAGTTCGACGGGTTCGTCTTCCCCGCGGTCGACCAGATCGTCAGCCAGCTGGCCAAGATGCGCTACCGGTCCCGCGGGCAGGTCGGCCTGCCGCTGGTGATCCGCATCCCGTGCGGCGGCGGCATCGGCGCGGTCGAGCACCACAGCGAGTCTCCCGAGGTGCTGTTCGCGCACACGGCCGGCCTGCGCGTGGTCGCCTGCTCGGACGCGGCCGACGCGTTCACCATGATCCAGCAGTCGGTCGGCTCCGACGACCCGGTGATCTTCTTCGAGCCGAAACGGCGCTACTGGGACAAGGCCGAGGTCGACACCGCGGCCGGGGTGGCCGGCGCGCTGCCGTTCGACCAGGCCAGGATCACCCTCGAGGGCACCGACGTGACCCTGCTCTGCTACGGCCCGCTGCTCCGTACCTGCCTGGAGTCCGCGGCAGCGGCACGCGAGGACGGGCGCAGCATCGAGGTCGTCGACCTGCGCTCGCTGTCCCCGCTCGATATGGACACGATCACCGCCTCGGTGCGCAAGACCGGCCGCTGCGTCGTCGCGCACGAGGCGCCGGTGTTCGCCGGGCTCGGCGCCGAGATCGCCGCCCGGGTCACCGAGCGGTGCTTCTACCACCTCGAGGCGCCGGTGCTGCGGGTCGGCGGCTTCGCCACCCCGTACCCGCCGTCCCGGCTCGAAGAGCACTACCTGCCCGACCTGGACCGGATCCTGGACGCCGTCGACCGCACGTTCGGCTACTGAGGAGGCGGGACGGATGGTCAAGGAGTTCAAGCTTCCCGACGTAGGCGAGGGCCTGACCGAGGCCGACATCGTCGCCTGGCACGTCAAGCCCGGCGAGGCGGTCGAGGACGGCCAGGTCATCGTGGAGATCGAGACGGCCAAGGCGGTGGTCGAGCTGCCCTGCCCGTGGGACGGCACGGTGGCCCGGCTGCTGGCCGAGGAGGGCCAGACCGTCGAGGTCGGCGTCCCGATCATCGCGGTAGAGGTGGGGACATCCGATAGTGCCGAACGGGCCCCGGTATCCGTCCCCGCGTCCGCCGAGAGCACGTCCGAGGACGACGCCGGCGCGCATTCCGTCCTGGTGGGCTACGGGGTCAAGGCCTCGTCGACCACCCGGCGCGCACGCAGGACCGCGGCCGGGCGCCCGGAAACCGCCGAGGTCCCCACCGCGCCCGGGGAACCGGTCGAACCGCCGGAGATACCCGCCGAGCCGGCGGCCCGGAGCCGGTCCAAGCCAGCACTGGCGAAGCCGCCGGTGCGCAAGCTGGCCAAGGACCTCGGCATCAGCCTGGCCGCGCTGGCGGGCAGCGGCCCGGACGGCTCGATCACCCGGGACGACGTGCAGCGGGCCGCGGAGACGGGCACCCCGGCCCGTTCGGCCGAATCGGGGAACGGGTCCCGGACGGCCACCGCTGCTACGGTCCCCGGCGGCGAGGAGCGGATCAGTGTCCGCGGCGTGCGCAAGCACATGGCCGCGGCCATGGTGGCGAGCGCGTTCACCGCGCCGCACGTCACCGAGTTCCTTCAGGTCGACGTGACCGAGACGATGGCGGCGGTACGCCGGGTCAGGGAGCTGCCCGAGTTCGCCGAGCTGCGGGTCTCGCCGCTGCTGTTCGTGGCCCGGGCGCTGCTGGTCGCGGTGGCCAGGCACCCGCTCGTCAACTCGTCCTGGGACGCCGCCGCCGAACAGATCGTGGTGAAGCACTACGTGAACCTCGGCGTCGCGGTGGCGGCCGAGCGCGGCCTCATCGTGCCCAACGTCAAGCACGCGGAGGCGCTGACGCTGCCGGAGCTGGCCCGCGCCCTGCAGGTGCTGACCGAGACCGGCCGGGCCGGCAAGGCCACCCCGGCCGACCTGACGGGCGGCACGATCACGATCACCAACGTCGGGGTGTTCGGGATCGACGCCGGCACCCCGATCCTCACCCCCGGCGAGACGGCAATCCTCGCGTTCGGCCAGGTCAAGGACACGCCATGGGTGGTCGACGGGGAACTCGCGGTGCGCAAGGCGTGTACCTTGTCGCTGTCCTTCGACCATCGCATCGTGGACGGGGAGCTCGGCTCGGCCGTGCTGCGCGACGTCGGCTCGATGCTCACCGACCCACTCCGGATACTGGCCTGGAGCTGAACCCATGGGGCTGACGCGATAACGTCAGCCCCATGATCAGGCACATGGTGATGTTCCGGTGGACTCCGGAAGCGACGCGGGAGCAGAAGGAGCGCGTCAAGGAGGAGCTCGGGCGGCTGCCCGGGCTGATCCAGCAGGTGCGGGCCTATCACATCGGAGAGGACCTTGGCCTGGCCGGCGACATCAACTTCGACTTCGCCGTCGCGGCCGACTTCGACGACCTCGCGGGCTACCTGGCCTACCGGGAAAACGCGGAACACCGGAAGATCGTGGAGACCTTCATCCAGCCGATCGTCGGCGCGCGCGGCGCGGTCCAGTACGAGATCTGATCTAGAAGGCGCCCTCGGGCAGCTCCATCAGGTCCAGCGTGGTCTGCTCGGCGATCGTGCGCTCGACGGCCAGCCGGGGCAGCACGGTGGCGGCGAAGAACCGGCCCGCGCCTAGCTTGCCCGCGTAGAAGTCGCGGTCGGGATGACCGGCGCCGATCTCGTCCAGCTTGCGCACGGCGATGTCGGCGTGGGTCAGCAGCAGCCAGCCGATGACCAGGTCGCCGAGTGCCATCAGCAGCCGGGTGGTGTTCAGGCCCGCCTTGTAGAGCTCGGCGGGCTGGTCCGCCGAGGCCATCAGCGCACCGACCATGGCGGTGACCATCGCCTCGACGTGCCCGGCGGCCTCGGCCAGCGCGGCCCGTTCGGCCTTGAGCCTGCCGTTGCCGCCCTCGGCGGCGGCGAAGTCCCTGATCCGGCCGAGCAGCACCCCGAACGACTGGCCGTTGTCCCGGATGATCTTGCGGAAGAACAGGTCCAGGCTCTGGATCCCGGTCGTCCCCTCGTACAGGCTGTCGATCTTCGCGTCCCTGATGTACTGCTCGACCGGGTAGTCCTGGAGGAACCCGGAGCCGCCCAGCGTCTGCAGGGACACGGTGAGCATCTCGTAGGACCGTTCGGAGCCGACCCCCTTGACCACCGGCAGCAGCAGGTCGTTCAGGCCCGCGAGGACCTCGTCCGTCCGCCCCTGCGCCGCGGCGAACTGGATGGCGTCCTGGATCGAGGCCGTGTAGAGCACCAGCGCCCGCATGCCCTCGGCGTACGCCTTCTGCAGCATCAGCATCCGGCGCACGTCGGGATGGTGGATGATCGTCACCCGCGGCGCGGTCTTGTCCGTCATCTGGGTGAGGTCCGCGCCCTGGACCCGGTTCCTGGCGAAGTCAAGCGCGTTCAGGTAGCCGGTCGACAAGGTGGCGATGGCCTTGGTGCCGACCATCATCCGGGCGTCCTCGATGACCATGAACATCTGCCTGATGCCGTCGTGCACGCCGCCGACCAGGGTGCCCACCGCGGGCCGTTCGGCGCCGAACGTCACCTCGCAGGTGGTCGAGGCCTTCAGCCCCATCTTGTGCTCGACGTTGGTGATGACGACGCCGTTCCGCTCGCCGACCGTCCCGTCCTCGTCGACCAGGTACTTCGGCACGAGGAACATGGACAGGCCCTTGGTGCCGGGGCCCGCGCCCTCGGGCCGGGCCAGCACGAGGTGGAAGATGTTGTCCGCCAGGTCGTGCTCGGCGCTGGTGATGAAGCGCTTGACCCCCTCGATGTGCCAGGTCCCGTCCTGCTGCTCGATCGCCCGGGTCCGGCCCGCGCCGACGTCGGAGCCCGCGTCGGGCTCGGTCAGCACCATGGTGGCGCCCCACTCGCGCTCGATGGCCTGCTCGGCGAACCGCTTCTGCTCTGGCGTGCCGAGATCCCACAGCACCCGGGCCATGGTGTGGCCGCTGGCGTACATCCAGACCGCCGGGTTGGAGCCGAGGATCAGCTCGGCCATGGCCCAGTTCAGCGACCTCGGCGCCCCGGTGCCGCCCAGTTCGGCGGGCAGCGAGAGCCGGTAGTACTCGGCGTCCATGAAGGCGCGGTAGGACTTGCGCAGCGACTCGGGAATCCGCACCGAGTGCGTGGCCGGGTCGAACACCGGCGGGTTCCGGTCGGCGTCGGCAAAGGACTCGGCCAGCGGCCCGGCCGCCAGCCGCTCCAGCTCGCCGAGGATGCCCCGGACCGTCTCCTCGTCGAGTTCGTCGTACGGCGGCTGGCCGAGCAGGTCCTGGCGCCGCAGCACCTCGAACAGGTTGAACTGGATATCCCGCAGGTTGCTCTTGTAGTGGCTCATCGCTGCTCCGCCCCTCGCTGCTCACCGTGCCAAGAACTAGGCTACCCGCAGGTAACAAGTTTGGCTACCCGCTGGTAACAAGCGGGGCAAAGGGCGGGCGCACGTTCGTTTGCTCGGGTACAAATGAACGTGCGCGTCACTATTGACCGCATGTCCTATTTTTTAGGGGTTTTCACATATTGTTGATCACCGGCGACTACGCTTCCGCTATGTGACAGACGCATCCGACGGATCGCCGGGCCTGCCCGGACGGCGCCGGGTCGCGAACGTACCGCCGGAGATGCCGTCCCAGCAGGGGACGGGACGGGGAGCGATGCCGCCGCAAGGTCAATTGTCCGCCGGATCAGGATCCCAGGGAGCAGAATTCCCTGAATACGGTCAGCCGGACAACGAGGCGCTCGCCCGCAGGCAGCCAGGACCGGGTTACCATCCGCGCCAGCCCGGTTCACCGCCCGCCCGGACGCCGGCCAGGCTGGTCGCACCCGGCGGCCGTCACCGGCGCGCGATGCCCGCCAGCCTGCCCGAGGGCGCACCGGCCCTGGTCCTCGCGGTTCCCGACGCCGGCGTGGACGGCCTGGCCGGCGTGACCGCGGAGATCGCGACCGTGCTCCGGGTGGACAACCCGGCCCTGGACGTGCGCACCGCGCGAATCGACCAGGGCGGCCGCGGCGACCCGGCCGGGATCCGCGCGGTGCTGGCCGACGCGGCGGCCAGGCGGCCGGCCGGCTCCCCCTCGGCCGTGGTGATACCGCAGGTCGTGACGCCGCATCCGGCCAGCTTCCGGGCGATACGGGAGGCCATCACGACCAGCGGGGCCAACGCGCACGTCGGCGAGGTGTTCAACACCAACGCGCTGCTGGCCGAGGCGCTGCACCACCGGCTGGCCGACGCCGGGCTGGCCCGGGCCGACCGGGTGCGCATGTTCAGCATCACGACCTCGGCCGACGGCATCATCCTGGCCACCGTGGGCGGGGAGGACGCGGTCGGCACCGCCAGCGTCACCGCCTTCCTGCTCGCGGCGCGGCTCGCCCTCCCGGTGATGGCCGCCTCGCTGGACGCCAAGCCCTCCATCAAGGACGCGGCGGCCCAGCTCGAGAGCATGGGCGTGACCAGGATCGCCCTCGCCCCGTGCGTCATCGGCCCGGAGGCCGACCCGGCGGCCATCGAGGAAGCCGCCATGGTGATCGGCGCCAAGTGCTGCGCGCCGCTCGGCGCGCACGGCAACGTGGTCAAGCTCATCTCGCTCGCCTACGGCCAGGTGCTCAACCAGCTCAAGCCCTCCGGACCCGACGCCTCGGTCAGCCCGCCGGGCGGACGGCACCGGTAAGCCCGCCGGGGCCGTACATGCTGTCGATCCGGACGAACGCGCCGGTGTAAGGCGCGTTCGTCCGTATCGCTGTGCCGTGCTCCCGGACCCCGTGCATACCTCAAGCCCCAGCCACCCCCGGATTCCGCCTCGTCACGCTCCCCGATGTTCCCGACTACTGAACGTAGCTACCTTCCTGCGTGATGTGATGTTAGTCTCGTCGCTATTGCCGCCGGGACGTGGCTGGAATGTGATCCCGAACACATCTGTTCGTGCGAATGATTCACTTAGAGGGCACGGCCAGGACGGTCGCTGGCCCGGCCCGCTGGCGGCGGTCAGCGGCGGAGATGCCGGCAAGGAGGATCGGTGGAGGACGCCGAAGTTGTGCTCAGGCGGGCACCGCTGTTCGAAGGGCTCGACGAAGATAGCGCGCGGACGATCCGGCGGCAGATGCCAGACGTCAAGCTGTCCCGGGGCGAGCATCTCTTCCTGGAGGGGCAGGAGGGCGACCGGCTGTACATCGTGCTAGAAGGCAAGATCAAGCTCACGAGGGCGGCGGCCGACGGCCGGGAGAACCTGATCAGCGTGATCGGGCCGGGCGAGATGTTCGGCGAGCTGTCGCTGTTCGACCCGCGGCCGCGCACGTCGTCGGCCAGCGCGGTCACCGACGCGACGCTCGCGGCGCTCCCCCACGACGCGCTGCGCGGCTGGCTGCTCGAGCGCCCGGACGTTTCCATGCACATGCTGCAGGCGCTGGCCCGGCGGCTGCGCCGGGCCAACGATGTCGTGGCCGACCTGGTCTTCACCGACGTCCCCGGGCGCGTGGCGAAGAACCTGCTCGACCTGGCGGCCCGGTTCGGTGAGCAGGAACGCGACGGGCTGCACGTCCATCACGACCTGACCCAGGAGGAGCTGGCTCAGCTGGTCGGGGCCTCGAGGGAAACGGTCAACAAGGCGCTGGCGGACTTCGCCGCCCGTGGCTGGCTGCAGATCTCGGCCCGTTCGGTACTCATCCTGGACACCGAGCGCCTCCGCAAGCGCGCCCGCTGACCCGACCGCACCCCGATTTCATGATCGTGAACAGTTTGCGGTGTTATCTGCCCGTTTCTGTACATGATCATGGTTCCGCGTCGGCGAGGTAGTCGAGCTGGGCGCGGACGGACCACTCGGCGGCCGGCCAGACGGAGGGGTCGACGTCGGTGTAGATCATGGCCACGATCTCGGCGGGGGTCTTCGCACCCGCGGCCAGGGCCGAGCGGACCTGGTCCAGCCGTTCCCGGCGGTGCGACAGGTAGTAGTCGAGCGTCCCCAGCGGGTCGGTGAGCATGGGCCCGTGCCCGGGCAGCAGCAGGCCGACCTCCCGGGCCCCGGCCAGGTCGCGCAGCTGGGCCAGGCTGTCCAGGTAGTCACCGAGGTTCCCGTCGCCGGCGATGACCGTGGTGCCGCGGCCGAGCACCGTGTCGCCGGTGAACAGCGCGCCGTCCGCGGGCAGCAGCAGGCACACCGAGTCGGCGGAGTGGCCCGGGCTGGCCACCACCCGGAGTTCGCACCCGGCCGCGACCACCACGTCACCGTCCGCGAGTCCCTCGGGTCCCAGCCAGTGCGCCGGGTCGGCCGCCCGCACCGGCGCCCCGGTCAGCCCGGCGAACCGCGCCGCGCCCGCGGAATGATCCGGGTGACCGTGCGTCAGCAGGATCGTCGCCACCCGGCGCTCGCCCGCTTCCGCCGCGGCGTGCACCCGGCGCAGATGGCCCTCGTCGTCCGGCCCGGGGTCCACGACCACGACCGATGACGAGCCGGGCTCGGCGATCAGCCAGGTGTTGGTGCCGTCCAGCGTCATCGGCGAGGGGTTCGGCGCCAGCAGGCAGGTCGCCCGTTGCGTGCGGAACCCGTCGATGCCCTGCGTCGGCGTGGTCACGCTCGCTCTTCACCGGACCGGGGAAGCGTCAGCCGCACCCGCCCGTCCTCGATGATTACCTTGGGTAGCCGTGGCGTGATGGCCTGGCGGCGCGCCAGGATGGCGGGCACGTCGGGATGCGCGGCGAGCTCGCCCAGGGTCACCGCGGTCGGCGGCAGCAGCGTCATCTGGCCGGCCCGGGCCGCCTCGAGCGCCGACGCGGGGCGCAGCCAGGCCCCCGACTCGGATTCGCCGGGGTCGGTATGATCCCCGAAGCCCTCTGGCGCTGCCGTGGCGGCCTGCCCGGGGGGCAGGGCGGCGGCGAAGAACCAGGTGTCGAAGCGGCGCGGCGAGACCTCCGGCGTGATCCAGCGGGCCCACGGGGTGAGCAGGTCGGTGCGGAGCACCAGGCCGCGGCGGCCGAGCACCTCGGCGAGCGAGGCGGACCCGGCCAGCAGGGCGTGCCGGTCCGCGGCCAGCGCCGCGCTGTCCCGGACCAGGTCGTCGTGCGACGCTCCGGCCAGCAGCACGCCGGACTCCTCGAACGTCTCCCGGACCGCGGCGCACACCAGGGCCCGGGCCCGGTCCGGCGGCACGTCGAGCAGGGCGGCGAAATCGGCCGGCCCGGGCCCGGCCCACCCGACGCCAGGATCGGCGTCGCGCGCGTCCACCGAACCACCGGGGAACACGTACGCTCCCGGCGCGAACTCGAGCTCGGCGGTGCGGCGCAGCAGGAACGCCTCGATCCCGCCCCCTCCGTCAGCAGATGCGGCCTGACGGAGCAGGATCACCGTGGCGGCGTCGCGCGGGACGGCGGGCTCGAGCCGGCCATCGGCGATCTGGAGGGCCCGTTCGGCCAGCCCGCGCGGCACTACCGGACCCGGATCCGGACCCGTCACCCGGGGTTCGTTCATCACTGGCGGCTCAGTCGCCTACTTCGACGATCATCTCGACCTCCACCGGCGCGTTCAGCGGCAGCTCGGCCACGCCGATCGCGCTGCGGGCGTGCCTGCCGTCCTCGCCGAACACCTCGATGAGCAGCTCGCTCGCCCCGTTGATCACCTGCGGCTGGCCGCTGAAGCCAGGCGCGCTGGCCACGAAGCCGACGACCTTGACGATCCGGCGGATTCCGCCGAGGCCGCCGGCCACGGACGCCGCGGCGGCGAGCCCGTTCAGCGCGCAGGTGCGGGCCATCTGGGCCGCTTCCTCGGTGCTGACCTCGGCGCCCACCTTGCCGGTGCCGGCCAGTTTCCCGTCCGCCACCGGCACCTGGCCGGAGACGTACACGTACGCTCCGGTGCGCAGGGCCGGCACGTAGGCGGCCACCGGGGCCGTCACCGGCGGCAGCGTCAGCCCGAGCGCGGCCAGCCGGTCGGCCGGGCCGGTCATGACTTCTCCCGCTTCATGTAGGCGACGAGCTGCTCGGAGTTGGGGCCGGGAATGACCGCTACCAGCTCCCACCCGTCGTCACCCCAGTTGTCCAGGATCTGCTTGGTCGCGTGCACGAGCAACGGCACCGTCGAGTACTCCCACTTTGGCATGGACCGACCTTACGCCTTGTCCTTACCGGCCAGATCGGGGGCGGCCAGATCGGGGGCGGCCAGATCGGGGGCCGTCACCTCACGCACCTCTGGGGACACGGCGTCCCCCACCGCGGGTACCGGCGGGATGGACGACTCCCCGAGCTCGGGCACGTGGGTGCTCGAGATGGCCGCCTCGGCCGCCGCCACCTCGGCGTCGCCGTAGTCCTCGATCTCCCGAGGCGCGTTGTGGTCGGGATGGGCCGGGGCCGGGGCCATCTTCTCGAAGAACCTGAGCAGCTCGACCGGGACCGGCATGACCAGCGTGCTGTTCTTCTCGCCGGCCACCTCGACCACTGTCTGCAGCAGCCGCAGCTGCAGCGCGGCCGGGTCGCGGGCCATCACGTTGGCCGCGGCGGCCAGCCGCTTGGACGCCTGGTACTCACCGTCGGCGGTGATGATCCTGGCCCGCCGCTCCCGTTCGGCCTCGGCCTGCCGTGACATCGACCGCTTCATGCCCTCGGGTAGCGACACGTCCTTGATCTCGACCCGCTCGACCCGGATGCCCCATGGGCCCTCGGTCGGCTCGTCGATGATCCGGCGCAGTTCCCGGTTCACCGATTCCCGCTCGGCCAGCAGCTGGTCCATTTCGGACTGGCCGATGATCGAGCGCAGCGAGGTCTGCGCCTGCTGCGAGATGGCGAACATGTAATTCTGTACATTCACGGTGGCCTTGATCGGGTCCACCACGCGGAAGTACACCACCGCGTCCACCCGGACGCTCACGTTATCCCTGGTAATGCCCTCCTGGGCGGGCACGGCCATGGCGACGATCTGCATGTTGACCTTGGCCATCCGGTCGCCGATCGGCCGGATGGCGTGCAGCCCGGGACCGCGAAGCTCGGGCAGGACCTGCCCGAACCGGTAGATGACGCCCTTCTCGTACTGCTGCACCACCTTGAGCGAGCGCCCTACCGCGATTATCCCGAGTATGACCAGGATCACGATGACGGCGAGAACTGCACCCACCGGGATCACCTCTCTTCCTAGCCCCAGCGTAGTGACAAAAAGGTCACAGGTTAGCAGCCTCCCGCCGAACCATAAGGTATCGGAGCGGAGATAGCCTCCGTTGGGAGGAAACAACCCGGAGGCAGTAAGGGCATGACCACGAGGGATACCGACTGGGAGGGCGTGCGCCTGCACGTCGTCACGGGCAAGGGCGGCACCGGCAAGACCACGGTGGCGGCGGCGCTGGCGCTGGCGCTGGCCAGCGCCGGGCGCAGGGTCCTGCTGATCGAGGTCGAGGGCAGGCAGGGCCTCGCCCGGCTCTTCGACTGCCCGCCGCTCCCCTACGAGGAGCGCAAGGTGGCGATCGGGCTCGGCGCGCAGGGGTCCGG
>Ga0335082_10003399_pt1 | contig 17297 bp, 17 predicted proteins | sample Lox_Sample_41_FD_206718 | JGI IMG/M metagenome (GOLD analysis project Ga0335082, IMG submission 206718) | Soil microbial communities from Loxahatchee National Wildlife Refuge, Florida, United States - Lox_Sample_4.1 | ecosystem: Environmental > Terrestrial > Soil > Wetlands | place: USA... | reverse complement strand
GGCGGCCAGTTCCGGCGCCAGCACCTTCAGGGCGATGACGCTGCTCAGGCGGAGGTTCTCGGCCTGGTAGACCACGCTCATCCCGCCGCGGCCGAGCACCGCGCGCACCCGGTAGCCCGCGAACTCATCCCCCACCAGCGGCAGCCCCGCCATCACGTACTCCCCTCCACCGGCCCCCGGGCTATAAACCAAGATGTACTGGGGAAAAAGGCGGCCGTCAACGCTTGGCATAAAACCGAAATCCGAGCTTGATTATGGAACGTGACGGACCGGAATGGAACGTAATATGGGCCCGTTCGGCCCGGAACGAGGCTGGTCACCGGGACCGGGGGCGGGAAGCCCTGACCGTTCGGCTCAAAAATGTTTTTTAATTATCCCGAACGATCCGGGCTGTTACCTTACCGTGACACGGAATCGCGATTCCGGCGAGACCACCTGACAATAGCGTCACCTTCGGGCCGGCCGGAAGACCGGCGCAGGCTAACCGCGTACCCGGCGGTCCACAGCGCGAGCGCGGCGATGATCGCGGTCAGCGCGACGAACGCGCCGGTCTTCCCGGCCAGCGCGCCCAATCCGGCGGCTAGGTACGGCACCGCGAAGCCCAGGTAGGCCACGGCGTAGTAGCAGGCGATCACGGCGCCGCGGTCGGCCGGGCCTGCCATGTGCTCGGCCTGCCGCAGCCCCGAGACCAGGCACAGGCCGTAGGCCAGGCCGAGGAACACCGCGGCGAGGCCGGCCAGGACGCGGTCGGCCGAGGCCACCGCGGCGATCCCGACCGCGCAGCCGGCCGCCGCGCAGACCAGGCCGGCGACGACGCCCGCGAGCATGTCACGCGACCGCCGGGCGAACGGCTGCACCGCCACCCCGGCCGCGAACGAGACCGCGGTCATCAGGCCGGCGAAGCCGGCCGACAGGGTCCGCGCGCTGGTGACTTCCTCCGGCAGCACCACGATCGCGAGCGCCACCGAGCCGAACACCAGCGGGCTGCCCGGCGCGACCGCCAGCCAGAACCGCCGGGTGCGGACCGCGGCCGGCGGCCAGCGCCGTGCCGTCGCCGCGGGCCGGACCCGGGCCGGTGACCGCGACGCGGCGCCCTCGGGGGTTCCGGCCAGCACGGCCGCGGCCGCGGTGCCGATGACCAGGTGCGGCAGGTACGGCACGACCAGCGGGTCGCCCGCCCACTGGGCGAGCCCGGCGGCCACCACCGGTCCGAGGCCGAACCCGGCGGTCAGCGCCAGCGCCGACCGCCGGACGCTCAGCCCTTCGTCCGGGGACACTTCCTGCACCCACGCGGTGGCGGCACCGAACACGACGCCCGAGCACAGCCCGGCCAGCGCCCGGCCGACCGCGATCATGGCCAGCGACCGAGGCCCGAGCACCAGCAGCAGCGTGGCCAGCGGGGACAGCGCCACGAAGGGCCAGACCACCGGACGCCGGCCGAACCGGTCCGAGGCGGGGCCGCCGATCAGCAGCCCGGGAATCAGGGTCAGCGCGTAGACCAGGAACAGGCCGGCCACCTCGCCCGCGGTCAGCCTGAGCTCGTGCCGGTAGACGATGAGCATCGGCGAGAACTGGTTGGCACCCCAGCCGACCGCGAACATCGCGAACGCGATCCGCATCCAGGCGTGAGGGCTCCTCCTGGCAACCGTCGTGCTGATCATGACATCGACCCTAACGCGGAAACCATCAAATCCCCATTTGACTGTCCTGGCGCTAGGCTGGGGGCATGGACCCGGACGCTGACCTGGCCTCGGTGGCCGCCCTGATGGCCGACAAGCACCGCGCGCAGATGCTCCTGACCCTGCTCGGCGGGACGCCGATGTCGGGTTCGGCGCTGGCCGAGGCGGCGGGCATCTCCCGCTCGCTGGCCAGCGCGCACCTGAAGAAGCTGGTCGCGGGCGGGCTGGTCCGTGCCAAGACCAGCGGCCGGCAGCAGCTGTACTCGATCGCGTCTGAGCCGGTAGCCGACGCATTGGAGGTCCTCATCCTGCTCGCGCCCGCCACCAAGGTCCGGTCGCTCGGCGACGCGAGCCGGGCCAGGAGCCTGCGCTGGGCACGGATGTGCTACGACCACCTCGCGGGCGCGGTCGGGGTCTCGGTCACCGAGGCGCTGATCGGCCACGGTCTGGTCGTCGAGGAGGACGGGGGGTTCGCGCTGGGCCCGGGCGGCGCCGGTGAGTTCGGCCGGTTCGGCATCGAGGTGGACCGACTGGAGCGGCGCACCCGGCCGCTGCTGCGGCCCTGCCTGGACTGGAGCGAGCGCCGCTATCACCTGGCCGGCAGCCTGGGCACGGCGCTGACCAGGAGCTTGATCGAGCGCCGCTGGATCACCACCAGGGAGGCCAGCCGCATCGTCGCGGTGACCGAGGCGGGCGAGGCGGGCCTGCGGGACTGGCTCGGCGTGGACCTGGTCCAGCTCAGGTCAGCCGCCTGACACGTTGTCGCGGAGCCTGGTCAGCAGGGCTTCGAGCTGACCGGCGTCGCTTTCGGACAGCCCGGCACGCAGCCGCCGGTCGAAGGCCGTGGCCGCGTCCCGCAGCCGGAGGAAGAGCGCGTCGCCGGCCGGGGTCAGCTCGACCAGGTGCAGCCGCCGGTTGGCCGGATCGCGACGCCGGGTGACCAGCCCAGCGGACTCCATCGTGTCCAGGTGATGGGTGAGCGTGGCCCCCTTGATTCCGACCGTCTCGGCGAGTTCGCGCTGGCTGGCGAGTGGCCGGCTCTTCAGCGAGATCAGCACCAGCCAGACCGGGAGCGACCCGCCCGCCTCGGCCAGGGTGTCGTCGAAGGCACGGCTGACCGTCCTGGCCACCCTGGTCAGGTGCAGGCCGAGCGGCAGGCGCGCGGGGCGGGGCATGAGCGAAAGGGTAGCACTCCTCCAACGGCGTCTAACCGTTTGATATCATATGCTTCGATATCTAATCATACGGGAGGCGCATCATGAATGATCATGCCGAGGGCCAGCCGATGAGCGGGCGGGTCGCGCTGGTGGCCGGGGCGAGCAAGGGAATCGGCGCGGCCACGGCCGAGGCGTTCGCCGCCGCCGGGGCGGCCGTGGTCCTCGCCGCCCGCGACACCACCGCGCTCACGGCCGTCGCCGACGGCATCCGGGCGCGCGGTGGCCGGGCGCTCGCCGTGGGCGCCGACGTCACCGACGCGGCGTCGATGCGTGATGTGGTGGACCAGGCCGTGTCCGTGTTCGGCCGTCTCGACGCGGCGTTCAACAACGCCAGCGCGGGCCCGCTGCCGGCCCCGCTCGCCGACATCGACCCGGACGAGTTCGACCTCGGCATCGCCACCAACATCCGCGGCACCTTCCTGGGGATGAAGTTCCAGATCCCGGCCATGCTCGCGAGCGGCGGGGGCGCCATCGTGAACATGGCCTCGATCGCCGGGCTGAACGCCACGGCCAACCTCGCCGCCTACGTCGCGGGCAAGTCCGGGATCATCGGCCTGACCAAGGTGGCCGCGCTGGACTACGCCGACCAGGGCATCCGGGTCAACGTGGTGGCACCGGGCCCGATCCGGACCTATCACATCGAGGCAGCGGGCGAGCAGGCGATACGCGCGGCGTCGATGTCGACGCCGATGCGGCGGATGGGCACGTCGGCCGAGGTGGCCCAGGCCGTGCTCTGGCTGTGCTCGGACCAGTCCTCGTTCATCACCGGGACCGTCATCCCCGTCGACGGCGGGCAGGCCGCGGGGAACAAGCCGCCGCAGATGTACCGGCAGGGCCAGCCGATGAAGGATGCCCCGGCCTCGGCAGGCTAACTTTCGGCTGTCCCTTTCCTCCCCCTACCGCCTTTTTGGTTTCCCAGCGGACGCACAGACCGGCCCGGTAGCCTTTGCGGCCGTGCCTGACGCTGTCGCCCGACCAGTGCTGCGACCGCCACCAGCATCTCAGCCGCAGCCAGCGTCACAACCGGAGATCCACCCCGCCGGGCCCGCTGCCGGAAGGCGGCTCGCCTGGCTGGACGCACTGCGCGGGATCGCCGCGCTGTGCGTGGTATTCGACCACCTGACCTACTCCGTCTTCCAGCCGGTGCGTGATTCGGTCTATCACTGGTTCGACCCGGGCCAGTACGGCGTCTTCGTGTTCTTCCTCGTCAGCGGCTACATCGTGCCCGCGTCGCTGGAGCGCAGGGGCAGCGTCCGCGGCTTCTGGGTGAGCCGCGTGTTCCGGCTGTACCCGCTCTACCTGTTCGCGCTCAGCGCCATGATCGTGCTCTGGGCCTGCGGGATCGGCTCGCTGGGCGGGATGGATTCCGACGCGGTGACCTCCTCGTTCGCCGACGTGTTCATGCTGCAGAGCGTGCTGTGGGGACCTACGGTCCCGAACGTGGTGTGGTCGCTGGCCTACGAGATGGCGTTCTACCTGATGATCACGGCGCTGTTCCTGGGGGGCGTACACCGGCGGAGCAGCCGGTACGCCGTGGTGTTCGCGGCCGCGGCGGCGGGTCTGGGCGGGGTCCTGGTTCCCGGGTCCCTGTCCTACAATCTGCTCACGCCCGGCGTGGTGGTCGCGATCACCGACAGCCTGATACTGGCCGGCCTGGTGCTGACGCTGGCGGGCCGGGGCCGGACGCGCCTCGCGGGCGCCGTGCTCGCGGCGCTGACCGGGCTGCTGCTGATCGTGTTCAACAGCGGCTTCGCTGCGCCCTGGGAGACCTTCACCATCTTCGCGCTGATGTTCACCGGCACGATGCTGTACCGCGCCGAGGCGGGCCAGTACCCCTGGCGGCGCGCGCTGTACGTGACGGTCCTGGTGTTCAGCCTCATCCTCGTCGCGGTGCAGTGGCACGTCTCGCCGCAGGTGGAGAACTTCATAGCCATCCGCAAGACGTTCAACTCGCTGGAACTCGCCGGGTTGACCTTCGCGGTGGCCATGCTGTGCCGTCATAAGAGGGTGCCGCGCGCCCTGGCCTGGCTCGGGCTGATCAGCTACTCGGTGTACCTGCTGCACCCCGTCCTCATCGAGGCCTATGACAGCGTGCCGTGGACGCGGAACCAGAACTTCGTGCCGATGGAACTGCTCCTGGCCGCGGTGTTCATCCTGGTCCTGCTGGTGTGCTGCGGGCTGACCCACCGCCTCATCGAGGCACCCATGCAGCGCCTGGGCCGTCGGGTGGCGAGACGGCTCGACGCTAGGTTCGGCCCGGATACCGTCACGAGTCAGCCCGACGCCCTCGCGGGCAAGGCCGACGTCGTAGCGGTCCGCCGCTGAGAGCGGTCGCGGTCCGCCGCTGAGAGCGCGAGAAAGCTTGCTGACGCCGTGCAGCAATCCGGCTTGGCCGCCTTTGCTACCGGGAAGCGTGGCCATGCCTATTTACCGACGCCCTTCCGCGTCTTGTCTTTGCTTCCCTGGCCTTTCTGGGTACAATTCCGCCGTGCGCCGTGACGGGCGATCGGCGCGTCATCGGGATGAGGGCGCGGTCGCGGGCACGGCCCGGCGAGGCCGCTAGCCAGGCGGCCGACTCTCGTGGCGGGACGCTCACGGTGATCGCTAAGTTGCCGAGTGTGACAGATCGGTCGGTGACTTGTAGCGATTAAGCAGCTACGGTTAGCCATCACCACTGGTGACTAACTGTCGCCAGGCGACCGCATGCGGATGTTGCGACGACAGGCGCGGGCACGCGCGTATCGCACTCACGACCGACGGGCCGAATCTTTCCGCATTCCGGAATTATGGACGTTTACCCAGCTCAGAGGCTTATACAATAATCCGCTGACGCTCTTACATGAGCGCTGATTGCGACTAATCTATACGCACAGTAACTACGTTGAGATACATTAGTAACCTCGATGTTATCTACTGTGAAAGCTGATAGTTGTGTAACTCGTGTATAGCAAAATGTTCCATAAGCTGGAACATTTTCGGGTTTTGCGACATTTTTCGGCCTTCATACCGCATGCTGATTCAGCACCAGGGATCTTATTCAGAGCGTAAAGATACGCTTTCCCTGCGTTACGCGGGTCAGTCGCGCGGATAAGGCAGCGACCACGAAGCGGCCCGCGGCGCCGGCGACCAGAGCACGGCGCATTCTTCCGAATCCACGGAACTCATTAAAGGAGCGGGCCTATGTCCATGCGACATAAGGTAGGCACCATCGCCGGAACGATGGCAGTATCTCTGGCGTTTCTCCCAGGAACGGCTAGCGCGCATTCGCTGTCGTTCAACCAGAAGGCAGCCGCGTACGTGAAGTCGTTCGTGCACCGGGTCCCGTACGTGTACGGCGGCAGCTCGCCCGGCACCGGCTTCGACTGCAGCGGGCTCGCCCACTACGTGTACGGCCACTACGGCAAGTCGATCCCCCGGACCGCGGACGCCCAGTTCCGGCGCTTCCACCGCGAGAGCAAAGCCCGCGCGTGGGGTGGTGACCTCGTGTTCTTCCACGTGAACTCCAACCCGAACAGCTACGTCTACCATGTCGGCGTCTACGAAGGCGGCGGCCGCATGGTCTCGGCCACGAATCCCGCCGGGGGGATCCGCTGGCAGACGGTCTGGTCACACAATGTGACGTTCGGCACGATCACCCACTAGTCCTCTGGCCGTGGACGCGCGCCGTGTGCAGCGCGCCGGCCAGGACGGCAGGGCCCGCCACAAAGCGGGCGCCGCCGATATCAGCAGCCGCGCAGCGGCCGCGTTCCCGGTAGCTCCCCCCACCGTGACCGACACGGCCGCTGCGCGGCGTGCCGCTGATACCCGCCGCATCGCCGGCGCTATCCGGGCCCGATCCACTCGACCGTGGAGCCGAATCCGCTCAGCGCGGTCCACTGGACGGTCGAGATCTTCATGTTCTTCGGCAGCTGGAAGGTGACCGAACCCGTCACCGTCTCGCCCGTGGACACGCGAATCGCCCCGCGGTCGAAGTTGGTATAGCCGGCGATGCCGGCGAAGTCCGCTGAGTAGTTCTGGCCGTTACTGCCGATGACCACGGCGTCGTTGTTGGCGTCCTCGTCCCGCGGGCTGCCGGTCAGGGCCTTGACCCGAAAGACGAGCCCGACGAACCGCTTGCCGGCGTCCGGCACGGTGAACTGGTTCTCGCCCGTGGCCGGGTCGATCACCTTGGTCAGGGTGACCCGGTAGAGGTTCCCGCTGCCGTCCCTGAGCTCGAAGGACGAACCGATCCTGCCCGGTGGTTCCTGGTGCCCGGCGGACGCGCTGGTGCCCGAGGGGAACGGCGTGACCGAGACCGAGACGTTCTCGTGGCTCTTGCCGAGGTTCCCGACCACGACGCCGAGGACGATGATCACGCCCAGCGTGATGATCGCGCCGAGGAACCTGGGCCTGCGCCTGAACCGCGGCGGGCGCGGCCCGTAGCCGTATGTGTAGCCGGGGCCGGGGTGAGGCGGCTGGCCCGCGGGCGGCCAGGACGGCGGCGGAGGCGGGGACTGGCCTGGCGTAGGCCAGGCCGGCGGCTGGTCCGCGGAGGGCCACGGCGGCGGCTGGTCGCCCTGATCCGACGGCTGGCCCTGGCCCCATGGCGGCGGCTGGCTCACGGTGTCCCCTCCAAGGCGGCGCCGACGGCCGCGCTCCCCCGGCAGGGGACGCGCCGAAGGCCGTTACGGTGCACGGTAATGCATTCGCCAGCGTCCCGCAGGGGACCATGCTGACCTCGGCTCACAGTTTGTGAGAGCGTCTGACCATGGATGCTGCCGCTGTGAACGTGGCCGGCGACGACGGCTCGCCGGGGCGGGCCGGCTACCGGCGATCGGCGGGATCGCCACGGGGCGAGGCCAGGCGCCGGGAACTGCTGGACCGGGTGACCGACGACCTCGCGGTCAACGGCCTGGTGGACTTCTCGCTCCGGCGGGCGGCGCGCGCCGCCAGTACCACGCACAAGGTGCTGCTCTACCACTTCGACGGGGCCGATGACCTCCTCGCGCAGGCCATCTTCCAGCTGCGCGAGCGGCGCATCGGCAACGCGCTGACCGCGATCGCCGCGGGACCGGAGGGGCAGTCGCTGGCACGGCGGGTCCGCGCGATCTGGTCCGCCCTGCTGGGCGAGGAATCCCGGGTGCTCGATCAGGCCATCGGGCTGACGATGTACGATCCGGCCCGTTACGCCGAGCTCGGCCGGGGCGCGTCGCAGCAGTACCTGCCGACGCTGCTGTCGATCTGCCCGCCGCGGTGGCCCGACCAGCGCAAGCTGGAGGTCTCCGAGATGATCCTCGCCGCCCTGCGCGGCTTCATCATCGACTGGCTGACCAGCGGGAACACCACCGGGGTTGAGGCCGGGTTCCAGGCCCTGGCCCGCGCCCTCGAGCGTGAGGAAGCCGCCCGGGACTAGCCGTCCACGCCGGGACGCAATCGGATGGACATTTTGCGAACCACGTGGTTCACTTCTGCTGAGAACGAATTCCGCTGGACGCGATACGGGGGCATCCATGGAACGGCAGAAGATCAGGTTCGTTAGCGGCGAGACCGAGTGCGCGGCCTGGCACTACCCGGGGACCAACGGCGGCTGCGTGGTCATGACCGGCGGCTTCGCGGTGACCAAGGAGCCGGGAACCGACCTGTTCGCCAGGCGGTTCGCCGAGGCCGGGTTCGGCGTGCTGGCCTTCGACTACCGCCACCTGGGCGAGAGCGGCGGGCAACCGCGCCAGGTGCAGCGCGTCGGCGAGCAGCTCGCCGACTGGCGGACCGCGATCGGCTGCGCCCGGGCGTTGCCCGGAGTCGACCCGGCCAGGATTGCGATCTGGAGCTTTTCCGCCTCGGCAGGCCACGTGTTCCGGATCGCCGCGGGCGACGCGGGCCTGGCCGCGGCGATCGCCCAGACGCCGTACGCCGACGGGCCGGCGGCGTCGCGCAACGCGGCGCGGTACCAGAAGCCGGCCGCCATGCTGCGCTTCGCCGGGCTGGGCATCGCCGACGCCGTCGGCGCCCTGGCCGGCCGTCAGCCGAGGCTAGTGCGGCTCGCCGGACCGCCGGGAACCGTCGCGATGCTGACCACGCCGGATGGCCAGGATGGCAGCAGGGCGCTCGATCCGGACGGCAGATACCTCGACTGGCGGCAAGAGGTTGCCGCCCGTTCGGCCCTTCGCCTTAGTTTCTACCGGCCGGGACGGTACGCGAGCCGGGTGCGGTGCCCGCTGCTGGTCCTGGCCTGTGACCAGGACCAGTCGGTCCTGGCCGGCCCGGCCGTCCGCGCGGCCGGCCGGGCGCCGCGGGCCGAACTGGTCCGGATGCCGGGCGGGCACTACGAGCCGTTCCTGGGCGGCCACGAGCGGGCCGTCGAGGCCGAACTGTCCTTCCTGCGCCGGCACCTGCTCGGCGAACCGGCGGGCGGCCGGCCGGCCGCGATCGCGGAGTCCGCGGGACGGCCGGCATGAAAGAGATCGAGCTGTCCGCCGGGACGATCGAGTACCAGGACACCGGCGGCGACGGACCGGTGCTCGTGCTGCTGCACGGGCTGATGATGGACTCCTCGCTGTGGGACGAGGTGATCGCCGGCCTGTCCCCCGGCCACCGGTGCGTGGCGCCGACCCTGCCGCTCGGGGCGCACCGTCACGCCATGGACCCCGCCGCCGACCTGTCGCTGCCCGGGATAGCCCGGCTGACCGCCGAGTTCCTGGACCGCCTGGACCTGCGCGACGTCACCCTCGTCGGCAACGACACCGGCGGGGCGCTCGTCCAGCTGCTCATGGGCGACGGCAGCACAAGGGTGGCACGGGCCGTGCTCGTCTCGTGCGACGCCTTCGACAACTTCCCGCCCGGGCTGACAGGAAAGACGCTGCTGCTCTCCGGGAAGCTCCCGCCGCCAGTGTTCGGGGTGTTCATGCAGCAGATGCGGCTGCGGGCGGTACGGCGGCTGCCGATCGCGTTCGGCTGGCTGACCAAGCGAGGTGACGCGGCCACGGCCCGGTGGATGAGACCGGTCCTGACCAGGCCCGAAATCCGCCGCGACGCCGTGCGGATGCTGCGGGCCGCGGCCGCCGACACCCGCCTCCTGCTGGCGGCGGCCGAACGGCTGCCGGGCTTCGACCGCCCCGCTCTCGTCGTCTGGGCCAGCCGGGACCGGGTGATGCCGCCCGAGCACGGCCCGCGGCTGGCCGGGCTGCTCCCGCAGGGACGGCTGGCCGAGGTCGACGACAGCTATACGCTCATACCGCTCGATCAGCCCGTGAGGCTCGCCCAGATCATCGGGGATTTCGGCGCTGAACGAGAGACAGAGCCATCACGACAGGCCGGCCAGAGGTCTTGACTGGATCGACCATCTCTGGTCACGGGTTTCTGGAATTTATGTCGCAGCCATGTCGCTGGAATCGCGTGGTGGCCGAACGTTCCGGGACGGTGGCAACGAGCGTGCGATCATAAGGTACACCCTGACGGTTGGCCTGCTGGTCTGTATGCCCACGGTGGCGCTCCTGGCCGTGGCGGGCGTGGCCGTGCTGGCCGGCAATCTGCGCCATCGGCTGGCACGGGAAACTGACCAGTCGCTTCCCTGCCGCTTAACCGCGGATGCCGTGTCGCGTACCGCATAAGGTGAGCGTTAACGGTGAAGGGAGGTTGCGACGTGCGACGACTCCTCGCCCTGATGCTCGGGGTATTCGGCGTGCTCGCGGCGATTGGGCTGTCGGGTTCTCCGGCTCGGGCCGACACGCTGGCGGACTGCCTGGGCAAGCACCACGTCTGCGTCACCAGTGACGGACGCAGCCTCGTCTCCCAGAGCCAGCAGGCGCAACTGGAACAGGCTATCGGCAACGATGACATCTATCTGGTCGCAGGGGCCTCCGGCTCGGCCGGGTACGACGCCGCGATGCGCCAGATCATCGGCACGCTGGGCAGTGAGAAGAAGCAGTTCGTCGTCGGCTTCCTGGACAGCAGGCTGCAGCATTTCGGCGCCGACAACCGGGGCGTGCTCGAAGCCGGTGCGGCCGCGAACATCGCCACCACCGTCGTGCAACAGCACCAGTCCGATCAGGACATCTTCGCCGCGCTGCAGGACTTCGTCCGCGACGTGCAGCAGGAGTCGCAGGCCCCCGGTTCCTCGGGCGCCGCGGCCGGCCCGGCTTCTCATACACTGCGTAATGTCCTGATCGTCCTCGGCGTCATCCTCTTGGTAGTGGTGCTCGGCGGCCTATTCATCTGGCGCCCCCGCCGCCTGCGCAGGCAGCGAGAACTCGCCGAGGCCAAGGCCGCGGCCCAGGACGACCTGCTCGCGCTCAGCAACCGGATCACCGACCACCAGAATGACGTCTCCGTGCAGGGCAACCCGGAGGCGGCAGCCGAGCAAGCCGCCGCGCTGGCCGCCTACGAGCGCGGCACCGCGGCCCTGGACGCGGCCCGGCGGCCCGGCGACATGCAGGCGGTGAGCCGGAACATCGCCGAGGGTCAGTACCGCCTGGCCTGCGCGGAAGCCGTCGCGAACGGCGAGCCCAAGCCTGGGCGGCGGCCGATGTGCTTCTTCGATCCGCGGCACGGCATGTCGGTGACCGACGTCTCCTGGGCTCCCCCGGACAGCGGCCCGAGCCGGCTGGTCCCGGTCTGTGCCATGGACCTGCGCAAGATCGAGCAGGGCATCCAGCCGGAGATCCGCAGGGTGGAGGACTCGTCCGGCGCGCGGGTCCCGTACGTCAACGCCGGCTTCGCCCCGGCGTACTGGGGCGGTTTCGGGTACGGCGGAGCCGCGCTCGGCGGCTTCCTGCTCGGCGAGGCGCTCGCCTCACCGCCGATCTTCATCAACGAGTACGGCTACGGGGACCCGGGATTCTATGGCGGCGGGGACAACTTCGGCGGCGGAGACTTCGGCGGAGACGGCGGCAACGACTTCGGCGGCGGAGACTTTGGTGGCGGGGACTACGGCGGCGGGGATATGGGTGGCGGAGACTTCGGCGGAGGCGATTTCGGCGGGGGCGGAGACTTCTAGCGGCGGAGGGACAGGACGAGTGCGAGGACGAGGAGGATGAGTCCGGCCGCAGGGGCCTGCGCGAGCGCGGCGGAGGCACCCCACGCGTCGGCGACGCGCCCGGCGAGGGACGCCGCCACGGCCGAGCCAGCGGCACTGGCGGAGTTGTTCCAGGTGAACGCCTGGGTGAGCGCCGCCGGGTGGACGGCCTTCTCGGTGAGCACGCTCAGCAGGACAAGCGTGGGCGGTACCGCCACCTCCGTGACCACCACCGCCACGCCGAGCCAGATGGCGGACGGCGCGACGGGAAGCAGCAGCGCCGCGCCTGTCAGGTAGGCGGACGCCACGACGAGCTGGCGCCGTGCCGGGGCGCGATGGCGGCGCAGCCCGTAGATCCAGCCGGAGAGCAGTCCGCTGAGGCCGACGGTGGCGATGATCGGCGCGGCTGCGCCCGGCACCCCGTGACCGGTGGCGAAGGAGCTCACCGAGACACCCATGGTGCCGAAGAACAGCCCGATAGCCAGGTTGAGCAGTGCGAGGAGGAGAAAGGCCGGCCGCAGCAAGGTCCGTCCGCTGCGCGCGTGTCCGGCGCGCCAGCGACTCCAGCGCGAAGGCGGTGGGCAGCTCGTCGGCTCGCTCGCCGCGCAGCAGATGTGCCCAGCGGGCCCCGGACAGGGCGCCGAGCTGGAGAACGACCGCACCGGCGCAGGTCGCGGCGGCGATCTGCGCTGCTGGAGTGATGGACATAAGGACAACGGCGATAGCGCCGCCGTGGGCCAGGAGGCAGAACGGCAGGATGTGGGTCTGGCCGAACCGGTCGATCAGGCGGGCAAGCTGCGGGCCGATCAGAGCCTCGGCGAGGGCGAAACCGGCGGCGGCAAGGCCGGCGGTGGCGTAGGAGCCGGTGCGGGCGTGCAGCAGCCAGACCAGGCCGAGACCGGTCATGGCGATACCGACGCGGCCAGCAGCGGCGGCGAAGAAGAAGGCGGCGGCGGTACCGGGAGTGCGCAGCAAGGAACGGTAGCCGGTAGCGGCGCGGGGCATGAGAGTGTCCTTCATCGCCGCCCGGCGGGGTGAGCCACGCGGTGTCGCCGGCGCCTGAGTGCTGCAGAAAGATGCGACCCGTGGCCCGCCGGGGACGTCCAGAACTGCGGCGGGACGGGACACGCGCCCTCGCCGCCGCCCCCGACACCGGGCGGATGAGAAACGTTGAGCCCGGGCCAAGGCGGGTCCGGGCGACCGGGACGACGATAGCAAGACGGGGCGGGGTTCCGGCAAGCGCATTTCGGACGATGGCGGCGCGCATACGCCTCGGGAGGCGCGGCCGTGAGGCGGGTCCTTGCACTGCAGGATGTGCGATCAGATCATGGTCGGCGGATTGGAAGGTGAAGGCAGGCTGTCACATATCGAATATTCGTGCTATTCTTCTGATATGAGGCCGCATTTTCTTAGAGCAAAGATCCGTACCCAGTCGCCGGTCCTGGCCGTCGTCCTGCTGGCGATCCTGGTAATGGCCTCTGCGGTGCTCGGCTGGCTGGGGGGCCTGGTGGCCTGGCTGATAGTGCTGGGCGCGCTGGCCGTGTTCGCGCTCTGCCTGCGGGCTCGCCCCTGACCCCCGGCCTCTCTGTTAAGGAACAAGCCGGTCCTGCCCGTTTTGGCCACAGGCTGGCTCACGTATTAAGAAGCGTAGGATCTCATCGGCCCTTGGCTTGCTCCGTCAGCCGAGGGTCTTGTCTCCTTGATTTCAGCTGCGGAAGAAGATGATGGCGATGGCGATGACGCCGTCTGAAGAGGCCAGGTACGCCCTTGATTTCGGGGTGAGCCGATCGGACCTGAGCTTGCCTGCCCAGCTTGAGTATGACCGACTGGTCGCAGAGGGCCACGGGACACCGCCGGTGACGCTCACAAATGATGAGTACAAGCAGGCTCAGCGGGAACGCCGCGAGCAAGCCCGGCGCGACCTGGAAGCCGCGCTGAAGATTGCCGAGCAGACCGCGTGGTTCCCTAACCTCGGAGTGGCTGTCCGCGACGGGAATGTGTACCGGCATGGTGCAGACCGGAGTGATGGTTTCGATGCACAGGCGTTGAGGGAGCGCAAGGGCCGGGCGGAAATGAAGCTGCTGGCTTCCCTGCAGGGCTCATGCGGATGTCCTGGCCGGTAAGACTCAGACCCGCCGCCGCACTGGTTCGGACAGGGCTGGTGATGTCGTAGCTCTTGCCCCGGTGATCGGTCCGTTCGCCCTGCTGGCAGGGTTCAGCCGGGCCGGGACAGGGATCGCGGTGGTCACGTTCGATGACGGGAACGTCCGGGAGAAGGAGTTCACCGACAAGCCCTCGCTGCTCAAGGCGCAGGCTGAGGCGGTGCGGTTTAATGCTCTCGCTGCTTCCAGCCAGCCCGCCGATGGCCCAGTCTCTGGTTCCGCTGAGGATCTCGCTCAGGGTGACACGGGGATCGCCGCCGAGTTGGAGCGCCTGACCGCGTTGCATGCCTCAGGTGCCCTGGATGAGGACGAGTTCCGGGCCGCGAAGGTGCGAATCCTCGGCGGGTAATTGCGGATATGATCTCGGTCCTGATACAGGCAAGGCAGAGCGGTAAGTACGGCCATGTGTCTCCACCGCGGCGATGCTTCAACTCCGCGGTCGGCATAGCTGACCATATGAGTAGAGCTCGAACTATTGGGGCTGGTCGCTGGACATGCGATCATGCCGCTGAGCTGGGATTTCACTGTGCGTTGGTTCGCGTTGTTGCGCAGGATTGATCAGCATCAGCCGGAACAGAGACGGAACAGGAGTGTGGACGGCGTAGGGATGCTGTTGGTCATGACCTCGGCCTGGTGCTCGCGGCCGATAGTGGATGACCACCTCGGTGTGAACGAGTGGCATGAAGGTTAATGCCGGTCGCTGGTGCAGGTGAAGGATCTGTGTCGGTCGAACGGGGTCGGTGCTGGACGTATAGGTTGCTGTACTTGCCTGCTGTACCTGGGCCCCGGTTCTTGACGTTTAAGTGTCACCCCGGCGGCCAGACCTTCTGCCGCCATGATCTGCTGCGTCTGTCCGCCACAGCGAGCTGTCGTTATTAACGTGGCGCTCCCTAACTGGGAGTCCCTCACGAGCGCGGGTTGAAGGTGCCGCGGGGGCGCGTTTCCAGCGGTATTTATTGGTATTCGTCAAAGAAGCCGGGATTGACAGTCACGTCCTGCTCTATCCGCTCGCGTACGTCAACGCCGAGGCGGAACTCCTTGAGCAGGTCGCACAGTCTGTCCCCGTCGATCAGCTCGACGGGAGGAGCGCCATCCCGGGTTGCCTCTGCCTGGGCTTCGCGGGTGAACGATCCCGTCGTGATCAGCAACCCTTTCTCGCCACGGCCAGCCATCGCGCCGCGGAAGTCCCTTACGACACCGGGGGTAACGGTCCCCTTGTACCGTTTGCACTGGAAGTAGACCGGAAACGACACCAGCGACAGACGGTAGGTGCCCGCACCATCGATGCCACCATCGCCGCTCTTGCCGGTAACGGTGACGTTCACGAATCCGGCTTCACGGAGGATGCGCTGGGCCAGGCGCTCAAAGCCATCTGGTGGCAGTTGCAGCAGCCGGGCGATGAGCTGGTCCTTCCAGCCGCCTTCTGCTTCTGCCTCTTCCCCGCCCTCGGTTCCCGCCGCCTCATGGGCGCGTCGTGCTAGGCGTCGCTCCCGGAAGGAGTCTCAGACCTAAGTCCTTTGGAATCTAGGACGACGAGCCCATGGTGGAGGGACGATCAGCCCTTGTGGCACACATGGTGAAGCAATAGTCGTTTAAAAGTCCTTACTGGAATTTAAGTAACGAGGAAGAAGAGGTGGGGGGTCGTGAATTGGTGGCCGTTTATCATAGGTGTCGTCTGCTTCTTTGTTGGTTACGGTTTCGGCAATAAAGGTGCCCTCCGCGAACTTGGCCGAGCCGAAAGATGGCGGCGGGAACAGACACTCAAGAACTACTGGAACCGGGACAAGGAAGAAGATTAACCTCTCTTCTGCACTGCGATTGATGTAGTTTACTGCATTCTACCGTTGCGTCTCTTGCCTATATTGACGCTTTATTGTTAACAGGCTAGTGGGGGCAGGGGCGGCCCCGATTTTGACGTTTAAATGTCAAGACATTCTAAGACTTGTGGCCATAGGGTTTTGATGTACGTGGGCCGCGGGTCGACCGTCTCACTGTCAACGAATTGTTGACAGTGCCTGGTACGATACCTGCTGCGTGGCTTGACGTTTAAGTGTCAAGCCCTGGCCACTTGTGTCCCTGCTTCCGATAGCTGCCATCTCCCGGGTTGGGCAGGTCCTGTCAAGGTCGTCTTTGCGTGTACGTTCACCACGCAGCTCGACGGGTGCGGTTGTCCTGCGGTCACAGACGGCCTTGACAGGTTCTGACCGGCCCCGGACAATCCAGGCAGCGGGAGCAAGGGTGAGCCCGGTGCCCTCCCGGTCCACGGTCTACCGGGTGCTGGTGCGCCATGGCCTGGTGCCAGCCCGTAAGCGCAAACGCCGCCGCCAGGACTACAAGCGCTGGCAGCGCGAAGAGCCGATGCAGCTGTGGCAGATGGATGTCACCGGGTCAGTGTTCCTCACCGACGGGACTGGGTGCAAGCTGATCTCCGGCCTGGATGACTGTTCCCGGTTCTGCGTGATCGCCAAGGTCGTCGCCGCGCCACCGGCCGGGCGGTGTGCCGGGCGTTCGTCGCCGCGATAGCCGCCTATGGCATTCCCGATGAGGTGCTGACCGATAACGGCAAGGTGTTCACCGGTCGGTTCGGCAAGCCCCGGCCCGCGGAGGTGTTGTTTGAGCGGATCTGCCGCAAGAACGGGATCAAGCAGCTGCTGGCCAAGCCGTACTCGCCGACCACCATCGGCAAGGTCGAGCGCTGGCACCAGACCCTGCAGGCTGGTGTTGCCGGTGTGCGTCGCGTCCGCGGGTTGACTGCGACTCGGGCGCGCGAAAGGGTTGAGTGGAGCGTCCGCCGCGCGGACGCGCGTGATCGACCTCTCGATCAAAGGAGGGTCGTATGGCTCGTCTTACCGACAAGGTGGCGCTCATCACAGGCGGGGAGAGCGGCATCGGACTCGCAACCGCGCGGCTGTTCGTCTCGGAAGGCGCTCGCGTGCACCTCGTGGGCCTCGACGCGGACAAGCTCGACGCTGCGGTCGCGGACCTGGGCGACGAGCACGCGCTGGCCACGGTCGCCGACGTCACCGACGAGCCGGCGGTCGTGCGCGCAGTCGCGGAGGGCGTCGAGCGCTACGGCCGCTTCGACGTTCTCTTCAGCAACGCCGGCATCAGCGGCGCAGTCGCCGCGATCGGGGAGTACCCGTCGGATGAGTTCGCGCGGACCCTCGCGGTCCACGTACTCGGGGCGTTTCACGTCCTCAAGCACGGCGCGCCGCACGTTCCCGACGGCGGAAGCATCATCATCACCTCG
>Ga0335082_10003398_pt1 | contig 17300 bp, 12 predicted proteins | sample Lox_Sample_41_FD_206718 | JGI IMG/M metagenome (GOLD analysis project Ga0335082, IMG submission 206718) | Soil microbial communities from Loxahatchee National Wildlife Refuge, Florida, United States - Lox_Sample_4.1 | ecosystem: Environmental > Terrestrial > Soil > Wetlands | place: USA... | reverse complement strand
TGCCATCCCTATCCCCTGCGTCGCATGGGCGTCATCACCTAAGGCAAGAGCCGGATGCGGGAAATCCGCCTGTCCGGATCCGTGGAGGGTGTTGTGAGCAATCATGATTCCTACTCCGACTGTTCTCTCTTCAGAAGATAGGTCGCGGTTTGATGCGCGGAACTCTCACTTCGGTTCGTGCGCGCCCGCTTCGTTTATGAGTTCCAGCAGCGTCTTCTGGCGCGTGGCGCTCATGTGCGCGAATTGTCGTTTGTGAAGCTCGCGCACGGGAGCATCCATCTTCTTCAGCAGCTTGAGACCTTCCTCGGTGATGCGCGCCTTGACGACGCGGCGATCTTCGGTCTGGCGTTCGCGAGTGATCCACTGGCGGCTCTCCATGCGATCGAGCATGCGGGTCATGTCCGGGTCGCGGGAGATCATGCGTTCGCTGATGCCGTTGCAGGGAAGGCCCTCCGGGCCGGCCCCGCGCAGGATGCGAAGCACGTTGTATTGCGCGCCAGTGAGGCCACTGGCTTTCATGAGTTGTTCGGCCTGCGCGGCGAGCGCATCGGCAATTTTGAGGATGGCCACGAAGACCTGATCCTCCATGCCGGTGGCGCCGGGGCAAGCGGTTTTGATTCGCGAATTCATGAGGACATTATAGTCGTGTAAACAACTATTGTCAAGAGGAAAATGTGACAGTTCCTACGCTTCCTCCACGGGTTTGGGTGCAGGCGTGCCGTTATGGTTTGGCGACGGGGCGGAGGTGGACTTCGCTGATGAAGCTCTGCGGGCCTTGGGTGAGGATCATGGCGACGGCGTGGGCCACATCTTCGGCGGTTAAGACCTTGGAAGAATCTTTGGGGCCGCGGCCGATAAAGTCGGTGGCGACGCTGCCGGGACAGACGACGCTTACGCGAATGCCGAAGGCGCGAAGATCTTCGGCCATGCATCCAGAGAGACCTTGCAAGGCCCACTTGGAGGCACAGTAGATACCGCCGCCAGCGAAGGTATTTTTCCCGGCGAGAGAACTAATGTTGACGATGTCTCCGGCGCGGCGCTGGATCATGCCCGGAACGACGGCGCGGGAAACGAAGAAGACGCTTTTTAGATTCGTGTTCAGAATGTGATCCCATTCGGCTTCGGTCTTTTCCTGAATAGGGCCAAAACCGCCGGTGCCGGTGCCCGCGTTGTTGACCAGGATGGAGATGGGGCCGAGTTGTTTCTCCGTGGCGTGTACGAGAGAGAGAACTTCCTTCTCCTTGGTGACGTCGGCACGCAACGCGAGGATCCGGGCGCCGGTGGGCTGGAGCTCGTTGGCGGTAATATTAAGTGTTTCCTCATCGCGGCCACAAAGGCAGACCGGCGCGCCCAGAGCGGCGAGGCGGAAGGCGACAGCTTTGCCGATGCCACGGCTGCTACCCGTTACCAGGGCCACGCGGCCCTGCAACGGATTCCCCGCTGGGTGGGGGATATTTGCGTTGCTTATACCAGTCATTTGAATTCTTCCTCCACAAGCCACTCTTTTTGTGCGAGACTCATCGTAACTCGTTAGGATGCTGCTCCAAAGCGAATGCCTCGGTGGTGCACTGAGGTGCCGCGCGCTCGCCGGGCAGCCCAGCGCTCCGCAACCGGAAATGTTGGAGATCCCGGCTTGCGATTGGGCAGCGGGTGCACCTATAATTCAAAAGTTTCCTAAAGAGCACTTTGGTTCGCAGATGTGAAGGAAGTTCCGTCCGTGGCGTTGCTGCAGGCGGTATATGCAATTTTATCTTCATGGTTGGGGCGAGGAGACAAGGAATGAAAGCAATTCGTTGGATGGCAAGCCTTCTGCTTCTTGCGGCGCTGGGCTTGAGCAGCACGCCGAAAGCTTCGGCCCAGGCGGCTGGAGCGGCTCCTGCGGCCGGAGCCTCGCAGCAGAAATACACCATGGCGGAGTACAACTCCTACCAGGCTGCTGCCGCAGAGAAAAATCCCGCCGCGCAGATCAAGCTGCTGGACGATTTTGTTTCGAAGTATCCGAGTTCCGCGCTGTTGAACTATATCTACCCGCTGTACTACAAGAATTATTTTGCGCAGAAGAACTATCCGAAGGCCATCGAATATTGCGACAAGATGATCGGATTGGGCGACAAGGTGAGCCCGGCAGAGCTCTACGACGCATATTACGTCCGCGCCTATGCGTTTAACGCGATTCAGAATCCGGACCCTGAAACGGCCAAGGCTGCCCGGGCGGCGGCGCTGGCGGGTTTGAAGGTACTCGATCAGGTGCCGAAGCCGGACGGCGTGGCGGAAGATGTGTTCACCAAAGAAAAACAACAGTCGATTTTGCTGTTCAACGGCACTGCTGCCAATGCGGCCATGGCCGCAAAGGATTATGCGGGCGCGGCCGAGTCCTACAAAGCCATTCTGGCAATCTCGCCGGACGATTTGATTTCGAACTACAAACTCGGGCAGGCCTACAACGCCATGACGCCGTCGCAGGACCTGGACGCCATGTGGTATTTCGCACGGGCGGCGACATCCAAGAACGCCAATGAGCAGCAGTCGAAGTCCATCAAGGCCTATATACGAAAGCTCATTGCGAAATACCAGGGTGGAACGGTTTGCGACGCGCTGACCGATGCCGAGATGAACGAGTTGCTGCAGCTTGCGCCGAACTCGGTGAACCGGCCTGCAACTTATAAACTGGCGAGTTCGGCGGACCTGGATGGGGCGCGCAAGGATATGACCATCGCTTCGGTGGTCACGGACCTGAAGGCCGGCGGGGACAAGGCCAAGCTGACCTGGACCGCGGCGTGCGGCTTGGAGTTCCCGGACGTGCCGGGGAAGCTGATTGACATTATTGCCGGGACGGACACGATTGAACTGAAGACCGCGTTCGTGACGAGCGATGCGGAATTTCAGGCGGCGACCAATCCGGACATGGACGTGATCATCAAGACGGCGGATCAGCCGGCAGCCGCGAAGCTGGAGAAGGGGAATCCGGTGCGATTCACGGGAACTCTGGAGACCTATGATCCGGATCCGGCGTTCATGCTGCACTGGGACAAGGCAAAAGTGAATGAAGAGGATTTGCCGAAGGAGACGCCGAAGAAGCCTGCGGCAAGGAAACCAGCGCCGAAGAAGCCCGGCAAGAGCTGATCTGATCGAGAATCGAAGGCCCCGGACGATTGATCCGGGGCCTTTTTTGTTTTCAGGGATGGGCGTTTGCGTTGCGGAGATTTCGAGCGTGTTGCGCGGTTGTTCTGCTCTTGGCACCCGCGGGCGGAGCAATCTCCGCCGCTACACCCGAGGCCACAGGCTAAAGCCTGTGCTACTTAACGTGACTTGCGGCGGCGGTTATCGAGCTTGTATTCGGTGATTTTGCGGCTGAGGGTGTTGCGATGAATACCGAGTTGTTCGGCCGCGCGGCACTGGTTACCGTTGGTGCGCTCCAGGACGCGCTTGATAAAGCGTTTTTCAAATTCTCCGACGGCCTCGTCAAACAGGATTCCGCGGTCCACCATTTGTCCGACAAGCCCTTCCAATTGATCTCTCACGTCCGCACTCTCCGCAGAGGAAGTTTTCTTGAGGGCCGGCTTACGAGTCCAGATCGTGCCCGGTCAGGAGGCGAAAGGCCTCCCGGTACTTGGCACGCGTGGCCGCAACTACATCCGGGGGCAAGTCGGGACCCGGAGGCGTTTTGGGCCACTGGATCCGTTCGAGGTAGTCACGTACAAACTGTTTGTCGAAAGAGGGTTGCGGGCCGCCGGGACGGTACTCCACGGCGGGCCAGAAACGCGAAGAATCGGGAGTGAGGGCTTCGTCGATCCAGATCAGCGCGCCATTGAGCAGGCCAAATTCAAATTTCGTGTCGGCAAGAAGGATGCCGCGAGGCTCGGCATAGGCGGCGGCCCGGCGGTAGATTTCGAGCGTGGTGGCGCGGACTTTGTGGGCGAGTTCGGCGCCGATCATTTCAGCGGTGCGTTCGAATGGAATGTTTTCGTCGTGCCCCGTGGCGGCTTTAGTGGCTGGGGTGAAGAGAACTTCCGGGAGTTTGTCGGACTCGCGCAAGCCAGGCGGCAGGGGAATGCCGCAGATTTTGCCTGTGGCTTTGTATTCCTTCCAGCCGGAACCGGAGATGTAGCCGCGGGCAACGCATTCGATGGGGAGCGGTTGCGTTTTTTTGACCACCATGGAGCGGCCGGCGAGGTCGTCTCTGTATTGGTCGAACGGGGCGGGGAAGTCGATTGCGCTGAGGACGTGGTTCGGAATGACATCCTTGAGCAGATTGAACCAGAACAGAGAAAGTTGCGTCAGGACGCGGCCTTTGTCGGGGATGGGCGTGGGCATGACGACGTCGAAGGCGGAGAGACGATCGGTGGCGACGATGAGCAGGCGGTCGCCGAGATCATAGATATCGCGGACCTTGCCGCGTGCCAACGGCGGGATGCCCGCGAAATAGGTTTCGCGAATTACTTTTGCTGCCGGACTTGCGTTCACGAGAACTTTGCCCCTGACAAAGTGTTCTGCATTCTATCCCACCGAACGGCGATGTCAATGTGACGCAGGTACTTTTTGTGAAAAGAAAAATGTGTGAACCGTATTTCTTCTTTTAATGATTGGGTATGAAAAACGGGGCGGTGAATTCCGCCCCGTAAACTTGCCGAAAGACTCTTAAGCGGCGGTGGCGGCGCGGCGCTTGGGAGCGGGAGCTTCGTCGCCTTCCCAGCGGACGCTGACGAGTTTGGAAACGCCGGGTTCCTGCATGGTGACGCCATAGAGGACGCTGCCGGTTTCCATCGTCTTGCGGTTGTGCGTGACGACGATGAACTGTGTCTGCGCGCTCATGTCGGCGATGAGCTTGGTGAAACGGCCGACGTTGGCTTCATCGAGCGGCGCGTCAACTTCGTCCAGGATGCAGAAGGGGCTCGGTTGATAACGGAAGATGGCGATGAGCAGCGCGAGCGCGGTCATGGCCTTTTCGCCGCCGGAGAGGAGCAGGACGTTTTGCAGGCGCTTGCCCGGAGGCGAAGCGACGATATCAATGCCGGCTTCACCGGAGCTGTCGGCTTCAGTGAGGCGCATCTCCGCGGTGCCGCCCCCGAAAATAGTGTGGAAGGCGTTGGTGAAATTCGTGTTGATGGCGGCAAAGGCCTGCTCGAAGCGCTCCCGGGTGATGAGGTCGAGTTCCTTGATGGCCTGCTGCGTGTCGGCGATGGATTGCAGCAGGTCGTCGCGCTCGCGGGTGAGGAAGCCGAAGCGTTGCTCGCACTCGTTGTATTCCTCGAGAGCCATCATGTTGACGGCACCCATGTTTTCGATTTTCTGCTTCATCTCGCGGTAGCTGGCTTCGGCGCCGACAAGCTCTTCACCGGACATAAACGCGGTTTCCGAAGCGATCAGGTCTTCGGGCTGGGCGTTGACTTCGGCGAGGCAGGTTTCGCGCAGGTGCGAACGATCGGAATCGTTGCGGGCCTTTTCGATTTCGACTTTGCCGCGCTCTTCGCGCATCTCGTTCAAGGTCTGGCGGGCCATGCGCAGCTGATCTTCGGCCTGGGTGACGCGGGTGCGCGCGGCGTCCCATTCCTGCTCGAGTTCCTTCTGCTTTTCTTCGAGGTGCGTTTTCTCGGCGCGGAGGACGGTGAGCTGCTGCGTTAGTTCTTCGGACTGGCGCGTCATGGCCAGCGTTTCTTCGCTGATGGATTCTCCCTGCTGGCGCAAGGCGTACTCGCGGCGTTCGAGGTCGGCGCGCTCCTCGTCGAGGCGCCTGGCGATGGCCTCGGCCAGGGCGAGGCGCTCGTTCATGGCGGCAAGTTCGGCCCTGGCAGTGGAGAGTTCGTCCTGTTCGGTTTGCACCGCGGCGCGGAGTTGGGCGACTTCGGCGGTGAGGCGGGTGGTTTCCGCTTCGGCTTCAGCGCGGGAAGTGGCCGCGGCTTCGTGCTGCAGCTTGGCCTTTTCGGCACGATTTTGTACAGCTTCGATTTCGCGGCGGATGCGGGCGAGCTCGCTCTGGCAGACGGTGAGGTCGAGACCCAGACGAGCGAGTTCGCTTTGGGTGTGCTCGTGGCGGTGCTTGGTGGAGAAGAGCGTGCGCTCAGATTCGCGCTGCTGCGCGGTGAGTTCTTCGTTGGCCTGCTCCGCGGTACGAAGTTCAGTGCTCAGGGTTTCGAGTTCGGCGTGGCTTGTTTCGGAGCGGTGCTCGAGGTGAATCACTTCGGCGTCCAGGGCGCGGAGTTCGCGCTTCATGCCGAGCGGGCCGGCTTCGTCGGGACGGCCGCCGGTGACCATGCGACCATGGTAACAAGTGCCCTCGGGGGTGACGAAGGCGTATTGCGGATATTCGCGCGCGAGCTTTTCGGCGGCGATGGGACTGTCGGTGAGATAGCCGGAACGGAGACGCGGGAGGAATTGCTTCGCGGCGGGGCCGAGCGGGTCACGGAATTCGACGAGCTTGTCGAGCCGGGAGATGACGCCGTCCTCGGAGCGGAAATGGACGATGGGTTCGTAGTCGTCGAGTTTCAGGTTGCGCAGGGAGTCCACGAAGAAGGTTGCGCGGCCGCCGACTTCGTTGCGGAGAAGAGAAACGCCGGCGCGGGCGTGATCGTAGGTTTCGACGACGACATATTCGAGTTCATCGCGGAGATATTGCTCGATGGGTGCTTCGTGCTGCTCCTGCACTTCGGCGTAGTCCGCAAGGACGCCAACGGCGCGGAAATCCTGGCCGCCGTGGCGTTCATTGGCGGCAAAAAGCTTTTGCACGGCTTCGCCGGTGTAGGAGCGGTCGTTGAGAATTTGCGTAAGCGTGGAATGGCGCGCGCGGACGCCGGCGAGGGCATCGCGGAGGGCGTCGGCTTCTTTTTGCGCCTTTTCGCGGGATTGTTTCAGTTCGGCGATGCGACCCTGGAGTTCCGTGGCGCGCTTTTGGAGTTCCGCGGACTGAGTCATGGCGTTCTGCCAGTCCTGGGCGGCACGTTCGGCATCGTCGCGAACCTGAATGGAGCTTTCGAGCAGGGAAGCTTCGCGGGCTTCCTGCTTGCGCAGGGCCTCGGATTGATGCACGAGGGCTTCTTCGGCTTGCTTTTGCTCGCCGTGGAGACGGAGCAGGCTGTCGCCGGCTTCGGTGGCGGCGCGGCGGAGAGCCTCCATGCGGGCTTCCGCCTCACTGATTTGCGTGGCGCGGGTCGCGGCGCGGCCGTTGAGTTCCTCGACGCACGTATTGACCGTGACGGAATCGCGGCGGGCGTGTTCAACGGCGTCCTGCTGCGCGGCGTTACGGATTTCCCATTCGGCGTGTTGCGCGGAAAGGGCATTACGCTCGATGGTGATCTGTTCGTTGCGGCCGGCAAGTTCGGTGCTGCGCGTCTGATTGAAGGTGATGCGGTTCTCGATGCGGTCAACTTCGAGCGTGGTGTGGTTCAGGACGTTCTGGTTCTGGCGGATTTCGGCGTCGAGCGTATAAATGCGCTGGCTGAGGCGATCCTGCTCGGCCTCCTGCTCGTGAATCATCTGGGCGTGCTGCGCTTCGGTGGCGGTGAGTTCCGTGAGGCGCGCCTGCACGCGTTCGGCTTCGGCATCAAGTTCGCGCGCTTTGCCGGCCAGCATCTGGCGGACGATGCCGCGCATCTGCTCGCGAATTTCAGCGTAGCGGCGGGCCTTGGCGGCCTGGCGCTTCAAGGAGCCGAGTTGCTTCTCGACTTCGACAACGATGTCGTTGACGCGGGCGAGGTTGACCTTCGAGGATTCGAGCTTGGCTTCGCTGAGGCGCTTTTTGGTTTTGAATTTCGTAACGCCGGCGGCTTCTTCGATGATGGCGCGGCGCTCCATGGGCTTGGTGGCGAGAATCTGGCCGATGCGGCCCTGTTCGATGATGGCGTAGGAGTCCGGGCCGAGGCCGACGCCCATGAACATTTCCTGAATGTCGCGGAGGCGGCCGACGCGGCCGTTGATGAGATATTCGCTCTGGCCGCTGCGGTAGAGGCGGCGGCTGACGACGACTTCGCCGGGCCTGGTGACCAGCGCGGGCTTGTCCGTCTTTTTCTTGCGCTTGGCCTTGAAGCCGGATCCGGGCTGCGCTTCCCCTGCTTCCGTGGCGGCTGTTGCCGCGTCCTCCGAAACCGTTTCGGGAGCTTCGATGGCAGTTTCGATCATCGCGTCGAGGCTCTGAGATTCGCCTTGGGCATCACCCGCAGCCTGTGCGGCATTTTCGTCTTCGTCGGCGTGTTCGAGCACAAATTTGGCGGCTTCGGCGAGTTCTGGGTCTTCCATGGTGATGGTGACTTCAGCCAGGCCCATCGGCGGACGCTTGGTGGTGCCGTTGAAGATGCAATCGGCCATGCGCTCGGCGCGGAGCGACTTGTGGCTCTGCTCGCCGAGAACCCAACTGATGGCGTCAACGACGTTGGATTTGCCGCAGCCGTTGGGACCGACGATGCAGGTGGTGCCGGTGCCGCTGAAGGTCACAACGGTGCGTTCGCAAAACGACTTGAAGCCAACAATTTCGACTTTGCGCAGCTTGAGCAAGGTATCCCCTCTAGTCGTAGCCTACTGCTTCGCGACGCCGGGACCAATGGAACTCGATCCGGCATCCGTCCCCCGATGTGAGGCCTGCGTTCTGTACTTCACAGGACGCGCAAGCTGTACGAAACGCCCCACGCACACACCATCAGCGCGGACAAAATCAACCAGGGTCTTTGGCGCGAAGAGAGACGACTTTCCTTTCCTCGGGAAGAGGAGTATTCGCGCAACGCTTCTGCCTGTAACAGACAGAAAGCAAACACGTTTGGCAGGTTCTCGGTCAGAGCCCAGCCGCCTGGCGCTAAGATGGCGGTACGGGAGGAAAGCGTAGCATGGGAGCAGGGTCGTGTAAAGCCCTACCCAATGGATAGCGGCCACTTTTTCCACACCACAATAGGTACAGGAAGTGCCTTGTGCCCGCCGGGTTTTCCACCGCCGAAATGGCCCGCGGGCCTTCCCAATCTCGAGGATTTGGAGGAGTATAGGCGCACCGAAGTTCGCTCCCAATTCCTTTCTTGAAATTTAGGAGACACCCCATGCCGGTTTTCCGGAAGAGTCTGTTGCTTGGCTTATTCGCTTTCCTGCTGCTGTCCGCTTCGGCGGGTCTTTGTCAGGAGGGAGGAAAGATCGACCTCGATAAGATCGACCCCTCGCGGCTTTTGCTCGACAAATACAGTTACATGAGCCAGCCGCACAGCTTCTATTACTTCCACAACATGGACAAGCTTGGTTTTCAACTGGATTGGGTGCACAAAGGCGGCAAGATCTATCAGCTTAAGGAGCCCAATGGGCAGTTTACGGCCAGCTATACCTTTCGTGGGGAACAACACACACTGGAAGAGTACTTTGGCCGGAATTTTGTTCTGGGCTTTTTGATTTTGCACGACGACCAGATCGTGCTTGAGAAATATTTTCATGGCGCGGATGAGAACTCCCGGTTTCTTTCGAACTCCGTAGCCAAGTCGTTTTTGTCGGTTTTGATTGGCGAGGCGATCCAGGAAGGAAAGATCAAGAGCGTTAATGATCCGGTGATCCAGTACCTGCCATACCTTTCCAACAGTGGTTTCCGCGAGGCGACGATCAAGAACCTGCTGCAGATGTCCAGCGGGATCCAGTTCAACGAGGATTACCTGAAGCCGGATGCGGACATACACCGGTATATTGCGGCGCTGCTGCGCGGGGAACCGTCGTTTGAGGAGCTGGCGGCTTCCATCAAGTCCAGAGTGAAGCCGGGAACCGAAAACGAATACCAGAGCATCAACACGCAAGTGCTGGGCGCAATCCTGGAGAAGGCGACGGGGAAGCCGCTGAACACGTACATGCAGGAGAAGATGTGGACGAAGATCGGTCCGCAGAGTGACGCGTTCTTTTACCGGGGCAAAAAACAGAAGGAGATTTGCGCGGCAGGCTGCTTAAACGTGACGTTGCGCGATTATGGGCGGTTTGGGCTGATGGCCATGAGTGGAGGCAAGCTGAACGGCAACCGCGTTGCACCGGAGGCGTGGATTCACGAATCGGCCACGCCGGATGCCGACTTTCTAAAAGCGAAACCCGAAGGGCCGAAGGACGAAGAGAATTTCGGGTACGGCTACCAGTGGTGGATTCCCTACGGGAACGACGGCGTATTCATGGCGCTGGGAATTTATGGGCAGACAATTTACGTGAATCCGAAACGGCATGTAGTGATTGTGCAGACCAGCGCGTGGCCGGAGCCGGACACCGAAGAGCGGTGGGACGAGACCGTTAAGGTAATGGACAGGATCGCGCAGCAGATCCAGCCCTGAGTCAGAGGCTTTAACAAGGAAAGCTAAACACGCTTGGCGGAGACGCGCAGGCGGCGATAGTCCATGATCCAGTGGCCTTCGCGAAAGAGGATGGGGCGGAGTTCCTGCTCTATTTCGTCCTTGAGCTGATTGCGAGTTGCCTCGGAGAGCGAACCGACGAAGCTGGCGCCGAACATATCCAGCCAGTTGCGCAGGCCGCGGTCGCCGTCGTCGAGAGGTGTGGAGCGATCGACGAGCATGGCGTATGTGACTTCCAGACCGTGCTTCTCTAGCAGGTCGGAATACTCAGCGATGGTGGGGTAATACCAGGGGCGCGGCGCGGGACCGGGCAAAGCGTGTTTGGTCCAAACGCGTTCGACGGCTTTCAAGAGCTCGCGGGTGTTGCCTTTGCCGCCGAATTCCGCAACGAAGCGCCCGCCGGGTTTCAGAAGCTTGGCGATGCCGGCAATGACGCGTTCAGGCTCGTGAATCCAATGCAATGTGGCGTTTGAGAACACGGCGTCGAAGTTTCCGTCGAGCGCGAGTTCGCAGGCATCCATCACTTCGAAACGAAGAGCGGGATACGCTTCGCGCGCCTGCCCGATCATTTCCTCCGAACGGTCCACCCCGACCACTTCCGCGCCATCCTCGGCGATTTTGCCGGTGAGATGGCCGGTGCCGCAGCCGAGATCGAGGATGCGTTCACCGGGTTTGGGATCGAGGAGTTCGAGGACGCCGGCGGCGAGCCTCCAGACGAAGGAGTGTTTGTCGTCGTAAAGTTTGGCGTTCCAATTGGATTTTGCGGACATGGAAAGATGGTAGCAGCAAATAGTAAGCAGTAATCAGCGATCAGTAATCAGGAAGAGCGGAAAGCAGCGAGCAGATAACAGCGAACAGGAAGCAGGTTTCTACGCTGTGTAGGCGTCGGGCTTTAGCCCGGCAAGGCTCCTGCAGATTCCAGAATTCTGGCGGGGCTAAAGCCCCGCGCCTACATGGGCTAGACACCGCCCATTTCGAGGACGGCGCCTGTTTGGGTTTCGAGAGCTTCGCCGGGGCCAAGCTTCACCACGGCACGGGCGATGCTGCCGTTGGAGACGGGAAACGTGCCGGAGCCGTCGGTTTTGGCGTAGGGGAGTTCGTGGATGCCGGGCGCCGCGGCGTCGATGGTCGCCTCGATGGGAGAGCCGTTCCCGAGGCGGCCGGTAAACTTCCAGCGAAGTTGCTCGGCGGAGCGTACGATTTCGAATTCTTGGATGTTGCGAACACGCGATACCTTTCCGTTATGCCACCAGATGGCGTTGCGAAAGGTGAGGCCCAGAGGCATGTCGTAGACCAGGCCTTCGAGGGTGCTTGCGCAGCCGCCCGGTTGGGGAAAGTAAGCGTGCATCCAGCGCCAGAAGGTGCGGTGGCGATAGCCGCAGTTGTGACCTTGGACGCCGAAGCCGAACGGCTCGCCGGAGAACTTCTGCCCGTCGAAGATGATTTCGCCGGAAAACGCGGCGTCGGAATGCGGCGAGCGGGAGAAACCAATCCAACCTTTGTCGCTGAGCTTTACGCCAAAGTGCGAATGAATGCGGAGATTCCAGGAAATGTGATGGCCCTCGGGGCGGATGCTTCCCCAACAGCGGCCCTCTTCGATGCCGCTTTCATTGACGTGGCAGTGAAACGGAACGTGTCCCGGATCGCTCAGGCGGAGTTCTTGTATCGGTACATCCACGATGAAAGATCGCGGCGCGGCGTCTTTAGGGAACCAGGTAGCCCAGATCTGGAAGTAGCGACGATGGGGGATTGTCGCGGTGGGTTTCGGCTGCTGCACGAGCAAGTAGCGGAACCACCAGGCTCCGCTGCCGTCGGCGAGGCCGCAGCGAAGGAACCACACTTCGTAGCGGCGGCGCATCGCTTCTCGCGAATAGACCGCGTTGAGGTGCGCGTGGGTCATGGCACCTTTCATTGGTGGTGGTGGAGCGAAGCAATCAGTAATCAGCGATCAGTAATCAGAAAGAGCCGAAAAATCGAAAATCGAAAATCGAAAATCGAAAATCGAAAATCGAAAATCGAAAATCGAAAATCGAAAATCGAAAAGAGGCCATCTCAGGGCACTCTAGCGCTTCCTAAGACTGACTCATGGTGAACCGGAGTGATAGGTTCCTGCTCGCTGTTATCAGTTCCCCGATTGCGGAAGGATAGCAGCAAACGCCAAATAGTGAACAGGACGCAAGTCACAGCTTACTTGGCTGGCTTCAGATATTTGTCGAACCAGGCGAGCATGCGGGTCTGGACGTCCACGCGGTGTTTGGCTTCCTGGAAGCCATGAGGTTCGCGCGGGTAGAGGACAAGCTCGGCGTCAACACCATATCGCTTGAGGCCGCGGTAGAGTTCCTGGCTTTGGCCGATGGGGTCGACGGGATCGGCTTCGCCCTGCAGGATGAGTGTCGGGGTTTTCGCGTTTTTCAGATAGAGAAACGGTGAACTGTTCAGGAAGCGCTCGGGATGTTCGTACGGGACGCCGAAGAACCACTCATCATAGGCAGGTCCCTGTTCCGTGCCGAATTCGGAGATGAGATTCGCCATGCCCGCGCCGGAGACTGCCGCTTTGAAGGTGTCAACTTGAGTCACAGCCCATTCGGACATGTAACCGCCGTAGGACCAGCCGCCAATGCCCAGACGCGCAGGATCGGCGAAGCCCTTGTTGACCAGGTCCTTAACTCCTTCGATGACGTCCTTGAAATCGCCGCCGCCCCAGTCAGCGCGGTTCATCTCCACGAATTTTTCGCCGTAGCCCGTGGAGCCTCGCACGTTTGGATACATCACCAGGTAGCCACGGGCCACGAGCAGTTGTCCCCAAGCATCCACGGAGTCGCGCCAGTTGCCGGTGGGGCCGCCGTGAATGAGGATGACGGTGGGGAGTTTGGATTTGCCGTGGTAGCCAGCGGGGCGGAGCAGAGCGGCCTCAATTTCGAGGCCGTCGAAGGATTTGTATTTGTAAAATTCGGGAGCGATGAGTCCGAGTTGCTTGAAGGAATCGTTCAGGTGCGTGACCTGGTGCGCCTGGCCTTGCGTATCGCACAGCCAGAGTTCCTGCGGTGCGAAGGAAGTCTGGCCTACAAAGGCGATCTCGCCCCTGGAGGAAACCGCGAACTGGCTAGGATTTGCCGGCAGGTCCGGAAGATCCTTCCGTTCGGCAGCTTGGGAAAACGTGGTCATGCGGCTGCGAAAGCCTTCTGCATACACCACGTAGAGCGAGCCGTCCTTGCTCCAGCGATAGTCTTCGAGGGCGCGATCGAGGGTGGCGCCCGTGAGATTGCGCGAGATGCCGCCATCGGCATTGAGCAGCCAGAGGTCGTGGGGATCGGGTCCGTCATCGCGGGCGGCGGCAAAACTGATAATTTTGCCATCGGGCGAGATTTTTACGTCGCCAATGGGGCCGTGAGGTGCGCGAAGTTCATCCATGCCCCCGCGGAGCCAGACGCGGTAGATGCCGTTCTTGAACTGATCGGAGGCGGGCTTGCTGGTGGCCTCGACGATGAGGCTTTGGCCATCGGGCATCCACTCAAGCGATTCGATTTTCCAGTTCTCAGGCGTCACCGCGCGAACATTCTTTGTGGCCAAGTCGAGAATGCGGAGACGAGGCTGCTTGTCGTCCTTGTCCACCACGCGCGCGTCGTCTTTGTTTTTTTCTCTTTTTTCTTCCGCTTCGGTTTTGGGCTCCGGGGCGAGATAAGCGAGGGACTTGCCGTCGCCCGACCAGGCCAACGCGCTGACGCTGGCTTTGCCCTTGGTGAGCGGAACGCCTTCCCCGCCCGTCATGTGGAGAAGATAGATTTGCTGTTCATCGCCATCACGATTGGAAAGGAAGGCGAGGGACTTGCCGTCAGGTGACCAGCGCGGGGAGCCCTCCGATTTGTCTTTCCCGGAGAAGGTCAGCTGCCGGGTCGCGTCACTGGTTTTGTCGTATAGCCAAATATGGTGAGTGCGTTTTTGGCCTGTGAGGGGATCGCTGGCGACGAATGCGACGCGGGAGCCATCCGGCGAGAATTGCGGATCCTGCAGATTGCGGAGTTCGAGAAAACTCTCCGGAGTGAGCGCTTTCTTTTCGGGCTCGGCGGGTTCTTGTTGAGCGGAAAGGGCGCTGGCAACAAACGCGGGGATGATCAGTAAGGCAGCCACATGCTTCAGCATGCAATTTTCTCCCGAAGACGCGAGGAACACGGAACCATTGGGACTGTATTCGCCGCTGGTTGCGAATGTCAATCTTGCGCGGGGCCAGAGCCCTTCCAGGATCATAGAAATTTGTGCGCAAATCACGGAACTCCGGTTACGATGAGTGACACGAGGGAGGAAGACATGGCAAAGAACGACCGGTTGAAGGATGTCAGCGTAAAAGTAGGAACCGCGCTGGGTAAGGCGAACCGCGAAGCCCACATCAAGGCTAAGAAAGTGGCTGCGGCGAGCAAAGTGGCTAAGGACGAATTGAAGGATATCGCGAAGCAGGTGGAAGCGCTGAAGAAGCAGCTGGAGAAGACCGCAAAGCGGCTGAAGGCAGAACTTTCCTGACCGCCAAACAGTTGCTCTTATCGAAACGGTTTGGCCATTCCGTCGGCTTTCCTCTTTGGCGTCATTGCGGCGTTGGCGGAGGCTCGGCTACAATCGCATATTTGTTTGAGGACGGAGAGGCCTGGCCGAGACGCGATGCACGAAATCCAGCTGCACAATACCCTATCCGGAAAAGTTGAACCGTTTGTGCCGCAGAAGCCCGGGCAGGTGGGCATGTACACCTGTGGGCCGACGGTCTACGACTACGCGCACATCGGCAATTACCGGACCTTTGTTTTTCAGGACATTTTACGGCGGTTTTTGAAGTGGCGCGGGCTCCAGCTGAACCACGTGATGAACTTGACCGATGTGGACGACCGCATCATTGCGAATGCGGCCGCGGCCGGCATGGGGATTCGCGAGTACACCGAAAAGTATGTGCAGGCGTTCTTTGCCGATTGCAAAACGCTGAATATTGAGTCGCCGGAGCACTGGATTCGCGCGACCGACCACATCAACGACATGGTCGCGCTCATCCAGAAACTGCAGGCGAACACCTATACCTATCCGAGTGAAGGCTCGATCTATTACCGGATTACGAAATTCAAGGACTATGGAAAGCTTTCGAAAGTGGACCTTTCGGGCATCCAGGCGGGCGCACGGGTGGACAACGACCGCTACGAAAAAGAGAGCGCAAGGGATTTTGCGCTGTGGAAGGCGCCGAAGCCGGGCGAGCACTTCTGGGAGACGCCCATCGGGGCGGGCAGGCCGGGCTGGCACATCGAGTGCTCGGCGATGGCCATGAAATATCTGGGTGACACACTAGACATTCACACCGGCGGCATCGACCTGGCATTTCCGCACCACGAAAACGAAATTGCGCAAAGTGAAGCGGCAACGGGGAAGAAGTTCGTGCGCTACTGGTTGCACGCTGAGCATTTGCTGGTGGAAGGCGAGAAGATGTCCAAGTCCCTGGGGAACTTTTTCACCCTGCGGGACCTTTTCGCCAAAGGCTACAAGCCTTCCGCGCTGCGGTTCGCCCTGGCCAGCGTGCCATACCGGCGGCAGTTGAATTTCACCTTTGACGGGCTGCAGCAGGCGACGAGCTCCGTGGAGCGGTTGCGCAATTTTGCGGCGCGGCTAAAGAACGAGAAATTCCCCGGGGGCCATCAGCCGGGAATGGCGGAGCGCATCGCCAAGGCCGCGGACGACTACGACGCGGGGCTTTCGGATGATTTGAACACGGCGCGGGCGCTGGCGGCGGTGTTCGATTTCGTGCGCGAGGCGAATATCGCCATGGACAAAGGGGAATTCCGCCAGGGCGACGTGGCCGCCACGGTGCAATTTCTGGGGAGTTTTGACAAGGTGTTTGGTGTTCTGGAGGACACCGACGCCGAGAAGCTGAAAGCGCTGGGTTTTGGCGGCGACGAGGGCGGCCCGGACGATGCGGAAATCGAAAAGCTGGTGCAAGAACGCCAGGCAGCGCGCGCGCGCCGGGACTTCGCGGCCTCGGATCGTATCCGTAATGAGCTGGCCGACCGTGGTATAATTCTGGAAGACACGAAGGACGGAAAGGTCCGCTGGAAGCGCAAATGAAGCATTTTCACTTTCTCAAGCATGACCGCGTAGCCGTGGGTCCCCGTGTACCCCGCAAGTTTCATCCCGCGAAACTGCGCCCGGGCCTGTTTGGCGTAGATTTAGCGTAGTTCCGCAGGTTTCGGCAGCGAGCTGCCGGCCTACAACCTGCTGTTTTTCGATCCCCTCGGACAAACCTTAACTCGCGAATCCCACGGGAAACGCTCACTCGGAGAGATCATGATTACGACCATCGAAACGAAACTGCCGAAGATCAAGACGGCGCTACCCGGGCCCAAAGGCAAGCAAGTGATTGCCTATGATGCGAAGTACATGTCGCCGTCGTTGACGCGCGATTACCCGCTGGTGGCGGAACGCGCTTCCGGGGCGATTGTGGAGGACCCGGACGGAAACACCTTCCTGGATTTCGCCGCGGGGATCGCGGTGTGCTCGACGGGGCACTGCCACCCGCGCGTGGTGGAAGCCATCCAGAAGCAGGCAGCGGAAATGATCCACATCGCCGGAACGGATTTTTATCACCGGCACATGCCGGAGTTTGCGGAGAAGCTGGTTTCCACGATGCCGAAGACGCACAACTGGAAGGTGTTTTTCGGCAATTCAGGCACCGAGGCGGTGGAAGGCGCGATCAAGCTGGCGCGGTATCACACCAAGCGCGACAAGTTGATTGCGTTTTACGGCTGCTTCCACGGGCGCACGCTGGGCTCATTGTCGCTGACGGCTTCAAAGAACACGCAGAGGAAATATTTCGGGACGCTGCTGGGCGGAGTGGAGCACATTCCGTATCCCTATGCTTACCGCTGCGCGTTGGGCCACACGAAGGAGACCTGCGGCGACGAAATTATCGAACTGCTGGAGCAGCAGATTTTCAAGCGGCTGTTCGCGCCGGAAGAGACCGCGGCGATTATCGTCGAGCCGATTCAGGGCGAAGGC
>Ga0335082_10003395_pt1 | contig 17303 bp, 22 predicted proteins | sample Lox_Sample_41_FD_206718 | JGI IMG/M metagenome (GOLD analysis project Ga0335082, IMG submission 206718) | Soil microbial communities from Loxahatchee National Wildlife Refuge, Florida, United States - Lox_Sample_4.1 | ecosystem: Environmental > Terrestrial > Soil > Wetlands | place: USA... | reverse complement strand
CGCGCACGAAGCAATACGGGCTTCGCTTCGTGCTCTTCGGAGTCCGAAGACTCCATTTCGCTCTGAGGCTGCCTTCGCCGTCCGCAAACGGACAGCCAGGTATGGCAGCTACCTGCGCAAACGTGAGAACGATGATCTCGCCATCGCCGATGGGCGTCCACCCGAAAAGGGGAGAAAACCAGGGGGCTTTCGGCATCAGCATGGCGCCATGGTGCTCCACGTGCTGGCGCTCGCAAACCCGTTAACGTGTCCAAAAACAGGTCGCTTAACGCGGCAGGCTGGCGCTGCGCGGGAATGCTTCTTGCTCGCGTGCGACTCGGCGCGGTACCTTTGAACGGCCGGAACCGCCCGTTGCTGCCATTCGCGTTACCCGATGGCGGACATTCACGTGGTCAGTCAACGACCCTGTCTGCGCGCAGCAGGATCGATTGCGGAATCGCAATTCCGAGTGCCTTGGCAGTCTTCATGTTAATTACCAACTCGAAGCGCGTCGGCTCCTCGACCGGAAGGTCGCCGGGCTTCGTGCCCTTCAGAATCTTGTCGACATAGAGCGCCGCGCCGCGCGCGACGTCCGAGAGGCTCGGCGAGTACGACATCAGCGCGCCGGCGCTCGCGGACTCTGTCATGCCGTGAATCGAGGGCATTTTTTGCGTCAGCGCAACGTCGGCAATCGCCTTACGATAAGCCGAGGCAAACGAAGTCGGTAGGACGAACAACGCGTGAGCGCCATGGTCTCTTGCCTTTTTCAGCGCGGCTTCGAGATCCTGCGGCGTCTGCAACTCCACTTCCGACAGCTCGAGGCCGAGCGACTTTGCGGCTTGTGCCAACCCGGTGCGGACAGAAGGACGGACCGGCTCCCACGAAACGGTCAATACCGCCACTCGCGTGAGCCCAGGCACACACTCGCGCAGCAATTGCAGCTGTTTCGGATAAATACTGTCTCCTGCCTCGTACGTTATGCCGGTAATGTTTCCGCCAGGATGCGAGAAGCTCTTCACGAGGCCCCGCTCGACGGGAGCGTTTACCCCGATAAACACAACCGGAACGCGGTCCGCCCATTCCTTTGCGGCGAGCGCTGGCGACGGACCCCACGCCACAAGCACGTCAAGGGGCTGACTCATCAGCTCGGATGCGTTCCTGGCATCGGCATCTGCGCGCCCCGCGGAAAACCGGTAATCGATTGCGATCGTCTTGCCGAGCACCCAACCCTGCTCCTGCAGCGTCTTGTCGAACACCTCGATCGGAGGAAAGCGCGCCGAGCCCGGACTTAGCACGCCAACCCTCGCCAGCTTCTGCCCCTGGACCGCTTGGCTGAAGCTCACAAGCAAGAGCACCAACACGGCAATAGTCTTCATCGTTGCCTTAGCCGTGCGTCCAAGTATTCGAAGGCTCGTTTGGCGGAGTCCTCTGTCAATTCCTTATCGAACTTGTAGACCACCCGGACGCCGCGAAAATCAGTCTTTGCGTTATTGTCCATCGAACTGCAATCCCAACAGTGTGTTGCACCTTGGTAGACATGCCAAGCAATGGGCAGGCCTTTCTCGGCCAGCGGCTGCATGAGCGAAACGCAGTCGGCACTAGGTGCCTCGACGTCTTGGTCTGCCAGGAGAATCAGCGCGGGACGGTCGTGGTCGGGGCGGACAAAGTCCACCGACGGGCGACCCTGCATGGGATCGACATGGCATAGTGGATACAGTCCGACGGCAGCCACAAATCGTTGGGTGGGAGAGAACAATTCGGCAAACGTCTTGCTGCTAACCAGGAGGCCGACCATCGCACCCCACGAAAAACCGAGGAGGCCAATCCGCTCCTGATCCACGAAGGGAAAGTGCTTAAGGTGGGCCAGCGCCTGAAAGGCGTCCTTGGCGCCTCGGTAGTGGTTGGAGGGGGAATTGGGCACACAAACGGGCTGTCCGCGTTGGGTGACGGGATCCACAACGAATGCAACGAAACCGCGCGCCACCGTCCGCTTTGCCCAGTCAAGGATTTCGGGCCGCAATCCCCCGCACGAAGGGAGCATTACAACGGCGGGAAAGGGACCGTCGCCGCTTGGCTTGTAGATCGCCATCTGAAGACGGCTGAAGGTTCCCAATTCGCCAGCTTCGGATGGGAACGTCAGATCGGGTGAGGCATTGGCAAACCGCGTGACGGCGTCTCGGTATGTCTGCGCGCTGGCCGGGAATGCGAATAGCGCGAGGGCGGAAAAGGAGACTAGATACTTGAGCATTGGCTCTCCTTTCCGTTTGGGACAAGATGTTGAGATGCGCCCGGGACGAGAGAGCGGCACGGTCCCCGCCTATTAGCGTAGCGAGCACCCAGGACCCCAAGGGCCGACCAGAGAGTTGCGCAGTGCATTCGAGCGATAGCCTGCCGCGAACACCGACCTCATTCTTAGCGCAATGGCGATTGACGGTCAACAGAATGGCGGATTCGACTTCCCGCCTCGAATGGGCAGCAAAATTACACCGGTGATTGCTACGCTTCAACTATTTAGCGTCGCACCATCCAGTCAAGAGCCGGCCCCCCAGCTTGGCCGACGCCGTCGTTCGGTGCGTCGCGGGAGCGCTTTTCGTCGCATGCGGCGCAACCACCGAGAGCACAGATAGCCCTACGCGAGCTCGGACGACTGCCTTGGAGGAGGTCAACAGCGAACGGCCGCTCGTGGGCCGCAAGCAGTAGTCAGAGATGGGCCACTGAAGCGTTGAACATGGACGAAAGGTATCGAGCTTGGGAAGCCTAACAGCCTAAGAATAGTTAGTTGATTCGAACGGACTTCCAGGTCGGTTTGCGATCCCCTGCAGCCGTATGAGCCTGACGAAACCGCGTGTATAGCCACAACGGCGGCGCTGCTGGCTACGCTACCCTGGCCAAGGTGCGGGCAACGATGGTGGGGATAGCAACTGATCCCCGTGGGGACGCCAAAGAACTCAAGGCGTTATAGAATCGCCCGACCGAGCGGAGTAACTTCGGAGTAAAAGTCCGGGGTCAAGCCTGACGCGATCCTGAGCGCTCGACGCGGGGCGTGGTCCTAACCCTTCGCGTCAGGCGCACGCTACGCGAGCGGGTTGATAGCTCATACCGACTTAGCGAACGCTGCTCCGATTAGGTCGCGCTCCGCTTTCAATTCCCTCACTTTGTCGGGCGTCAGTTCGCCTTTGGCAATAGCGTCAAACATTCGCGCATGATGGTTGACATAAAGCTCTACCGGCGCGATCAAATGCGAGCCGGCGGGGCGGCTTCGCGCCAACTCAATGTCCTGCTTGTAGTCTTGAAGCCCGATGTCAACCGCCATGCGCAGTTGGTCACGGCGGTCCTGCTGCCTTTGCTGGAGATACGGTCCAAGGAGGCTTGCTGCCGCGCCAACGATTACGCCCAAGAGGGTGTATAGCGCCCCATCCATGTGTTTGCTCCTACTCTGTTAGCCGGGGTCTCATTTGCAAACCCGCCATCCCGGCATCGGGATACAGGAATGTTAGCATCGCACTACAGCTTGGAGGGGACGGAGCCGCCATGCTCGGCCTTTTTCAAGACTCCTGCCGCAATATCGGGTGGCGAGTACATTCGAGAGCGTATCCGTGAGCTTCAAAGGATCGCCGTGTCCCGGTCTCATTAAAGCGAACCTCGCCGCTCTGATCTTCGTTGCGCTGGATCAACCTGCAACTGGTGATTTCAGGTTAGCCTTTGAAGCGCGAACCTGCCGCTGGACCCATGAGAAAAGCCCTCGTCGTTCTAACGACCGTTCTAGCTTGCGGCAGCACAACTACGTTCGCTGCGGATAAGTGCGCACCGCTGATTAACGACGGAGCGAAATATCAAACGTGCCGCATGAACGAATTGGCAGCGAAAAATAAGCCTGAGGGAACGCGAGACAGTCCCGAGATCGGCTTGACCTATCAGGAAGTAGTCACGACATTTAACAAAGGCAAACCGCTAGCCTGCTACAGTACGAAAACGAGCGCAGGCTTGCATCTGCAATGCTGGTACCCTGACCATATTGGTGCAAACGGGTACCGTGGTCCCACGATGTATTTCGATAACGGGCAGTTGACGGCTGTTCAGAGCTTCTAGGTTTGTTCAGCAGCGACAATGGCGCTAACAGGGACGCACGCGCTCCAGAGAGTTATCAGATGGCTAGCAATCGCCATCCTTGTGCTCGCTGTGTTGGGCGGCTTGGCGCTCGTCTCCAGCCTTGCGAGCGTGTGACCACGATCCGTAACGTGATTGTGCTCCTACTGATAGTCATTGTTGCCCTGCTGGCGTATGCGCTGTGGGACCAGCGTCAGCAAAGAAATAGGCTGGCTGGATGCCGAGCGTGCAGCCGTTGATGCGACGTACCGCGAGCGGCGGGCGAAGGAGCGCGAAACAAAAATCGCCGAGTTCAACGCAGATCCCAGCAAAGGTCTTGGGCAGTTGAGAAGCCTCATTCAGTCAAAGCGATTCGATGAGGCTTGTGCGCTGGCCGCAGATTACGTCGGCGTGATTAACGACGAGTTGAAGAGGCTGACACAAGCCATCGAGAGCAAGGTGGGCGTCAGGTGTTCCAACCAGTAGGCGTTCCTGTACCCGGACCTAGTCAGCGAGCTTCGATAAAATGCCCGAGGGGAGGGCAACAATGAGTTGCACGATACTAGTCGCGCCGCGTACGCGCATCGCAAACAGGGCCAAGATGTACTTATGACCCTACAGCGCGGATTCGGCACAACAATGGATGCGAAAGAGCAAGACTGGACGGTCAGCTCCGCATCTGTACTGCGCACCTATTTGAGAGACAAAGGATACAAATTTTCAGATGATCCTTGGCAGTAAATTAGCAAAGTGGCGAAGCTCGCCACGTCAGACCAACCCTGCCATGCGCACGATCAGCCTCTACCGCTTCCGATATTTCGATCCGCTGGGGCGGCGCTGGATCATGGCGCGGTACGTGTGCGAAGCACCCGAGATTCGGTGCCGCTACACCGAGTACGAGCTGGTCGGTGCGCCGGAAGTCCGGCTTGTGCCCGATGATCCGCTGGCGCTGAGTGCGGCCCATCTCGCGTGGCCTCCGCTGCGCGCCGGTTAGCTTCGCCAACTTACCTCATCCGCTCAATGGACCGCATATGGATCGGGGTCGCGCTGTTGCTGCCCTTCATCATCGGGTTGGTGAAGCTCGCCCGAGCGGGTTCGCGGTTGTCGGAAATGGAAGCATTCGCCGATGAGTTTGGGACGAAGCTTGGCTCCTACATTAAGAACCGTGGGGAGGACCGCGAGTCGTATGTCTGGCTTGTTCATCGCTCAAACAAGATGCAAGGGCAGCTTGGCTCGGATGGTGTATTCGTGATGTACCGTCCTCCGGGCGCTAACGTTCAGTACCGCAACTATCAGATTGTCGTGAACGTGCTGCCTGAGCTACGGCGCACGTTCGAGGACAAACTAGTCTCTGGTGGGAGCCTCCCGCGTGACTATGCCGCGATGCTTCAGGACATGATGGTTCGACATCTTGGAACGCTAAGTGATCGCCGCGAATTGCTCGCACGATCAATCAAGAACCCGTTCATCTGGCTCAGAGAAGGAGTACGCACAATCATCGCTCTGCCGGTATCCATCCTCGGTTGGTTGGGCGTTGTGAGCGAGGACACCGTCGGTCGAATAACCGGAGGCAAAATCTTCCGTGTTGTGTCCGGTATCGCAAGCTTTGTTGGTTTCGTGGGCGCCGTGATGGGAATCGTCCTCGGGTGGAATGAATTTGCCCCATTGGTCGTCGTCTGGTGGCGGAAGTTCTTCTGACGGCGTCATCCTCGTGGCGCGGTGGCTGGGTTGGCTAGCGCCCGGTCCTAAGTAGTTGAGGACGGACGTGTCGTTGCAGTTCTTCGGCGATCAGAGGCTCCCGCAACAACTAGAGAGACACAACGTCGAGAATTGGTTCGCATACTTCACACCGAGCCTTGACGTCCAGCTCTTGGGTCCACAGGGTGTTCCGGTACCGGTTGTTCCGGGGATACCGCCGAACTGGGCGATCTTCATCGTGTTCGACAAACCTACCAAGTACCATCAGGCTATTCCCGAATACTCAATGCAGCAGGGCGCTCCTCTCACCGAGGTGCGCATGGCATCAAGCAAGGGGCTGGTGCTCACCACGCGAGGCCAAATTCCGGCCTGCACGCTGACGATTCGCACGACCAAGACGTAAAAGCAGTAACCCCGGGCATTCTACGGCATCGCGCCGAGGCGAATATTCGCCTTGCTGTGGGAGGGTCGGCGGGCTAGGCTTGCAGTATCGCGGCGTCCAATTGAGAGAAGGGGGACCATGCGGTCGCTGACCTATGCTTTGATCGTTGGGCTCTTGTCTGTAACCGAGATAATCAGTGCAGCCGATCTAAAGGTAACTCAGGACTACGCCGTCCTGGTAAACCAGAAAGGTGACACGCAACTGATCGAGTATAAAGACGTCGACGGCTTGGCAGTGGTGGAGGGTGACATCGTTCTAGGGTCGGTTGATCAGATAAAGAGCGCGCACAAGGCGTTCAAGGAAAGCGGTGACACCAAGCAGGGGCTTCTGTTGAGCGCGCCTCGAAGCCACTGGTCCGAGCTCGTCATTCCATTCACGATTGATGCTTCAATCCGGGATCGCGAGGCTGACATCCGGGCCGCAATTGCTGTGTGGAACAACCTGCTCCGGCCGCGTCTCGGGCATGATGTATGGATCGACCGGTCGAACCAAGGTGATTTCGTTACCTTCACCAACGCTACGACTGGCGCTTGCTTGTCGCCCATAGGAAGGCAAGGTGGTCAACAACTCATTCGACTGCCAATAGGTTGCGATGTCGGCCGCATCGAGCACGAGATGGGCCACACTATGGGACTGTTTCACGAACAGAGTCGTCGGGATCGTGACCATTACATTACGATCAACTACAGTAATATCCGAAAGGAAGACAGGCAGGAGTTTGACCAACACATCGCAGACGCCGATGCGTTTGGCCCCTATGACTATGGATCGATTATGCACTATGGGGCATATGACTTTGCGATTGATCCGACTATCCCTACGATCGAGGCGCCTGAACCAATTGGCCAGCGCAATGCTCCATCTACCTGGGACTGGTGGACGGCATGGAGAAGCTTTCTAAGAGCCGGATGGAATGTGCGGATATGCGACGGTACACAAGCGAGAGCAATCAAGTTCTGGGTGGGCTCAGTACGCGACGGTACTCTTAGAAGCCGGTACTGGTTTAGGTGGACTGCGGGGAGCACAACAGAGCTTCCATTTCCAAGTGACTTGATGTTGGATCAAACAGTCTGGATCAAGGGCGAAGGCGATCCCCACGCGCAGATCAACATGTGCATCGTGCATAACCAGGATCCGAAGCAAGGCATGACCTTTGATGCCGACGAATCCAAGGAGGTCAATCGGAACGACCATACGAATGGGTGTCGGTGCCACTAGACCCTATGAGAGGGACGGTGTTGTGCGTAACGAGTATCGTTTTAGGGGAAAGCGAGGTCCGGAGATGTTCAGAGTCCTTTTGGTCTTGGCCATTGTCAGCCTGGTTGTCCCAACGGAGACTCTTGCCCAGGCTGACTGCCCATACCAGCAGACGACATTTACGCCGTTTCAGGAGACTGGTTACCCCGGCGTGCAGGCTAGGTGTCGGTGCATGCGAGGCGGTACCGTGGAGGGCCTGTGGCAGTTTCAGCTCCGAAATACGGGCGGTCAGCCAGCCAAAATCATATACACGTTGACCTTTGGCCCCCACCAGCAGGACTCGAGCCCGATTACGATCCATGCTCAGGGCGGAGTGACACCGGTAATCCAGACTACCCACAGCGTTAGCAGCTGCGTATTCGTCGAGATGATGATTAGTGTGAGCGACGCTCCTTCAGCATCGCCGGCGAAGAGCGAGACCACCCCCAAGGGCTCCAAAAAAGTCCCTAAGGAATAGGAGCGGCGATAGCACGCCGGTTCGCCCCCTGCGTTTAAGGCTCCCAGATATAGCGGTGCTGAGAATCTAGGGCGGAGGCATGCTGGGCGCGGGTCTCAAAACCTCTCCACCCACGGCCTCAAGTCCATCTCCTGCGTCCACGCCGATCGCTGCTGTCGGTGAAGATCCAAGTAAACCTGCGCGATGGCTTCGGGCCGGAGCCGGCTGTCCGGCGAAGACGTAGTGTCCTCAGCGCCGATCTGGCCGTCGATGATGATGTGCGCGACGTGAATGCCGCGCGGGCCGAGCTCCCGCGCCATGCTCTGCGCCACCGCGCGCAAGGCGAACTTGGGCGATGCGAGGTTGGCGAAGTTCGCGCCGCCCCGCAGTGACGCCGTAGCGCCCGTGAACAGGATCGTGCCGGAGCCGCGCGTCACCATGCGCCGCGCGGCCGCCTGCCCGACCAGGAAGCCGGCGAACGCGCCCACGCGCCAGCACAGCTCGAAGTCCTTGGGCTCGATGTCGAGGATCGCGCCGCGGCGATAGGCTTCGGCGTTGAACACCGCGCACGCAAGCGATTCCGAGGCCGGGCCCGACCACGGCGACGAGTACGCTCTCCGTGCTCATGGAACCATCTCAGCCCACGTGTGGCTTTGCTTTCCATGCCGCCAGCAGCTCCTGCTCTCGCGCAGGCGACAACCCGGCTTTCAGCTTTGCTTGTCGCTCCGGCTGCTGCTGCTTGAACCATTCGAGCGTGTCCGCGGCGGTAACCGTCAGCGGGCGGAAAGTCAGCCCGGCGGCAACGGCGTTGCGGATGCTGCGCTTGGCGAATCCGGCGCTGTCGCCTTCGTCCGGGACCCATACCGGCATGTCACTCCATGGCGCGACATTCCGCTCTTCCAGGAACTTTGTCGGCACCCAGGTGATTCGCGCGTCGGAATGAATTGCCGTCGCGATTTCCGTCAGCATTCTGCGCATCTGCAAGGGATTTTCCGGCCCGGTCGCGTTGAAGGTTCCGAAGGCACGCGACTCGGTCATGCGGATGGTCCACTCCGCCAGGTCGCGGGCATCGATGAACTGTACGGCGTCGGTTCCATCGCCAGGCGCCAGGACTTCACCGCCGCGCGAGAGGCGAACAGGCCAGTAGGTAAAGCGATCGGTCTCGTCCCCGGGCCCGACGATCAGGCCCGGCCGGATGACGGTGACCACTCCCGGAAATTGTTTCCTTGCTTCCTGCTCACTGACCGCCTTGAGCGGTCCATAAAGCTCGGCGACGTTCGCGCGCAATGACTCGATGGTCTCGGCCATCGGGTCCGCTCCGGCATAGCGCGCGAGAGCAGCGGACTCGTCGGCCGGCTTGTCGTCGTCGGCATAGACCGAGACCGTGGAAATGAAAACATACTGCTGAACCTTGCCGTGCAGGACGCGGCCGGCATCGCGCACCCAGAAGGGGAGCGTGGTCGGATTGTCGATGCACACATCCCACTCGCGGCCTTCCAATGCCTTCAGATCGCCCGTGTTTCTATCACCGATCAATTCTTCGACCTTGCCGGGCCAGTTCTTGTGTTGCCTGCCTCGGTTGAAGAGCGTCACCGTGTGCCCGCGCTCGAGCGCGTACCGCACCTGATACGGTCCCGTAAAGCCGGTGCCGCCGAGAATCAGGATGCGCAATGGCTTCGTCGGACGGTTCTGCATATCAACCGCAAAGGCGAATTTGCCGCGCATTGCTGCGCCGGAGGCGGCAAGAATGCCCGCGTTGACAAAATCGCGGCGCGTCAATCGCATCGCGCTATCCTCCTTGGTACCGACGTAGCCTGCGTGCGCGATTTTGTCGCCTCCGGCGCGCTTTCACAAGCTACCTCTGCTTCAGACGCTAATCCGCCTCGCGCGAGAGTATATTTGGCAAAGTCATTCGCCAGCCTGCGGTACCAATACGCCATCGCGATGCATCTCCGATCCCGTCGCACGATGATTGGCCGTACCTTCCTCGGCTGCATGCTGCTCGCCGCTGCGCTCGCCGCCTCACTGGCGCACGCGCAAAGCACGACCAAGATCCGCCGGATCGGCGTGCTCGACGGCGGCGCTCCGCCGACGGCCGAGGAGCGTCAGGCCGCGCTCGGCCCGCTGCGCGAGCTCGGCTGGGTCGAGGGCCGCAACCTGGTCATCGACGAGAGGTACGCGAATGGGAACGAAACGCGCCTTCCCGCGCTCGCTAAGGAGCTCGTAGCGCTCAACGTCGAGCTCATCGTCAGCAACGGGACCGCGGCGGCGCTCGCCGCGAAGGCCGCAACGCGCAGCATCCCGATCGTCATGTTCGCGGCGGGCGACCCCGTTCGCAGCGGGATCGTGCAGAGCCTGGCGCGACCCGGCGGCAACATCACGGGCTACGCAGTCGTCGCCGAAGAGATCGAGCGCAAGCGCGCTGCGCTGCTTCGCGAGCTGCTGCCGGCGGCGCAGGTCGCCGGCGTGGTGATCGACCCCTCGTACCCGCTTTCACCGCTCCTGCGCCAAGAGATCGACCGCGCATACCGATCGCTCGGCGTCCGTCCGGTGTTTGTCGAGGTTGCGGCGCCGGACCAGATCCGGCGCGCGGTGGAGAGCCTTTCGCGCCAGAAGGCCGACGCGCTGGTCGTCACGCGAACGACCCTGTTCACCGATCATCGCGCGATCGTGATGACGGCAGCGCTCGACAACGCATTGCCGACGATGGTGCAGGGCGAAGACGAGCTCGAGGCGGGCGGCCTGGTTTCTTACAGCATCAGCTTTGGCGAGCAATACGTCCGCGGCGCTGCGTTCGTCGACCGGATCCTGCGCGGAGCCAGGCCGGGCGATCTTCCAATCGAGCAGCCAACTCGCTTCGAGCTCGGCGTCAATCTCAAGACTGCCAAGGCACTCAACGTGAAGATCCCGCAGGCGCTGCTGTTGCGCGCGGACCGAGTCATTCAATAGGGCCACGGAGCGCCGGCTCCGACTCGATCCGAACATCATGAAGTTCTTCAACTTTGCCAAGTACCGAGACTTGGATACGATGGCTGGCGCTATGCTCGGCTGCGGATAAGTCGCCGGCTCTGCATCAGGGCAGCTGCGTGCAGCATGAGGAACACCGGCACGAGGAACGCCGGAATCAGCAGTAACGGCAGTGTCGCCATCGGAGCGGTGCTGATCTCTCCCGGGGCCCCCGTGGCCAGCGTGGCAAGCAGGGTTCCGAGGGTGATCGCTACGACGAGGTCGAGTATGCCGAGCACATTCCAGCGGATGAAAGCCTTGCTGGCAGCGAAGTCAGGCTGGCGCGCCAGGGCCACGACCATCCACGGAGCGACGAAACCGATGGCCATATCTCCGAGGCCGGCTGGCAGGGCGAACATGGCTGGCAGCACCTTGTGCGCATACAGGGAGAGGAAGCCCAGACCCGCCCACCGCCACGCCTGGATGCTCGCGACGAGACGCAGGTCGAGCGAGAGAACGAAGTCGCGGAATGCTTGCGAGAGCCGCAGCCACGCAAAGAACCCGAGCAGAGGCGTTCCAATCGCTATCGCCAAGGCGATGGGCGGTGTCTTGGGAGCACCGACGAAAACGCCGGCGGCGCCCAGTGACACGACGAGCAGGAACCAGACGGTCAGAACGAGGGTGACGCTCAGGCGAATGCCGCTGAGCCCGCTGGGCTGAGACGCGGCCGGGCGGGGAAGGACTGTGGTTGCCATAGGGTCTCCTGGAAGTAACTTGCATTTTGCAAGTCTACCCCAACCATAGCATAATGACTTGCAATATGCAAGTGACGTTGCACCTCGACCCCGAGGTCATGGAGAACCGGACTTATGAGTACCCCGAAGCCTTTCGCGCGCTCTGCCTGTGCGGTCGCCAATTCGCTCGACATCGTAGGCGACAAGTGGTCGCTGCTCGTGGTGCGCGACCTGCTGCACGGCAAGCGCACCTACGGCGAACTCGCGAATTCGCCCGAGCGCATTCCGACCAATATTCTTGCGGAGCGCCTCAAGCGCCTGGAGGGCGCCGGCATCATCGTCGGCACCCCATATCAGCAGCACCCGGTGCGCTACGCGTACACGCTTACCCCGAAGGGCACGGCGCTGGGCGACGTGCTGCTCGCGTTTGTGCGTTGGGGCAAACGGCACATACCGGGCACGGTGAGACTGGGTGAGTCCCAGGGGAGCGGTGGGGTTACAGCGCCGTCAGCGAGATCACGCCGCCCCCGCGCGAAGCGCGCGCGATGAGGCCCGATGCATCCATGCGCTCGAGGCTCGCGCCGTTCGGCGCTGCCTAGCGCAATGCTCTCGCTTCGATCAGCTCGCGCAAGGCCGTCGGCAGGACCGAGCGCAGTCGCGCTGACCACTGCGCTTCGCGCCGCTGCCACAGAACGCCGAGCCAGATGATGGCGAGGCCGATCAGTGAAAGCGCGAACGGGAAGAGCAGGCTGTCCTTGAACACCTTCTGGGACAAGTGGCCCAGATAGAACGCCACGCCCAGCCCGCCGAACACGGCGAACACCCGCCTGCCGAGCACGGCGCCGATCAGGATCATCAGGACGTTGATGCCGCAGTACGCGAGCTTGCCGAGCTCGCTGTCCGAGTTCATGGAAGTGAGGCCGCCCCAGAACGTCAGCACGCCGAAGAGATACAGCCAGAAGGCGTAGTCGCGCGAAGCGCGCGAGCGCAGGTCCACCCAGAACGCGAGCAGCGTCATCGCCAACCCGAAATACACCGAGGCCAGCTTGCGCAGCTCCCAGTCGTAGGGCTGGGGGTTGCGGGCAAGGAACGGCACGATGTCCATGCTCATGTACCAGAGCACGACCGCGATCGGCATGAGCATGAAGGGAAACCGGTAGCGCCACAGCAGGATGGCGCCGATGGCGAGCGTGCCGAATTCCATCATGACCCAGCGCCAGTCGATGAAGACGTGGAAGTCGCGGTAGGGCTTGTTCTCTCCCCAGTAGCCGAGCGCCATCTGCGCGGCGAAGATCGCGAGCGGCACCATCACCACCGCGAGCGTCGCCATGATCCCAGCGGGAATATATAGCTGCTTGCGCTCGAGGAACCAGTGCGAGAGCAGGAGCGCGAGCACGCCGTAGAGGATTGCGGTGATGCAGCCGCCCCAGCCGCCGAGCGCGTTCCAGCCCAGCGTCATGAACAGCGACATCGCCCCGATGGCCACCAGGCCGCCGAGGTAATACAGGACGTGCACGAAGGTGAAGCGCGGCTCCTCCGGATTCTCCGCCGCTGCGCCGAGAAAGGCCGCAAGCTTCTCCGCCTGCTCCGCACTGACGATGCCGGCGCGTACGGCGCCGTCGAGCTGCGCTCGGCTGATGCTGGTCATGTCGACCCTCCCTGGGCAGACGCGGGCGTCGATTCTAACGCCCGGGACGTTTTTCCCGGCTCATACGGATGGCCGAACCCCGCAGGGTCGCCATGACCACTTGACGATAATCGATAAATGGCATATCGTTTATCATTATTACCACATCCGCAGCGAGACCGCCCAATGACACATTCGTCACTCCTGCCCGTGGCCCGGGTCACGCTGCGTGGCCTGATCGTCGCCAACTGGCTGTACGGTGCGCTGATCTTGGCGTTGCTGCTCGTGAGCTTTCAGGCCGAGGAATCGACGTGGCGCGCGCTGGGCGTCGGCAGCGTGGCGGGGCACGAGGGCATCGTCGCCGGCATGCGCTCGATCATGGTGATCGGGATCCTGTCGGTGCCTGTCGCGTTCCTCGTCTTCATGGACCTTCTGCGCATCGTCAAGTCGGTTCGTGCGGGTGAGGCGTTTACAGTGCAGAACGCGGGCCGACTCAAGGCCATCGCCTGGGCGCTTCTTGCGCTCGAACTGCTTCACGTCTGCGCAGTCGCGATTGCTTCCGCGGTTTCCACGAAGGAGGTGCCGCTGCGCATCGGCGGCACTTTCGACCTCACCGGCTGGCTCGCGATCCTGCTTCTGTTCGTGTTGGCGCAGGTCTTCATGGAAGGCGCGCGGATGCGCGATGACCTCGAGGGCACGGTCTAAATGACGATTCTCGTCAAGCTCGACGACCTGCTCTACGAGCGGCGTATGACGTTGACGGAGCTCGCCGAGCGCATCGACATCGCGTTGCCCAATCTGTCGATTCTCAAGACCGGCAAGGCACGCGCGATCCGCTTCTCGACGCTGGAGGCGATCTGCGAGGCGCTCGACTGTCAGCCCGGCGACCTTCTCGAATATCGCGCCAGCTCCCGAACGGGCAAACGCTTGCGCGCCGCCTGAAACTGGAGAATTGCCATGGCTTCAATTGCTTCCGTGCCGAGAGCGCGCGGCGTCGAAGACGAAGTGTCGCTCGTCCGGCTGTACGTGCTGCGCGCGACCTACCTTCTCCTCGTCGTCGGACTGGGAGTGACGATCGTGCCTGCGCTGATCGATCATCCGCCGATGACGCGTGGCGTGATCCCCAGTCTGCTCGGCGGCGTATGGATCCTGGCCTTCATCGGCCTTCGTTACCCGCTGCAGATGCTTCCGTTGCTGATGTTCGAATTTGTCTGGAAAACTGTCTGGCTGCTTGCCTTCGGTCTGCCTCAGTGGTCGGCCGGCCAGATGCCGCCTACCTCCGGCGAGGATTTCAAGGCCATCGCAATTGGCGTGATCCTGATGCCGATCGTCATCCCGTGGGGCTACGTTTACCGCCACTACATCAAGCAGCCGGGAGCACGCTGGCGCTGATATGTCGCTGATATTCGTCGCCGAGCGTGTACCTTGCGTCGAGGTGACGCTCGGAAGGCGCGACATGATCGTGCGTCGCGCTTGTACTTAGTCCAGCGTGTACAGACGGACGTTGACTCGCCCTCTCCAATGCTTGAGTAAGGCGACGATGACGCAGCCCAGTCCCAACGCGGCTGCGATTATCCCTATGACGGCGATTGCGCTCTCTGATGTCATGGCCGGCTGACTGCGAAGCAATGCCTGTGCCGTTGGGAAAAATTATTCACTGAAACAATGACTTGAGCACCTAGAGCGGCTTGCCGAAGACGACCGCTGTAAATTCCGCCGACAACTTGTGAGCGCGACGCGGAAAGCGGCGACTAAAATTATCAGGGGAGGTAGCTATGCACGCTCTGTCGATCTTTGTGCTGGGACTAGCTTCACTGCTCATCTCCGCGGCGTCGCTGGCTCAAACGCCGCCAGGCAGCGCCACGCCACCGGCAACACCTGGCGCGACCAGCGGCGCAAAGGTGCCTCCCGGCCGCGACGCCTCTCAGGAACGTTCGGCACCGAAGGGCCCCTCCTGTCGCAAGCCGGCCCTGGGCACGTGCAAGGGCTGCTCGATAACCTGCGCGGAAGGCCAGAGAGCTGTCTGCAGCGATGGGCTCTACAACTGGAACTCCGACATGTGCGCCAGGGACGCGACCTGTCGTTGTAGAGCCCCGCGCTCCTAGATTTACCCTCGCTGCTCGCCGCGGCGCTCTTCGCCGCCGCCGCGCTGCTGTTCGCCACGCTGACCCGAAGGCGCGCGCGGTTCCTGGGCATGCACTTCGGGTCGCGGTGCCGCTGCCTGTCGTTCAGGACGCGGCGCCGGCGCGCGAGCCTGCGGGGGCGGAGCGCTCGGAGTGCGGATCTGCGGCTCCGGACGCGAAGCGCGCATCTGTGGCTGCGGAGCTGCTCGCGCGTGCACTTCAGGACGCGGTGTGGCCTGCGCACGCGGTTCCGGACGCTCCATCGGCGCTGCCGCGCTTGGCGGCGCGCGATGCTCGATTCTCGCTTCGGGCTGAGGCCGCGGCGGGCTCGGCTGCGCGGCGCGCTGCTCGATCCGCGGAGGCGCCGCCTGTGCGCGCGGTTCCGGCGGTTTGATTTGAGCGCGAGTCTCCGGCCGGCTGACCTGCGCTCGCGTTTCCGGACGGCTCACCTCTGCGCGCGGTTCGCGCTGCGTCTGCGTGGGTGTGCTCGTTGCAGCTCGCGGAGGCGCTGCGCGTTCATTGGTGCTGCCTCCGGCGAGAGTCCCGGCCCTGGGTGTCGCCATCACGCCTGGATTGCCGTGATTCACGGATGCCAGTTGGCTGCGATCGCTACGCGCGACTCGCTCTTGCTCCTGTTGAACCGATGTCGGCCCGCTGCGCTGATCACGCTGAGCGACGCGCTCCTGCGCGGTCGGCTGCCTCGAGATCCCGCCCGGGCCGCCGTTGAATGCCACGCGGCTGGTTGTCGCTCGGGTGACCTGCTGGGTGTAGACGTAGTTGTTGACGGTCCGTACATTCACGTTGGTGACGGACGTGTTGTAGTAGAACGTGTTACCTCTCCAGTTGCCGCCTGAATAGCCGACGCCGAAGTAGCCGAACCCGTAGTTGATGCCGCCGTAGAAGCCTACGTGCCTGCCCCAGTAGCCGGCGTGCCAAACGTACGCGCCGTTCGCCCAGCCCCAGTAGCCCGGCGTCCACAACGCGCCGACGAAGGGCGCGATTACCCAGGCGCCGGGGACCCAGTAGTAACCGCTGACGGGATCCCACGCCCAGTAGCCGGGTGCCCAGATGTAACCCGGTCCCGGACATATCGGCTGGGTGTAAACCGGAATCGGAGGCGGAGCGATCGCGACCGACACGAACACTGCGCCTTGCGAAGCCGGCGCCATGCCCACCGCGAGCACTACCGCGAAGAGCAACCGACTTAGTGGCGAATTGAGTTTCTGCTTGGCAAGAGTTCTCATGTTGGTCTCCGGCAACGACGCGATTCACATCGCCTGATAAGAGCAGAGACCGCGGTCGACGCGTTGCGTTCGGATCGGAGCGTAGGAACGGATGCGCTCCTTTTCGTAGGACAACGTATCGGGGGAGGACGGACCCCGTCCTACGCGCGACGTGCGCGCATTCGCGCGCATTCTTGACCCTCCGAGGGCGACGGGGTAGCTTCAGGATCTCCGTTCGGACGAACACTCGGGTGGCGATTTGCGAAGAGCTGCAATCGGGCTAGGCGTTCTGCTGAGCTTCTGCGCAATGACATCGGCGGCGCAAGACACGGGCGCGGGAGCCGCGGTCGGGCCGGGTTCGGTGTCCGGCGCCCCGGCATCCTCCCGGTCCGGCTCCACTCTCCCGTTCCTCGATCGTCTGCAGATAGAACTCGGCTACACCTACGACGACAACGTCACTCTGGGGCGTGCTCCTGACGAGATCCTGTGGGACCAGTCGGTCGGGTTCAACGCGAGTGCGAGCCGTGCGCTGCCGATCGACGACCACGTGCGGCTGGTCGTGACCGGTCTGCTCACCGGCCAGAAGTTCGACAACTACAACGGTCTCTCCAATCTGTTGGGCGGTCTCGAGGCGGAGCTTCAGTACCGCCAGTCCGGCGCGTTCGACGCGATAACGTTCGCGGCTTTCGCGCGTGGCTGGCTGAACAACTACGTGTCGCATCTGCGCGACGGCAGCCAGTATTCTGTCGGGG
>Ga0335082_10003394_pt1 | contig 17305 bp, 15 predicted proteins | sample Lox_Sample_41_FD_206718 | JGI IMG/M metagenome (GOLD analysis project Ga0335082, IMG submission 206718) | Soil microbial communities from Loxahatchee National Wildlife Refuge, Florida, United States - Lox_Sample_4.1 | ecosystem: Environmental > Terrestrial > Soil > Wetlands | place: USA... | reverse complement strand
CTGGCGCGACCGGCTTCGCCCTCGTGCAACTGGCTCCTGTGCTGGCCGCGCTCTGGGGCCTGCTGGTCTGGAAGGAAACGGCGGACGCCGGTCCGGGAGTAAAACGCCTGATGCTGGCGGTGGTGCTGTTCTACGCCACCGGAGTGGGGCTGGTGGGGATGGGATGACGAAAGGGAGAGAAGGGGAGGTGAAGGGAGATTCGGCTGGTGTGTTCAGTACCTCCCCTTGACGTCCGCCTCCACCTCCCGCCTCACCTTCTCCAACGCTTCGGCACTCCCGCTGCCCTGCGCCAGAGCCGCGTTGCCGCCGCCGCGTCCGCCGTGCCGTGTGAGCGCGGCCTTGAGGACGTTGCCGGCGTGGATACCGCTGTCGGCAGATGCTGCCAGCAGGATGCCGGCAGCGTCGGTGGCAATGGCAATGAAGCAGGCGGATTCGCCCGTGGCGAAGCTGAGCGCCATCGCGCGAACCTCCTCGGTGAAAGAAGGCACGGTGCGCACGATGACGCGGCGGCCTGACGGTCCGGGCTCGGTCTGACGCCACAGCTCGCGGCCCTCGATCTTTGCAAGTTCCGCGGCGAGGCGCGTGCGGCCTTTTTCGGCTGCCTGCAGGCGCTCCTGCTGCGAGGCCACCAGCAGCGGCGCTTCGTCCAGCGGGCAGGAGAGCGCGCGTGATACCGAGGCGAGCGCGTCGAAATCGGCACGTGCCCGCATGATCGCGCGCGCGCCGCACAGAAACTCCACACGCACGATGCCGCGAATGCGGTCGAGCTTGCGGATGAGAATAGGCCCGATCTCCCCGGTGGAACGGACGTGCGTTCCGCCGCAGGCGCTGCGGTCGAGATCGGCGATGGCGACAATGCGAAGCTCGCCGCCGCGGTCCGCTGGCTTGCGCAGGCCGAGTTCGGCGGCCGAATCGTGGAACGACACGGTGACCGGCCGGTTCTCCAGCACCAGCTCATTGGCGCGCTTCTCGACGGCGCGAACCTGATCGGCAGTCAGGGCGTCGCGCTGGATATCGACGGTGCACGCTTCCGCGCCGAGATGAAAGCTCACCGTCGGGGCGTCGAGAAGCTGGATGAATACGGCGGAGAGCAGGTGCTGGCCGGTGTGCTGCTGGCGGTGATCGGCGCGGCGGGCTTCATCGACGATGCACTCGACCTCGGCCTCGGTGACCGGCGCGGAAGTCACGTGCACGATGCGTTCGCCTTCGTCAATCACATCGACGACCGGAGAGCCGCCCAGCGTGCCGGTGTCGAAGGGCTGCCCGCCGGATGTGGGATAGAACGCGGTGCGGTCGAGATAGAGGCGGGTTTGTTCCGGGTTCGCGTCAAGCACGCGAGCCCGGAACCGGGTGAGATAGCTGTCGCGGTAGTAAAGCCGCTCGGTCACTGGATCGCAAGCAACACCAGATCGCTCTCAACGCCGCCCAGTTTGACGAACATGTAAATCGCATCGCCCTTGGGAGCGCGCTGGGGTATTCGCACGTTCACCTGATAGAGACCGACGTAGGTGGGAGTAGCGCCCGAGTAGTCCGCGGGTACGCAGATCTGCGTGTCGATGCCGAAGCGGTAGAAGCAGACCTCAAAGGGCGGGTCCACTTTGGCCAGCGGATCGATCGGCGCCGCGGCGCCGGTCACGAGTGGCGGCGTCGTCTGACCGAGGCCGGTAGCGTAGAAGACGATCACGTCGCCCGCTGTAGCCGGCCGGGAGACCCACGTCCCATCGTAGATGGGGAACTGTTCGGAGGCCGCGGGGAGTGGGAATCCGAACGGACCGCTGCCCGCCGGCCCGACATTCTGGCCGATGCCGTATTGCTGGTATGGGGCCGGGCACGAGTTGAACAGGCAGCCGAACTGCAGGATGCGCGGCGCGCGTTCGGCCATCAGCACGGTCCCGACAGGGCTGCGAACGCCGCCGCGTACGACCTGAATCTGCGCGCGGTCGGTGGTGGATGTCTCAAACGGAACCTGAATGTTGATCTGGTTGTAGCTGGCGTAGAAGATGGGTGCGGCCACGCCGTTCACCAGCACCTGCACATCGTCGGGCGCAGTCCCCACCGAGGTCGGCAACGGCGGCGCCGCGGTGACGTTGATCGCGTCGCCCTCCAGCAAATCGGTGCCGTATACCGCGATGATGTCGCCCGGGCACACTGCCTCGCCCGGCGTGAAGTTCCCGATATTCAGAATGCGCGGGAAGGCGATGGTGGGTCCCGCGCCGGCCGCCTGGACGTCCAGCTCGATGTTGTAGACGGTGGGCTGATTGACGGCGTTGCTGTTGACGGTCACGGTTCCTATGTGCTGGCCGGGAGCAAGGCCGGTTGGGTCCGCGTAGACGCCCACCAGCACGCCGTCAGGTTGCTGAATCACCAGGTTGTCCGGCACGCTCAGCCACGACCCCGTATCCACCGCGACGGTGACGCCGCTCGCAATCAGGTTGCCTTGTCCGATGTTGCCCAGCCAGAGGAACGCCGGTCCCTGTTTCGCGTTGGGTCCCACGGGCTGCGACGCGGTGAACTTGATGGTGTTGCCGCCGGGATCCACGAGGGGAAGGTTGGTGACGGTGAACGTCACCGGCATGCTTTTGTTGTCGGGCGCGAACGTGGAGTTGCTGAACGTAACGTTACCGCTGTAGGTACTGACCGGCAGGGTGCCGGCGGTCGCCTTGATGCTGCACGGCACGCCGAACTCGAAACTGCCCGAGCCGCTGCAGGCCACCGAGAGCCAACTGCCGGTCACGCTCGTTTTGACCTTGGTGCCGGTAGTGAAGGAAGCGCTGGCAGTACCGCCCTCTTTCGCGTACAGAGTCAGCGAGTCCGGAACCGTGCCGCCGATATTCACGGTGACCGTGACGGTCTGCGGGACATCCTGCGCGTTCGGATCGGTGACTGTCAGTACGCCGGTGTAGGAGCCTTTCGCCAGGGCTGACGTGGCCAGCGTGACGGCGATTTGCGCGCAATTGGTGGTGCAGCCGGCGTGCGTGGTTACGTATGTACCGCTGAGCCACGCTGCACTTGAGGTGACGGTCAGATTCAGTGTGCCATCGCCGAGGTTGCGCACGCCGACGGCCTGCGGGTCTCCGTTGCTGCCCGGAACAACGCTGAACGGTCCCAGGGCCGTCGTGTCAAGAAGCAGTCTCGGAGCCGCACTCAGGCAGGCGGCGGAGACCAGCACAGCAATTCCATATCGAAGCATTTTTCTCATTTGCATTTAACAAATCCGATATTGACGCGTGAAATTCGCGTCCGAAGGACGGGGCCTATGACGGACTAAGCAGCCTCACGGCCAATTTCATAACTGCATGATCCCACGAACGCCTGGCGAGCGGCAACGTTCGATCCTGACGCAAGAACTGTGTCGAAAGGATACAGGCCGGATTAGTCCTGGTGCCATTCCAGCTCCCGGTCACGGGCCCACTTCAGCCGGAGCAGCCCGATCAAACGAACTCACAGCCAGTGAACTCCACATCGCACCGGCGGGAGCGTCACTGGTCGATGCTGACCAGGATATCGCCTCCGGCCGCGGTGGCGCCGACCACCGCGCGCACCGAGGCCACGCGTCCCGCCCGCGGGGTCTTCACCTCGTTCTGCATTTTCATCGCTTCCACTACAACCACCCCTTGCCCGGCTTCCACTCGGTCGCCCTCGCTCACCAGCACGCGAATTACTTTGCCGGGCATGGCGGCGGTGACATCCAGACGGCCTTCGCGGACGCCCCGGCGGCGCGGCGCGGAACGGTGCGGGTCGCTGGCATCCACAATCAGCCGCTCGCCGTCCACGTCCACTACATGCGCGTTGTTCACGTGGGCGACGCGCAGAAGATAGCTGCGTCCTTCGGCAATGGCGGAGTAGACGCCCGGCTCCACTTCCTCGATATCGGGAAGCGCGGCGAGATCCACCTCCACCATGCGCGCGTCCACCATCACGTGCCACTTCATCGCAGCATGGACCTCCTGCCCTCGCGCGCCCAGCGCGAATAGCGCAGCGGATCGGCCGCGGGACGCTCAGGCTCGGTGTCGCGCGTGTGCACGGCGGCAACCGCGGCCGCCAGACGGTCGAGCAGTGTGTCTGGCGCGTAACGCGGGCGCCGCTCCACGAACTCCGCGACGAAACCGGTATGTAAGCGCCCTTCCGCGAACTCCGGGTCGCGCAGCAGATCGCGAAAGAAGGACAGGTTCGTGGTAACGCCGGTCACCGCGCACTCGTGGAGTGCGCGCAGCAATCGCGCGATGGCTGCGGGGCGATCGGCCGCGTGCGCAGTCAGCTTGGCCAGCATCGGATCGTAGTCGAGCGGAACTTCCCAACCGGGATACACGCCTGAATCGACGCGCACGCCGGGGCCGGCGGGTTCGGTGAGGTGCAGAATGCGGCCGGGGGAAGGGAAGAAGCCGTGGTCGGGATCTTCGGCATAGATGCGGCATTCGATGGCCGCGCCCTGCCAGCGAATATCGGTCTGGCGCAGGCCCAGCGGCTCGCCCGCGGCCGCGCGCAACTGTAGATGAACCAGGTCGACGCCGGTGACCAGCTCGGTGACTGGATGCTCAACCTGCAATCGCGTGTTCATTTCGAGGAAATAGAAATTGCCGGCGTCGTCGGCCAGGAACTCGGCGGTGCCCGCGTTGGCGTAGCCGGCGGCGCGCGCCAGTTTCACCGCGGCCTCGCCCATCCTGTCGCGCAGCTCCGGCCGGGTGCGCATCAGCGGCGACGGGCACTCCTCCAGCACCTTCTGATGCCGCCGCTGCATGGAGCACTCGCGCTCGCCGAGATGAATCAGGTTGCCGTGGACATCGCCAATAAGCTGGATCTCGATATGCCGTGGGTTGACGATCAGCTTCTCGATATAGATCTCGTCGCTGCCGAAGGCGCGCAGCGCTTCGCTCGAGGCGTCGCGCACGGCGGATTCCAACTCGGCCTCGGTGTCCACGCGCCGCATGCCCTTGCCGCCCCCGCCCGCCGCAGCCTTGAGCATCACCGGATAACCGATCTCACGCGCCACGCGCCGCGCGTCGTCCAGTCGCGCGGCCGGTTCTTCGGTCCCAGGCACCACGGGCACACCGTTCTGCTTCGCCAGGCGACGCGCCTCCGTCTTCGAACCGAGCCGCCGGATCGCGCGCGCCGGCGGACCGATGAAGGTGACGCCGTGGTCTGCGCAGGCGGCCGCAAACTCCGCATTCTCGCTCAGAAATCCGTAGCCGGGATGAATCGCGTCGGCACCGTGCGTGTGCGCGACCTCGAAGATGCGATCCATGCGCAGATAGCTTTCGCTCGACGGAGATGCGCCAATGTGCGCTGCCTCATCGGCCAGCCGGACGTGCAGGGCCTTGCGATCCGCGTCCGAATACACGGCGACGCTGGCGATGCCGAGTTCCCGCAGTGCGCGAATCAGCCGGACCGCGATCTCGCCGCGATTGGCAATGAGGACCTTGCGAAACAAATCAGGACGATTCTAGCAGGAGGAGGTAAGGGGAGGTAGAGGAGGAAAGGTGAGGTAATGGGAGCTATGGGGAGGTGAAGGGAATGCGTGGACCATGGCGGCGAGTCTCGCGCCCCGGAAGCCGGCGAGCGCCCGCTGTCTGAGCGCTGCCTTTACTGCCTTGACCTCCTCTATCGCCCTCTACTCGCTTTGATCTGCTACCCTCAATGAAAGCAGACCGCTCGTGAAGCGCAACGGTTCCAGTTCTGGCGCGCCCACCGAAGGAATCAAGGATTCACTTCGTCAGCGTGGAGTGCGTCTCACCCGCCAGCGGCAGATCCTTCTGGATCTCATCGACCAGTCCGGCGAGCATCTCGATGCCGAGCAGCTCTTTCAACTGGCGCGCCAGCGCGATCCGAAGATGAACCGCGTCACCGTCTACCGCACGCTCAAGATGCTGAAGAACGGCGGCCTGGTGGATGAGCTCGACCTCATGCATCACGCGGGCGATCAGCATTACTACGAGACGCGCATGAAGGGCGAGCACGCCCACGTCATCTGCCTGCGCTGCGGACGGGTGGAAGAGTTCTATGGCGAGCCACTACAGCGCCTGCGCCGGCAGATTGAGAGCCACTTCGGCTTTCAGATTCTGATTGCGCGCACCGAGGTGGGCGGTTACTGCTCGCATTGCCAGATGCTTCGAACCCACGAAGTGGATGAGGCCGCCACGTTGACGTTGCCGGCGACAGGCAGGAGCGCGCGGAGACACTGATGGCCGGGCCGCTTCCGGATCGGCCTGCGCGCAGCGCGGGGCTGGTCGTGGTGAATCCTTCGGGCACGCGCACGCGCGTCGTCATCGAGCCGGTTCCGTTTCTCATCGGCCGCCAGAGCGACAACCACCTGGTGTTGCGTGACAATCGCGCCTCGCGCACTCACGCCTGCATCACCTGGGAAGACGGCAACTGGTCTATTGAAGACCTCAACAGCCGCCACGGTGTCTACGTCAACGGCCAGCGCATTCAGAAACAGCAGCTCGCGTCCTCGGATCGCATCGAGTTTGGATTCGCCGATTCCTACAAGCTGATCTTCAGCGTCGAGGAAGACGAAATAGCGCGGCTGCTGGAGACAATCACGGCGCCGGTAGCGCCCACGGGCGGATCGAGCAGTCTGGGCAAGCTGCGTGCGCTGGTGGAGGTTGCGCGCGCGCTCCAGAATTCGCTTTCGCTCGATGATGTTCTGGCCTCCGTGGTGGATGCGGCGCTGGCCATCACCGCCACCGAGCGCGGGTTCCTGCTGCTGCGCGATGTCGGCGAGCTGCGCATGAGCGTCGCGCGCGACCGCTTCGGTTCCCCGCTCAGCGACTCGGATTTGAAAGTGCCCACCTCGGTGATTCACCGCGCCCTCAACTCGCGCCGCGAGCTGCTGAGCATGAACTTCGATCCGGCCGAGGAGCAGGGCGTGCGGCCTTCGATGTCCATCAGCGATCTGGAGCTGCGCAGCGTTGTCTGTGTGCCCCTGGTGCGCGTGCGCGCGGGCTCCGGGCAGGAAACATTGCTGGCCTCTGTCAGCGACACAGTGGGCCTGCTGTATCTCGATTCACGCCAGGCGCACGCCGACCTTTCCGCGGGCAATCGCGAGCTGCTGCAGACGCTGGCGCTGGAAGCCTCCACCATTCTGGAAAATGCGCGCCTGCTGGCCGAAGAACGCGATAAGCAGCGCATGGAAGAAGAGCTGCGCGTGGCCCAGAAGATCCAGAGCGATCTGCTGCCACGCGAGCTGCCTTCCACGGGATGGTTCCGCGCCGCGGCCACTTCGATTCCATCGCGCGAGGTCGGCGGCGATTATTACGACCTGCATCAGCCGACTCCGGATAGCTGGGCCATTGTTGTGGCCGACGCTTCCGGCAAGGGCGTGAGCGCCGCGCTGCTCGCGTCGCTGCTGCAGGGCGCTTTTCTGCTGGGCGGCGAGGCCGAGCTGCCGATTGAGCAGATGATGTCGCGGGTGAACCATTTCCTGAACGCGCGCACAGATGGCGAGAAATACGCGACGGCGATCTACTGCACGCTCCAGCACGACGGCCGGTTGCGCTGGGTGAATGCGGGACACCCCAAACCTTGCCTCATTCGCGGCAACGGCGAAGTGGTGCGGCTGGCCAGCACAGGTCTGCCGCTCGGAATGCTTTCGACCGCGTGTTACGAAGTACAGGAGGAGCAGCTCGCGCCCGGCGACCGCCTGGTACTGTTCAGCGACGGTCTCTCCGAAGCCGAGAATGCCGACGGACAATTCTTCGACAGGACTGCACTCGGCCCCCTGATCGCCGAGAGCTCCGGCAGCACCTGCGAAGAGATCCTCGCTGCGCTCGAGCAGGGCGTCATGAAGTTCCTCGACGCCCCCGTGCCTACCGACGACATCACCGTCGTGGTGGCCGAGTACGCGGGCTGAGTTCTAATAAAGCGGCGCTTCGCCGGGAGGACGTGTCTTCCAGCGGCGGTGTATCCAGAGCCACTGATCGGGATTGCGGCGGATTACCTGCTCCAGCACCGCGTGCAGCCGCTGTGTGTCGGCCTGTACGTCGCCGCTGATCTCGACGGGCGGCAGGAAACGCAGCACGTAGCGGTTCTGGGCCGCTTCCCACACCGCAAAGCCCGGAACCACGGTTGCGCCGCTGCGCGCGGCGATCTTCGTAAAAGCGGCGTTCGCACATGCGGGCACGCCGAAGAAGTCAACGAAGACGCCCTCGGCGAGCGAGGAGTTCTGGTCCATGAGGATGCCCACGGCTTCGTTGGCGCCCAGGGCCCGCAGGATTTCGCGGGCCGCATCCTTTTTCTGGATGAGCTTGTTGCCGCTCATCTGCCGCCGCGCCTCAACCAGACGATCGACGGCCGCGTTGTCCAGCGGACGCACCACTACGTTCATCGGCTCGGTGAGCAGCGCGTGTGCGAAGGCGCTCAGTTCCCAGTTGCCGAAGTGCGCGGTGGCGAACAGCACACCGCGCCCGCGCCGTTTCGCCTCCTCGAAATGCTCCAGGCCCTCGTAACATATCCACTCACCGATGTTCTGGCGGTTCAGTTGCGGGAAGCGGGCGAACGTCGCCACCAGCCGGGCGATGGAAGCGAACACGCCGTCAACGATCGACTCACGGTCGGCGGCTGGGTATGCGGCCAGTTCCAGATTTCTCCGGGCCACGCGCCGCAGCCTCGGCAGCAGGGTGTCGAGCATGCGCGTGTAGAATCGCGCAATGGCGAACGAGAGCCGCCGCGGTCCCCAGGCCAGGGTGAACAGCGCGAGTCTGGCAAGCAGATATTGGATGCAACCAGTTTAGAAGAACGGTACTCTACGGTACAGGTCCCCGCGGAGGGGGACCGTCTATGCCCTGCTGCCTGCTGCTCGCGCTGCTGCTGCTTTCGCCGCGAATCATTCTCGTATTCATGTTTTTCACGGGATACCTGGGCCATGCGTTTCATCATCATCTCCTGATCCCGCTCCTGGGCTTCATCTTTCTGCCGCTCACGACGGTGGTGTACGCGTGGGAGGTTAACAACGGAAGGCCTCTGGAGGGGCTGAATCTGGTGTTCATTATCATCGCCGTGGTCATCGATCTTGGCGCGCATGGCGGCGGAGCATCGCGGAAGTGGCGCAACAACTGAACGCGCCGCGCATGCGCGAGCTGGTGGACGAGCTGCACACGCTCGAAGACAAGCTGCGCGCGGGCGGCGGACCGAAGAAAGTCGAGAAGCAGCATCGCGAGGGCAAGCTGACGGCGCGCGAGCGCGTGGGCGCGCTCATCGACCCGGGCTCGATGTTTCTCGAGATCGGCCTGCTGGTCGCCTGCGACCAGTACGACGGCCAGGCGCCGGGCGCGGGTGTGGTGACGGGTCTCGCGAAGATTGAGGGCAGGCCTGCGGTGATCGTCGCCAACGACGCGACGGTGAAGGCGGGCGCGTGGTGGCCGGAGACGATCACGAAGATTCTGCGGGCGCAGGAAATCGCCATGCGCAACCGGCTGCCCATCGTCTACCTGGTGGATTCGGCGGGCGTGAATCTGCCGCTGCAGGATGGCATCTTCCCCGGCAAATACGGGGCCGCGCGCATCTTCTATTACAACTCACTGATGCGCCGCGTGCTGCATGTGCCGCAGATCTCCGCGGTGATGGGCCCGTGCATCGCGGGTGGCGCGTATCTGCCCGCGCTGAGCGACGTGATTGTGATGGTGGACGGGCCGAGCTTCATGGGGCTTGGCGGGCCGAACCTGGTGAAGGGCGCGGTGGGCCAGTCGGTGGACGCGGAGACGCTGGGCGGTGCGCGCATGCACACCTCGGTGAGTGGCGTGGCGCACTACATGGCGAAGGACGATCGGGAATGCCTCGGCATCGTGCGGCAGAAATTTCGCGAGATGCCCGCGGCGCCGGACGCGCCGTCCGGGACGTTGCCCGCGAAGCCGGCGGAGGGGCTGTACGATCTGATGCCTGCCGACCATCGCCTGCCCTACGACATGGACGAGGTGGTCCGCTGCATCGTGGATGGCGACGACTTCCTCGAGTTTCAGCCGGAGTTCGCGCCGGAGATGCTGTGCGCGAATTGCCGGCTGGCCGGGCGCGCCATCGCGCTCATCGCGAACCGGCGCGGGTTTCTGAAGTCGGCGGGCGGGCCGCGCATCGGCGGCATCGTCTATACAGAGACGGCGCGCAAGGTGGCGTACTTCGTCGAGAACGCGAATCGCGCGGGCACGCCGCTGGTCTATTTTCAGGACGTCTCCGGGTTCATGGTCGGTGTCGAGGCGGAGGCAGGCGCGATCATCCGCGCGGGCGCGGAGATGGTGGAGACCATGGCCTGCGCGACCGTGCCGAAGATCGTGCTCACGCTGAATCACGCGAGCGGCGCGGGCTATTACGCGATGGCCGGCCAGGGGTTCGATCCCGCGTTCACCTTCGGCTGGCCGACGGCGCGCATCGGCGTGATGGAGGGCGAATCGGCCGTGCGCGCGATCTATGGTCCTGACATTGACAAGGGCACGGCGGACGCGGAACGCGTGGAGAAAACGCGAGCGGATTACGAACGCTGGCTCGATGCGCGCTACGCGGCCGCGCGCGGGCATGTGGACGCGCTGATCGATCCGCTGGAGACGCGCCGCGTGCTGGCGTTCGCGCTGGAGGCCGCGAAGACGGCAGACCATGATTCGTATCGCTAACGGGCAGGGTTTCTGGGGCGACTGGCTGGAAGCGCCGGTGCGCCTCGTCGAGCAGGGTCCCATCGATTACCTGATGCTCGACTATCTGGCCGAGGTCACCATGTCGATTCTGCAGAAGCAGAAGGCGGCCGACCCGGCGCTGGGCTACGCGCGCGATTTTCCGCCGCTGATCGGGCGCATCGCCGGACGGCTGCGCGAGCGTGGCGTGCGCGTGCTGGCCAATGCGGGCGGGGTGAATCCGGTGGCGTGCGCGCGCGAGGTGCGGCGGCTCGCGCCGGGGCTGAAGGTGGCGGTGGTGCTGGGCGACGATATTCTCGATTCGCTCGATGAGTTGCTCGCCGCGGGCCACGAGATGCGGAACATGGACACCGGCGAGCCGCTCTCGACGATTCGCGACGACATCCAGAGCGCGAATGCATACCTCGGCGCGTTTCCCATTGCCGAAGCGCTGGCCACGGGCGCCGACGTCGTGATCACGGGACGCTGCACCGACAGCGCGCTTGCGCTCGCGCCGATGATCCACGAGTTCGAGTGGAAGCAAGACGACTTCGATCTGCTGGCGGCGGGCACGATTGCGGGGCATGTGATCGAGTGCGGCGCGCAGTCCACGGGCGGCAATAGCCAGGTGGACTGGCAGTCCATTCCGGACATGGCGAACATCGGGTTCCCGATTCTGGAGATGGAGCCCGACGGCACGTTCGCGGTGACGAAGCATGCCGGGACGGGCGGTCGCGTGACGGCGGCGGTGGTGAAGGAGCAGTTGCTGTACGAGATTGGCGACCCGCGGCGGTACATGATGGCGGATTGCGTGTCGGACTTCACGACGATCCGCCTGCACGATGAGGGGCACGATCGCGTGCGCTTCACGGGGATTCGCGGCGGCCCGCGCCCGGAAACGCTGAAAGTTTCGATCAGCTATCACTATGGCTGGAAGGCGGTGGGGACGCTGGTCTATACGTGGCCGCAGGCGCTGGCCAAGGCGCAGGCGGCGGATCGAATCGTGCGGGCGCATGTGGACGAGCTGGGGCTGAAGTTCGAGAAGATCCATACGGAATTCTTCGGCGTGAACGCGTGCCTGGGGCCGGCCGCTCCTGTAGTGGCCGATCCGGCGGAGGTGGAGTTGCGGATGGGCGTGCGTGGGACTGATCGAAAGGCGGTGGACCGGTTCACGCGCGAGCTGATCCCACTGGTACTAAATGGTCCGCCAGGCGCGACCGGTTATAGCGACGGCCGGCCGAAGGTGCGCGAGATTGTGGCGTACTGGCCGGCGCTGATTCCGCGTGAGGCGATCCGGGCGCGCGTGGAGGTGGTGGAATGAATAATCACAGGCTGAAGTCTGTGCCACCAGGTGCCCAATGAAGATCCCACTTTCCCGTGTCGCGCACACGCGGTCGGGCGATAAGGGTGATCTCTCGAACATCGGCGTAATCGCGCATGAGGAGCGGCATTACCCGGTGCTGCTGCGCGAGGTGACGGCTGAGCGCGTGAAGGCGCGCTTCGGCGATCTGGTGCGGGGGCGTGTGGAACGCTATGAGCTGCCGAACCTCGGCGCGCTGAACTTCCTGCTTTACGAGGCGCTGGACGGCGGCGGCACCATTTCGCTGCGCACCGACGCACAGGGCAAGACGCACGGAGCCGCGCTGCTGGCGATGGAGATCGAAGTGGACCCGGGGGAGCTTTGATCCGTTCGCTGACGTTCTGGATCTTCGCCGGAATGGTGGTGGGCGTGGCGCTGGGTCTGGCAGCGCCGGAAATCGCGGGGACGGCCGCGTTCTCCATCGTCGGCACCGCGTTTCTGCGGTTGATCCGGTCGATTGTGGCGCCGTTGATCTTCGCGACGCTCGTGGCGGGCATCGCCGGCGCGGGCAGTGTCAAGGCGATGGGCCGGATCGGGCTGAAGGCGCTGGTCTATTTCGAAATCGTCACCACCGCGGCGCTGGCTATCGGGCTGATCGCTGTCAATATTGTGCGGCCGGGCGAGGGCGTGCACCTGGCGAAATCGGCCGCTGAGGCCGCTCTGCCGGCCGTGCGCTCGGACTTGGCGACAGTCATGGAGCACACGGTACCCGCGAGCATCATCGACGCGATGGCGCGTGGCGAGGTTCTGCAGATCGTCGTGTTCGCGTTTCTGTTCGGCGCGGCGTGCGCTGCGGTGGGCGCGAAGGCACGGCCGGTGGTGGAATTCTGCGGCGCGCTGGCCGAAGTAATGTTCCGCTACACGAATTACGTCATGTACGCGGCTCCGGTGGGCGTGGCGGCGGCGATGGCTTACGCTGTGGGCAGCAAGGGCGCGGGGCTGCTGTGGAGCCTGGGGAAGCTGATTCTGACCCTGTACGGCTCGCTCGTGGTGTTCGTTGTGGTGGTGCTGGGGGCGACGATGCTGATTGCGCGGGTGCCGGTGCGCCGGTTCATTGCGGCGGCGCGCGAGCCGTTCCTGATCGCGTTCTCGACTTCCACCAGCGAAGCCGCGCTGCCGCGGGCGCTGGAGAACATGGAAGCGTTCGGCGTGCCGCGGCACATCGTCGCGTTCGTGATTCCCGCGGGCTACAGCTTCAATCTGGACGGCAGCACGCTGTATCTGTCGCTGGCGGCGCTGTTCGTGGCGCAGGCGGCGGGTGTGCAGATGTCCATCGCGCAGCAGGTGCTGATGCTGCTGACGCTGATGTTGACGAGCAAGGGCGTGGCGGGGGTGCCTCGGGCGGCGCTGGTGATTCTGGGCGGCACATTGGCTTCGTTTGGTTTACCGCTGGAGGGCGTGGCGGTGCTGCTGGGCGTGGACACGCTGATGGACATGGTTCGGACTTCGGTCAACGTGCTGGGGAACTGCCTCGCGAGCGCAGTGGTAGCGCGCTGGGAAGGTGTGGAACTGAAGTAAGTGCGGGGGCGCGCGGAGCGTCCCCGCTACCGGAATTAGGCCGTGGCCACGCTGGCCAGATCTTCGATGGCGTCCTCGATGTTGGTACGCGCATCGTTAACGGAATGGTCTTTCAGGTCGGTGAGCGCCTGGCTCACGTGGATCAACGCCGATTCGATGCCGGGGATTCGAAGCACCCGGACACTGCCGGACTGATCGCGCTGGCGCACGAAACGCTTTGCAACCAGTTCCTTTTCGCACACGTGGAGCTGCTGAATCAGCTCCCTGGTTGGAATCTCGTCGACGGCAGCCCCCTGAAGGCGCGAGGCTGCCGCCGACAAGCTCGTTTCCAGTAGTGATGTATCCATACCTCCAGTGTAACGCCGCGTACGCTCAATGAGCGAGATCGATGCCGAATTTCTTCAACTCTTCGGCATAGTACCGGCGATGGAGCAAATCCCACTCTTCGGTACCTTCGGTAATCTCGCGCTTCTGCGAACGGATGCGGGTGCGCGCGGCCTTATCGACTTTGTCCTCGATCTGCAGGATCTCGGTTATGGCCTTGACGATTTCGAGACGCGCGTCGTTGGGGTCTTTCTTGACGCGGACTTCGCGCGATTTGCGGAGCGCGGTGACCAGCTTGTGGGAGATGTCGTTGACCTTGTCGCGCGAGAGCTTCATGCCGTCGCCGCCAGAGGCGCGGATTACTTTGCGCTGCGCAATGAGCGTGTTCTTGATGCGCCGGAACATCTCCTGGTAGCTGACGTTCTCCTGGCGCATGTAGTCGGCGTACTGGTCGAGGAGGTCGCGGACCTCGTCGTTGAGCCGGTCTTCGATGGCCAGTTCCTCTTCGACAATGCCGGCGATGACTTCGGCGGTGCCCTGGGCATTGCTGGTGTCGATGATCTTAGGGCTCAACCGGTTGACGATCTGGCGCGAGAGATAACCTATGAATTCGCGGGCTAGGAGCATTCTTCGGACGTCAGATGTGCGCAAAACTGCGACAGTGCTGGCGTAAGAATCAGTTTAGTTCCGCGCGATAGTGTGCGTCAAACCGCGATCATGGGCCCAAACGACAGCGCATGGCGCTGTCCCACCAGGCATTTCCTTTGAGGAGGCCTCCAACCGGATGCGCGCCGGCACGCGATCGCCGTTTTGACGTTGCGCGGGGGAGCCATGGATACTCCGCGCCTCGTGGCCCGCCGCTCCAGCGACTGAGCGACGAACTCTTGCCTGGAAGGTAGCAGACGGAACGAGCGCGACCGGCGGCGCGGTTGCACAAGTTGCTGGATTCACGGCAAATGTTGTCGCAAGATTGTTGTGACGGAGGTCGGATGCGAGTCAGCCAGTGTGTGAAGTGCGGCGCGTTTCCGTGCGCGGATGTGAGGCATGACTGCTATCTCGTGCCGGACGTAGTGGTGAAGCCGGAAGAGATCCGGATGGTGATGATTTCGGAGGCGGCTCCGGAGGATTCGGCGGACTTCTACTATGCGAAGGGCGATCCGCTGTTCGCGAGGACCACGGTGGCGGCGTTTCGCGATGCCGGGGTGGATGTGTCGTCTGTGAAGGAGATCGTGGCGCGGGGCGTGTACCTGACGACGGCGGTGAAGTGCGCGAAGACCGGGTATGCGGTGGCGACGGAGACGGCGCGAGAATGCTCCTTGCTGCTGGAGAAGGAGCTGGCGCTGTTCCCGAATCTGAAGGTATTGATGTTAATGGGCGACGTGGCGATCAAGGCGGTGAATTGCATTGCCAAGCGGGCGGGGGAGAAGCGGCCGGTTCCCGCGGGATCGACGTATAAGATCCGCGGCGGGAAGTTCGAGTTTCGCGGCGCGCGGGTGTTCCCGTCGTACCTGCAGGCCGGGCCGAGCTACTTCATTGAGAAGAGCAAGCGGCGGATGATCGCGGAGGACATTCAAGCGGGCATGAAGGCGGCGGGGTGAGGTAGGGGACGGGTAACACGGGAACTTACTCGCAGCGGGTTCGGTCCAATTCCTTGTGGGCGCGATTCGCACAGCGGCGATGCTCTTGGGACTGCTCTTCTGCGGCGGAGTTGTCCTGTACTTATCGGACGTCTGGCGGCAAGCGACGATGATTCTGCCGAAAGCGCCTCTGCCACTAACACCCGGGGTTGTCGTGCATGGGTGCGTAACACCCACCTTGTGCCCGTATCCCTGCCGCACGCCCCCTGTCTGGACCACCGTGTGTGACATTGTGCGGAATCCTCTTGCCTATTCACGAGGGCAGGTCCGGTTTCGGGCAACGATGCTCACTGACTGCATGCACAGCGCGGTGCTGGTAGACAGAGGCTGCGAACGCGGCATCATCCCGGAAGGGCGGCCCGGACGGCCGGCTCACGACGCATTCTTTGATGACGCGTGTTCGCCTCCCCTTAGGGCTCACCAGGAACAGCGAACAGCGATATTCACCGGTGAGTTCGCAGTGCGCGTCGGCGAGCACGCCATCCGAGACATCCTGTACGTCGAGCGCGTCGAGGATATCAGGATCGTACCGGTTCATCCCAGGGAGCTTCCGCCGCCGCCAGAGCTCAGGCCGGGACCAATGACCGTACCGGCATACATTGAGCTTTCTGCGGATCCAAGTCGAATCCCTGCCCCGACCGCCGCACGTTATTGATCACCCGACCCGCTGATATCCTGAGTGAAAGCATGAATCATTCGGAAGTGGTGGAGGCTGAGGGCCACCTCATCGACTCCCACATCATGGAGCAGATCTTCGACACGGTCGTCGAGTACGACGGGCGGTTCGAGGTGGAGCACTTCAGCATCGGGCGCACCAACAGCGAGCCGTCGCGGCTGCGGCTGCGGGTGGAGACGCCGAGCGCCGATGCGATGCGTGTGCTGCTGGGGCAACTGGTGGGGCTGGGATGCTCGCCGGTGGATTCGGGCGACGCCGATCTGGAACTTGTCGAGCGCGACCGCTGCGCGCCAGAGGATTTCTATTCGACCACCAATCACCGAACAATGGTGCGCGTCGGTGGCAAGTGGGTGGAAGCGGCGAATCAGCGCATGGACGCGATGATTGTAGTGGCCAATGGCACGGCAGCGTGTCGGCGGCTGAGAGACCTACGCGCAGGCGATCGCGTGGTAGTGGGGATGCGCGGCATTCGCGTGGTGCCCGAATCGAAGGAGCGCGACCGGCTGGCGTTCGCGTTCATGAGCAACGGCATCTCGTCGGAACGGCAGGTGGAGACGGCGGTGCGGCAGACCGCGGCGCTGCTGCGGCAAACGCGGGAGGCGGGGCTGAAGGTGATTGTGGTCGCCGGACCCGTGGTGGTGCACACCGGCGGCGCCGAGCCGCTTTCGCGACTGATTCGCGCGGGCTGGGTGAGCGCGGTGCTCAGCGGGAACGCGCTGGGCGTCCACGATATCGAAGCGGCGCTGTTTGGAACCTCACTGGGCGTGCGGCAAAGCGACGGGCGCCAGGAAGACCACGGGCATCGGAATCACATGCGCGCCATCAACGCCATCAATCGCGCGGGCGGCATTCAAGGCGCGGTGAAATCGGGCCGGCTCACAAAAGGCATCATGTATGAGTGCGTGAAGGCGGGCGTGCCGTTCGTGCTGGCGGGAAGTCTGCGCGACGATGGCCCGCTGCCGGAGACGATCACGGATATGAACGCGGCGCAGGACGCCTACGCAGCCCAGTTGAGGGGCGCGGGCGTGGTGCTGGCGCTGGGGTCGATGCTGCATTCCATTGCCACCGGCAACATGCTGCCGAGCTGGGTGAAAATTGTGTGCGTGGACATCAATCCGGCGGTGGCGACGAAGGTGAGCGATCGCGGGACGGGCCAGGCGGTGGGCGTGGTGACCGACGTCGGACTGTTCCTCGATCT
>Ga0335082_10003392_pt1 | contig 17313 bp, 14 predicted proteins | sample Lox_Sample_41_FD_206718 | JGI IMG/M metagenome (GOLD analysis project Ga0335082, IMG submission 206718) | Soil microbial communities from Loxahatchee National Wildlife Refuge, Florida, United States - Lox_Sample_4.1 | ecosystem: Environmental > Terrestrial > Soil > Wetlands | place: USA... | reverse complement strand
GCCGCGCAGGATCTCGATCCCGCGGCGGAGGTCCGCGGGGATGGGCGCCTCGAAGGAGACGCGCCGGCCCGTCCGCGGGTGGTCGAAGGCGAGCTTCCAGGCGTGCAACGCCTGCCGGCCGACGGCCTCGGCCGCTCGCCGCGCGACGTGCTGGGGCGGAAGGCGCGCCTCCCGCCGCGTGCCGCCGTAGGTCGCGTCCCCGAGCAGCGGGTGCCCGTGCTCCGAGAGGTGGACGCGGATCTGGTGCGTCCGCCCGGTGTGGAGCACCACCTCGGCGAGGGTGGCGGCCTCTCCGAACCGCTCCCGGACGCGCCAGGCGGTGACGGCGCGGCGCGAGGCCTCGCGGAGCCGCGCCGTGTAGCGGGTGCGGTCCTTCGGATGCCGGCCGTAGGGAGTGTCGAGCCGGCCTTCGGGCGCGAGCGCCCCGTGGCAGAGCGCGAGGTACGTCTTGTCCACGCTGCGCCCCTTGAACTGGGCCTGGAGCGCGGCGAGCGCGGCCTCGGTCCGGGCCACCACCAGGCAGCCGGAGGTCTCCTTGTCGAGCCGGTGGACGAGGCCGAGGCGCGCGATCCCCCCGGGCGACGGCTCCGACCAGCGGTGGAGCAGCGCGTTCACCACGGTCGAGTGCGGTGCGCCGCGGGCCGGGTGCACCACCATGCCGGCCGCCTTGTCGAGGACCAGCAGGTCGCGGTCCTCGTGGAGGACCGCCAGCGGCAGGTCCTGCGCCACCAGCCCGGAGGGCTCGGGCGGCGGGAGCTCCACCTCCAGCGCCTCGCCGCCGCGGAGCCGCGCCGAGGCCTTGGCGGGGCGGCCGTCCACCCGGACGCGCCCCTCGGCCACGAGCCGCTGCACCCGCGCCCGCGACAGGTCGGGCGCGAGACGCACCAGCGCCAGGTCGAGACGGACGCCCGCCAGCTCGGCGGGGGCAGTGAGCGACCGGCGCTCCGACAGTCGCCCTCCGGCGCGCTACCAGATCCGCGACTTCACGTGTCCCTTCGACTTCAGGATCACGTCGACGATGGCGCGGTCGTAGAAGTTCGTCCGGGCGTAGAGGTCCGGAGAGACGCGCGACCGGTACAGCTCCCGCCCCTCCTCCAGCTCGTCGCGCAGCGCGTCGAAGAAGGTGTCCTGCTCGATGCCGCGGACGATCTTGTCCTCGTTGTAGAGCGACACGTCGGAGCAGATCGCGCGCGCCAGGCGCATGGCTTGCTCGGGGGCTTCGATGAGCGGCATGGCGGCCGAATGGTATGTGAGGGTGGGTCGCCGGTCAACGAACCGGCCGGCGCCGTCTCAGCGCTTCGGGCCGGGGGGCGCGCTGCCTCCGCCGAGCCGATCCAGGTAGCTGCTCGCCACCTTCTGGCCGTCGAGCCGCAGCTCGCGCGCCAGCGCCAGGAGGATGCCCCTCAGGTAGACCGGGGCGGGCAGCAGCCCGAACCGCTCGCCCTCGATGTTCTCGATGTGGTGCCGGGTGACCTTGGTCCGCTCGGAGATCTGCGAGATGGAGATGCCGCGCGCCTCGCGCACCCGGCGGAGGATGTCACCCGACCAGGCGGCGCCGTCGGGGATGAGGAGGTCCCTGGGGCCGGCCGCAGCTGCGGCCGGCGTTCCCACCTGCCGCTCCAGCCGGATGGGCGGACGCGGCGACGGGGCGGCAGGGGCGGCTGCGGCCGTCTGGGAGAGCAGGATGGCGGGCGCCCCCGGAGGCTGCGCCGCCGCAGGGTCCCCGGCGGCGGCGAGCGGCTCGCGCGCGGGTTCCGGAGGAACGGCGGCCGGCTCCGATCGTTCGCGCTCCGGAGGAGGCGGCGGCGGCTCGAGGGGGGCGCCCACCGGTTCGGCGGCGACTTGCACCGATGGTGCGGGCGGTGCAGAGGCCGCGACCGACGCCGCGGGCGCGGGGGCGGCCTCCGATGCGGGCGCGCCACGCTCGCCCGCGCTCGTCTCGGGGTTCGCCCGGGGCGGCGCCAGCGCCGGGATGACCGGCGGGAGCGCGCGCGCGTCGGACCACGGGGCCACGGTCGACGCACCGTTGGGGCCCTCCGGGCGCGCGCCGTTGGCGGGGGCGGCCGCCGGGCGGGGCGCGCCGAGCGAGGCGTCGTAGCGCTGCCGCGCCGCCGGGTCGAGCAGGACCGACCTCGCCTCCTCGATGCGGGTGGTCAGCAGCGCCGCGTCCTCCGGCGACATGAGCGTGTAGGTGGCGAGCGAGCCGGGCCCGTAGAGCGCGCGGACCCGTTCGTAGGCGCGCTCGATGTCGGTGGCCGGGGCGTCGGCGCCGACCTCCAGGATCTCGTAGAGCGTCTGGTCGGCGAACCGCTTCACGTCGGGAGCTCCCCGGCGCGCGGACCCGCGTCGAGCGCCAGCAGCGCGTCGACGATGGCGCCGAACGCGCGGGCGGAAGGGACGTCCGGGCGCTCGACCAGCAGCGGGCGGCGCGCGCGGACGGCGCGCCACATCTCGTCGTCGTAGTCGATGTGCCCGAGGTAGTCCATCTCCAGCCCGAAGTACTTGCGCCAGGCGGCCACCACCGCGAGCCCGATCTCGGCGTCCTGCGGCGTGCGCGACTGGTTCACCACCAGCCGAGGGCGGAAGCCGGCGAGCTGCCGCGCCAGGTTGGCGCCTGCGTCCGGATCCCGCTCGGTGACCGTCGCCACCAGCTCCACCGGGCTCTTGAAGGACCCGGAGCCCATCACCGAGCGCAGCAGCGCGTCGTAGCCGAAGACCTGGGCGACGTTCTTCATCCGCCGCCAGAAGGCGGCCTTCACGAACCGGTAGGCGTTCTCGACCGCGGTGGGCTCCGGGACGAGCACCAGCACCCCGTGGTCGGAGACGAGGAAGAAGTCGAGGACGTTGGTGTGCGTGCCCGCGCCCAGGTCGAGGATGGCGTAGTCCACGTCCATCTGCTGCACGTGGCGGAGCAGCCGCATCTTCTGGGCGTAGCGGGGGTTGGCGGCGTCGAGGTGGTCGAGCGCACCCGAGACCAGGCCGAGGTTCTCGATCCCGGTGGGGGTGACCACGTCCTCGATCCGCTCCACCCGGCGCTCGATGAAGTCCGAGAGCGTCCGTCTGGGGAGGTCGAGGCCGAGGGTGGTGTGCAGGTTGGCGCCGCCCAGGTCGGCGTCCACGAGCACCACCCTCTTGCCGCGGCGCGCCAGCGCGATCCCGAGGTTCGCCGCGATGAGGCTCTTGCCGATCCCGCCCTTCCCGCCGCCGATCGACACGACGCGCCGGGTGTTGACCCAGCCGCGGACGTGGCCGCGCACCGCCGGGCGGCGCGGCTCGGGCACGGGGGTGACCAGCTTGAGCGGCGCGTCGCCCATCCGACCCATCCTAAGCCAACCGGGCGTGCGATCCAAAAGCCCGGCGGCGCCGGCCTAGTCGAGGAGCTCGGCGTTCCAGTAGGCCGCGTCGGCGAAGGAGAGGAAGGGCCGCCATTCGCGGTAGAAGGCGCGGCGCGTCGCGCTGCGGAACATGGGCGTCCAGCGGGGGCGGACGGGGTGCTTGAGGAGGCGCATCCCCGCCTCTTCCGGCGTGCGTCCACCCTTCCTCAGGTTGCAGGCGACGCAGGAGCAGACCACGTTCTCCCAGGTGGTGCTCCCGCCTCGCGACCGCGGGACGACGTGGTCGAGGTTCAGCTCGGTGCGGCGGTGCTTCCGGCCGCAGTACTGGCAGGTGTTCTCGTCCCGCGCGTAGATGTTGAACCGCGAGAACCGGACCCGCGTCCTGGGTAGGTGCTCGTAGGCGAGCAGCACGATCACGCGCGGGACCCGGATGCGGCGGCTGACGGTCGCGATCGAGTCGTGGCTCGCGGCGGAGAGCGCGGCCCAGCTGTCGAAGTCGAAGAGCTGGAACTGCTCGTCGATGGCCCTGGCCACGCCCTGGTACAGCAACGCGAAGGCCCGCCGCACCGATGTGATGTGCACCGGCTGGTAGACCCGGTTGAGGACGAGCACCCCGGTGTCGAGCATCCTGCCCGCCAATATAGCGCGGGACGGACCCCCTCGCGAGGCCGGGGCGCGTCAGGACCTGGGGAGCGGCAGGCGCAGGTCCAGCGCCTCCTCGGCGGCCGCGCCGTACAGGAGCCGGTACGCGGCGTAGGAGCGGAGGACGCGCTTCACGTAGCCGCGCGTCTCCTCGATGGGGATCTCCTCCACGAACTCGTCGAGATCCAGGCCGCCCCGCTCGGCGAGCCAGTGCGCCACCGCGTTCGGGCCGGCGTTGTAGGACGCGAGGGCGAGGGAGACCGACCCGTCGAACCGCCGGATGAGGTCGCCGAGGAGCCGGGCGCCGATGCGGATGGAGATCGCCGGGGCCGTGAGATCGCCGCGCGTCGGCCGGGGGAGGCCGAGGCTGCGGGCCACCTGGCGCGCGGTGGGGAGCATGAGCTGGGTGAGCCCCACCGCCCCCGCCGGCGAGACGGCGCGCGGGTCGAGCGCGCTCTCCTCGCGCATCAGCGCCTGCAGCAGGTCCACCGGGACCCTGGCCGGCGGCGCCCAGCGCTCCACCTGCTCGCGGTAGGCCTTCGGGTAGGCGATGTGCCAGACGCGGAGGTTCTGGCCCTCGGGCGGCTTGCGCAGCGCGCCGCGGGCCAGGCTCCGCAGCAGGGCGGAGGACGCCCTCGCGTCCCCGGCGCGGTCGAGGAGGTCGGCGAGGAGCAGCACCGGATCCGCGACGTCGGGGCGGAGCCGCGACTGGTCCACGGCGTTCAGCTCGTCGGCGGCGAGGTGCGCCAGGCCGATGCGGAGCAGCGTCACGCCGGCGCGGAAGTGCCGGTCCTCGGGGAGGGGGCCTGGATCGTAGCGCGCCTCCTCGGGAGGAGGCGCCGTGACCGGCGGCGGCAGCCCGTCGCCGTCCCCGCCGGCCAGCTCCGCGAGCCGGGCCCGCGAGACGAGGCCGTAGTAGTCGGCCGGGTACCGCGCCGCCAGCTCCGACCAGATGGCGCGCGCCGCCCCTCGCCCCGCCTCGCCCCGCGTCGAGAGCAGGCGGGCGCGCCAGTAGCCGGCCCGGGCGTGCTCGTAGGGATCGCGGTCGCGCGCGTCCTCCTCGATGGCCAGGAGCTGCGCCACCGCGGCGTCCACCTCGCCCTGCCGCTTCGCGAGCCAGGCCAGCCGGAAGCGCGCCTCGTCGCGCCGATCGCCGTCGGCGTAGTCACGCGCGATCGCGCCGAACGCCTCGCCGGCCTGGGCCACCTCGCCGTCGCGGGCGAGCAGGTCGGCCGCCGCGAAGAGGGCGTCGTCGGCGAGCGCGTGGGCCGGGAACTGCCGCGCCAGCCGGCGGTAGAGGGCGATGGCCTCCGATCGCTCGCCGGCCGCCGCGACCGCGCCGGCGAGCACGAAGAGCGCGCGCGCCCGGACCGTGGGGTCCTGGCAGCGGTCCGCCACCGGCCGGAGCAGCTCGATCGACTTCCCGAACATCCGCTCCCGGCGGTAGGCGCGGCCCAGCGCCGAGCGGACCCGGCACGCGAACGGCTCGTCGGCGCCGGCCTCGGGAAGCCCGGGGAGCAGCGTCCTGAGCTGGGCGACCGCCAGGTCCGCGCGGTTGTAGTCGAGCAGCGCCTCGGCGCGGGGAAGCACGTCCTGCGGCGCCGGCCGCTCGCCGTCCTTGCCGGGCAGCGCCCGCGCCGCCACGTAGCAGTCGCCGGCCTCGGGCGCCATGGGGTGTCCGGTCCAGCACGCGAGGAACGCGGCGCGCGCGCCGGCGCCGTCCGCCGGCCTCCCCGCCGCGCGGAGGCGCCCGGCGAGCAGGAGAGCCTCCGCGGTGGGATCGGGCCTCGACAGGTCGAGCGGTGCGGGGATGGAGAGGAGCGGCGCGAGCGCGTCCAGCGCCGCGGCCCGGTCGCCGGCCTGGAGGAGCCGCGCCCGGGCGAGGCGCGCCTGCGGGGCGAGGAGCGAGCCGTCCGGCACCGCGGCGTACGCCGCCGCCGCCTCGGCGTGCCGCCCCACCGCGTCGAGCGCCTGCGCGCGCAGGAAGCACACCCGATCGGCCAGATCGGGGAGCGCCACCTCGAGGCCCCTCGCCGCCTCGACCGCCTCGGCGCGCCTCCCCGCCTCGGCCAGCGCCAGCGCCCGCAGGAAGCGCGCCTCGGGCCGCGCGTCCCGGGCGAGCCTGGAGGCCGCCTCTTCGTAGCGGCGCTCCTGGAAGGCGGCGGCACCCTCCGCCGCGGAACCCTCGAGCAGCGGCGCGAGATCGGCCTCGGTGACCAGGCGCGGTGCGGCAGCGAGCAGGGCGGCGGCGAGCGGGGCGTACGTCATGTCCGGACGGTCCAGAGTGCGGCGGGGCACGGGGCGGGGTCAAGTGACCGGCCTCGCTGGAACGGAGGCGACGCGGATGAGCCTCCCCCCCCCAGCTCGATCCTCCCCAACGCCGGCCGCCCGCCGGGCATTCCGCAATGCGGTCCGCGGGTCGAAATCGGTTTAGGATCGCTGCCGTGGACATCCGGACCCAGGCCGCCCTCCTCGCCGCGATCGTGACGCTCGCGCTCGCGATCGCGGCCCTGCTCCGCGACAACCGCGGCCGGGTCTTCACGCTCTTCGCGCTCTTCTCGCTCGACCTGTTCGTCTTCGAGCTGGCGAGCTTCCTGCTCCGCTGGCACCGGACCGACTTCGGCGGCGTCTGGTGGGAGCGGGTGGCCACGGCGGCCGGCGCGCTCGTCCCGGCGGCGGCGCTCGCTTTCTTCCTCGAGTTCCTCGGCGTCGCGCGCCGTCCCGCCCGGCGTGCGCGCAACTCGATGCTGACCGGCTCCCTCACCGGCCTGGCCGTCGCCGTCACGCCCCTCGTCCACCTCAAGCCCGCCAAGCTGGTGGTCGCCGCCTACGTGGTGGGCGGTCTCGCCGCGGTGCTCTCGGTCCTGTGGGGCAAGATGCACGCCTCGCAGACCCGGGTGGAGCGCGCGCGCCTGGAGTACCTGTTCATCGGCGCGCTGTTCGCGGTCTCGCTGTCGACCCTCGACATGCTCCCGCGGTTCGGGGTCCCCTATCCGCTCGAGGGGCTCGGCTCGATCACCCTCACCCTCTTCATGTTCTTCCTGTCGCAGACGCTGCAGCGCCACCGGCTGCTCGACCTGCACGAGTTCCTGGGGAAGATCGTGGTGGTGACGGCGCTCGGCCTGGTGCTCGTCGGCATCTACGGCGGCCTCGTCTCCTGGGTCGGCGACCGGCCCGAGCTGTTCTACTTCAACACCGTGGTCGCCTCCTTCGTGATCCTCTCGCTGTTCGAGCCGCTGCGCGAGCGCGTCGAGGAGTGGGTGGTGGCGACGCTGTTCCACGAGCGGTACGAGCTGGTGCGCCGGCTGGAGGCGCTGCGCGACCGGACCGGCAACGTGATCGACCCGGGCGGCCTCGCCAAGGTGGTGCTCGACGGGCTGGTCGAGACGCGCCGGGTCACGCACTGCTCGCTCTGGCTCGTCGCCGACGACCGCCCCGGCTACCGGCTCCTGGAGAGCCGCGGCCCGCCGCCGGCGGCCTTCCTCGAGCCCGCCTCGGCGCGCGCGCTCCTCGCCGCGTCGTCGTCGGGCCAGAAGGCCATCCTGCTCGAGAACCTCGACCGGCGCGTGGCCGAGCTGCGCGCCCTGCTCCCCCCCGGCCCCACCGACCACGAGAGCCGCAGCGGCCGGGGGGCGCCCGCCGCCATCGCCGAGGAGCTGAAGCGGCTCAACGACGCGCGGGCGGTGATGGCGTCGATGAAGGCCGGGATCTGCATGTCCCTCCTGGCCGGCGACCGCGTGGTCGGCTTCCTGGGGTGCTGGGACGAGCGGGTGCCGGAGGCGTTCGCCTCCGACGAGATCGCTGCGCTCCTCGAGGTGGCGGATCGCTGCGCCCTCGTCATCGAGAACTCGAAGCTCTACCAGCAGATGAAGGAGCGCGACCGGCTCGCCACCCTGGGCGAGATGTCGGCCGGCCTGGCCCACGAGATCCGCAACCCGCTCGCCGCCATCAAGGGCGCGGTCCAGTACCTCGACCCCAAGAAGCTCCCCGAGGAGGACCGCGAGTTCCTGGAGATCATGATCGAGGAGGTGGACCGCCTGAACGGCGTCGTCTCGCAGTTCCTCGACTACTCGCGGCCGCTCAAGCCCAGCATGGCGCCGAGCCACGTGAACGAGATCCTGGAGAAGACCGTGAAGCTGCTCGCGCCCGAGGTTCCCGGGGCGGTGAAGGTCGAGCTGGACCTGGCCGAGTGGCTCCCCCGGGTGCAGTGTGACGCCGAGCAGCTCAAGCAGGTCTTCATCAACCTCGCGCTCAACGCCTTCCAGGCGATGCCACGCGGCGGCCGCCTGCAGGTCTCCACCCGGCTGGCGCGCGACGAGCTGGCCTTCTGGCGCGAGGGGGCCCGGCGCACCGACGTGGTCGAGATCCGCTTCCGCGACAGCGGGCCCGGCATCCCCGAGGAGGCGCGGGAGAGCATCTTCGTCCCCTTCTACACGACCAAGGAGAAGGGCACCGGCCTCGGCCTCGCCATCTGCCAGCGCATCGTCAAGGCGCACCAGGGCACCATCCAGGTCCGCTCGCCCGCCGACGGCGGCGCCGAGTTCCTGGTGTCGCTCCCCGGCCTGCGCGACGACCGCGCCCCCGAGGCGCTCGACGAGGCCGAGCGGCAGCGCGCGCGCGAGCGGCGCCGGGCCAAGGCGGAGGCCCGCCTCCGCAGGCGGCGGCGGCGCAAGAAGCAGCAGGCCTGATCTTGCGCGGGGGCCCCTGGTCGCTCCGGGCCTCGCTCCTCCGCCCCTGCGCCGCGCCGCCCGAGACGCGGTTTTCGTGCTAGGAACCCCCTCGTGGCGCACGTCCTCATCGTCGACGACGAGGTGAACATCCGGCGCGTCCTCGCGGCGATGCTCAAGCGCGAGGGGTACGAGGTCACCACCGCCGCCGACGGCGAGCAGGCGCTCGCGGTCCTCCACAAGACACCGGTGCACGTGGTGGTCACCGACCTGGTGATGCCCAAGGTCGGCGGGATGGAGCTGCTCCGGCGCGTCACCGCCGACTTCCCGGACGTCCCGGTGATCCTCATCACCGCGCACGGCTCGGTCGACTCGGCCGTGGCCGCGCTCAAGGCCGGGGCGTTCGACTACATCACCAAGCCCTTCGAGCAGGAGGAGCTGAAGAAGGTCATCGCCAAGGCGGCGCGCGCGCACGACCTCGAGATCCAGAACCTCCACGCCAACCTGGCCGACGGCGACCGCCCGCCCCTGGTCGGACAGTCGCCCGCCATGCGCGCCATCTACGAGATGGTGGCGCGCGTCGCCGACTCGCCCTCCACGGTGCTCATCACCGGCGAGAGCGGGACCGGCAAGGAGCTCATCGCCAAGGCGCTCCACCGCGGCTCCACCCGCCGCGACAAGCCGCTCATCAAGGTGAACTGCGCGGCCATCCCCAAGGACCTGGTGGAGAGCGAGCTGTTCGGCTACGAGAAGGGCGCCTTCACCGGCGCCGTCGGCTCGAAGCCGGGCCGCTTCGAGCTGGCCGACGGCGGCACCCTCTTCCTCGACGAGATCGGCGAGATCCCGGTCGAGATCCAGGTGAAGCTGCTGCGGGCGCTCCAGGAGTCGGAGTTCGAGCGCGTGGGCGGCATCAAGACCCTGAGCGTGGACGTCCGGCTCATCGCCGCGACCAACCGCGATCTCAAGGCGCTCATCGCCGAGGGCCGGTTCCGCGAGGACCTGTTCTACCGGCTGGCGGTGGTGCCCATCGCCCTGCCCCCGCTGCGCGACCGCAAGGAGGACATCCCCCTCCTCGTCCACCACTTCATCGAGAAGTACGACCGGCGGCTCGGCAAGCGCGTGGAGGGGATCGAGGACGAGGCCCTCCAGGTCCTGATGGGGTACGCCTGGCCCGGGAACATCCGCGAGCTCGAGAACCTCATGGAGCGCTCGGTGCTCTTCGCCGACGGCCCGCGCATCGAGGCGGCGTCGCTGCCCGACTCCCTCCGCGAGAAGGGCGGCGCCGCACCCCTCCCCATCGCCGCGGTCGGCCCCCTCGGCGCCATCGCCGCGCCGAGCGGCGCGTCGATGAAGGAGATCGTGCGCCAGGCCCAGGCCGAGCTGGAGCGCGAGCTCATCGGCCGCGCCCTGGCGGACACCGGCGGGAACGTCACCCGTGCCGCCAAGCGGCTCCAGATCAGCCGCAAGTCGCTGCAGGTCAAGATGAAGGAGCTGGGGCTGCGCGGCGCGCCCGACGAGGACGGCGACGAGTAGCGCCGGCGCCCCCCCGCCCAGCGCCCCCGGAGGGCACGCGCGAGCCAGGGGCCGCGTGGGTCGGCGCCGCCTCACCGCGCGTCCGGCTCACAGCCGCTCACTTGACCGGTCGGGGGGTCGCTGCTAGCGTCCCGCAAGGGTTTTCCCCGCATTTTGACGCGGGTTTTCGGCGGGTCCGACCGCCGGCGGAGGCGAGCATGGGGCGGCTGGGCATCCTCGGCGCGTGCACGTTGCTGGCGGCCCTCTCCGGCCCTGTGCACGCCGCGGAGATCACCCACGTCGCCTCGGCAGCCGAGACCAACAAGACCATCGACGTGGACCTGTCGATCCGCTGGGACCGCACGCAGAAGCGGGTCCGCATCACGCGCGAGCAGCCGGACCCGGCCGCCAGCCCGCCGATCGGCGCGATCATCGACCAGACGGCGCTGCGCTACACCGAGATCAGCAACGCCATCGTCCCGCGGATGGCGATCGGCATCTTCAACGACCTCGAGATCCACGTCGAGTGGCCCTACGTGCTGGCGGACGACGTCGGCTGGCGCCAGGGCCTCGTGTACGGGAACCCCAGCACCGCGATCTACAACGGCACCGCGCCCGGGACCGGCGTCTCCCCCAGCGGCAACCCCTGCACCGCCGGGACCGCCCCCGACGCCTGCCCGATGTTCCCCTACTCGCCGCCGCCGACCGTCTACCACGGCGGCAAGATGGGCGACCTCACCGCCGGCGTGACCTGGGGCATCCTCTCGGACAAGCGCGACGACACCAAGCCGTTCTGGCTCGTGGGCTTCGACCTCACCTTCCCGACCGCCGAGCGCTACGATCCGGCCGGCGGGCGCGACCCGAACAACTGGCTCTCGCCCTTCGCGGTCCCTGCCAAGCGGGCGCCCATCGGCGACCAGGCCTGGAAGTACGACTTCTTCACGGCGCTCTCGAAGCGCATCGGCGGGATGGACCCCTACTTCCGCGCGCACGTCACCATCGAGCGCCCGGGGGCCAACGCGTACTCGAACTGCCTCCACGCCGCGCAGTACGCGGAGGGCCCGGTCGCCGCCGCCCAGGCGCAGTTCGCCTCCTGGGCGCCCGCGAACTGCTCGGTCTGGGGCGATCGCGCCGGCCCCCAGCTCCCCACCGTCACGGGGATCGTGTTCGGCACCGAGATCGTCCCCTACGAGGACCGCCGCGAGGGTCAGAAGGTCACCATCGACGTGCGCATCACCGCCGACTACACCTCGTCGGCCCGCTGGTACAACGAGCTGACCGACGCGACGGGGAAGATCCTCCACACCGATCCGTTCGGCACCATCGGCGGGCGGATCGGCCTCTACCTGCGCGCGTCGGAGGTGGTGTCGCTCCGCGCCGCGGCGTCGTTCGAGACGCAGACGGCGCACTTCCTCACCGGCGAGAAGCCGGGGGCGTCGGACTACCTGAGCAATCCGACCAACCCGAACCTGAACCCGAACTTCGACGCGCGCTACGACGCCCCCGGCAACCGCTTCCGCGCGACCGAGGTCAGCATCTTCACGCTCAGCATCGCGGGCGTGCTGCAGTTCTGAGAACCAGCTCCGGCCCTAGTCCCTGCGGACCTCGCCGGCCGGCGGGAGCCTCACGCCGGCGGCCCGGGCGGCCTGCTCCAGGCGGTAGGCGCGCACCAGCGCCGGCGCGTCCGGCAACGGCGCGCCGGGCTCCCGCAGCGCGCAGCCCTGGGCGCGCGGCGAAGGACCGAAGTCGTTCGCGTACTCGATCGCGCGCGAGATCACCCGCAGGCCAGGCCGGAAGGCCGTCACGGTCCGGCGTTCGTGGAGCCGCCCGTCGGCGCAGTCGAGCGACGTGCCGTAGGTGTGATCCCGGGCCACGGTGCGCCCCTCGGCGTCGAAGAGGTAGGCGTCGATCTCGAACGCCTGGTGGTGGCCTCCCTCCTCGGGCTCGATCACCAGGAACCGGAGCCGGCGGTGCGGGTCGAGGAGCAGCACGAAGGTCGTCCGGACGAACAGCGCGTGCTCGAACGTGTCGACGCGCCTCATGGTCCCCTCCGGCGTCTCGGCGAAGACGAGGAGGTGGTGCCCCTCGGGATCGCGGAGACGGGAGCGGCTCGGGCGTGAGCGCTCGTCCTCGAGGAGCTTCTGGAAGGAGGCCAGCTCGCGGATGCGCTCCGCCGACTCCGCCCGGTCCGCGCGCGTGGAGGGCACCACGGCGCCGCCGGGCGGGGCCGGATCGGCGAGGCCCGCGCCCGGCGCGGCGAGCCAGACACAGACGGCCAGGCGCGTCGCGAGGGACACGGCTCCTGTCGTAGCGGCGCTCCCGGCGCGGTTCACGGGGTTCGTCTCCGGCCGGCCTCCCCGCCCCCGCGGGGCGCCCCGGCGCCGCGTCACGTCCGCTTGAGCCGCTCCAGCGCGTCGTAGACCTCGGCGCGCCGGAGCCCGCGCGACCGCGCCACCTCGCGGGCGATGCCGGTGGGCGCCTCGCCTGCGGCGAGCCGTCGCCGCAGCTCGTCCTCGAGCGGCTCGGCGGGCTCGGCCCGAGCCGCGCCCTCCGGCGCGCCGCCCACCACCAGCGTCACCTCGCCGAGCGCGCCCTCCGCGAACCGCGCGGCGAGCGCGCCGAGCGTCCCGCGGACGATCTCCTCGTGAACCTTGGTCAGCTCGCGCGCCACCGCCGCGGGCCGGTCCCCGAAGGCCGCGGCCAGGTCGCGCAGCGTCCCGCCGGTCCGGTTCCCTGCCTCGTACAGCACCAGGGTCGCCGGCACGGTGCCGAGCCACGCCAGCGCCTCCGCCCGCCCCCGCCCCTTGCGCGGCAGGAAGCCGGCGACGAGGAACCGGTCGGAGGGCAGCCCCGAGGCGGCCAGCGCGGCCACCGCCGCCACCGGCCCGGGGACGGGCACCACCCGCACCCCGGCCTCCCAGGCCGCCGCCACCAGCGCCTGCCCCGGATCGGAGACGCCCGGGGTGCCGGCGTCCGTGCAGAGCGCCACGTCCTCGCCGGCGCGCAGCCGGACCAGGATCCCCTCCACCCGGGCGCGCTCGTCGAACGCCGGGAGCGACAGCAGCGGCGGCGCCGGGGCGCCGAGGTGCGCGTACAGCTTGAGCGTCCGGCGCGTGTCCTCCGCGGCCACCGCGCGCACGGAGCGCAGCACCTGGGCGGCGCGGGGAGAGAGATCGCCGAGGTTCCCGATGGGCGTCGCGACCACGTAGAGCGTCCCCGGGGGCACCGTCACGGGAACCCCGGTCCGCCGTCCGCGTCGAAGGCGCCGCGGTAGAGGGCCACCTCGGGCGCCGCCCCCGGCGCCGCCACCACGGCGACGACGTCGAAGCGGATGGCCCGGTCGAGGCCGCCGTGGCGCATCGCCCAGTCGGTCGCGGCGGACACCACGCGGCGTGCCTTGCGGCGGTCCACCGTCTCCGCGGGATCCCCGAAGGCCCGCGAGGCGCGGCTGCGCACCTCGACGAAGCACAGCACCTCGCCCTCGCGGCACACCAGATCCACCTCTCCCCGGCGGGTGGCGTGGTTGCGATCGAGGATGACGAACCCCTGGCGCGCCAGGAAGGCCGCGGCCACCTCCTCGGCCCCGCGGCCCCGCTCGCGCCGTCCCTCCCCCATCGCCGCCTCAGGCCGCGTGGTCCGCGGCCTCGCGGCAGGCGGGATCGGTCGTGGCGTGGACGATCTGGGCGCCGCGCGCGAGCTGCTTCAGGAGCCGCGCGGCGAACCGCCGCGCTCCGTCCGAGAGCCCGGCGAAGACGTCCTCGATCACCGCCAGCCCCTTCTTCGCGGCGAGCGCCTGCTCCAGGAACCCCAGCTTGAGCGCGAGGAACACCAGGTCCCGGTCCTGCGGCGGAAGCCCCAGCACCGGTGAGGGCCGCCCGGAGACCGTCACCTGCACGTTCCCCCGGTCGTCCACCGAGAGCGCGGGGAGCCGCTGGAAGGAGAGGCCGTTCAGCGCCTGCGACGCCTTCGCCGCCACGGCGCGCCCGGTCCCCGCGGGCGTCTGCCCGAGCTCGGCCGCGGCGCGCTCCAGCAGCGCCTTGATGGAGTCGCCGGGAGGCGCCGCGACCGGCGCGGACGGCGCCACCGGCGCCGGAGCGGGCTGCGCCGCCTCCTGCTCGAGCCGCCGGATCTCCTGCTCGATGGAGCGGGCGTCGCGCACGAACCCGCCCGCCTCGGCGGTGAGCTGCGTCTCGACCTCGCGCAGCTCCTCGTCCAGGCGGGACTTCTCGGCGACGGCGTCGCGCGCCCCGGGGTTCGACTCCCACTCCTCGATCCGGCGCCGCCACTCGGCGACCACCGCCTCCGCGTCACCCACGCGCGCGAGCTGCTCCTTGAGCTCGGCGATCTTGGTGACGTTGAGCGCCTGCATGGCGGCCCGGACCGGGGCGGCGTCGCGCTCGAACTGCTCGAGCATCTTGCGCTCCCAGTCCTCGATCACCCGGCTGCGGCGGCCGGTCCGCTCCCAGTCCTCCAGCGAGGAGACCCAGCGGAGCGCCACGAAGGCCGCGAAGCCCAGGGCCGGGACGTCGAGGAGGGCGGCGTAGCGCAGGTCGGAGCCGAGCAGCGCGCCGGCGGCGCCGACGGCGAGGGCGACCGCCCCGCAGCCCACGCCCGCCCAGAAGGGCGTGAGGCGCCACAGCGGCGGCGGCGCGCCGCCCGTGTCGGCCTGCGCCAGCGCCGCGCGCTCGGCCTCGACCCGCGCCAGCGCCTCGTCGCGCCGGGCCGAGGCCTTCTCGTAGGCGGCGATGCGCGCGTCCGGGTCGCCCAGCGCCCCGGCCACCTCGGCCGCGCCCTGCAGCTCGCGGCGGTCGGCCTCGGCCTTCTCCAGGCCCTCCCGGAGCTGCCCGCCCTGCTTCAGCGCCTCGTCCAGCTTGAAGGTCCGCTGCTGCAGGCCGTCGAGCCGGTACTGCAGCTTCTCCGCGACCCGGGCGCGCTCCAGCTCCGCCTCCAGCGCCCCGATCCGCTTCCGCGCCTGGTCCGGCGAGAGCTGCGCGCGCGGCGTGAGCCCCGCGCCCGACGCGGCGCCCGCCCGCTTCGAGGGCAGGTCCGAGGCGGCGATCGACAGCAGCGCCACGAGGCGCGCCGGCGCGGGAGCGCCGCCGGGTGCGCGCATCAGCTGGGCGATGTCGGCGAGGTCCTGCGAGACGAGCGCGAAGGACCGCTTGGCCTGCTCGAACCGGTGGAGCTGGGCGCCGGCCTGGAAATCCCGGACCAGCCGGTAGGTGACGCCGTCGTCACCCACGAAGGTGAGCCCGGCGCGGAGCCCCGCGCCCGGCGGCCCGCCCGGCGCCCGCGGGAGCGCGTCGCCGTCCCTGGGATCCGGGTAGAGCAGCGCCTCGAGCAACCGCCGCAGCGCCGCGCCGTCGGCGCTCACCACGTTGTAGCCGGGGCGCAGCGTGGCCCGGCCGCCGGCCGGCGCCACGCCGCGGACTCCCTGCGCGGCGAACTCGAGGAGGATCACGCGGCGGGGATGTTACCGCCCGCCGGCCGTGCGGAGAAGCGCAGGATGTGTGAGGAGGTCCGGACGAGGCTGCGCCGGAGCGAGCGGCCCCGCCGAGAGCGTCGCGCCGCGCCGCGGCCTACGCCTGCGGCGCGGGAGCAGGGGCAGCGGCCTCGCCGGAGGAGGAGCCCTCCTCCTGGTGGAGCCGGGCCGCCTTGCCCTGCAGCTCGCGCAGGTAATAGAGGCGCGAGCGGCGGACCCCGCCGTGCCCCACCACCTCGATCTTCTCGATGCGGGGGCTGTGGACCGGGAACATGCGCTCGACGCCCACGCCGTAGCTCATCTTCCGGACCGTGAACATGGAGCTGGTGCGCCCCTTCCGGTAGGCGATCACCACGCCCTCGAAGACCTGGACGCGCTCCTTGTCGCCTTCCTTGATCTTCGTGTGGACGCGGACGGTGTCGCCCGACCGCATCTCCGGGATGTCCTTGCGGACGTACTTCGCCTCGATGTCGGCAATCGCCTTGCGCTGCATGGCCGTCTCTCCTTTACAGCTCGTCGTCTCCGGCGTCGATGAGCCGGAGATCGTCATCCGTCAGGCGCGCCCGCTCGAACAGGTCGGGCCGCTTCTCGCGGGTGGCGCGCAGCGACTCGCGCCGCCGCCACCGCTCGATCCGCCGGTGGTCTCCCGAGAGGAGGACCTCCGGAACCTTCATCCCCCGGAACTCGGGGGGCCGGGTGAAGTGCGGGTGCTCGAGCAGCGCGGCGCTGCCGGCGAAGCTCTCGGCGCCCGCCGAGGCCTCGTTGCCGAGGACCCCCGGCACCAGCCGCGCCGCCGCGTCGACCACGCAGAGCGCTGCCAGCTCGCCGCCGGTGAGCACGAAGTCCCCCAGGGAGACCTCCATGTCGATCGCGTTCATCACCCGTTCGTCCACACCTTCGTATCGTCCGCAGACCAGGATCAGCTTGCCGTGTTCGGCGAGGCGCTTCGCGAGGGCCTGGTCCAGCCGGACACCCCGGGGGCTCGTCAGCACCGCGATGGCGCCGGGGAGGCGCGCGCGCGCCGCCTCGATGGCCTCGGTGAGCGGCTCGGGCTTCATCACCATCCCCGCGCCCCCGCCGTAGGGGGCGTCGTCGGTGACCTTGTGCTTCCCCGCCGCGTGCTCGCGGACGTCCGCGACGTGCACCGCCAGGAACCCGGCCTCCTGCGCCTTCCCCAGGATGCTCTCACCCAGGTAGCCCGCGCACGCGCGCGGGAACAGCGTCAGGATCTCGACCTCCATCTTGCTGGGGGGCAACTGCCCCCCAGACCCCTGGTCGCTCGAGATTTGCACTCGCGGCGAAGCCGCGCTCATTCTTTGGGGCCCCCTGGGGGGCCGGGCCAGGCTCATCCGCCTGCCCCTCCGCTCCGATCATTTTTTCCTTTGGTCTCGCGTCCTCCTTCTTCTCCGCCCGCCCCGCCGGGCTCGTCCAGGAGCCCCTCGGGCGGGTCCACCACGATCCGCCCGGCCGCGAGGTCCACCTCGACGTACGGCGCGAGCGGCACGAGCCTCTCCTCTCCGTCTCCTCCGGTCACCACCAGCACGTCCACGCCGCCCGTGTCGTAGAGCCCGGTCACCTTTCCGACGTCCCGGCCGTCCTTCGTGACGACCGGCAGCGACTCCAGATCTCCCCAGTAGTGCTCGCCCGCCGCCGCCTCCGCCAGCTCCTCCCGCCG
>Ga0335082_10003391_pt1 | contig 17314 bp, 12 predicted proteins | sample Lox_Sample_41_FD_206718 | JGI IMG/M metagenome (GOLD analysis project Ga0335082, IMG submission 206718) | Soil microbial communities from Loxahatchee National Wildlife Refuge, Florida, United States - Lox_Sample_4.1 | ecosystem: Environmental > Terrestrial > Soil > Wetlands | place: USA... | reverse complement strand
TACGACGACGAGCAATTCCGATTGCGTGTGCGGGACGATGGAAAAGGCATTGATCCGGCGGTGCTCTCACGTCACGGCAGTGAGGGACATTACGGCTTGCCTGGCATGCGGGAACGCGCCACAATTATGGGAGCTAAGCTGACAGTGTGGAGCGAAGTCGATGCGGGTACGGAACTGGAGGTAAAGCTGCCTGCAAGCCTCGCTTATGCCAAAGCGCGCAAACTTCGCTGGCTCTCAGGAAAGTTTGCCGCGAAGGCCTGAGGTTCACAAACCGGGCATGAGCGCCAGCTCACCAATTCGCATTCCGGCACTCCTCCAGTTCGAGCTCACTTGGACGCTGATATCGGTCTTCTGTTTCACCTCTGCTCTCTTGCCCCCAACCACGCTCCATGCCCTTGATCCGGATAAACACCTCACACAGTACATACATACTTCCTGGCGAACACAAGACGGCTCGTTGCCGGCAAGAATGTTTTCGATCGCACAAACGTCCGACGGGTTCCTGTGGTTCGCATCCCAATCTCAGGGCCTGTACAGATTTGACGGAGTTCGGTTTGTTCCCTGGACCGTGAGGGCGGACGGTAAGACGATAAACACCATTGTTGCCCTGAATGGCGACAGGGCTGGCGGGCTCTGGGTTTTCGGCCGCCCCGACATCGTTCACCTGAACCGTGGGGTGGCCGAATCTCATTTCGAACTGGACGGCGTTCAGTCGGTTAATAAGTTCGTCGAAGAGCCCGATGGCTCCTTTTGGCTGGTGCGAAGCTCTAACAGTGTTTCAGACGCGCCCCTCTGCCATGTTACAGATCGCTCTGTGAAGTGCTTCGGAAAGTCGGAGGGAATACCCATCAGTCCGCTCGACTCCTTACTGGCTGATGGTAAAGGCGGGTTTTGGCTGGGAGGACAGACGACTCTTCTTCACTGGAAATCCGGGTCGGCGGACTTGTACCCCATTCCGACACTGAAATCGAATGCAGGGCAGAACGGGATTATGAGCCTCGTGCGTGGTCCCGATGCAACTATGTGGGTCGGCATACTTGCGGAGGGAGCCGGCCTCGGACGATGGGAGGACGGCGCTGTAAAACCATTCGTAACGCCCGCCTTTGATGGAAGGAAGCTTACGGTCCACCAAATGATCTTCGATCACGACGGCGATCTTTGGGTCGGCACCATGGGGAACGGGCTCTTCCGAATCCACGGCGCTACGGTCGAACACTATGGACACACCGAAGGCTTATCGAGCGACACCGTCAACGCTCTTTTTGAAGACAGGGAGGGTATGGTCTGGGTCGTCACTACAAATGGGGTTGACAACTTTCGGGATCCGCGTGTGGTCACTTTCTCCGCCTTCGAAGGCTTGGGAAAAAATTCAGCGAACGGTGTATTAGCTGCGGAGGATGGCAGTGTATGGGTGGCGAATTCGGAATCACTGGATCATATTGCAGTCGGCAGCGTGTCAGTTATTCGCACCGGTAGTGGTCTGCCGGGCCATCAAGTCTCGTCATTGCTGCAAGATCGTCGAGGCAATTTATGGGTAGGCGTGGATGACGGGCTATACGTGTTCAACAACGGAACGTTTCGGCGCCTGCCCGAGCCACATCATAAGCCGCTCGGACTCGCCGTTGGAATGACGGAGGACATCGAAGGTAACATCTGGGCCGAATGCGCAGGCAGTCCCCGAAAGCTTGTCCGTATCCACGATTTTGAGGTGCGTGAAGAGTTCTCTGCCTCGCAAGTTCCACCGGGGCATACGCTCGCGGCCGCCCCTAACGGCGGCATCTGGATAGGAACTCTGAAGGGTGACCTCGTACTCTTTCGTCACGGAGCTCTGGAGCAGTTCTCCCTGCACCCTAGGGGTAATCCCGTCAGCCATCAGATCATCGCTACGGCAGATGGCTCCGTTCTCGCCGCCTCAGCGGACGGGCTGGTCGGATTGCGCAACCGAAACGTGCAGACCTTGACGAAGGCGAATGGGCTGCCGTGCGACTCCGTGATCTCTTTCATCGAGGACGCAGAGAAACGTTGGTGGCTCTATACCGGATGTGGCGTTGTCGAGCTTCCGGATTCTGAACTTCAAAAATGGTGGTCAAATCCGCATGCTGTGCTTCAGACCCGCGTCTATGACTTGTTGGACGGCGCTGAGCCGCAGGCGCCCTCTTTCAACTCAGCGGCGCTCTCCTCGGACGGACGTGTATGGTTCGCAACTGGCGTTGTTGTTCAGATGATCGACCCGTCCCGCCTTTCTAAGAAAGTTTTGCCGGCCGAGACCTACATCGAATCGATTATTGCTGATCGAAAGGAATTAGCAACGACAAACAACCTGAAGCTCCCACCGCATCCGCGCGATGTAGAGTTCCACTACACTTCACCAACCTTTCTGATTCCTCAGAAGGTGAAATTTCGATACCGGCTTTATCCCTATGACCGCGACTGGCACGAGCCTGTGACACGCCGGCAGGCGTTCTATACCGATTTGCCGCCTGGGGAGTATTCCTTTCAGGTAGTCGCATCCAACAGTGATGGCGTGTGGGACGAGAGCCCAGCAAAGCTGGATTTCTCCGTCGCCCCGGCATACTACCAGACCGCGTGGTTCCGGGCTCTTTGTGCCCTGTTCTTTTGCGCGCTGCTCTGGGCGGCCCACCGCTGGCGTGTCCGGCAATTGAATCATGAGTTCGAGGTGACGCTCGATGCCCGCGTCGGCGAGCGCACACGCATCGCACGCGATCTCCACGATACCCTGCTCCAGAGCTTTCATGGCTTATTGCTTCGCTTTCAAACGGTGTCTCAGTTGCTCCCCCAGCGTCCGATGGAGGCAAAACAGAAGCTGGACGAGGCGATTGATCAGGCTGCCGATGCCATCGGCGAGGGACGCGATGCGGTGCAGGGACTCCGCGACTCCATTATTGAGGGCAACGATCTAGGCCTAGCGATTAGCACCCTGGGTGAAGAACTGGCGAGAGAGTCGGACACTGACAGACCTAAATTCCGTGTATCCGTTGAAGGGGAGTCCCGCAATCTGCATCCCATCCTGCGTGACGAGACGTACAAGATTGCCGCCGAAGCGCTACGCAACGCGTTTCGCCACGCCCACGCCCGGCAAGTCGAGGTCGAAATCCGCTACGACGATGAGCAATTCCGCTTGCGGGTGCGCGATGATGGGAAGGGCATCGGCCCCTCGGTCCTCGCGGCACAGGGCAGTGAGGGCCACTTTGGCTTGCCCGGCATGCGGGAACGCGCCAAAATTATGGGAGCCAAGCTGACAGTGTGGAGCGCAGTCGATACAGGTACCGAAGTGGAACTGCGCGTTCCCGCCGACATCGCGTACGCGAAAACTGGAGGGCGTCCCTGGTTCTCACGAGCGCTTGCCACGAAAGCAAAAGGATGAAGCAGGAGACTGGTCATGAGCACCGACACCTCGCGAATTCGGATTTTCGCCGTTGACGACCATCCCCTCGTGCGTCAAGGAATCGCCGGTCTGCTGGAAGTACAGCCGGACATGACTTTAGTTGCTGAGGCTTCGAACGGTCGCGAGGCTATCCAGCAATTCCGCACGCATCATCCCGACATCACGCTGATGGACTTGCAAATGCCGGAGATCAGCGGCATCCATGCGATGATTGCCATTCGAAACGAATTTCCTGACGCGAAGGTCATCGTGCTGACGACCTACGTGGGCGATGTACAAATTCGCCGTGCGCTCAAGGCCGGCTCTAAAGCTTATCTGCTCAAAAATACATCGCATAAGCAATTGCTGGAGACGATCCGTGCAGTGCATGCCGGAAAGAAGGCGCTTTCCCCAGAGGCCTCGGACGAAGTCGCGGAGCATGCGACGGATGACGCCCTGACGCCGGCAGAAATCGCAGTCTTGCGGCTGATCGCGGCCGGCAATGCGAACAAGCAGATTGCGGACCAGCTTTCCATTACGGAAGAAACCGTCAAGAGCCGAGTGAAGTCCATCCTGTCCAAATTGGGCGCAAACGATCGAACGCACGCCGCAATGATTGGCCTGAAGAGAGGAATCATCGAGCTGTAGGTTCACCATTTGCATCCTCACCGCTCCTGCACGCGAGACTCGAAAGAGTGACAATCGCGACTCTCTTTGGGGTGTCGGGCAGGCTCAAGGATGTGACACTCTGGTGCGTACGAAAGGGTGCGTATTGCGACGCCTATATTCCACTTTCGCCGGCGGTTGGCCCGGTACAGGTCTGCTCCTGATGCGACTGGTCGTCGGCTCCCTGCTGGTTGTGCGCGCGGGCTTGCGGTTGTCGGGCGATCCTCCAATAAACATCACATTGACCTCCGCTATGCTCTTGGTATCGGGCATTTTATTGATGCTCGGTTTATGGACGCCCATCGCCGGAACGTTTGTGGCCCTCGTTGAAGCCTGGAAGATGCTGACGCTACCCGGAGACAGATGGCTTTGGTTGCTGCTGGGAGCCGTTAGTGTTGCCCTCGCGATGCTAGGACCAGGTTTGTGGTCAGTCGATGCTCGTCTTTTTGGGTGGAAGCGCGTCGAAGCTCCACCTCGCAAGAGCAGTCTTACGCCTCGTTAACCCCCAAGTTTCCTGACTCAAAAGTGGCTGTGATTCGCCTCCCTGGAGTCTGCGATTTGTCCCGACCTGGGGCTGCGCGCAAACGGCACTCCGTCGGATAATTCGCTCATCGACGGAACGAGCGGTTCTAATTCAAGTCCAAGCCAAGGTTGAACAAGAGCGCGGAGTTCCGGGAGTAGGAGGCACCATGCCTGAGATTGAGAACTTCCACGACATACGTGAGGATTGTTTAGAGCTTGACGACTCGAGCGGCTTCCAGGAAGAGGATATTGCCTTAGAAGCATTCGGGCTGTTAACCGCTAACAACTATGACGGCATCTTAGCGCACGCGCTGGGCGTGAGCCTGTAAGGAGGCGTTATGGACCTGGATAGGATCTACGCGCTGGCCAAAAAAGTAAAGCAACGGCTTCACTGTTCACAGCAGAGAGCAGAGTACACAGCATCGCTCCTGGCACTGGAGCACACCGCTAGCAGAGATAGTTTCGAGCTACTTGCTGAGATTCAATCCGTCCATTCATTACGTAAACATTCCACTCTGTAGAGGGATAGATAGGTAGGTAGGAGGATGATATGGGTTACGCGGGTGTTGCTTTCACAGATTCGAGAGGTCTCGCAGGAGCAGGCTTTCCCGAAGTGATGGGGATCGAAGAGCAGCGGCTGGTTCCGGAATCAGAGATGACTGAGTACTGTTTCGAAGGCATCATCGGCAAGAGCCGCGCCATTCGGAAGGTGCTGGAGGAAGTCTCGATTGTGGCGCAGACGGACGCCACCGTGCTGCTTCACGGGGAGACGGGCACGGGGAAGGAGTTGGTTGCACGCGCCATTCACAATCTCAGCTCCCGGCGCGATCGCACCTTCGTACGCATGAACTGTGCCGCTATTCCCTCCGGGCTGCTGGAGAGCGACCTGTTCGGGCACGAAAAGGGAGCGTTCACCGGAGCCTTGGTTCAGAAGAAAGGCAGGTTCGAGCTCGCCGACAAGGGCTCGCTGTTCCTGGACGAGATCGGCGATATCAGCCTGGAACTGCAGCCGAAACTGTTGCGCGCTGTGCAGGAGCAGGAGTTCGAAAGGCTCGGAAGTGCCCGGACCATCCAAGTCGATGTGCGCATGATTGCCGCGACCCATCGCGACCTCCCCGCGATGATCCGGGAGGACAAGTTCCGGGAAGACCTTTTTTATCGTTTCAACGTCTTCCCGATTGAAATCCCGCCTCTTCGCGAACGGCGCGAGGACATTCCGCTGCTGGCGAATTATTTTGTGTCCAAGCTCTCACGAAAAATGCAGAAACCGATCAGGTCAATTCCTGAGCAAGTGATGGAGATGTTGACGAATTGCCCATGGAAAGGCAATGTGAGGGAATTGGCGAACTTAATAGAACGCGCAGTAATACTTTCTCGCGGCGAAGAATTAGAAGTGCCAATCGCCGAACTTCTGGTCCCTTATTCTCGCAGCGTTTCTGCACCAGTCTGCACTTTTCAAGAAGCCGAGCGGAACATAATCATCGAAGCTATGAGAGCAGCGTCGGGAAGGGTAGCAGGCAACGGCGGAGCCGCCGAACGGCTCGGATTGAAGCGGACGACTCTGCAGAACAAGATGCGCCGGCTAAACATTTCCCGCGCCGACTACTGCAATAGACCGATGGGGCCACCTTACAACCAGCAGGACCAAAAAGATCAACTGCCCTCCAACTGCAGCCCCAGCAACTGACGCCCACAGGTTGAAGGTTCGATTCCCTCCGGGCTCGCGCCGCTCAGCCTACAATTTCAGCCCATGATTGACTTATCAGTCTTGACTTAGCAGTAACCTCGGAAGCCATCTGCGACCTGTTAAGTCGTTGAAAATACCTGAAAAAGCTCGCGTCGGCGGTTCGATTCCGTCCCCGGCCACCATCATTCCAAGAGACTTGATCGAGTTCCGGCGATCACCTCCCAGTCCGCACTCAGTCCGCTTTGGTCCGTCTTGTGGCTGAGAATCGCATCAGGCGTACATTCAAGAAATTACTGCACACTTTAGCTTTCCGGTTGACCAGCAAGCACAGCACAGCGGAGTGGGGCCGACTCTCTCTCTTCCGAGACGTGCCGGATGCCACGCAGCATGCCTGCGAAGATGAGCCTGTGAAGCGGGTACAGCGACCACCAATACAAACGGCCCGTCAGTCCCCGCGGCTCGAAGGTGGCGACGCTGCATACTCGTGTGCGACCGTTTGGTAACGCCGCAAGACAGAACTGCAGCCAGGCCCTGCCAGGGACCTTCATCTCCGCTCTTAGCAGCAGACGGTCTTCGCTGGCTTCCTGTACGCGCCAGAAGTCCACTGCATCACCCTGCCTTAGTGGGATTACTCGAAAACGACGGCGCCGCATTCCCACTCCTCCCAGTTGCTGGTCCAGCCAGCCGCGCAGCCGCCAGAGCCAGTCGCCATAAAGCCAGCCCATACCTCCGCCGATGGAGTGCAGCACATCACGAACGGTCTCCAGAGGCGCGGCAACTTCGGTCTCGCGGCAGTCGTCGACAAACCCCTCAACGCCACGCAACGTTTGCCGATGCATGAAAGCCTCGGCCGGGAGTCCCGGATCCTGACGGTCCAAAGCGGCCCGCAGAGCCTGACAGTAACTGAGCGGCCTGATCTCCGGAAACAGAGCCTGCGCTTGAGTGCCCAGGCATACAACCTCAGTCCGCAGGCCTTCGATCAGTGGGCGAGTGATTGCCGGCGGAACGCTGGTTACAAAGTCCAGCCAATAGGACGAGAGGCGCGGCGTCAAACCTGGCACCTGGATCAGCCATCGCCTGAGTCTGCGCAGCCGCGCATACTCTTCAATCATGCTTCTGTAGGTTTCGACCGTACTGCCCCCGATCTGGACGACCTCTCCCTCCAGGTACTTCCTGTCTAATGCGGCCACAAGATAGGCCAGCACATCGGAAACGCCGATCGGTTGCACCCGCGTGGTCACCCAGCGGGGACAGATCATGACCGGTAACTTCTCGGCCAGACTGCGAATGATCTCGAAGGAAGCGCTGCCAGCTCCGACAATGATACCGGCTTGAAATTCCACTACCGGCGGCCCGAAGAAACGCAAGACGTGCCCGGTTTCCTGGCGGCTCTTGAGATGCTCCGACATCGAGCCGGAACCCAGCCCCCCGAGATAGATGACTCGACGAATTCCGGCCGACCGGGCCTCCACAGCAAAGTTATAGGCCGCGAGCCGGTCCCGTTTCGCGAATCCATTCTCTCCTGCGCCCATGGAGTGAACCAGGTAGTACGCGCACTCCACGTCGCGTAGTGCCCCCGCTAAAGTCTCGCGTCGTAGAACATCCCCCAGTACCACCTGGACTCCCGCAGGGAGATGGTCTCTGCGCGCCGGGTTTCGAACCAAGCACCGCACGCGATGCCCGGCCTCCAGGAGGAGATCCACAAGTTGCCGCCCAATGTAGCCTGTGGCTCCCGTCACCAATACCAGCATTGATTTCCTCCTCAAAGTGCAGTTCTGGATGGGGGGCGCCCATCCAGAACCCTTTTTCCCATGGTCTAGTGCCTAGCCAAGGCCGGTACCAAGGCCCAGCGCTTCTGGATGGCCTTCCAGCCCATTGCTTGGTACACCGCCGCCAGCCCCACCAGCGAATACACCACGCGGCTGAGCAGGCTCATCTCGCCAAACAGCTTGGCTACGAGGTCAAAGCTCAGGAGGCCGACCAGCCCCCAATTCAATCCGCCCACCACCAGCAGGACGGCCGCGAGCACATCGATCTTCCTCATCAGACTTCTCCTTTATAGTTGCGATCAATTGCTTGGAGGCAGCATTACTGCGTCAATGACGTGAATGATGCCGTTGGAAGTGCGAATGTCCGCCTTCACTACCTTTGCGTTGTCCACCATGACGAAGCCGTTGTTGGCGGCGATCTTAAGGGTGGCCCCTTCAACGGTCTTCACGGAGGTCAGTTTTGCTACCTCCGCCGCATCCACCTCTCCGGCGACGACGTGATAGGTCAGAATTGCGCGAAGTTTCTCCTTGTTCTCAGGCTTCAGCAAAGACTCCAGAGTCCCAGCCGGCAGTTGGGCGAACGCCTGATCAGTGGGAGCGAAAACGGTAAACGGCCCCGGGCCCTCCAGGGCTGCGGTCAAGTCTGCTGCTTGTACAGCCTTGACAAGGGTGTTGAAGGAACCGGCGGCGACAGCCGTGTCCACGATGTTCTTTTCAGTCGCGCTTGCTGTGGTACTGACCGCCAGCGCCAGGATCGCCAGTACAAGAAACTTTGTAATCATGGGTGTTCTCCTTTGTGGCAGGTTTGCACCTGCAATCTATGTTGACTGTAACTTAAAGATGTTTTATTACGAATAAAAGACGCCGTCATCCGCTGTTTGTTTTACGGTCACGACAAACCGAGGAGGAAACTTTGAGCCAGAAGAAAACCGGGCCGCGGACGGATGTAGTTCAGGACGCAATTCGCCCGTATGGGATCGCGGAGAAACTACGCCAGCTACGGCTGCGCAAGAGCATGGGACTCATCCAGTTGGGCGCCCACACGGGGCTGTCGCCAGCGATGCTGTCTAAGCTGGAAAATGGCCGCCTAATACCGACACTGCCCACGCTGGTTCGCATCGCGACGGTTTTCGATGTCGGGCTGGACTACTTCTTCACCAATGAACGAAAGCGGTACACAGTGGCAGTCGCGCGTAAAGGAGAGCGCATCCGCTTCCCGGAGCGGCCCGATGGGCACGATGTCGCTTACCACTTCGAGAGCCTCGACTTTCCCGCTAAGGGGCGAAAACTGAACGCTTTTTTCGCTGAATTCCACTACGTTGCGGAGCACAACCTAAGGGCGCACTCCCATATCGGAGTGGAGGTTCTTTACGTGCTTGAGGGCATACTGGAGATTAGGATCGGCACAGAGACCCACAGGATGGAAGAGGGCGACGCCATCTATTTCGATTCGGTTCAGAAGCACAGTTACAGACGCGCAGGTCAGCAACGCTGCTCAGCTATTGTGGTGACGACGGGTTGAAACTTTCGGCTATGGGCAGCACTGGCTGGCGCGACGAATTCTGACAGCATTCCCGCCTGCTGGTGGGAGGCAGCGTTCGCATCAGCGACTGCGACATCGGCTAGGATGGGCTGCGATTCCTCCTGTGTGATACCGACTTCGCGCCGGATGCGCGGCATGCCGCAAGAACCAGTCCAGATCTCATGTTCCCAACTTCTCCTCGGTCCAGACAAGAGAACTCTCCTGAGCCCATTGCCCGGTTTCGTCCGCAACCACAGTTGCTCTGATCAGGGCGGTCATCAGTTGCATATGATTACGCGCTCTGGTACGGCTGGAGCGAGATGCAGGCAACTTGACCGATATCAAGGAACTGGCTGCGGAGGCGCGACGTGCGGGTCATGTCGCTTCCGTGAACGTGAATCCGGTTGCGACGCAGGCGGTGCCGCCCAACAAACAGAATCCCCGTCTCGCCCTTCGACGGAGGAGTCACAGGGTTATCGGATTCCGATAGTCAGCGTGTGAAAATGGCACCCACCGACACAGATTTCTTCATCCCTTGGTGTCGTCAGCATCGCAGCCTTCGACACTGCCTTGAGAAATCTATTGCGGAACAGGTGTGAGAGCGCACTTGCAGGAGCATCGCGGGGAGTACAGTGGCAATACACACAAGAGTTTGCTGGCCAATTGCTGGCCATTCGTCTGCAAATGGGGTCAGAATGTGCAAATCAGAGCGAGCTAACTCTAACAAAATACATGGAGAGGGGCGAGCACAAGCAGGTCAAGTAGAACTAACAAACCGCCGCCTTCAGCCACCTCTCCGGCGGGTCTTTGCACATTTTACTACACGCCCTTCCGGTCCGTCGGGCGAGTGTTCGGCCAGGTGAGGTCTGAAATCAGCTGCAATGCCGATACAGCGTCCAGACTCTATAATGACCCGATGCCAAAATTTCCTCCATAAGAAACTCGAAGCCTCCATTCTGAACTTGAAGACTATGTCGTCCCAGGACCATATCTCGCACCAGAGCCTGGACCACAAATGAAAGTGAGGGTCTGCGACATGCTAAAGACCAGTGTCTGTTTTGTTCTTATGTGCTGCACTGCGATGTTGGCGGAGCAAGTGACCTTGAAGAACGGCGATCGCCTGACCGGCGCCATCGTGAACGTGAGCGACAAGAAACTCACCCTGAAAACCGCTTATGCCGGCACCATCTCAATTGACTGGGACTCGGTGGCTTCGTTTTCGTCCGAGCAACCCATGGTGGTAACCCGCACTGACAAGCAGACGGTTTCCGGTGCAGTCACTACAAAGGACTCGGAGGTTGCGGTCACCACCCCCTCGGGGATGCAAACCATTCCCATGGCCGACGTTGCCGTGATGCGCTCACCGGCTGACCAGGCGGCATATGAAAAGTCCCTGCATCCCGGAATGCTGGAAGGATGGGCGGGCGGCGGCAACTTTGGACTGGCTCTGGCGCGGGGCAACTCCGACACTACCAACGTCGCCCTGGGCTTTAACGCCGCGCGCGAGACCACCAAGGACAAATGGACCATCCAAGCGGTCTCTCTCTATTCGACGAGTACAGCTGACAATGTGACCACGACAACCGCGAACGCTTTAGGCGGCTTCATCCGCTACGATCGCAACCTGACCAAAAGGCTCTTTGCATTTGGCTTACTTGCCGGCTCGTACGATCATGCTCAGGATCTGGATGTGCGGATCAGCCCGAGCGGCGGTCTCGGCTTCCACGCCATCGCCACCAAGGCGACGACGCTCGATCTGCTGGGTGGCTTCGGCTATACCTACGAACATTATTCGACCCCTTTGACCAACAATCTGATGAATGCGACCATCGGCGACGAATTTAATCATAAGTTCACCCCCAACACCTCAGTGTTCCAGGACTTTTACTTCTTTCCGTACCTGAACGGCGGGGGCGGCTATCGCGGCGTATTCGACTTTGGCATTGCCAGCAAACTGTATCGGGCACTCACGTGGAATTTGAACTTCGGTGATCGCTACAACAGCCGGCCCGTCGAGGGAAAGAAGAACAACGACCTATTACTGACGACAGGGTTGGGGTTGACGTTCGGCGCCAAGGCGAAATGACACGCCCAGGGTTCGCGAAAGCAAGTCTCGGTTTGGAACAAATGTGGTTTGCCCTGCGAGTGTAGCGCGCCGTGACCGGGTTCTAGCGACTGACACACCCTGCTTATCGGAGTTCAGCTTGGGGAAGATCCCCGCGAAGATCCTCGCCGCAGTGGGACTTGTGCTGCTTGCCCTGGTGCTTTTGACGGCTTGCGGCGGCAATCCATCACCGGCGCTTTCTTCTCCCCTCAAAAAACAGACGCCCCTCAGCATCACAACCAGTTCGCTGCCATCGGGAATGGCTGGCGTTGGCTACAATGCGCCGTTGGTTGCCACTGGGGGCGCGCCGCCGTACACCTGGAGCCTGGTCAGCGGGACGCTGCCTTCCTTGCTCTATCTCATACCGGGATATATCGCGGGCGTTCCCAATACCGCAGGCACGTCGAATGTAACGGTTCGGGTCACAGACTCTGCCTTGGCCGCGGTAACGGCATCTTTCAGCTTGACAATTGCTTCATCCAACGTAATGGTGGCGCGGTTCCAGGAAACCTATTCGGTCACCTTGACAGCCAGTTTCGGCACAGCTCCCTACAGCTACGCATTGTCCTCCGGAAGCTTGCCGCCCGGACTTTCAATGGCCAGCACCGGCGTCATCAGCGGCACGCCGACCGCTACTGGGCAGTTCAACTTCTCCGTGCTGGTCACAGATTCGCTGGGAGCACATCAGACGTTTTCCTACGTCCTGAGCGTCGTCATCGGCACGGAAGAGTATGGTGGATTAACTGCGCTGCCCATATCGGGTTGCACTTCGCAAGGCTACTACCAGCTGATCAAGGTCGGCAGTCGATGGCTGCTGGCTGACCCTTCCTGCAATGCCCTCCCTTACATCGGCGTGCAAAACGTGACTTACTATTCCTACGGAACAGGCAACAACTACGACCCATTCATGAAAACCAGGTACGGCGGTGATTACCAGAATGCCTGGATCGCCCGTGTGAAAGAACGTGTACAAGCCTGGAGCTTCACCGCCCTTGGCGATTACACCTCGACGTTCGTTTACAGCAGCTCTGACGTCGTGCAAATGCCGTTCATCGTGCTGGTAAAGCCGACCGGTGGGGCTTCGTATGGCAGTGACAAGAATCCTCCCTGGTGCAGCGTCAACGGTCATACCTACACATCCGCCATCAAGAGTCTGCTCGTCGGGCTGCCGCCGAACCTGCAGATCTACAACGATGGCCACACTGCTCAAGACACCTTCGATCCCATGTGGGTCGATTGTGTCCGCTGGAGTCTCAGCGATCTGCAGGCTTCCATCGGCTCTAACTTCAACACCAATCCGTGGATGATCGGCATCACCCATGAAGACATGGACGACTTCCGCGACTTCCGTGGCGGTGCTGGAAGCGGCAGCGGGTATCTGAACCTTGCCTACGTGATCGCGGTAACGAATCCTACGGGCAGCGGTGGAACCGGCTCCAACGTCTGGAGCAAGAATGCCTGGGCGTGCGGCACGGTGAACGGCTCACCGGTAGATTTTGGGCTAGGCTGGGGCGTCGGCAAGTCCTACCTCGAGTCCAAGTACGGTAACATTGCGGCGCTGAACGCAGCCTGGGGCAGCAACTACACATCCTTTTGCTCCTCGGGCGGCGGATGGGGTAACGGCGGCACCGGCGTCCTCGACGAGGACGATCGCTCTGCGCACTGGTCCTGGATGGGAAGTGACCCAATCGCCCTCGCCGGAGCAAACGCGAATTTTGCCGCCGATGTGAACCAGTTCCTGTACTGGTACGCTTACGCGACCACTAGAGCGATGATTCAGGGTTACCGCACCTTCGACCAAAACCACATGATGTTCGCTTATAACTTCTTCGGAAATTCGTACACCCAAAGTCTGCGCCCCGAGGTGTTACACGCCGTCCGCGATGCCGGAGTGAGCGCCATTCACGCTTCCTACAGACCATCGCAGAATGGCTCAGGCCAGAGACCGGACTACTTCATGCAGACGGCATACTCCGTGACTGGCCTTCCCGTAATCGCCTGGTACGACCTCAGCGCCAACTCGGATTCCTACTGGCACGACCAATGCACCAACGGCAGCTACTCAGGCCCGGGAGACGGCCTGTGTCCCTCGCAGGCGGATTCGGACTATTCGACTCAGCAGGTGCGCGGCCAGCACTACACTTCCGACCTGAACGCCATCTTTAACACCCAGAGCGACGACACTTATTTCGTCCTGGGCATGAACTTCTGGGATTGGGCCGACGGCGCCACTTCCGAGCACTCCAACCTCGGGCTGGTCAGCAATAACGACAACGTCTATGACGGCAAATGCGCGGTCTCTGGCGTGAGCATTGACCCCTTCGGCTTTCCCTGTGGAGGCGAGACTGCCAACTACGGCGACTTCACGGACGCCGTCACGGCAGCCAATTTGAACATGCTCAAGGCTTTCATAACCCTCGGCCTCCAGTGAAGGCGCCCGCCTACCCCCTTCCTGTGGTTATTCTTCAAAATCAATACCTTGTGCAGATTCCGACTCCAAATTCTTCAGCCGCCGTAGCTTACTGCATAGTCTCTGTTCACAAGGATCTAGAGATGCCGAATGAACCCTGAATCGCTGGGTTTGGGCATGCACTTGGGCCCAGCCCTGCCCCTCCCCCCTGTCCATTACAATTGCACCGCAAAGAGCCGCGTTTCTTGGCGATTTTGAGTACTTGAGTGCTTCGTATCTTACTGTTCGACGGCAACTTAGCTCTAGGCATGGCCAGGAAATCAAGGTGATAAGCAAGATAATCATGATAATCAACTCGGGTGATAATCATGCTTATCATGATAATCATGATTATCAGGTTGAGGGCCGACGCTGATGCCGATGGCTGACGGCTGAAAATCGGCGCCTGCTTTTCAAAGAGCTTCCTGGGCCTGCGCGCTGGGCGCGGCCTGAGCAGAGACACAAACCCCCGCTCCTCGCCATTAGGGATATCGCGCCGGGCTGCGTGCCAGCAAGTACCCAGGTCACATTGGGTTGTGACAATGCCACCGGAGGCGCTCTGTGATCCAAAAGAGGCTGTCTGTCAGGACCAATGACGACGAGAGTCTGCTAATCGCCAATCGCCACAATCTGCGAGTCGAGGTCGGCCAGCGTCCGGCGCAGCAGCTCAGAGTAGCGCTCGTCGGTGCTGCGCTCGAGTTGTTCCAGGACGCGCTTGCGGGAGAGCATCAGGCCGGTCTTCTTGTTCCTGGATTGCAACTCTTCGGCAGTGACGGAGCGGTTCTCCTTGTGCGAGGATTCGGAGATGGATTCTTCGATTTGGGCTTCCACAGACTTGCTCTCCCAACCACGGGCCATGTTTCAATTGTAGCTGACCGGATCGAAGAAACAGCCGCTACGCGGCTCGCCAATCATTTTGCGACGGCTGCGAGCCCCGCCACTCTATTTTGCCCTTGGATTTCCTGACTTGTCCGATGCATAGTAGCTCGTTGACCCTCATGCCACTCCCCGCCGAGCGCCGCGTCTTTATCTCCTACTCCCGCAAAGACGGCGCCGACTACGCCGCGCGCCTGCGCCGCCGCCTGGAAAAGGATCATCCCGAAATCGACCTCTTCCAGGACGTCATCAGCCTGCACTCCGGCAAAGACTGGTGGCTGCAAATCACCGACGCGCTCAATAACGTTGCCTACATGGTGCTGGTGGCCACGCCTGACGCCATGGCCTCGGAAGCGGTACGCAAGGAGTGGAGGTACGCGCGGCAGCAGGGCGTGTGCGTGCTTCCGGTGCAGGCCTCCGATGAGCTCGACTTCGACGGGCTTCCGCGCTGGATGAAGACCAGGCAGTTCGCCAATCTCAAGGTCAAGGAGCAGTGGAAGCTGTTCATCGACGATCTGCACCGCCCCTGCGAAACGCCGCGCGTGCCGTTCATGGCCGAAGACCTGCCTAACGACTTCGTCGCCCGTCCACAGGAGTTCGAGCCAATCATCAAGATGCTGCTCGACGAGAGAAGAGAGCAGCGCAATCCCGTGGCCATCACCACCGCCCTGCGCGGCGCGGGCGGCTTCGGCAAGACCACGCTGGCCAAGGCCGTCTGCCATGACGAGCGCGTCCAGGAGGTCTTCGACGATGGTGTCCTGTGGATCACGCTGGGCGAGAAAGTTGACAACCTCGTGGGCAAGGTTGCTGAACTCACCACCGTGCTGAGCGGGGAGCCCACTAACTTCACCAGTAAAGAGGCGGCCGGAACCAAGCTGCGGGAGTTGCTCGCCGACCGCGACATCCTCATGGTGATTGACGACGTCTGGGACCCGGCCCATCTAGACCCGTTCCTGCAGGGCGGGCCATACTGCGCCCGGCTCATCACGACTCGCAACCTTGACACCCTGCCGCGGCAGAGCCGCAACGTGAAGGTGGACTCCATGCAGCCCAACGAGGCCGTCGCCCTGCTGGGCGCGGGCCTGCCGGAGGAGTGCCAGCCGCAGGTTACTGCACTGGCCAAGCGTGTGGGCAACTGGCCGCTGCTGTTGGGCATTGTCAACGGCGTCTTGCGCGAACGGGTGGAGGAGACAAATCAACCGCTCTCGCAGGCCATCACCGATGTTAAAGAGGCCCTTGACGAAGGCGGCCTCACGGTCCTCGATCCGGAGAATGCCGAAGCCCGCAACCGGGCGGTCGCAATGACGGTTGAGGTCAGCCTGAGACGCTTACGGGGCGAACGCGAACGCGAGCGATTCGCAGAGTTGTCCATCTTTCCCGAGGATGTGGAGATTCCGCTCGATGTCGTGGGAAGGCTATGGGGCGCTACTGGCGGCCTCAAGGGGTTCCAGGTGCAGGACCTGTGCGTCAGGCTGAACCGCCGCTCGCTGCTGCAGGCGCTTGACCTGACGGCGCGGCAACTTCGACTGCATGACGTGATGCGCAGCTACCTGCAAAGCGAGCTGGCCGGCCACGGCGACCCGAAGCTGGTGCATGGCAAGTTGGTGGACGCGTGGGGCGACCGTCACCGGCTCCCGAAGGGCTACCCGTGGCAATGGTATGCCTACCACATGGCGGCAGCAGGCCGGGTGGCGGAGGTGCGTGAGTCGCTGCTCGATCCCGAGTGGTTACAGGCGAAACTGGCGGCTACAGATGTCACGGCTTTGACCGCCGATTTCGATCGTGTGCCCAAGGATGAGGATTTGGAGCTGGTGCAGGGCGCCATCCGGCTCTCGGCACACTTGATGGGCAAAGACCCAGGGCAGTTTGCTTCACAAACGGTCGGACGGCTGCTGCCGTACCGGGACAAGCCGGCGCTGGACGAATTCACCAGCCGAATCACCGAAGGTACGGAAACACGCTGGCTGCGGCCGCTGCAACCGGCGCTGTACCCTCCCGGGAGCGCGCTGGTGCGCATCCTCGCGGGCCACAAGGGTGAGGTCAGTGCGGTGGCGGTGACGCCGGACGGGCAGCGGGCGGTCTCGGCGTCTTGGGACCAGACGCTGAAGGTGTGGGAGCTGAGTAGCGGGCGCGAGCTGCGCACCCTCACCGGCCACACAGGTTCTGTCACTGCGGTGGCAGTGACGCCGGACGGGCAGCGCGCGGTCTCGGCGTCGTCGGACCAGACGCTGAAGGTGTGGGATTTGGGCAGCGGGCGCGAGCTGCGCACCCTCACCGGCCACTCCAGTTCTGTCAATGCGGTGGAGGTAACTCCGGACGGGCAGCGGGCAGTCT
>Ga0335082_10003390_pt1 | contig 17316 bp, 17 predicted proteins | sample Lox_Sample_41_FD_206718 | JGI IMG/M metagenome (GOLD analysis project Ga0335082, IMG submission 206718) | Soil microbial communities from Loxahatchee National Wildlife Refuge, Florida, United States - Lox_Sample_4.1 | ecosystem: Environmental > Terrestrial > Soil > Wetlands | place: USA... | reverse complement strand
TCACTGATGTCGACGTTAGGGGCCCATTCGGGGCTCGACTCCGCTCCTCCGGAAAACGACCGGTTGAGCAAGCTCGGAAATCGGCTGAACATCTCGTCCATCGTGGTGAATGGTTCCCAACGCATCGGGTTCATGGACTCTCTCCTCTTGGAAAAATGACTTCTCGTTCGCCTGATCACCGCGCAGGAGATGGTCTTCCTCATCTGACGGCACGATGAACCGAAGGCAACTCGAGGGACGCCTAATTCAACGTGAGTGAGCGCTTTGGGTTGTCGTCGAACGTGCAATACAGTCTTTCGATCTCGCGCATGCGCCATGCCAGGGACAGCCAATGCTCTGCTCCGCAGGTGCGGCACACCTCGCGGGTTCTCCCGACTCCTCAGACGGATGCAGCGTGAAACTCGTAGACCGGTTCCGAAGTCTCACGAAGGGATGTCTGCAACCAGCGAGGATGCTCGGGTCCAGGACGGACCGGATCTCGGCCGCCGGAGGCTTCTGTGCACGGCGACGATGGTGTACGGAGCACTGGGCATTGGATTGGCTGCCGTGCCGTTCATCGAGTCGTGGCTGCCCTCCGAAAGCGCGCGCGCATTGGGGGGACCGACGGACATTGATCTCGCCAAGCTCGACGCAGGCGAGATGGTCGTGGCGTTGTGGCGGCGAAATCCGGTGTTCGTCCTGCACCGCACGGCTGAGCAGCTGCAGGTACTGCAGCAGACGAACGACACTCGTCTGCTGAGGGATCCGGATTCCGCCGTGCTGCAGCAGCCCCCGTACGCGAAGAACTGGCATCGTTCGCTCAGGCCTGAGTACCTGGTCGTCGTCGGGATCTGCACCCATCTCGGCTGCGTGCCGCGCTATGAGCCGCAGCCCGACGGAGCCGGCGGCCCGGGTTGGCCCGGCGGTTACTTCTGTCCCTGCCATGGCTCGCGCTACGACCTGGCGGCGCGCGTGTTTACGGGGGTTCCCGCCCCGTACAACCTGCCCGTGCCACCCTATCGATTCCTCGGCGGATCGAGGGTGCGGATCGGAGAGAACCCCTCAGGGTCTACCTTCGAATTCAGCTCGATCGTTCAGCTCTGATCCCTTTCGAGCCCGCGCCGTCAGTTCGCAGGGTCCGCGACGATCCATGCGCGCGCGCGCTCGACCTCTGAGCCCGTAAACACCCGGACCCGGCCCGGCAACAGGAAGCCGAAGGCACGGATCGTGTGGTTTAGCCACTCTATGTCGGTCACCACGGCAATACGCTCCCAGCGCCTCAGGTGTCCGAAGCCGATCCTGAAGTCCTCCCACATAGCGCCCGGAGCGATGCTGAAATCCGCCGAGGTCTCGTAATAGAGGCGCACCTTGCCTTCCGTCGCGAGCGTCCTCTCGACGTGAGGAATCAGTATTTCGTCGTAGTCGCGCCTGGTGACCCGACCGTCGCATCTGAATCCCGCCACATAGTCCGGAAAGGTCTGCAACACTGAGATCATAAGAGCTCCATCCGATCCGCAAGCCTCAGCGCCTCTCCAGGCCCGCGGAGAGCGAATCGCTACCGGTCACCCCAACTGGACGGGAATGAACAGCTGCTCGTCGCCTCGCTGCACGAGGAGCGCGACGTCCTTTTCCTGGCGACTCACGACGGAGCGCAGCTGCTGCGCAGTCCGCACGGGAGTCCCATCGACCGAAAGGACGATGTCGCCGCTCTGAATGCCGGCTTCGGCCGCATGTCCTGACACCTCCTGCACGAGCAGGCCGCCGCTGACGCCCGCCTGCTCGCGCTCGTCTGATGTCAACGGGCGAACTTCGAGCCCCAAACGTCCCTGGCTTCCGTAAGAAGCCTTGGAGCCCTCATTCCCGGTCGAGGCCGGCTGCTCAGAGGGCGTAAGCCGCGCTTCCAGCGTCACCGCCTTGCCGTCGCGCCAGACCTCGAGCGTAGCCGAGCTTCCGGGCTCAGCCATGCCGACCTTTGCCGACAAGTCTCCGGCGTCAATGACCGGCTCGTGGTCGTAGTCCAAAATGACGTCCCCGGCCTTCACGCCCGCCCGCGCCGCCGCACTGTCGGGCATCACCTTGGCGACCAGTGCTCCCGCTGCGTCCGGCCGCTTGAAGGAGGCGGCCAGCTCAGGAGTGAGAGACTGCACCTCGACACCGAGCCGTGCATGCTCCACCTTGCCGGTGTGCAGGATTTCGTCTCTTGCATGGAGCGCGACGTCGATCGGAATGGCAAACGACAGCCCCTCGTAGCCGCCCGTCGTGCTGTAGATCTGCGCATTGATGCCGACCACCTGCCCGTGGGCATCGAACAGAGGCCCTCCGGAGTTGCCGGGATTAACGGCAACATCCGTCTGGATGAAGGGCACCGCCGCGTCTCCGGGCAACGAGCGTCCCTTGGCGCTCACGATTCCGGCGGTGGCGCTCTCCTCGAATCCGTACGGCTGACCGATGGCGAGCACATAGTCACCCACCGCCAGGGTGTCCGAGTTCCCGAGTCGGACCGTCGGAAGACTGTGCGCATCGATCTTCAGGACCGCGATGTCGGTCACCGGATCACTCCCGAGAACCTTCGCCTGGAATACGCGGCGATCGGAGAGCTTCACCGTCACTCGTTTGGCGTCACGCACCACGTGGGCGTTGGTGAGGATCACGCCGTCGGGAGAGACGATGAAGCCCGATCCCAGGGCGTGGGTTTCCAGGTTGCCGCGCGGGATGGGCAGGTCGCGAAAGAAGCGGAAGAAGGGGTCATTCTGGGGCACGGGCCAGGTAAAAGGCTCGCCCTGGAAGTCCCCCGCCGAGACCTTGACATCTCCCTCGATCGTAATGCCGACCACCGCGGGCTTGTTCAGCGCGACGATCGCGCGATAGTCGGGCGCCGCAACCGGGCCGATCGGCTGCATCACAGCGACGGGCCGCAACGCAGGTGCGGATGCAGGCGCCTCGGCATGGGAAAGAACGCCTCGGGCCGCGGCCAAACCGCTCGCCGCGCCGAGGAGGAATGTGCTGACCGCCACGCCAACCGTCATCTTACTCACTCTCATGATGATTACTCCGGAATGCGGGGCTGAACTCAGGGCGGACACGCCTGCTTCACGCCGCCATGCCTAATCGTACAGAGGAGAGAACGTCGATTCGGGTCCCTCGTTGTCTGAATCCCTGAAAGACTGTCTTCCACCGTGACGCTGCCAACGCGGCGACAGCGCCCCTGCGGTCCTGCGCGGTCGGCCGGCGGAGCGTGATCCACTCTGTCAGGCAACCTTCACGGCGGTCTTCCATTTGCCGGCGCTCTGACGTCCTGGGGGTGTCGCGGCGTGCGGCCCTGACAGTGAGGGACCGGCTTCGGACGGGATGGGCAGGAATATCCGCCAGGCCTCGCTCGGGTGTCGAAAGGCCCAGACGACCGCAGCGAGCCCGAAGGGTATCCGCGACTGCAAGGGCGCGGGCGGCGCGCGTGGCGGGGCACGCGCTTGGACATCGACCTCAGGCAGCGGGTTCGCAGGATTGGCAGGACTCGCCGTCGGGCTCGCACCCAGAGTAGCGTCGAGTTGTTCCGGCGAGATCGCGCTGGTGACGGGTCTGAACCGCAGTGCCGAGAAGCTGTGCAGCACCCGACGCCGTTCCGCCGCATCGATCTCCGCCTCGATCGACTGTGAGGATGCCGGCAGCGCAGCTGGAGGCTTCCCTGCCGCCGCTGCCGCCGAATCGCTCGCCAGCAGCATCAGCAGCGCAAACGCCACGGCGCTTGTCAGAACGATCGACATGCGTGGCGTGTGTCCTGAGGACCTCCGTCTCGACGCCAGGTAGTCCACTGGTTTGGACGACTCACGAGGGGGTTGGTTCACCAGCCTGCCGGCGAACGGTCCAACAGCTGAAGAGGCGCGCGACCGCTCCGACGCTTGCCCCGCGACGATCATGCAGCTGATTGGCGAGCCACACGATTAGCGCATACGATGTCGTGGGCAGCAACGAAAGGGCTCTTCCTTGGATCGACTGCAGGCGATGCGCGTGTTCGTCGCAGTCGTCGACCGTCGCAGTCTTTCGGCGGCGGCTGCGGCGCTCGGGATATCACTGCCCACGGTCAGTCGCGTGTTGGGCACGCTCGAGCGCGAGCTGGGCGTGCGGCTCATCTCCCGGACGACGCACGGATTGACGCAGACCGATCCCGGGCAGCTCTACTACCGATACTCCAGGGAGATCCTGGACAAGATCGGGGAAGCGGAGGCCGGCGTGCAAAGTCACGCGCAGGCGCCCACCGGGGAGCTGCGCGTCACGGCTCCGGTCACCTTCGGTCGTTACCAGGTCGCGCCGGCGGTCGCCGAGTTTCTCGAGCGCTTCCCCCGGCTGTCGTTTTACCTGCTGTTGAGCGATCACTGCGAGTCGCTCTCCGAGCAACGACTGGACGTGGCCGTGAGGGTTGCGGTATTGCGCGAGCAGAGTCTCACGGCGCGCCGCCTCGGCTACATTCAGCGCGCGGTCGTCGGCTCACAGGAATACTTCCGGCAGCATGCGGTGCCCCTGCATCCCCGTGAGCTCTCGCAGCACAGCTGCCTGCACTTCACCCACTACCTGCGAGCCGAGGAGTGGGGTTTTCATGAGAAGGGGCGGCCACTCACCGTGCGGGTCGGCGGCCGCATGCGCGCCAACCATCAGGAGGCGCTCATGGATGCGGTACTCGCAGGCGTCGGGCTCGCGGTGCTGCCGGTCTGGCTGGTCAAGGCGGAGCTCGATGCCGGCAGGCTCCAGCGCGTGCTGACGGAGTTCGAGGCGCCGCGGACGCCGGTGCACGCCGTTTTTCCCACTCGCGGGCCTCCGCCCAAGAAGGTACGCGTATTTGTGGATTTTCTCGCCGAGCGATACCGGGAGCTGGGGATTCTGGCCGCCGACCGCATGGGCGGGCGGACATCGCAAGCGTCGATCGTCGAATGACGTCGCGCGGCTATTGCTCGACCCAGGCAGTAGCTCTGCATGACGCAGCTGCCGCCTCGTACCTCAAAGCCCGCATCGCACTCCCAGGCGTAAGCGGAATCCTCGAGGTGCGCATCGTGCGGCAGCTAGCGCGCGGTCTTCATCCGCCGCCCGGTAGCCGCTGGCTGCCAGCACTGGCCGCGACCGCCGTGGCGGACACCGGCCGCAGTGCCTGAACCGACAACCGGTACCGCCCGACATCCCCGCGCGGCGCCTCGCAGGTAAAGCGATAGCTCGTCACGCGGACGGGAAGCTCGCTGAGAAGCGTCTCCTTGATCTGTCTCAGTAGCTCGCAGTCCGAGGCCTGCAAGGTGGCAGGACGGCCCGCCTGCAGCTGCAGAGTGCCGTTGATCGCCTGGAGGGTGGCGTATTTGACGTCCGACCCGCCGACCGCACGCGGGAGTGAGAACTGCAGGTGTACGCTCGGCGAGCGGCCGCATCGATCAACGGTGATCTTCAGGTCCCCCCGCGCGCCCAAAGCGAGGAGAACGTCCCGAAACTTGTACCACAGCTCATCGCAGCTGTAGTTCTCGGGCAGATTCTCGAGGTCAACGAGGGTGTCGTGGGGAATCCAGACGGCAGGCTTGGCTGCGCCGGCGTCGAGCGCTGCAGTTGGGAATGCAGCCAAAGCGAAAGATAAACCGACGGCCGCCGCGCACGCACCGCTGTAGCTCATACATCCCCCGCATCCTCATCGGCTTCTGCTCTCGACAACTCCCATGACCCGACACTCCGACCGCAAGTTCCACGGAGCGCCACGGGAGTTTCAGTCATTGAAAGAGCACCGTGCAGGAACTGGCATTGCCAAGTGCGAGTCTCGTCCGTTAAGTAGCAGCGATGCAGGGAACGGCACACATGAACCCCATCGACACCTTCTGTTCGAGCCTTCGTTACGACTTCGGCGCCCTCGAACCAGTCCTTTCCAGAGAGAGCGTTCAGTACCATTTCATCCAGCATCACCGGCGGTGTTACGAGCGCACCGCGGCTCTGGTGAAAGGCACTGAGCTGCACTCTCTACCCCTCGATTCGCTGGTGCGCGTGACCGGCCGGCGCCCCGAATGCAAGCAGCTCTTCATGTTGGCGGCCGAGGCGTGGAATCACGATCTCTACTGGAATTCACTCCGGCCGGGAGGCGGAGGCGTCGCCTGGGGGCCGATCGGCACTGAGATCGAGCGCTGCTTCGGAACCTTCGCGGCTTTTCTGCGTGAAGCGAAGCTGCGAGCCGGCGCGGTTCTCGGTAGCGGTTGGTTATGGGTGACCTGGCAAGGCGGTCGCGTCGAGATTGCCACGACCGGCAAGGGAGAATCACCCCTCCTCCAGGGCCACGTGCCACTCCTCGCCTTCGACTTATGGGAGCATGCGTACTACCTTGACTACTATTGCGCGCGCTCCGCCTACGTGTCGGCGTGCCTGACACGCCTCGCCGATTGGGAGAGCGCCAATGAGCGGCTGCTCGAAGCGAAGACTCAACGCTTCGAGGCTCGCCAGGCACTCGCGTGGCTGGCGTGGGGCGCGAAAGCTCTGCCGGAGATACGCAATCCGCCCCGCGAAATGCTATCCGCCGAACATTACAAACAACTGCTCGGCATTCACGCCTCACGCGAGGAAGGTCGCCGCAACCTTGAGCGCTAGCCGGCTGAGCCCGCTCCCGGCTGTTGTTACTGCCCGTTGCGTTCTTGATCCCAGCCGGCGTCGCTCTGGAAACGCCGTTCGCGCAGCCGAGTGATCTGCCGGAGATTTCCTCGTACTCTCAGGAGCGGCCCTTGGACACCAGGCGATGAAGGACGCGGTAAGTCACCCCGCCGAGGACCAGCTGATTGCCTACGATGAGTCCTGGGGTTCCCTGCAGACCCAGCTCGGCGGCCTCGCGTGCGTTCCGCGCGAGAAACTCGGCGTACTCCTTTTCATGGCGCGCGACGTCGGCGTCGATCTGTGCGCTGTCGAAGCCGGCTGTCTTGAGGGTTTCAAGGACTGCCGCCTTCGTGTCCAGGGACTTTGATGAAGTCATGAGGGCCTCATGGGCGGCTGGGTACCGGCCTTCGCGCTCCGCCGCAAAGGAAGCGTACGCGGCATACACAGAGCCGCCGCCGAAGATGGCCCAGTCCTTGCGCACCAGCCGCACCTTCGGGTCGTCCGCGAGGAGCTTGCGCAGCTGCGGATCGAGCTCCCGACAGCCCGGACAGTTGTAGTCGAAATACTCCACGATCGTAACGTCCGCGTGCCCGCTCCCAGCGGGTGGCGTCGCGAACGGGGCAGCCAGGATGGCGGTCAGGACGGCGTGCGGCACGGCGCGGGTCTGCTGCGCGCTCGCCGCCTCGACGGCCAAGAGAGAGAACAGCGCCCAAAGCAGCGCACGGAGGGCAAGACGGTGGCGATTCGAGAACATGGTGATGAGGTCCGCGCGGCGGCATTGTGGGTGCTGTTCAGGGAGACCGGATCGCGTGGTTGCACATTGCGCCGCGCAGCTCGGGAGCACTGCTTGGCCATCTTCATCCCGGGAGAGGGTTACCAGCCGGCCGCCGTCCTCGTCCGCGATTTTCCAGCTCGCCATCAGTGGATGGGGATGGCGATCTGTGACTCCGAACCTTTTCCCCTCAGGACACGCGCAGCGCCGGAAACGCTCCGGCGGCGAGCGCCCGCACCCAGTCATCGCACAGTGCGACCGCCTGGGAGGGCTCGAAGCTCGCCGGATCGAGGCTGAGCTCGACCCACAGGCCATCCATCAGCGCCGAGAGACCGATCCTCGCCGCGCCCAGCCTGAACGCAGGCACGCCGGGCGCGCGCTTGAGGCGCGACAGGAGCGTCTCGAGGGTCGCGCGGGTCTCGCGGTCGGCGCGCGCGCGCACCGCGCGCAGCTCCCGGGAGTGCGGCACCAGGCTCCAGAATACCAGCCAGGTACGGAAGATCGCCGGGTCGAGCGCGCGCGGCGCGAACGAGGCGCAGAAGTACGTGTGCAGAGCCGCGAGCGGATCTTCCACCGCGAGCGCCGGGTCGCGGCTCTGAGCCAGCAGACGCTCGGCGAGGGACTCGTAGGCTGCGGCCACCAGCGCGTCGATGCCGAGGAAATGATGGGTGATGAGCCCCATCGAGACGCCCGCCTCGGCGCTGATCCGGCGCACCGAGACCCCCTCGTGGCCGAACTTGCTGAGAGAGGCGAGCGTCGCGGCGATGAGCTCCTCGCGGCGCGCCTCGGCAGGCTCGCGCCGGAACTTGGGTCCGGCCGCCGCCTTAGATCGCCTCACCCGCTCGCGCCCGCAGGAACCTCAGGCGGCTCTCGACGTCTTCCCGGTTCAGATACACGCCGGCAAGACGCCGGTAGCCCGTGTAGGCATCGCGGGCGTGCAGCACCCGCCAGTTGTCAAAGAGCAGCACCGAGCCCGGCAACAGTCGCCGGCGGTGCTGCAGCGAGGGGTCGCTGCAGAGCGAGTTGAAGGTCGCGAGCGCGCGGTAGAAGGCGCGCTGCCGCGCCGGCGGCAGGGCGAACGGCGCGCGATCCAGGTTGTTGTAGCTCACCTGCGCCAGGGCGCCCGACTCATCGAGCCTGAACAGCGGCCGGCGTGCCATCAGGTGAATGCCGCGCGTCTCGTCGATGTACTGGCCCGGAACTGCCACCTCGGTGAGCAGGCGGAAATCCGCGGGCGCCTCGCGCCGCATGATCTCGGCGATCCGGAAGGCGTCGATCAGTACGTTCTCGCCGCCGGTGCACTCCGCGGCCAGGCAATGGAACATCTGGTAGCCCGGCGCATCCAGGCTGTAGGTGCCGTCGGTGTGCGGGCCGATGGCCATGCTCGTGTACGCCGTATCCTTGTGCTCGAGGTTGGCAGTGAAGTCCCAGTAGCCGCCAAAGATGGTCTGGCGCGTGTAGGCAATCCGGGCGGCGACCGCCTGCGTGGCCTCGGGCGTCCCCGGGACTCCCTCGACGAAGCTGAAGCCGATCTGCGCGATCTGCTCGAGGTACTCCTTGACCGCGCTGTCGGTGCTCATGAACGCCGCGTAGGGAACCGACGGGACCTGCCCGGCGATCTCATCCCGGCTCCAGGTGCGGATGGTCACCGGCAGCACGTCGGGATCGGCGCGCAGCGCAGCGAGAAATCCGGCGTCGAACCGGCTCGTCTGACCGCCGTCGGCCCATTCGACCTTGAGGCCCCGCCCCTGCTCCTCGACGGTGATCGCGCGCGCGCCGAGGTCGGCGTCGATCCTGAAGGTATCGACCAGCCGCTGCCGGGTGTCGGGATGCAGGCTCGCGGGGCAATTGTCCCGCAACCACATCAGGGTCAGAGTCGTCGGGGGCCGCGCGTCGCTCCAGGTGAGCTCGATGTCCCGGCCCCGGAGGGTCGCTCCCCGCAAGGTTGGCGTCATGTCGGAGGCCTCCGTTATGCCTCAATGCTTATTATGCGAGCGCATAATAACATGCGCGTTCGGGACGGCAACCGCTCGACCCTTGCGACCCGACGACCCCCAGTCCCCGGTAGACTCTTGATCAGCGCCCAGACGAGAGGCGTGCAGTCCGGGGGGATTTCCGTGGTTCGATCAGCCCTTGTGCGCCTGGGACTCCTTGTGGCCCTTGTAGGCGGCCTGCCGGTTCGAGCGGACTTTGCGACTGCCCTGAAGGACTTCAACGAGGGGCGCTACGAGGCCGCGCACGCGGAGTTCCAGGCGCTCGCCGAGTTGGGGGATCCCGCCTCGCAGTTCAATCTCGGCGCGATGGCGCTCCAGGGTCAGGGCGGAGCCAGGGATCCGGGCACCGCAGTCGGATGGCTGATGGCCGCCGTCGACAACGGTTACCAGCGGCTCGCGCGCGACAAGATCGACGACATGAAACTCAAGCTCACGGACGAGCAGGCCAGGACCGCCGCCGACATCCTGGGACGCTACGGGCGCGCGGGACTGGCGAAGACCGTTCTGCCCGTTCCCGGGTCCAACGCGCATTGCCCGAACCGCACACCCGTGCGGCTGACCCACGCGATCACGCCCGACTCGGAGTTCTATCCGCGCAGCGGTCGCTTCAATGGCCAGAACGGCTTCGTGATCGTCGAGCTCACGGTCGGCGTCGACGGCGTCCCGCGCGACCCGGAGGTCCTGATGTCGGTCCCGGGCCCGGAATTCTCAGCCGCCGCCCTCGATGTGTGGATGCCGTCCCGCTGGGACCCTGCCAGAGACGACGGGGTGCCGGTCGAATCGAGGCTGCTGGTGAAAGCCGACTTCAACATCACAGGCGGCGTGGGAGCCCTGTGGAACTTGCCAGCGCTGAAAAAGGTTCGCGAGCAGGCCAGCACGGGCGATCCCAGCTCCGAGTACTTGATCGGACTCGCCGCGACGCTCGACCGGTCATTGGGGATTCCTGTCTCCCAGGCGCAGGCCCTGATCGTCTCGGCGGCCCAGGGGGGGCATGCCCACGCGCAGTACTACGTCGCAAACCGCTTCATGAGCCTCGGGTCGTGCGAAGCGGAGAAGAAGAAGCTCCCCTGGCTGCGCGCGGCGGCACGCTCAGGCGACACCTCTGCGCAGCTCGCGCTCGCCCTGGATCTCCTCAGGAACCAGCCGACTTCCGAGCAGCTGGCCGAAGCGCGATCGTTGCTCGAACAGGCGGCGCTCTCGGAAGACCTCTACGTACTGACGCACGTCGCGGCACTCCTCGGCGCTTCGCCGCTCGCGGAGCTGCGCGATCCGGCCATGGCCAAGGCCGCGGCGGATCGCCTCACGAAGGATCCGCCTGAGTTGAATCCGCAGCTGTTCGAGGCGGCGGCGGCCGCTTACGCGAGCCACAAGGACTTCTGGCTGGCGAAGTCCAAGGAGGAAACCGCGATCAAGAGCGCCACGCGCCTCGGCTGGGCTACCGCGCCTATGCTCGAGCGGCTCGCGCTGTACCGCAAGAGTCAGCCGTGGACCGGAGATCTGTTCGCGGCGACAGCCGCGCCGACCGCGAGTCCTGCTTCCAGGTAAGCCCCCCAGCTTCGCAGCCAGGGTGTGAGGAGCGCGGGAGCGTCAGTTCAATTTGATCTGAACGTCGACGCCCGCCGGCAGCTCGAGCTTCATGAGCGCGTCCACCGTCTTGTCGGTGGGGTTCATGATGTCCATGAGGCGCTTGTGGGTGCGCAACTCGAACTGATCGCGCGCGTCCTTGTCGGCGTGCGGCGAGATGAGCACGGTGAAGCGCTCCATCTTGGTCGGCAGCGGCACCGGGCCCTTGACGGTCGCGCCGGTGCGCTTGGCCGTCTCGACGATCTCCTTGGCGGAGCTGTCGATCAGGCGATGGTCGAACGCCTTCAAGCGAATCCGAATGTTTTGATTGGCCATCGCCGTTTACCTTACTTGAGTATCTTCGCCACGACGCCGGCGCCGACGGTCTTGCCGCCCTCGCGGATCGCAAAGCGCAGCCCCTGATCCATCGCAATCGGGCTGATCAGCTCGATCGTCATCTTGATGTTGTCCCCGGGCATCACCATCTCCACCCCGGCTGGCAGCTCGATGGCCCCGGTCACATCGGTGGTGCGGAAGTAAAACTGCGGCCGGTACCCCTTGAAGAACGGCGTGTGCCGCCCACCCTCTTCCTTGGTCAGCACGTACACCTCGCCCTCAAAGTGCGTGTGCGGCGTGATGCTCCCAGGCTTCGCCAGCACCTGACCGCGCTCGACTTCCTCGCGCTTCGTGCCGCGCAACAGCACACCCACGTTGTCCCCAGCCTGCCCCTCATCGAGGAGCTTGCGGAACATCTCCACCCCAGTGCACACCGTCTTCGCCGTCGGGCGAAGACCCACAATCTCCACCTCATCGTTCACCCGCACGATCCCGCGCTCGATCCTCCCCGTCACCACCGTGCCGCGCCCCGAAATCGAGAACACGTCCTCGACCGGCATCAGAAACGGCTTGTCCACCTCGCGCTTGGGAATCGGGATGTAGTTGTCCATCTCCTCGACGAGCTTCACCACCGAAGGCACGCCCAGCTCGCCCTTATCGCCCTCGAGCGCCTTCAAGGCAGACCCGATCACGATCGGAGTCTTGTCGCCGGGAAACTTGTACACCGACAAAAGCTCGCGCACTTCCATCTCAACGAGCTCCAGCAGCTCCTTGTCGTCCACCATGTCGGCCTTGTTCATGTACACCACGATATACGGCACCCCCACCTGGCGGGCGAGCAGAATGTGCTCGCGCGTCTGCGGCATCGGACCGTCCGCCGCCGACACCACCAGAATCGCCCCGTCCATCTGCGCCGCCCCCGTGATCATGTTCTTCACGTAGTCGGCGTGCCCAGGACAGTCCACGTGCGCGTAGTGCCGCTTGGCGCTCTGGTACTCCACGTGCGCCGTCGAAATCGTAATGCCGCGCGCCTTCTCCTCCGGCGCCTTGTCAATCTGGTCGTACGCCACAAACTGTCCGCCGTACGTCTCCGCCATCACCTTCGTCAGCGCCGCCGTCAGTGTCGTCTTCCCATGGTCCACGTGACCAATCGTGCCCACGTTTACGTGCGGCTTCGTACGCTCAAACTTCTCTTTGGACATGGCGGCTTCCTCATTCCTCTTTGATGATGCCGTCGGCGATGTTCGGCGGCACTTCGATGTACTTGTGGAACTCCATGGTGAAGGTCGCGCGGCCCTGGCTCATGGAGCGCACCGTGGTCGCGTAGCCGAACATCTCCGACAGCGGCACATCGGCGGTGATCGCCTTGCCGGCCGGAGTCTCCTCCATGCCGGTGATCTGACCGCGCCGGCGGTTGAGATCGCCGATCACATCGCCCGAGTATTCCTCCGGCGTCACCACCTCGACCTTCATGATCGGCTCGAGCAGCACCGGGCGCGCACGGCGGAAACCGTCCTTGAAGCCCATGGAGCCCGCGATCTTGAAGGCCATCTCGTTCGAGTCGACGTCGTGGTAGGAGCCGTCGAACAGGGTCACCTTCACGTCCACCACCGGGTAGCCCGCGATGACGCCGGTCTCCTCGGCTTCCCTGATGCCCTTGTCCACGGCGGGCACGTACTCGCGCGGCACGCTGCCGCCGACCACGCCGTTGATGAACTCATTGCCCTTGCCGGTCTGGTTCGGCTCGAGCTTCAGCCATACGTGGCCGTACTGGCCGCGGCCACCCGACTGGCGGATGAACTTGCCTTCGCTCTCGACCGAGCCGCGAATGGTCTCGCGGTAGGCGACCTGCGGCTTGCCGACATTCGCCTCGACCTTGAACTCGCGCTTCATGCGGTCAACGATGATCTCGAGGTGCAGCTCGCCCATGCCCGAGATGATCGTCTGCCCCGACTCCTGGTCGGTGCTGACGCGGAACGAGGGGTCTTCCTTGGCGAGGCGCTGCAGCGCCAGGCCCATCTTCTCCTGGTCGGCCTTGGTCTTCGGCTCCACCGCCACCGAGATGACGGGAGCCGGGAACTCCATCTTCTCGAGCGTGATGACCTTCTCGAGGTCGCAGAGCGTGTCGCCGGTGATGACGTCCTTGAGCCCGACCGCCGCGGCGATGTCGCCGGCGCGCACCTCCTTGATCTCGGTGCGCTCGCTGGCGTGCATCTGCAACAGTCGCCCGATGCGCTCCTTGCGGCCCTTGGTCGGCACGAACACCGTGTCGCCGGAGTTCAGCACCCCCGAGTAGACGCGAAAGAAGGTCAGATTGCCGACGAAGGGATCGTTGAGGATCTTGAAGGCGAGCGCGGCGAAGGGCTCCTCATCGCTCGCCTTGCGGGTCGCCGGCTCGTCACGGTCGTTCATGCCTTTGACATCCGGCATGTCCACCGGCGAGGGCATGAACTCGATGACCGCATCGAGGAGCGCCTGCACACCCTTGTTCTTGAAGGCCGAGCCGCACATGGCGAGCACGACCTCGTTGCGCAGCGAGCGCTCGCGCAAGCCCGCGCGGATCTCGGCGTCCGAGAGCTGCTCGTGCTCGAGATACTTGTGCATCAGCGTGTCGTTGGCTTCCGCGGCCGCTTCGATCATCTTGCCGCGGTACTCCTCGGCCTGCGCCTTGAGGTGCTCCGGGATCTCCCTGTATTCGAACTTCATCCCCTGGGTTTCCATGTCCCAGTAGATGGCCTTCATGCGGATCAGATCGACCACGCCCTCGAAGGCATCCTCGGCGCCGATCGGCAGCTGGATCGCGACCGGGTTGGCCCTGAGGCGCGCGCGGATCATCTCGACGACGCGCAGGAAGTTCGCGCCCGCGCGGTCCATCTTGTTGACGAAGGCGATGCGCGGCACGCGGTACTTGTTCATCTGCCGCCACACGGTCTCGGACTGCGGCTGCACGCCGGCGACCGAGTCGAACAGTGCGACCGCCGAATCCAGAACGCGCAGGCTGCGCTCCACCTCGATGGTGAAGTCGACGTGTCCCGGGGTATCGAGGATGTTGATGCGGTGCTCGGGGAAGCTGTTGTCCATCCCCTTCCAGAAGCAGGTGGTGGCGGCGGCGGTGATGGTGATGCCGCGCTCCTGTTCCTGTTCCATGTAGTCCATGACGGCCGCGCCGTCGTGGACCTCGCCGATCTTGTGCGAGACGCCGGTATAGAAAAGGATGCGCTCGGTCGTGGTCGTCTTCCCCGCGTCGATGTGCGCGGAGATGCCGATGTTCCGATAGCGCTCGATGGGCGTCGCGCGTGCCACGGTCAGTTCCTCTGAATCCTTACCAGCGGTAGTGGGCGAAGGCCTTGTTGGCCTCGGCCATGCGGTGGGTGTCCTCGCGCTTGCGGACCGCGGCGCCACGATTCTCGGAGGCGTCCATGAGCTCGTGCGCCAGACGGAAAGCCATCGACTTCTCGCTGCGGTCGCGCGCCGCCTCGATGACCCAGCGCATGGCGAGGGTCTGGCGGCGCGTGGCACGCACCTCGACCGGCACCTGGTAGGTGGCGCCGCCGACGCGGCGCGACTTCACTTCGACGACGGGCTTCACGTTGTCGAGCGCCGCCGACAGCACCTCGATCGCCTCGGTGCCCTGCTTGCCGGTCTTCTCGGCGATGCGGTCGAGCGCCCCGTAGATGATGCGCTCGGCGGCGGACTTCTTGCCGTTCTTCATGACCACGTTCATGAACTTGGCCAGCATCTCGTTGTTGAACTTCGGGTCCGGAAGGATGGTGCGGACCGGTGCCTGGGCGCGACGCGACATGGTTCGGTGACCTCCTTATTTCTTCGGGCGCTTGGCGCCGTACTTCGAGCGCCCCTGCTTGCGCTCGCCGACGCCGGCACAGTCGAGCGTGCCGCGGACGGTGTGATAGCGCACGCCGGGGAGGTCCTTGACGCGTCCGCCGCGGATGAGCACCACCGAGTGCTCCTGGAGGTTGTGGCCTTCGCCACCGATGTAGCTCGTCACCTCGTAACCGTTGGTGAGGCGCACGCGGCATACCTTGCGCAGCGCCGAGTTCGGCTTCTTCGGCGTCGTGGTATAGACGCGCGTACAGACCCCGCGCTTCTGCGGGGAGGCCCCCAGCGCCGGCACTTTGGTTTTCTCTGCCCCCAGCCGGCGTGGTTGCCGGATGAGCTGACCCGTGGTCGCCATCGTTACACTCGTCTCCAAGCTCTAGGTGCGGGGGTGGTTACTCGCACAATGGGCGACCTAGACGAACACCGGGCCGCCTGTCAGGCGGCCCGGTGCTTCTAAGTCGCTGTTTCCGGTGCCGGCGTGCTAATGAAGGGCCGGCCCGACAAAGGCCGGCGATTCTAGGTAGGGACCCCGGGAGTGTCAACCGCCCACCCGGACCATATTGCTGCTTTGCGATTGATTTGGCCGGCAGGCCCTTTACGATAGCCGTAGACGGGCTTCGGGCAGCTCATACGCCCTTGCTCCCCATACCAACAGGTGTCGGCCCGGGTCGGGGCGGCTTCGGGAAAGCGATGCGCGGCAGGAGTGTGAGCTGGCTTTGGGGTGGGGTGGGGTGCTTTGCGGCCGCCGTGGGTGCGGCCGGGGCTCCTTCCGCACCGGCATCCTCGCGGGAGACCCCCGTGCCGGTCGAGGTCCTCGACCCGACGGGCATAAGCCCCACGTTGACGGACGTGACCACAGGGTCGCTTGATGCGCGTTTCCGGCCCTTCCGGTCGCGCGGCTCCCATTCACTCACCGGAACCCTCTGGTTCCGGGTGCCCCTGCCGGAGGTCCTGGCGGGGACCGGGACCCCGGTCCTGCTCGCCCGCTCGGGGATGAATCAGCCGGTGGAGGTCCTGGCGCGACGCAACGGGGCGGTCGTGCCGCTCACCGCCGCAGCGGTCGCGCCGAAGTTCGGTGGAGCACAGGACACCGTGTTTACGCTCAGCCCTCCCCCGGATCGTGGCACTGCGCTCTACGCGCGCATCACCCGCACCGGCGCGACTGCCACGGATATCCAGTTCGCCAGCTCGACGCTCGAGCGCACCCTCGAGAGTGCCGCCGCCCATTCCCGCATGATCTCCTTCGCCTTCGGCGCGCTCATGGCGATGGCGCTCTCGGCCCTGCTCGTGCGCTTCGTGCTGACCGATGCGCTCTACCCGCTCTATGGCACTTTCTTCGCGCTGCAGGCGATCTATCTCGCCTACTGCTCGGGGGAGGGGTTTGGCTGGCCGCTGCTCTCGTACGCACGCCCGCTCGGCTGGTATGCCTGGAACGTGCCGATTGCGGTGGGCGGTGCGGCCGCCGCGCTCTTCGTGCGCGAGTTCGCGAACCTGCGCCTGTTCTCCGAGCGCGTGTACCGCGCTTTCGGCTGGCTCGCGCTCGGCTTCCTCGCGCTTGCTCTCTCGAACGTGCTGCGCCTGGCCGGGCTCGCCGCATTGGTCGCGGCCGTCGGGAATCTGATGTTCCTCGGCAGCGCGGTCTTCACGCTGCTCGTCTCCTATCTCGCCTGGCGGCGCGGGAATCGCGCCGCCGGCTGGTTCCTCATGGCCTGGGCGCTGCTGTGCACCTTCCAGATCGCGACCACGGCCTGGCTGCTCAACGGGCGGGCCGACAGCGCAGATGCGTTTCTGTGCTACGGCCTCGCCCCCTCGATGGTGGCCGCCGCGGTGCTGATCGCGCTCGGGGTCGCCGACCGCATGCGGGCCCAGACCGTGGCGCTCACCGAGGCCGAGCGGCGTGCGCAGACCGATGCGCTCACCGGCGTCCTCAACCGGCGCACCTTCGTCGAGCGCTTCGATGCCGCGTGCCTGCGCCTGCAGCGGCGGGGGCTGCCGGTCTCGGTGCTGTTCATCGACCTCGATCACTTCAAGGAGATCAACGATTCCCTCGGACACGCCGCGGGCGATGCCTGCCTGTCCGCCGTGATCGCGCCCATCCAGGCAGAGCTGCGCCAGTCGGATATCTTCGGACGCTATGGGGGCGAAGAGTTCGTCGTGGTGCTCACGGGGGCGGATTGCGCCGCCGCGGCCCCCGTGGCGGAGCGCATCTGCAAGCGGGTCGCCGAGGTGCGCGTCGAG
>Ga0335082_10003389_pt1 | contig 17316 bp, 27 predicted proteins | sample Lox_Sample_41_FD_206718 | JGI IMG/M metagenome (GOLD analysis project Ga0335082, IMG submission 206718) | Soil microbial communities from Loxahatchee National Wildlife Refuge, Florida, United States - Lox_Sample_4.1 | ecosystem: Environmental > Terrestrial > Soil > Wetlands | place: USA... | reverse complement strand
AACTTTTGCGTATGGGCTCTGCGGTTGCGATGACCGATTGCGAGATTCTGCGTGTCGAGAAGAAGGCGATGATGGATGTACTCCACCGCGAACCAGCGTTCTCTGAAAAGTTCGTGGCCTATTTGTTGGCTCGCAATATCCGCTATGAAGAGGATCTGGTCGACCAACTGTTCAACTCGAGCGAAAAGAGGCTGGCCCGGGTTCTTCTCTTGCTTGCTCATTTTGGTAAGGATGGCGTTCCCGAGATTGTCATCCCCAAGATCAGCCAAGAGACGCTGGCTGAGATGGTCGGGACCACTCGCTCGCGAGTCAGCTTCTTTATGAACAGATTCAGGAGATTGGGTTTCATTGATTATGCAGGCGGTGTAGAAGGCGCACTGCAGGTCCACAGTTCGCTGCTCAATGTCGTTCTAAACGACTAGCCCATTGGCGCAGTTTCGCAGGACGCCCGCGAATCGTAGTTCGACAATCTTACTATCTAAGCCAATCGTCGCCACCGAGTGATCTTTCCTTCCGCTCTGATCACGCAAATGGAAAGCGATTCCGTACGCGCGGAAGTGCAGCCCCGTAATAAGCCAATGTGGTCAAGATTGACCAGTAATCGAAACGATAAGGGTCGACACTCGTATCAAGCATTCCTCGAAAATCAACAGGGTGGCGGTCTTCGGCCGCGAGTGTCTTGCGTGTCGAGAAGGCGACTGTTCTCAGAACCTGCGAGTACTGCACTTCAGAGAAACTTAGAGGAGAGATTATGAAATCGTTTATGACATGTGCGGGTGCAATCGGCGTGGCTGTATTCTGCTTGCTCGCACCGGAGGCCTCAGCAATGGCGCTGGCACCTCAATTCATGAAAACCGGCGGTTTTCTGGCGATATCAGTCGTGTTAGGGGTAGTTGTGTTGTGCCTGGTGATCGGCGTGGTGCTACGTGCATTTTCCAGATCGTCGAGTGATTTGAGCCTTAACCAGCGGACAAAGTAAGTAGTCTGACAGCCCGCGTGAGATAAGACAACATTCTGCAAGAGTCGAGTTGTAGAGTCCATTCTGCGCGCGTGAAGCGCCTGCGTGACGTCTACACCTTTTAGGCTGCTTTAAGAGCCTTGCCGCATTCCAGACAACATGTTTCGTAGCGCGGCGTGATGCGAGCGCAAAACGGACATACCCGCTGAGATGCGAAATCTCCATCGTGCCGTTCCATTCGAAGCATCTGTCTCAGCGAAGCAGCGATGAAAGCACGCAGGCTTCGAGCACGGACAACGAGCGCGCGCAGGACAGTATCCATAGTCAACTCCGCGGTTCTTCTTAACCTGACAAGGCCACGATGACACAGAAATTCTGGCAATTCTGTGCAAAAGTGCTCGTTTGGGGAATACGCATGAGCGCGGCCCTTGGCCTTACCGGCGGTGTGAGAGACAGAACAAAGTGAGCAATTCGGACCAGCTATAACGGATGGTTGCGATCATGCTTATTGAGAGAAACAGAAACCGGTTTCGGCCGCACGAGACCCTGGTTGACGAGATCCTCGTGCGCCGTGGTCAACCCAACAAGGAGGCATGAAATGCGCAGCTTTTCGGAACAAACAAGCGTTCTGGGCCCGATTTATCGATTGGTGGGTGAAGGCTTGAATGACGACGATATTGCGCTAAAACTGGATTTAACCGAAGCGAAAGTACGAGGCTGCATAGCTTGGATAGTTCGTTTCTTGGAGCTCAAGAATCGTCAAGAACTGGTGTTGTGCGCTTCGAGGGTAGCCTGATTCTTCTATCAACCGAAGGGGGCACAGATGAACATCAATTTACGCAAGTGTTTTGCTATGCAAGTAATCTGTCTCGTTCTTTGGCCGATTTTGGCCTTTGCTCAGTCCTCCGATCTTTCCAGTAATCTGGCGAATTGCAAGGCCGGTCGCGACACCTGTGATCGATCCAAGTTGAGCCAGTCGGAAGCGACTGAGGTGGCTGTCGCTGTCCACAGGCAAAACGTTGTGAACTGCCGGAACGGCTACGATTCCTGCGACCGATCAATACTCACGGAACCGGAGAGGATCGCATTGGCCGTGGCCGATCACCAGCGGAATGTGTCCAGCTGCAATGACGGCATGTTGTCGTGCGACCAGTCCAAACTGACCCCGTTAGAAGCTCGCAATATGGCCGCAGCGCAGCAACGGCGCAATCTCGCCGCCTGCAAGGATGGATGGGGCGCCTGCGATCGATCCAAATTGACTCCGGCGGAAACCGAGGAAGTGAACATCGCCAGGCGCCAAGTCAATGCATCCGACTGTGCAGACGGCTCTGGGCCATGTGATCAAGCCCAGTTGACTCCTGTCCAAACGAAGGAAACGATCGCCGCAGAACTCCAGCGCAATGCTCAAAATTGTGCGAATGGCTGGGATCAATGTGACCACGCCAAACTTACTCCGCTGCAAGCGAAACAGGCCGCCTACTCCGAACACCAACGCAACCTGTCGGCTTGCCGCAACAGTGAGGACACTTGTGACTATGCCAACCTGACTGCGGCCGAAGCCAAGACACTGACTGACGCCGAGCATAAACGCAATTACTCGGCTTGTCTGAAAGGGTACGGCTATTGTGATCCGTCCCGGCTCACGGTGGACGAGGCTCGAACGATCCACGCTAACAACTAATCCTCATCGGGGGGCGAAAGAAGTTCAAAAGGACCTACCCCAACCTCGGGCGCAAATCCTCTTCTTTATATGCGCGTAGATTTGAGCAGCGATTCAGCTTTGGGAAGCAGATGGGTTGCGGCTTGCTCTTTAGAGACCACTGCCGTGACTCCGGCAGCGATAGCTTGAGTGGCAAATACGTCATTTGCGAACATAGTAAACATGATGATCGGGGTTTGGGGAAGAAGCTTACTTAAGAGGGGAGCAGCTTCGAGTCCATACATTACTGGCATAGAGTAATCGAGCACGATGAGGTCCGGTTTGAGTCGCCCAGCTTCCGCCACCGCCTGCTCGCCGTCTTCCGACTCCGAGCACACGAATCCAATCGCTTCGAACATTCCGCGCAAGACTTGACGAATGATTCGGTTGTCGTCGACGAGCAAAATGGATTGAGTCATGGCCCGGTCTCCTGAACTATCGCCTAGAAACAAGAGACCGTTGCCCAAAATCCAGCTCGTCGGAGAGTTGTAATAGACGACTCGACTGTACCAGCAATCGTTCGGAGCACGTATAGAGCCTTTACCGTACAAGCTGTGACAGAGCGATGAGTACCCGGACAGCCGATATTGGTTGTTGAGCCGCGCAGGCTCCCACTCGGCTCTTCCCGCTATATCAGGCCGGAGTCGGGGGATCGTGGTTCCGTCCTTCCTCACCCTAGTTCGACGACCAGGACTGATTTGGCCTTGAGCGCAATCACCTGGTTTCGACATTTGTGGGCTAACACTGATGGAATTTCGGGGAGACACAGCGTAACGTTGGTTTTGCTTGTCTTCGGGAGAGTGCTATCCATGAATAAAACCCGGCCCACCGTTATTCGTGTGCTTGTGCTAGCTCTGATAGCTACCGTCGCTAGCTGTGCCCAGTCTGCACACTGGCATGATCCGTCTCTACACAAAGTGCAGTTCATAACTGTGGAGGAGGGCGTCCAGCTAGAGGTGCTCGATTGGGGCGGATCGGGACGACCGATCGTGCTGTTGGCGGGACGCGGATTTACGGCGCATGTTTTCGACGGTTTCGCCGAGAAACTGACCGACTCGTACCACGTTTACGGAATCACTCGACGCGGATTCGGGGCCTCCAGCAAACCCAGAACGGGTTACACGGAGGCACGCCGGACAGAAGACGACCTGAGAGTTTTCGATGCTCTCAAACTGGTTGCGCCGGTTGTGGTGGGCCATTCCGTTGCGGGAGGCGAGTTGTCGATGCTGGGCATTCATGATTATGCACAGATCGGTGGAATCGTCTACCTTGACGCCCTGAACGACGGTACGGATGACTACGCAGATTACGACGCGCTGTGCAGCAAGTTGCCGAAAGCCATGCAGGAAGGACCAACGCCTTCCCCCGCCGACTTGAAATCGTTTCCTGCCTACCGACATTGGCGAGAGGGGACGCAGGGAATTTCGATTCCAGAAGCCGAATTGCGTAATGACTATGCCGAGAATCCAGACGGAAGCGTCGGCAGCCGCACAACTGCCGAATACGTGTTTGATGAAATGGCAAGAGGGGACCACAAGCACGACTATTCCCAGATTCGGTCGCCGGTGCTGGCATTCGTTGTGTACGACACGCCCGATGGTACTCCGCAGGACCAGGCACGCAAATATCACGTGACGGATGCAGCAGAACGTATCATCGTTGACGCTGTGTATGGTCTATATATCGGCATGGCGAGGATTCGGATAGACAGAATCAACCATGCGGCCGGAGGCGCTCGAGTGGTCGAGCTATGGGGCGCAGATCATTTCGTATTCCTCTCGAATGAAGCGGATGTCCTTCGCGAACTGCGATCCTTCTTGGGAAAATTGCGCTGATTGTTGGCGTAACATCTCCCGATTTCACACATTGACCACCCGTAAGTGGAAGGTCAATAGTTATCCATCAATAGTCCGAAGGCGTGATGGATGGCTAATCTGCCGGCCGGGTCGGCGCGGGTGAGGCGCTACCGAGAATTGCGGGCACTGCGGCATTCGTCCGCAGTGTAGCGCCGTACGATCTGATCGAGACCGTCCACTGCGGTCACTTCGCCCCCTTGACCGGCTTTTTCCAGTGCTGCTGAGGCCTCCAAAAGGGTTGCATAGCTGACGCCATCGACCGGGGCGCCATTCTTGTGGATTTGAAAGCACATCTGATTTTGGTGCTTATTTTGTGGAAGCATTTTCTCCTACTTTGGCCGGAACAGCGCCCGGAAGCCGCTGGTTACAAATCCCTGCAGAGAACGCAGAGCCGCTTGGCCAGAGCTTTCAGAGCGGGAAGCCTTGATAGCCGCAACGGTGCGTTTGATGTGAGTCTTGACCGATGGGTGGCCAGTGGAAAACGTGCACTGCTCTTTTGGTTTGGCCCTACACACAGGGCACGACACCGACAGAATCCGCTTCAACGTAAGTTGAGTGGTATTCGCTTCTACAGTATTCAACGTCGCCGCCTTGAGAGACATGGTCAATCCTGCTTTCTCGTTCGATTCGCATGACTCAGCTAACTTGTTGCGAAATCGCACTCATCGACCTTGTGCCAAGGGGTTCACGGAATTGCGGAACGGCACGAATGAAATGCAAGTTGTTTAGAGATTGCGTCGAAGGAGCAGATCTTGCGTCGAACCAGCGGATTCCTTTGCATAGTTCAACGCTCTGCCTATAAGGATTGTACCTTTCCTGGAGCTACGGCACGATTACTGTCGTAACATCGCGTCACCACTCATTGGTCTGGTCTACACTCCCCCATCATTAGTCGTTGTGCCTCGCCCCTGTCATCTCCATCTGGTATACTGAATTCACGTACGAACTACGGTTTGCTCGTGACGCGGTAGTCACCTTTTCGACTAGATTCATCTCCGCTTTTCCTGCCCGCCGTTTACTTGCGTAAATCAAAAATCAAATGTGAGCGGCAGTGCGACTTCTCGACGTGTGTCGGAGTGTATGCGTGACAACTTCCCCTCCAGAAAGAAACCAAATCAAATGACTACTTTTTCAGAACTGCCCTTGTCCTCTGCGGTGCAGCAGAGGCTGGCGGCAGCTCAATTCACCAACCTTACCCCCATCCAGGAAGGCGCGATTCCTCCGGCACTCGAAGGCCAGGATGTTATCGGCACCGCCCAGACCGGTACGGGCAAAACATTGGCATTTCTGATCCCGCTCATTGAGCTCTTGCAGCAAGAGCAGAAGCGCCAGACAGTCGCTCTGGTCTTGCTGCCAACTCGGGAACTAGCGATTCAGGTGCAGGAGCAATACGAGCAGCTGCGCACAAAGGCCATGCCTGTCGCCACGCTCGTCATCGGAGGCGTATCGGAGAAGGCCCAGATTCAAAGTCTGCGCGCCGGATCAAAACTGGTGATCGCCACTCCCGGACGCCTCCAGGATCTGATGAATCGCAAGCTCGCCAATCTGCAGAACGTCAAAATACTCGTGCTTGACGAAGCCGACCGTATGCTCGACATGGGATTCCTGCCCGCGATCCGGCGCATTTTAGCGACACTGCCTCGGCAGCGCCAGACGCTGTGTTTCTCGGCCACCATGGAGCAGTCCGTCGCGGGTCTGGTGAACGAGTACATGATCAATCCGGTTCGGGTGGCCTTGGGCTCAGTACTCAAGCCCGCCGAAAGCGTGGAACTGAAGGCGTACGAAGTGCGGCCCGGAGAGAAACTCGACGTCCTGCGTCAATTACTTTATGCAGAAAAGGGACAGACTCTGATCTTCACGCGCACCAAGCGTGGCGCCGAACGACTGGCAAAAGAACTCATGCGCGATGGTTTCGCGGCTGCCATGATTCATGGTGATCGCTCGCAATCGCAACGCAATGGAGCTTTGAGTGGCTTTCAGGAAGGCCGGTTCCAGGTGCTAGTCGCGACTGACGTCGCATCACGCGGACTTCACGTCGATGATGTGGCCCACGTCATTAACTACGATGTCCCCAAGATGGCGGAAGATTTTATCCATCGAGTGGGCCGGACGGGCAGGGCAGGTTTACAAGGGCGCGCTTCGACCTTGGCGGCGGGAGCGGAGGTGCTGGAGTTACGTCAGATCGAGCGCATTCTCAAGTTAAAGATGGAACGCAAGCAAAGCGAGGCTGCAACAGACTTGCCAACGCGGCGACTGATTCAAAATACGCTTGCCTCGCGGACTCTGACCGCTTTGCCAGGAGAAGTATTTGTGTAAGAACCGCGAATCTGTTGGGCGCAGCGTTATCGCCTGGTTGGTCAGTTCGTTATGCTCGAGTGCACCAAAATTGCCCAAGTGCAACCGCCAGACCTCTCCCCAAGGTCAAGTTAGAGCGATCGGTCTTCGGCTTTGCTTCATTGATGGTCAACGTTCGTCCGCCCAGATCGGCCCCGTTGAGCGACGCAATTGCTTTATCGGCTTCAGTAGCGTTGGTCATTTCGACAAAACCGAAACCACGGGATTGGCCGGTTTCCCGGTCCGTCACTAGACTTGCTTTTTTCCACCGCGCCTCGTGCCTCAAACAGGCTGCGCAGGTCGGCTTCGGTGGTGCTGTGGGGCAGGTTTCCAACGTACAGGTTCTTTATCGCAATTCCTCTCTCAGTAAATCATCTAGGCTGGTCGCAGTTGGGGTTCGTTTCGACGCGCGTCCCTCAGAATCTCGCGGCAGATCGGGTAAAGCGCGCATGGCCTGGGTTCGGGCGAGTGACTTGGAGCGAACTGCCGAGATTCGCCGGGAAGCCTCCAGGATGCCCCACCGTTGGGTCGGATCTCCGGCATCGGCGGCGAGCGCGAGTCTCATGTCACCTACGATCATGTCGTCGGCGTTCTGCTGCTGCGACTTTCCATCCCCGTGGGGTGAATGGGCAAGATATTCTGGTTGGCCGACCAGGAACGCCAACCGCTGCGGGGGTATCGCGCCGCGAATATCGTCGCAGAATCTGTCTCGATAGCCCTTTGCGTTTTCAATGTTGATCAAGACGAGGTCATAGAAGTCTGCTTTCCACCACGACCGAGCTTCGTCGACGTCGGCAGCACAATCAACATCCATGCCGAATTTCCTCATCACTTCAGCGCGCAATTTGCGCTTCGCCCGCGAAGCGTCGACGAGTAGCACTCGTTTCTTCTTCACTCCGCTTGGGATGGGCGCGGAGAGCAGCGATGCCGGAGGCAGTATGGTGTTCATGCCGACACCGAGCGCGGTTGCACGCGGGATGAGATCTCCCCCGGTTTGGGTGCCTTTGCTGTGTGTTCCATTACTTCGTGGGTGCGCTTCCGCTTAGCGATGTTCTGCTTACGTTGTCGATTGAATCTGGACTTGTCTCCATTTCGTGCGGACATCATGATCTCCTGTGATTCAGCGGTGAGTGCCGGATAATCGAAACTTTCATGTCGGGCGCTTCAGTGCCAACGGAGCAGCCGATTTTCCAAAGATTACCGGCCAAGCGGCAAACAGCGCCAGAGTCGCCATGTCGAGTATGGACGTCCGTACGTAGGAAAACTGAGTCGGATGGAACGGCGTAAATAGACCCAGAACGCTAGCGAAGAGGAGTGCCCACAAGAGCTTCCCGGTTAGGACGGCGCGGACGGAAACCGTGGCCGCTGCCAGCGATACGATGATGCAAACGAGCATCCGATAGTCCAGCGAGTCGCGAAACAACACCGATGCTGCGAGGGCAACGGTCGCGAAGAGCAAGATGACGCGCGTCAGGATGCACGCTTTCGACTAAATTTGCGCACGGTGGAGTAGAGTGGTTGGACGACGGGTAAATGCTGCGCGAACATGCGCCTCTCGATCTCTCAATCGCGAAGGCGCAGGATGCGTTGTACGGCGTATCTTCGAGGTTAAGTAAACTTAGTGTACGCTGTTGGCTGCCGTGATGCTGAAGATTCGCATCCGGAGCAGTGACAACACGCGAACCCTTGGGTGTGCAACCTTCGTACCACTAGTGAGACGGACCCAGCGCCTTGTTATTGCTGATGGCGAACAGCGGTGGTGGGCGACCTTCATTTTGAGATGACCCCGCAACACACCACACTCAGGTCATGCCAAAGTCTGCTAGTCAGGCGGATGTGAAGGAGGAGAAAGGGCTTTCAGAGCCGCTAAGGCACGTTGGAGCAAGGATCTCCAGCCGGCCACCCTTTGCGAGCCGGAGTCTCGATGATCCCTTCACTCGATACCGCTGGAAAATCACGCGGCTGCGTGGCCTCAATGATTTCGCCCGCAATTCCATCAAATTCATCGTACACTTCTCGTGAATCTGCGATGGCGCTGGCGTGACAGATCGGGTACGGAGTGTGGAAGGCTGGGTTGTACCCAGCGAATCCCATGAGCGGCGGATGGCCGCATGACACAACCAGAATTTGAGGCTGTAACGCACGAGCTAGATCAAATAGTGGACAAGCTTAGAGAGTCCAAAGACCCAGAGACCCGAAAGAGGCTCTTGCATAAAATGCGCGAGTTGATCGCGAAGCTGAATGAGATTGTTTTTCGCTTAGACCCCGAGCAGCCCAAATCACCTTGATAATTGTGCCGCCGTCGCGTAGCATCAGACTGTGCGTTAGACCGAATCGGTCGAGCAGCTCTCGCCTCAACAGCCAGTAACCTGCCAAGTTTTCTTCCGAATCCCTCCAGCGTAACTATCACGAAGGAACAAGAGTACAAACAAACATGGAAAAAGGAACAGTAAAGTGGTTCAATGACGCCAAAGGCTACGGCTTTATTAGCCGTTCAACTGGCGAAGACGTTTTTGTGCATTTCTCCGCCATTCAGGCCGGCGGGTTCAAAAGCCTGCAGGAGGGCCAGACGGTGCAGTTCGATGTCACCAAGGGACCCAAGGGCTGGCAAGCTGAAAACGTGCAGGCGATCTAGAGCGACGAATTCTGCGGAGAGGCGATGTCAACGGAGATCGCCTCTTCGCTCTTGCGGACAAGAAAAGCTGACTGAACATTCTCTGGAAAACTGTGATTAATATCTTCGTTCGAAACTTGGATCCGACGACCACGGAAGCGCAGTTGGAAGATCTTTTCAAAGCCTATGGATCGGTGCAAACCGTCACCATCGTGACGGACCGTGACACCAGCGGACCTCGGGGTTTCGCTTTCGTCGAAATGAAAGACGCGGCGGAAGCCAAGGCTGCTATTGAATCTTTGCATGGATTCCGCTTGAATGACCGAGCTATCAGTTTGAACGAAGCTCGCCCGAAACTTGAGCACGATGCAACACGCGACTTATCCAGAGAACACCGGCGTCATAAGATTTGAGAGCTGTTTATCTTTGTTGCGTCTGAACTTCTTTGGACCCTTTTGCTAACGGATTCCTATTGACCATCGACGATAGTAGCGCCTCGTACGCCATCATCCGCTATAACATCCGTACCTACCACTCTGCTGGAGTTGTAGCCGTGATTGGCGGCAAGCATCAGGCAGAATTGGAATTGAAGAAGTTTGAGGACGCACAGGATTCTTCAGATCGGCACGAAGGCTGGCGCTACTTAATCGACAAGACAGATCTCAAGGCGGGAACAGATCCCGCGGAAGCTACCCTGCATCGCCAGGCGGCGTTGGAAAAACGAGAATCAAAAGCTTTGGGGGAGACAGACACTTCGAACTTTTCTTCGCCACATCGTCAGAGATGAAACGCGATTGCCGGCCAAACAGATGCGCGAACAACATCTGCAAAGCCCCGACTCGAAATATGCCCAGCCCGCTTATTCGAGCGCACAAAACGCTCCGGCCTGCGAGGTTCGACTTGGGATGCCTGCGTCAGGTGCGGTGGTTTTTTTCAAGCTAGGTTTTCGTCGTGTCGGTGTTTGCTTCGGCTGTGGAGAGTCCAGCCAGCATTCAATCTGTTCATACAATGCGTCGTCTAGGGCGTCTTTTTCTTCGGCGGCCCCGTGATCGTAGAAAACTTTCCTCCGCATTCAATGACCGCCTCTTCATCTTCCGAGGCCCGTTTCGGGAGAAGACTTTGGTCGGTTTCGAGAATGGCGGCTCTGTCCAGAGTTTTCCACTCGGTGCGATTCAGGCATGGGGGAAATGCCATATTCATAAATCAACTCCAAATCCAAGGAAGGTGATCGGTGGCTTGCTTCCTGCTTTGAGATAACAGGACCGTCAACTTTGACCATAGTCCGCTTGCCACAGAAGTCATCACAAATCGCGCCCCAATAATCCACGAGGAAAGCCAAGCCGGCCCTAGGATCTTGATAATTACGATCCACCATTACCCTCGAAACCTCTCTGTCGCGAAAAGCGAGGCTCCTACAGGTTACGGACATGTAGTGCTTGCCGCGTGGCCTCCAGGGTGTGGATAAGCGACTCCTTGGGAAGCTTCTGGATGATAGGCTCAATGGCCCATCCCAAGCCGAATGGTACGTCACGCGTCAATGAGATGGCGCGGCATTCGACCACTAGTCCCGCATCGCTCTCCTCGAAGCGCCAATAGGAATACAAGCGCCAGAGAAATCCATAACCGGTATCCGGCTGCAGGATGTGCTCGTCCTGGCTTCCCGCGTTTTCCACTTCTGCAATTCGCGTCGTGTAAGAGCGGCAGACCCAACGTGTTTTGTCCACCAGACGATAATGCACCTCATGGTCGGTATCGAGAACCACCGTAATGACTTTTTTCTTCAGAAGCCGCAGATAAATCTGGAAGTCATTTTCTTCGCGCCGAATCAGCTTCGACGCAACCACTTCGGGCTTGTAAATGTTCTTGTGGTTGTCGTAGTCTTGGATCACAGAAAATGTTTCTTGGATCGTCGAGGCAGGAATGAAGGCGGCAGCGATCCAGTCGTGGATCAAACCGCTCGGCACCTTGACCGGTCCATGGCCAGAGCATAATCCCACCACGACCTTCCCACGACCGATGTCCTGAGTTCGCTCTGGCGATTGCTGAGACCAAAGGAATGCTCCCTTTCCGTGCAAAGTCTGCTCCATCTCCGTTTCTGCCTGATGTATGTAGGTGCCGAAGGCCTCCAGAGTTTTCCCGCTGAGTTGCACGAGTTTTACCGTTTGCGTCATAGCTCGGGACCCGTAGGAATGTTCATGGCAAAAAACCTTCGACCCGAAGAAGATTCATGCATTGACAGATTAGTCTGTATTGCGCAATTCCGCATTCTCACATAGATTGGAACGGCGTTAATGAGAAGAACAGGCACTAGGCCCAAGGCTTGCGATTCGCCGATTCGTACTGAGCAGTATAAGGAAGCGGACCTCCCGATTCTGGGCGAGGTGCTTTGCGCGGCCGAGTTGGTTCTGCTGCATGCCGCCCCTTTGTACTACGGTCTAGGCATACCTCACGGCGACGGTTCGGCCGTGGTTCTCCTTCCTGCTTTTCTGTGCCCTGATACCTACTTGGCACCCTTGCATCAATGGCTGGCGCGGATCGGGTACAACCCCTTCTTTTCAAGAATAGGCTTCAACGCCGACTGTCCCAACCTCCTCATCCGACGCCAATTGAATGACACGATTGAGAACGCCCTGGCTAAGTCCGGGCGGAAGATTCATCTGATCGGACACAGTCTGGGAGGAATTATCGCGCGCGCGATTGCCGCGCAGCGGCCGGCGGATATCGCATCAGTCATCACCTTGGGTGCGCCGTTTCGTGGGACGGTGGCGCATAGCAGCATTTTGCGTGCAGCGAAGATGGTTCGGCGGCGTATCCTGTCAAAACATGGCAGCGACGTGCTTCCCGACTGCTATACGGGGCATTGTACGTGCGACTTTTTGGATTCGTTGCGGCACTCCATGCCAGCGTCGGTGAATGAGACCGCGATCTACAGTGAAGGAGACGGAGTAGTGGACTGGCGGTACTGCAAGACAGACCGGTGCGACGCGGACTTCCGAGTTTCCGGCACACATATCGGACTTGTTTTTAATCCCTCTGCATACTCTGTCATTGCGAAGCGATTAGCACAAACTGGGGTCCGAAGCCACGGAGCGAAGTCGAAAGAGCGAGGATTCCGGATGTCGAACTGATAAACCAACACTCGCGTGCGAGAGTAGTGTGGCAGCCGCTTCCCGCAACCTAACGCCAACTGAGGGAACTTAGGTTTGCCGGCTATTCGCCAATAACCTGGCGCGAATGGAATAGCTTTCAGAGAGTACCGACTGATTCAACTTTCGGAGCACCCGGGGATAGAAGCGCTCGAACGTCTCGCATTGGAGGTTGGCCGAAGAAGCGGCTGTATTCGCGATTGAACTGCGTGGCGCTTTCGTAGCCGACCTCAAAAGCTGCGCTGGCCGCATCGAGACCCTGATTCAGCATCAAGTTCCGCGCTGATTGAAGCCGGAGTTGTTTCTGATACTGAAGCGGACTTATCGCCGTTAGCATCCGGAAATGATGATGTAGGGTCGATATGCCCATGCCGGCAAGCTCTGCCAGTTCTTCCACGCGTAGAGGCTTGGCGTAGTTCGCCATGATCCAAGTAATCACTTTTGCTGTCCGGTGGCTTTGATCTCCGAGCGTTGCGACGGCCCGCAAGCGAGCTCCCACTTGTCCTTGCAGGACGCGATAAATGATCTCGCGCTGAATCAGGCCACTCAAAAAAGGAATGTCTTGCGGGCTGTCCAGCAGATCCAGTAGCCGGCAGCATGCGTTCAGGAACTCCGGCGTCGTCTTGCCAATCGAAATGCCTGGACTGTCACTCGGCGCTTCCCCGACATGAATTTCCTCGCGAGCGAGCAGTTCCCGGACCATGGACATGTCCAATCGGAGCGAAAGCACGAGACAGGGGACCTCTTCCGTTGCCGCCGCCACCCAGCTAACGATCGGCAAGTCGACCGCAGCCAGCAGGAAACGCGATTCGTCATAAACGAACCTCGTTGCACCGAGATTTGCATGCTTGCTCCCTTGGGCGACGACGATGATGCCTGGATGGTAGGTCGTCCGGCACGGCGGGGTCGGGGAGGTTCGGCGGTGGAGGCTTACGCCCGGAATCTCCGTTATCCGATTCTCTTGTTTGCCAACCAAGAAGGCAATTCTCCCAGCAAGTTCTGTGCGCAACTCGCGGGAAGGGTTTGTCTTCCGAGCGGTGTTTTCTTTAGTGTTTTTCATTTTTATGACCTGTCCAGTCCCTTCTTAAAGATAGCCACGTCGCTGTTACCAGGCCATCGATTTCTCACTCAATAAGAGGAATAGGCAATAAATAGGTAGGATCGGGCTACCGCGTCACGGTCACCTGCTCATAGTTTCAGGATGGGCGAAGGAACTGGCCAGGAGAAGCCATGAAGAAACGCACACTGGGAAAAAGTGGCCTTGAGGTCTCTGCTCTGGGTCTCGGCTGCATGAGCATGAGTTCGGGTTATGGACCGGCAGCCGACAAGAGCGAAATGATCCGTTTGATTCGGACGGCTCATGATCTTGGCATCACCCATTTCGATACCGCCGAGGCTTATGGCCCGTTCGCAAATGAGGAACTTGTAGGTGAGGCGCTCCAGCCAATCCGCGACAAGGTCGTCATTGCCACAAAGTTCGGCTTTGACATCGATCTTGAGACGGGCGCACGGCGCGGCGGAACGAACAGCAAGCCGGAGCATATCAAGCGTGTAGCAGATGGCTGCTTAAACCGTTTGCGCACCGATCATATCGATCTTTTTTATCAGCATCGCGTCGATCCGGAGGTGCCGATCGAGGACGTGGCGGGAGCGGTCAAAGAACTGATTGCCGAAGGTAAGGTCAAACACTTCGGCCTGTCGGAAGCCGGGATCAAGACGATCCGTCGTGCGCATGCGGTCCAACCGATCACGGCAGTGCAGAGCGAATACTCGCTGTTCTGGCGTGGTCCGGAGGCTGAGCTTCTCCCGGCGCTTCAAGAGCTCGGCATTGGATTCGTGCCGTTTAGCCCGCTCGGTGCAGGATTCCTCACGGGCAAGATTGACGAGAACACAAAATTCGATCCCACCGATTTTCGAAACATGGTGCCCCGCTTCTCGCCGGAGTCGCGCAAAGCCAACATGGCTCTCGTCGACCTGGTCAAGGCCGTCGGGCAGCGCAAAGGCGCAACGCCGGCGCAAGTCGCACTCGCTTGGCTGCTGGCGCAAAAGCCGTGGATAGTGCCGATCCCGGGAACCACAAAGCTCCATCGGCTAGAAGAAAATCTCGGCGCGGTGAACGTCGCGCTCACGGAGAACGACCTCAAGCAGATTCAGGATGCTTCTTCCAAGCTGAAACTCGAAGGAGCTCGTCTTCCTGACTCCGCGCTCAAGATGACCGGACTCTGATCATTTCTCTTTTCAGCCGCATGCAGATCGCCGATTGCGAGAACAGCCAAAAGGCAAGGACTACAACATGAAATTGAAGCTGGCGGTTTTGGGACTTTGTTTCTTGACGCCGAATGTGCAATGCGCCTTTACTCAGGCGCAACCGGCAGGCGCCGCCGCGACGACAGGTTCACCCATGGCGGGTGTCGGCACCGCCGTCCCGCAAACGCCTCCTGTGGTGCGAGTGGACACCGGCCAGTTGCAAGGAGTCGTCGACGACGGCGTCGTATCCTACAAAGGTGTCCCCTTTGCTGCGCCTCCGGTGGGCGATCTCCGATGGCGGCCGCCTCAACCCGCAGCGCTATGGACCGGCGTGCGCCAGGCCACGGAATTCGGCGCGGACTGCATGCAGGCACGGTTCGGACCTCCCCCCGCGCCTGGTGCGCCTCCGGTTCCGGCGCCGTCGGAAGACTGTCTGTTCGCGAACGTATGGCGACCCGCGAGCGCCGCGCCCGGGGCAAAGCTGCCCGTGATGGTGTGGATTTACGGGGGCGGCTTCATGTTTGGCTCGAGTGCCATGCCCTCGACTTCGGGGACACAGTTCGCTAAACAAGGTGTCGTCTTGGTTGCAGCTAATTACCGCGTCGGGCGGTTCGGATTCTTTGCCTTTCCCGCATTGAGCCGCGAGTCATCCTGAAGAGCCCAAGGGCAACTACGCCTACATGGATCAGATTGCTGCCCTGAAATGGGTCCAGAAGAACATCGCTGCATTTGGAGGCGATCCCAACAACGTCACTATCTTTGGGTTTTCCGCGGGCGGTGTCTCGGTGCATAGCCTCCTGACTATGCCAATGGCGCGCGGCCTCTTCCACAAGGCGATTGTCGAGTCTGGCGGTTCGCGTGACAGCGTGCTTACCGCCCGGCCGATGAGCAAAGACGGCGTCGATCCGAACTATCCGGTTTCGGCCGAGACGATCGGGATACAGTTCGCGCACTCCATGGGAATCGAGGGCACGGATCAGGCCGCGCTGGCCAAACTGCGCGCTCTCAGTGCAGAACAGGTCCTTCGTGCCGCACCAGCCCAGCCGGGCGTTAGCGTTCCGTCCTATGAGACCACACCGATTCTTGATGGCAAGCTGGTTACGGAAACGGCAGAGACTGCTTACAAGGCCCACCACCAGCCGCGCGTTCCGCTCATGCTCGGAAGCAACAGTGCCGACACTGCCGGCAACCGGATAAAAGCGACGACCAAGGAGCAGCTGTTCGCTCGGTTCGGCCAGTGGAGCGCTCCAGCAAAGGCGGCCTACGATCCCGACGGATCGACAGATTTGGCCACGCTGATATCAAGGGCAAACGACGACTTTGGCCAGGCCGAGCCAGCCCGCTTCGCAGCGACCGCCTTCGCGACCAACGGTTCGCCCGTCTATCTCTACCGGTTCTCCTACGTTCAGAGTGGGATGCGAGAAATGTTCCGGGCCGGTACACCGCACGGCGGCGAAATCGCCTTTGTGTTCGGCACATTGGGTACTCCCAGTTTCGGACCGCCACCGCCGCCGCCGACACCGCAGGATCAGACGGTCTCTCGGATGGCGCAAAGCTATTGGGTCAACTTCGCCAGGAGCGGCGATCCGAATGGTGCGGGATTGCCCGTTTGGCCGCGTTACGATCCGAGCAAGGATTTGATCTTCGATTTCCATCCGGACGGCACGGCCGGCGCAGTTCCGGATCCCTGGAAAGCGCGACTCGACGTGACACAGTTAGCAACCGAATCGGGAAAGCGCTCCGATTTCTGAGACAGCTTCCGCCTGTGATGTCGGATTGGCAGCACGACGAATAAAAAGTTCTGAGGAGAAGATAAGACATGAGAACAAAACTTCTGGCCATCGCTTTCATGGTGACCGCTCTATTCACTTTCCAAACTCGAGCGCAAACAGCAGATTCAGGTTTCCCAAAAGGTGAACTGTCCACCACGAAGAATCACACGGGAAATATCTGGCTCAGTGAGCTAAACGTAGGAGACAGCACGTTCGATCCTAGTATCGCGATGGCTACCTATGATCCCGGTGCAAAGTTGGATTGGCATAGTCATCCAGGCGGTCAGGTTCTGCTGATCACCGAAGGAACTGGCTACTATCAGGAACGAGGAAAGCCGACGCGCATCGTGCACAAGGGAGACGTCATCAAATGCGCTCCCGGAGTGGAGCATTGGCACGGCGCAACAACCCAGAGTGGCTTTGCCTATATCGCCGTTACACCCACTCAAAAAGGAAAAACAGTTTGGTTAGAGCCGGTCAGCGATAAGGACTACAACAGCGCGAAATAACCTCCCTAGCATACGGGCAACGACAATGGCTTCGGTTGCGTAGTTTCCCCATTACGACGCAAACCGGAAGATAACTATCGCTATCGCATTATAAGAAGGCGTCCCTTTCGGGGTAGGTTATGAGCGCGAGCATCATCGCCTACGAAAGGAACACCCTCCATGAATAGCGAAAAGTATATTG
>Ga0335082_10003388_pt1 | contig 17318 bp, 14 predicted proteins | sample Lox_Sample_41_FD_206718 | JGI IMG/M metagenome (GOLD analysis project Ga0335082, IMG submission 206718) | Soil microbial communities from Loxahatchee National Wildlife Refuge, Florida, United States - Lox_Sample_4.1 | ecosystem: Environmental > Terrestrial > Soil > Wetlands | place: USA... | reverse complement strand
CTCGGATCCCCTTCTGGCGGACTCCCCGAGGCCCCGGCCCCAGACCTCCTGATCCGTCCGGAGTCTGGAGGCTGTCTCAAGCCTGGAAGCGGGGACCCTCCCCGGATCGGCCGGGGCGCCCAAGCCTCTGTCCTGCAGTGCGTTATGTCGGACGGCGCCGGAGGCGGTGCTGGCACGAGACGTGCTCAGGGTCGGTGTCGTGGAACACCGGTCCGGCCGATTGCTCGTCGTCGATGACGAGGCGGCCATCCGCTTCGCGCTGTCGGAGTACTTCCGCGAGAGCGGCTGGATGGTGGACGCGGCCGCCGAGAAGGAGGAGGCCGAGGCCCTCCTGGCGTGCACCGAGTACCAGGTGGTCATCGCGGATCTGCGGCTCACCGGCATCTACGGCGTCGAGGGGCTGGACATCATCCAGTGGTCGCGGCACCTGCGCCCGGACACCCGCGTCGTGCTCCTGACGGGGAACGGAACCCCCGAGATCGAGGCCGAGGCCCGACGGCGCGGAGCGGACGCCTTCCTCCACAAGCCGCTGCCCCTTCCCCAGCTCGAGGCCGTCGTGGACTCCCTCGTCGGAGCGGTCTCGTGAGCACCGCTCCCCGCCTCCTCCTCTGCGCCTGGTGCGAGCGGGTCCGCTCGAGCGGCGGCTCATGGCAGGAGCAGGACCTCAGCGACCTCGACCCGTCGGAGGCCACTCACGGGATCTGCCCGGAGTGCCTGGCCGAGGAGACGCGGGCCGCGTGCGTCGGGATGGACTGTCCTTGAGCGGAGAGCCGCGGATCGAGCTCCACGGGACCACGTGCTCGTGCCGCGGGGGGGCGTGGGTCCTGCTCGAGGCGACGCCGAGGTCGCCCTGCGCCGGCGAGGTGGTGGAGTCCGCGGAGCGGCTGGTGCTGGGGCTCGAGGAGTGGCGGCAGCTCGGCAAGCCGGGCAGCCTCGAGGTGTTCAAGGAGGCCCAGGGCCGGGCGGACAGAGGCGAGCGCCGGCAGTTCCAGCGCTTCGAGGTCGCCCTGCCGGTGCGCATTGGGCGCATCGCCACCTGGCGCGACCCGTCGGTCCAGATGGAGAGCACCCTGGCCGAGGTCATCGCCGCGGGGGGCGCGCTCGTGCGCAGCCGCATGGCCGTGGACAAGGGCGAGATGATCCGCTTCCTGGCCGCGGACTACGAGACCCGCGCCGAGGTCACCTACGTCTCGAACGGCGCAGGCTCGGGGATGGACGGGATCCAGCGGCTCGGCCTGAAGTTCCTCGACGCCCCTCTTCCCGATTCCCTCATTCCCGCAGACGCGCGGCCGCTGCCGTAGCCTCCGTCAGCCCGGCCCCCGGGCCGGCGAGGGGCAGCGTCATCCAGGCCGCGGTCCCCGCTCCCGTGCCTTTCGACTCGAGCCACACCCGGCCGCCGTGGGACTCGACGATGCGCTTCACCATCGCGAGGCCCACTCCCGAGCCCTCGGCCCGCGGGTCGAGCTTCTCGAAGAGGTCGAAGACGCGCTCGCCGTGGCGGGGGTCGATCCCGATCCCGTTGTCGCGCACGACGAGGACCGCCATCCCCTCGTTCGGGGAACACGCCTCCACGGTGACGAGAGGCTCCCCGGCGGAGTCCGCGAACTTGACCGCGTTGTCGAGCAGCCGGTCGAAGGCCTGCACCAGCCGGGCCCGGTCCCCGAACACGACCGGGAGAGCGGCCGCCACCTCCACCCGGACCCGGCCGGCGGAGCGCCGCCCTCGCACGAGCCTCAGGGCGTCCTGGACGATGTCCCCTGCGGGCACGGCGGCGGGCGGACCCACCGGGCGCCCGGCTCGCGACAGCTCGAGGAGCTCGTCCAGGAGCCGCTGCAGCTTGCCGACCGCCTCGATGATGCGCCCGGCGTCGAGAGCCAGGCGGTCCATGCGCCCCCCGCGCGCGTCCTTCTCGAGGTAGTCCGCGAATCCCCGGATGGTCACGAGCGGGGCCTTGAGGTCGTGGGTGACCGTGTAGCCGAAGCGCTCGAGCTCGGTGTTCTTCGCCTCGAGCTCCCGGATGAGCGACTCGCGCACCGCCTCGGCCTTCCGCCGTGCCGACACGTCGCGCAAAGCGGCCACCCGCAGGACCTGCCCGCGGAAGGGGAACGAGCGCGCCTGCAGCTCCACCGGGACCCTCGTCCCGTCCCGCCGCAGGATCTCGATCTCGTACGGACGGTCGTACTCGGCCAGGAGATTGCGGTAGACGAGCTCCCGGTGCTCGGACGCGATGAGCTCGAAGCCGTCGCGCCCGACGAGCTCGTGCCACGAGTAGCCACCCAGATCGCAGAGGGCCTGGTTGACGTCCACGATGCGCCCCCCGTCGTGCACCAGGATGGCCTCGAACGCCGCCTCGGAGAGGCTGCGGTAGCGGTCTTCGCTGTCCCGGAGCTTCTCCTCGGCCTCCTTGCGGTCCGTGATGTCGAGGAGCAGCCCGAGCAGGCGGTCCCCCCCGACGGCGGAGGCGTGGACCAGGCAGTGCCGTGTAGAGCCGTCCTTCCGGCGAAGCCGGATCTCGTTGCGGCCCGAACCGAGGGCGAGCAGGCCCACGATCCGGTCGGCCACCCCCCCGGTGCTCTCCCCGGCCAGGACATCCGCGATGGTCATCCCCACGAGCTCCTCGCGCGCGTAGCCGGTCAGTGCACAGGCCGCGCCGTTCACCTCCAGGTACTGGCCGCGCGTGTCCGAGACGAAGAGAGCGATGGGGGAAGCCGTGAAGTACGCACGGTAGAGGTCGGCGCTCGCCCGGAGGGCCTCTGCCGTCCGCACACGAGCCAGCGCCCCCGCCACGTGGCTGGCCAGCACGGTCAGGAGCCGCTCGTCGGCCTCGGTGAAGACCGACGGCCTCGTGCTTCCGGCCTCGAAGACGCCGAGCACGTCCGATCCGACCTTCAGCGGGACGCAGAGCTGGGATCGGAGCCTGGGATCGGAAAGGTCGGTCTCCGGTGACGCATCCCCGACCCGCCGGGCCTGCCCGCTCACCGCGACCCCTCCCGCCACGCCGCGGCCGATGGCGATCGGCCTGAGCTCCCCTCCCGGCCGGAGCGAGTGGAAGGAGCGGGCGGGCTCGAGCCGCCTCCGCTCCGCGTCGACGAGGAGGAAGCCGCAGTGATCCCCGAAGAAGACGTCGCGGAGGGACGCGGTGGTGCGGGCGAGGAGCTCCTGCTCGTCCACGGCGCACGCCGCAGCCTCGGCCACCGTCGCGATCACCCGCTGCTCGTCGAGGGCGCGGCGCAGCCGCTCCTCGACCTCCTTGACCTCGGTCACGTCGAGGAGCGATCCGCGCAGGCCGCGGAACCGTCCCTGCTCGTCCATCCAGCCCTGACCCCGGGCTTCGAACCAGCGGACGGTGCCGTCGGGTCGGACGACGCGGCCCTGCACGTGGCAGACCTCCCGGGGGCTCGCCACCGCCCGGGCCACCGCCGACTGGAAGCCGGGGCGGTCGTCAGGGTGAAGGTACGGGAGGACGTGCGACAGCCGCGCCCGCCCCCCCGGAGGGGCAGCTCCGGCGCCGAAGAGGCGGCCCGCCTGCTCCGACCACCACACGCCGCCGGTCTCGGCGTCCATCTCCCAGATGGCCATCCCGCCCGCGTCCAGGGCCAGGGACAGCCGCTCCTCGCTCCGGCGGGCGCGGCGCTCCGCCTCACCGCCGGGCAGGAGACGGCGCAGGCGCGCACCGAGCGACCCCAGGGCCCGGTGGCCGCGGTCCCCCGAGCTCATGACCGCACCGCCCGCAGGCGAACCCTCACCACCGCCCCGCCCTCCGCGTGGTTCTCGGCGGCGACCTCGCCGCCGTGGTCGTACACGATCCGCTTGACGATCGAGAGGCCGAGGCCGGTGCCCCCGCGCCGGCGGGTGAAGAAGGGCTCGAAGAGACGGGGCAGGTCCGAGGGATCGAAGCCGGGCCCGGAGTCGCACACGGAGCACTCGACCCACTCGTCCTCTCCGTCCCGCGTCGCCTGGAGCGCGACGTGCACCCGGCCTCCCTGCGGCGAGAAGTGGACCGCGTTCTCGATCAGGTTCTGGAGGACCTGGGACACGCGGGCCCGGTCGGCGAGCACGGGCGGCACGGCGGGACCCCGCGGCCAAACGAGGTCCACCGTCTTGCGGCGCGCGAGCGTGGCACAGGCCGACACCGCCGCCTCCGCGATCTCCTCCATGCGGCAGAGGGAGAAGTCGGGGCGGCTCGGCCGTCCGAAGTCGAGCAGGTCGCGCATGAGGCCGGTCAGCCGCACGATCTCGCCGCGCAGGACGGTGAGGTAGCGCTCGAAGCCCTCCGCCTTGCCGAACCGCGACTCGAAGGCGTCGAGCGTGGCCGAGATGCTGAACAGGGGGTTGCGGACCTCGTGCGCCACCCCGGCCACGATCGAGCCGATCTCGGCCATGGTCTCGCTCTGCCGCAGCTGCTCCTTGAGGCGAACCGTCTCCGTCACGTCCTGGAAGTTCAGCACCGCCCGCCCGGCCTCGTCGCCTTCCGCGGCCAGGGCCCGTGCGCTCACGACCCAGGTGACCCGGGTCAGGGCGTCGCTCACCTCGCGCGCCGGCGGGACCCCGCCCGCGCGCACCGACGCCGCGAGATCCCCGAGCGCGGCCCAGGGCTCGTCCGGGCCGAGCGCGGCGAGCGGCGCGTCGATGAGGTCCGACCACGAGGTGCGGCCCGAGTGCTCGACCGCCGTGCGGTTCGCCCGTACGATCCTCCCGCACGCGTCCACGACCACCACGCCGAGGGGCAGGCCGTCGAAGGTCTCCCGCCACTCGAACGCGGCGCGCCGGAGATCGGCCTCCAGCCTCCGCCTCTCGGTGACGTCGGTCCCGGTGCCCAGCACGTAGGTGAGGGTCCCCGTCGCGTCGAAGACGGGACGGTTGACCCACGAGATGAGGCGCCGATCGCCGGAGCGGGTCTGCCACTCGGCCTCGTAGGCCTGTGGCAGGTCGGCGGCGCCTCCGTTTCCGCGGCGGTCGAGGGCGACGTCCCCTGCCGCCTCGGGCGGTCGCAGGACCTCCCAGAACACGCGTCCCCGCAGCTCCGCCTCCGTCCACCCGCTCGTCTGCTCGCAGGCGCGGTTGAACCGTACGATCCGTCCCTGCGGATCCACGACCACGACCAGAGAGGCGACCATGTCGAGGAGGCTCTCCGCGAAGACCCGCTGGCGCTCGATCTCGCGCTCGGCCCGGAGCCTCTCGATCTCCGCCGCCGCCCGCGCGGCGAACACCTGCAGCACTCCCTCCGGCCGGACCACCTCGTCGAGTGGGCGGTCGTGGATGGCGTTGACGAGCCCCAGCACCTCCCCCGTCGAGGCCCGCAGAGCGGTCCCCACGTAGCTCGCGGCCCCCAGCCGGCGCAGGCCCTCGTCGGTCGGGTAGCGCTCGGCGACCCCCTCCCGGATGTGGCAAACGCGGCCGTCGAGGACGTCGGCGCAGGGTGTCCCGGCGAGCGCGTACTCCACGTTCGGGCTCAGGCGGCCGTCCTCGTGCCGCGCGAGCGTCCGCAGCCGGTCCCCGCCCACGAGCTCGGCCACCGAGGCGTACTTCACGCGGAGCGCCCGCCCCAGGCGCAGGACGAGCTCTCCGAAGAGCGCCTCCCCGCCTGCCGCCGCCGTTCCGGCCACCAGATCGCCGAGTGCCTCCTCGACCCGCCGGTGCCTGACCGCGCGCTCGGCCATGTGAGGCAGGTCGGCCAGGGCGACCTCGCTCTTCACGACGTAGTCCACCGCGCCGGAACGGATGGCCTCGACGGCCACCCGCTCGCTCCCGTGGCTGGTCATGATGACGACGGGGGGCATGGCGCGGGCCGGAGTGCTGCGGAGGAGATCGAGGCCCTCGCCATCCGGGAGCAGCCAGTCCGCGATCACCAGGTCGGGAGGCGTCGACCCGCGGAGCGCCGCCCGCGCGGCGTCCACCGTTTCGGCCACCGAGACGAGAAAGTCCCCGGCCCGGCCTTCGAAGGCCCGGCGCGCGAGCTCGGCGTGGCCCGGTTCGTCCTCGACGAGCAGGACCCGCAGGGGATCCGAGCTCACCGACTGGACTCCACGTCCCGATTCGGGAAGGCACTCGTCCGATCCCCGGACGGACCTGGCCGCGAGGCTCTTCGACCGAGGGCTACAAGTCCCATTGTTTCAATCTGGTCCGCCCACGACAGGTCGCTCGGCCGGACGCGGCCTCCGTGGCATGTCAGGTGCAGAAGCGCAGACCGTGCCAGCCGAATCGCTCCTCCTCGACGCCATTCTCGAGCCCGGCCGGCTGAGCGTCGTCTTCCAGCCCATCTTCGAGGTCGGGCCGGGCCCGCCCCGCCTTTTCGCCCTCGAGTGTCTCACTCGCGGGCCCCGGGGAACGAACGTGGAGCGCCCGGCCGTCCTCTTCGAATACGTCCGAAGGATGCGGGCGGAGTCGGCCGTGGACCGGGCCTGCGTCGCCACGGCGCTCGGAGAGGCCCGGATGCTCCCCGGCCAGCCCCGGCTGTCCCTGAACGTCCACGCCGTGACCCTCAGCCGGGACCCCGGCTTTCGGGCCTTCCTCCTCGAGCGGGCCAGCGAGGCGGGCTTCGAGCCCCGCCGGCTCGTCGTCGAGATCGTCGAGCACGCCTCGCTCCCACTCACCCCGCTCACACTCGAGCTGCCCAGCTTCCGGCGGGCCCTCGCCGAGCTGCGCGAGTCCGGGATCGCGATTGCCCTCGACGACGTGGGTCTCGGCGAATCGAACTACAAGATGATCCTGGACGTGCGGCCGGAGATCTACAAGCTCGACCGTTACCTCGTGCAAGAGGCCGGGTCCGACCCCTATCGCCAGATCATCCTCGACTCGCTGGCCCGGATGGTGCGGCGCCTCGAGGCGAGGGCGGTGGCGGAGGGTGTCGAGGACCACCACGAGCTCGTGGCGGTCGAGGCGGCCGGGATCGACCTCGTCCAGGGTTACTACTTCGCCCCTCCGGTCCCCCGCTCCGAGGTCGTCGCCGCCGGGTACCTCTCCGGCCTCGTGACGGCGGCGGGAGCGCCGTGAGCCGCCGGCTGCTGGTGCTCGACGACGACTCCGGCCTCCTCACCCTCCTCCGCACCTACTTCGGCGGCCTCGGATGGCAAGTGGAGGTCTGCGCCGACGCCGTGGCGGCCCTGGCGCTCGTCGGCTCGGACACCCCGTTCGACGCGGTGATCTGCGACCTGCACTTCACCGGGGAGCACCGCGGGGAGGGCTTCGAGATCGTGAGCCGAGCCCGGGAGGGCCGGCCCCACGCCGCGGTCCTCCTCTTCACCGGGGTGCCCGGCCCCGGCGTCCGCGAAGAGGCCCTCCGGCGCGGCGCCGACGAGGTCATCGTCAAGCCCGCTCCCCTTTCGCGCTTGCGCGACGCCGCGCTCCGTGCGATGAAGAAGCCGTGAGCCTGAGCGGTTCGGTCGAGGATCTGCCGCTTCTCGAGATCCTGCAGGTCGTGTCGTTCTGCCAGAAGACCGGCCACCTCGCCGTCCGGGCTCCCGCCGGCGAGGCCGCGGTGGTGTTCGAGGGCGGGAGGGTCGTCGCCGGCTACATGTGGGACGTCCCGCCCCTCCCCGGCGGTGATCCCCCCGCCGGACCCGCGCGGGAGGTCGCGGTCCGCCAGCGCATCGCCTCGATCCTGGAGCGCCTCGTCCGGCTCCGGGAGGGCGAGTTCGCCTTCACCCTCACCGACGGGGTCCCGGAGTCTCTCGGCGGCCGCGACCTCTCCGCGGAGCGGCTCCCCCTCGGCATCAACCCGGAAGAGATGATGCTCGACCTGGCCCGCCAGCTGGACGAGGACCGCCGCGACGCCGCCGCCGCGTTCGAGGCGTCCTTCGCCGCGCCCGGGGACGAGCCCGCGGCGACCTCCGACAGCGACGAGGACATCGTGCTGGAGGAGCTGCCTCTCGACGAGCCTCAGGCGCCGCCGGCCGGCCCCACCGTCCTGTTCGTGGACGACGAGGCCGAGGTCCGGCGCGCGGTCGGGGAGCGGCTCGCGGGGTCCGGATTCGACGTCCGCGAGGCCGCGAGTCCCGCGGCGGCCCGGAGGGAGATGGACCGCCTGGCCGCGGAAGGCCTGCGGTTCCTGCTCGTGGTGGACCTCGGCCTCCCTTCGGAATCGGGCTCTTCGTTCCGGGGCGGGCTCGACGTCGTCCGCTCGGCCTCGGGGCTCTCCCGCCCCCCACCCGTCCTCCTGACCGCCGAGACCTTCGACTCGAGGATGCGCGCGCGAGCAAAGCGCCTCGGCGTCTCCCTGCTCGCGTTCAAGCCCGGCCTCTCGAAGCTCGACCCGCTGCAGTACCAGGCCGACCTGCGGGCGTTCGCCGACAAGCTGGCCCGCGATCTCCTGCCGCGCCTGGAGACCCGCCGCCGGGGAGCCGCACCGCCGACGGCGCCTCCGCCGGTCGCGACGCCGGCGCCGGGCGAAGACGTCCGCGAAGCGACCCTTCGAGCCGCGCTCGAGGAGATGCAGCGCAGCCCCGACCCCGACCTCGTGGCCTTCCTCCTCCTCCGGGCGGCTCGCGCGTTCTTCCCGCGAGTGGCGCTCTTCGTCGTCCGGGACGAGCGCCTGCGGGGCCTCTCGGGATTCGGCCCCGCCGCCGGCGGCGACAGCCTCGATCTCCTCGCCCGGGAGATCACGGTTCCCCTCGAGCCGCCGTCGGCCTTCAGCGAGGCGGTGGCCGGCGGGCGGGCCTGGGCGGGACCGCTCCCGGCCGGGGGTCCGGTCCGCGACCTCGTCGACCGGATCGGACCCTTTGGCGCGAGCGAGGCTGCCGTCCTACCGGTGACCGCCCATCGCGAGACGATCGCGGTTCTGTACGGTGACGCCCCGGAAGGCGCCTCCCTCCCCCCGCTGGCCCCGCTCCTCGAGTTCGTGAAGCGCGCCGGCCGAACCCTCGACGAGGGCTTCCTCGCCCGGCGGGCGCCCGTCGCCGCCGCCTCCTAGAATCCCCGCCCGATGCTCGTTCTCATCCGAGCCGCCCGCAGCCTCTCCGCCGTCCTCCTCGTCGGCCTGCTCTTCCTGCTCGCGAGCCCGGTCCTGCGCCTCGTCGTGATCCCGGGCGCGTGGCTCTTCCCTCGCCAGCGCTTCCGCCTGGTCAGCCTGTTCATGAAGGGGATCTGCTCCGGGATCTTCGGCCTCCTTCGCCTCGGGGGAGCCCGCGTCAGGCGGGTCGGGTCCCTGCCCACGGCCACGCCGATCCTCATCGTGGCCAACCACCAGGCTCTCCTCGACATCTGCCAGATCACGCTCCTGGCCCAGCCCCGGGTCCCGGCCTTCGTCGCGCGCCGACGCTACGCGCGCTTCGTGCCCCTCGTCTCCGCGTGCATCCGGCTGCTGGGCTCTCCGATCGTGGACCCGAGACGCGACGTCCCAGGAGCGGTCGCGGCGATCCGCCGGGGAGCGAGAGAGCTTCCCCACGGGATACTGATCTTCCCCGAGGGCCACCGCAGCCGCGACGGAGAGATTCGCCCGTTCCGGACCGCCGGGATCGAGGCCGTGCTCACCGAGCGGCGCATGCCCGTGTATCTCGTGCTGAACGAAGGCGTGTGGCGGGTGCGCCGGCTGGCGGATCTGCTGTTCCGGGTCCACCTCATCGATGCCCACTCCGAGGTGCTGGGGCCATTCGAGCCCCCGGCGGACGACGCGAGGCTGTCCAGCTTCGTCCGCGGCTTGCGCGAGGCCCTCGTCGCGCGCCTCGCGCTCATCCGGTCCGGGTCGACGACGCCCCTCGCCGACTGACCGCGGGGCGGGCACGCCTCGTAGCTCGCACGTGGTGCTACACTTGGCCCCACACGGCGGAGGTGCGGATGGCGCGGCGCCTGGTGATCGCGAGCCAGAAGGGCGGCGTGGGAAAGACGACGATCGCGCTGAACCTGGCCGTGGCCTTCGCCGAGCGGGGACGCCGGACTCTCCTCGCCGATCTGGATCCGCAGGGAGCGATCGGGCTCTCCCTCGCCAAAGGCGACGCCGAGCTTCCGGGCCTCGCCGAGCTCGTGTCGGGCATCGCGGCAGCGGCGGAGGCCGCCGTGCCCACGCGCCTCTCCGGCCTGACCCTGCTGCCGCGGGGACGGCTCGATGCCACCGACGTCGCCTCGTTCGAAGCCGAGATCGGGTCGCCCGGCGCTCTCGACCGCGCGCTCTCGGCCTGTGACCGGGACTGCGACGTCGTGATCATGGACACCCCGTCGGGGCTGGGGCGCGTCACCAGCGCCGCCCTGGCCTGCGCGGACTTCGTCCTGCTGGCGTTCCAGACCGAGAGCCTGTCGCTCCGGTCGGTCGGCCAGGCGCTGACGGTCGTCGAGCACGTCCAGGCCACGCAGAACCCGCGACTCCGCCTCGCGGGAATCCTGCCCACCCTCGTGGAGCGGGAGCGCCACTCCAGCCACGCGGTGCTGAGCGAGATCTGGAAGGGCTTCCCGGACGCGCTCGAAACGGTCGTGCCCCGCACGGAGACCTTCGCCCGGGCCAGCGCCCTCGGCGTGCCGGTCGGCTTCCTGGGCGGCGAGGCCGGGGGGCCGGAAGCCCGGCGCTTCGACCTGCTGGCCGACGAGGTCGAAGCCCGGATGAACCGCCTCGACGGCATGGAGAGGGTCCATGAAGCTCAACCCGCCCGCCAGCTCCTCTGACCTCGAGGCCGCGCGCGAGGTCGCCCGGCGGCTCCACATGCGGCGCCGCCGCGACGACCACGCGGGCTTCGAGCCGCCGGCGCCCGCGCCGAGGCCGGTCGCGCCTCCCGCTCCGGGCCGGCGGCCGGCGCCGCCGCCTCCTCCGGCCCTCGAAGCGACTCCCGAGATGCCTCCGCCACCCTCGTGGGACGAGCCGGTGGGCGAGGCGGAGCCTCCTGACGCATCGTTCGACCCCCTGGCCGGCATCGCAGGGCCGAACGGCCTCGCCGGTACGCTGCGACCGGACGAGGACGACCTGCCCGACGTGGAGGTCGAGAGCTCGGCGCCGTCTCCCCAGGAAATGGTCGGAGCTGTCGAGCCCGGCCCGGGCCTCGAGGACCTCGCGGAGCCGTACGCCGCTCCCCCGCCCTCCTCCCCCTTCGAGGTCGACCTCGACGGCCCGTCGGCGCCGGACGTGGTCGGCGCGTCGGCCCTTCCTTCGTGGGACGACGTCGTGGCGAAGTGCCTCGTCCTGTCGCAGTCGCGTGCGGTGATGCTCGTCGACCCCGCGGGCCAGGTCTTCGCCGCCCACGGCGACTGGCCGGCCCCCGGTCCCGACGCGATCGCGGCCAAGCTGGTCTCGACGATGGACCGCACGCTCAAGGACGCCCCCACGCGCTCGATCCAGGCCCCCCTCGCCGGCCGGCACCTCACGGCCTGGCGGGTCCCGCTCGTCGAGGGGCTGGTCACGGTCGCCTTCCTCGGCGACGCCCCCGTGCGCACCGAGACGCGCCCCGCCGTCGACAGCGAGATCCACCGCGGCGCCGGGGCCTGAGCTCCCGGCGCCGGCTGGACCCGGAGGCAGAAGGAGGCTCATGGCCCGACTCGACCCCCACTCCTACGCGGACGCCGAGCAGCCCCGCGCGCGCCACCTGAGGCTCCGGCTCTCGGTCGACTTCGACGCCCGACGGATCGAGGGGGTCTCCACGCTGGTGTTCGAGGGGCCGGCCAGCGGCCTTCTCGACCTCGACAGCAAGGAGCTCGAAATCCTCGGCGTCGCGGCCGGCTCGGGTGAGGCGGTGCCGTTCGAGGTGGGCCCCGACGAGCCCATCTTCGGCCGCCGGGTCCGCCTCACCCTGCCCTCGGGAACGCGCGAGGTCCGGCTGCGCTACCGCACCTCTCCCGAGGCTCCGGCGCTCCAGTGGCTCTCGCCCGAGCAGACGGCGGGCGGCCGGCGTCCCTTCCTGTTCAGCCAGTGCCAGCCGATCCACGCCCGCAGCCTCGCCCCGCTCGCCGACACCGCGCGGAACCGGCTCACCTACGAGGCGGAAGTGGAGATCGATGAGCCCCTCGCCGCGGTGATGTCCGCGGGGCCGGCGGGCGAGGCGCGGGGGACGCGGCCCGGCACGCGCGTCTTCCGGTTCGCCATGCCGCAGGCGATCCCGCCCTACCTCCTCGCGCTCGCGGTGGGCCGGATCGAGGCCCGGGAGCTGGGCCCCCGCTCTCGCGTCTTCGCCGAGCCGGAGACCGTGGAGAGCGCGGCCCACGAGTTCGCCGAGACCGAGGCCATGATCGCGCGAGCCGAGGAGCTCTTCGGTCCCTACGACTGGGACCGCTACGACATGCTCGTCCTCCCACCCTCCTTCCCCTACGGCGGGATGGAGAACCCGCGCATGACCTTCCTCACTCCGACGCTCCTCGCGGGAGACCGGTCGCTGGTGGACGTCGTGGCCCACGAGCTCGCCCACTCCTGGACCGGGAACCTCGTCACCAACGCGGACATGGAGCACTTCTGGCTCAACGAGGGCTTCACCGTGTGGGCCGAGCGCCGGCTCCTCGAGGCCCTCCACGGCGAGGAAGCCACGGTTCTGGCGTGGGCGATCGGCGAGAAGGCCCTCGAGGAGTCGATGGAGCGCTTCGGGGCGGGCTCGCGTTTCACCCGTCTCCGCACCGAGCTCGCCGGAACGGACCCCGACGACGCGTTCTCTTCCATCCCCTACGAGAAGGGCGCGCGCTTCGTGAACCTCCTCGAGCGGGAGGCGGGGCGGCCGCGCTTCGACCGCTTCATGCGCGAGTACATTGCCCGCTTCCGGTTCACCTCGATCACCACCGAGGAGTTCCTCGTGTTCCTCGAGGAGCGCCTGCCGGGTCTGGCGGCGCAGGTGGACGCGAGGGCCTGGCTCTACGAGCCGGGGCTCCCCGGGAACGCGCCCTCCTTCCGTTCGGCCCGCCTCGACGGCCTGGTGGCGCTCGCCCAGGCCTTCCCGCGCGGCGAGCGGCCCGCCCGAGCGGCTCTCACCGGCTGGAGTCCCGCCGAAACCCTCGTGTACCTCCAGAACCTGCCCCGCGAGATCGACCACGCCGGATGTGCCTGGCTCGACGCCGCGATGGGCCTCACCGCGAGGGGCAACTACGAGATCCTCGTCGAGTGGCTGACCGTCGCCGCCGCCTCCGACTACGAGCCCGCCTTCCCGCGCCTGCGCGAGGTCCTGCTGCAGGTCGGCCGCATGAAGTACCTGCGTCCGCTCTACGGGGCGATGGGCCGGCACCCCCGCACGCGCGCCCTCGCCCGTCGGGTCTTCGCCGAGGCCTCCCCGCGCTACCACGTGCTCTCCCGGCGCGTGGCCGCTTCCGTCATCGAGAAGTACGAGGACCCGCCGGCATCCTGAGCCCGAGGCCCCATGACCGACCGCCCCGAATCCGCCGCCGACGACGACGTGCGCCTCCCCGAGAACGCCTTCCGTCCCCTCGCCCCCGGCGAGAGCTACGAGCCGGTCGTTCCCGCGGTCGCCCTCGTCCCCGAGGTGACCCTGCGCTCGCTGGCCCAGGGCGCCCTCTGGGCCGTCGTCTTCTCCGCCGCCGCGACCTACATCGCCCTGAAGCTCGGCCAGGGCATCGAGTCCGCCATCCCCATCTCCATCCTCGCGGTGGGCTTCTCCACCCTCGCCGTGCGCGCCCTCGCCCGCCGCGCCTCGACCCTCCTCGAGAACGTCAACGTCCTCGCGATCGGCGCCACCTCCGGGATCGTGGCCGGGGGCTCGGTCTTCACCATGCCCGCCATCCACATCCTCGGCCTGGAGAACCGCTCGTCCTTCCTCCAGATCTTCCTCGTGCCCCTCCTCGGGGCCGTCCTCGGCGTCTTCCTCCTCGCGCCGTTCCGCCGCTACTTCGTGCGCGACCTCCACGGGAAGCTGCCCTATCCCGAGGCGCGGGCCACGACCGAGATCCTCGTCGCCGGGAAGCGCGGAGGCCACAGCGCGCTGGTCCTCACCTGGTCCGCGCTCTTCGCCGCGGTCTTCGACTTCGTGGGCCCGTCGATGAAGGGCTGGGCGGAGAACTTCTCGACCGCGGCGGTCTCCGCCCTCGCCGGCTTCACCGACCGCACCAAGGCCGTCTTCACCATGAACACCTCGGCCGCGGTCTTCGGCCTCGGCTACATCATGGGCCTCGACTACGCGTCCATCATCATGGCCGGCTCGATGGTCTCCTTCTTCGTCCTCGTGCCTCTCTTCGCCTGGTTCTCTCCCCACGTGGCCGCGGCCATCCCGCCGGGCACGACTCCCCTCCGCGCCATGGCCCCGGAAGACATCTTCTTCCTGTACGTCCGGCCCATCGGCATCGGCGGCATCTTCGCGGCAGGGCTCCTCTCGATCCTCAAGATGTCGCCGGTCATCCTCCAGGCCACCCGCCAGGCCCTGGGCGAGGTCGCCCGCCTGGTCCGCGGCGGCAGGGGCCCCGACGAGGGGGCGCGGACGGACCGCGGCTTGCCGATGTCCGTCGTGCTCCTCGGCGCCGCGGCGACCGGTCTCGCCGTCTTCCTCTACTTCCGTCTCTCCGTCCTCGCCGGCGAGCCTGCCGCCACCTCCCTGGCCCTCGCCTCGACCGGCCTCGCCCTGGTCATCTCCTTCCTCTTCGCCGCCGTCTCCGCCTGGGCCATCGCGATGATCTCGATCACCCCGATCTCGGGCATGACTCTCACCACGCTGATCGTGACCGCGGTCTCTCTCTCTGCTCTCGGCCTCCGCGGCGAGAGCGGCATGCTCCAAGTCCTCCTCATCGGGGGCGTCGTCTGCACCGCGCTCTCCATGTCGGGCTCCCTCGTGACCCAGTACAAGATCGCCTACTGGCTGGGCGCCACGCCCCGGCGCATCGAGCTCTCGAACCTGGCCGGGGCGGTGCTCGCCTCCCTGGCCACCACGGCGGTCATCCTCCTGATGGCCCGGGTCTACGGCTTCGCTCCCTCCCCCGCCCACCCGAACCCCCTTCCCGCGCCGCAGCCGAACGCCATGGCCGCCGTCCTCCGCGGCGTGATGGGCGACGGGAGGACGCCCTGGTTCCTCTACGGGATGGGCGGGGTGTTCGCGGTCGCGGCCGAGATGTGCGGCGTCTCGGGCCTCGCCTTCGCCCTCGGCATGTACCTCCCCATGGAGCTCAACTCTCCCCTCGTCCTCGGCGCCGCGGTGGCCTGGCTCCTGCGGCGCTCCTCGCGGGAGGAGGCGAAGGCCGCGGCGCGGCACGAAGAGGGCACCCTGGTCGCCTCGGGCTTCATCGCCGGGGGGGCCCTGGTGGGGGTCCTCGCCGCCCTCCTGCGCTTCCTCGAGGGGTCGACCGGCCGGCGAATCGTGCCCGACCTGACACTGGTGCCGGGGATCGGGCCGTGGATCGGGACCTCGGGCAATTGGACCGGCCTCGGCCTCTTCCTCGCCCTCGGCGCCCTCGTCTACTGGCATTCGCGAAGGCAGGCGCCGTAGAATTGGAAACGGGTCCCGTTTCCAGGAGGTGAGGCATGAAGCGTCGCGAGTTCCTTCGCCGTGGCGGAGTCGCGGGCGGGGCCGCCGTCCTCGGCGCTCGCGTCTTCCCGCACCACCTCTACGCGGCGGCGAAGGAGAAGTCCGCTCAGGACGTGGTGAGCCTCGGGAAGACGGGGATCAAGGTGAGCCGCCTCTTCCAGGGCACGGGAACCAACGGCGTCGGTAAGTCGTCGAACCAGACCCGCGGCCTCGGCCTGCAGGGCGTCGCCGACCTGCTGCGGGCCGGCGTCGATCAGGGAGTGACGGTCTGGGACCTCGCCGACCAGTACGGCACCCATCCCCACGCCCACGAGGCGCTGAAGACGGTGGCTCGCGACAAGGTCGTCATCCTGACCAAGACCCACGCCAGCACCGAGAAGGAAATGCTGGCCGACCTCGACCGCTTCCGCCGGGAGATCGGCACCGAAATGCTCGACATCGTGCTCCTGCATTGCATGATGTCGGCCGACTGGCCCAAGGAGAAGGCGGGGGCCATGGCCGTCCTCGCGGACGCCAAGGCGAAGGGCACGATCCGCGCCCACGGCGTCTCCTGCCACGACTTCGGCGCCCTCAAGGTGGCCGCGGCGAGCGACTGGGTCGACGTGGACCTCGCCCGGCTGAACCCGGCCGGCGCCATCATGGACGCGCCGGTCGCGCAGGTGCTGCCCGTCCTCGCCGACATGAAGCAGAAGGGCAAGGGCGTCATCGGGATGAAGATCCTGGGGGCCGGCCAGCTGCGGAACCGCATCGACGACGCGCTCCAGTACGCGCTCGCCTCGCCGGTCCTCGACTGCTTCACGATCGGCGCCGAGAACCGCCGCGAGCTCGACGACCTCCTCGGCCGCATCCCGAAGGCCAGCGTCCGGGGCTAGGCCCCCGACGAGCCGGCCGGTGTTCGCGCGGGCGCGCGAGGGACCCGGCCGGCGGTACCTACATCCTCACCGTGCGCCCGCTCCTCGCCGACTCGAAAAGGGCCACGATCGCAGCCACGTTGCCCCGGCTCTCGGCGAGGCTCACCCGCGGCGTCCGACCCGTTCGGGCGCAGTCCGCGAGATCCTCGACCTCCAGCAGGTAGCGGTCGTCGCCCCCGACCACGATCTCCTCGACCGCATCCCCCCGGACGAGGCGAATCGGCTGCCCCTCCGGCCGCCAGGGCTGCGGCACGAGGATCGTCCCCTTCGTGCCCGCGATCTCGACCTGCGTCCGGAACGCCGACCGGAAGCCGGCGTCGATCTGGGCCAGGACGCCGCCGGGGAACACGATCTGCGCCGCGAACGTCTCGTCGATGCCGGTCGGGCCGAGCACCTGCGATCCCGTCACCTCGATCGGCTCCGCCCCGAGCACGAAGCGGGCGAAGCTCAGCGGGTAGCAGCCGACGTCCCAGAGGCAGCCCCCGCCCCACTCCGGACGCAGGCGCACGTCGTCCGGCCGGTCGAGCGTGAAGCTGAACGTCCCCCGCAAGAAGCGGGGGACGCCGATCGCGCCGTCGTCCACGAGAGCCTTCACCTTCAGGGTCTGGGGGTGGTGACGGTACATGAACGCCTCGGCGACGACGACGCCCGCCTCGCGAGCCGCCACCTCCATGGCGTCCACTTCGGCCGGGCTGAGGGCGAGGGGCTTCTCGCAGAGGACGTGCTTCCCGGCTCGGGCGGCCCGGATCGTCCACTCCGCGTGGAGGTGGTTCGGCAGGGGGACGTAGACGGCGTCGATCTCGGGATCGGCGAGGAGCGCCTCGTACGACCCGTGCGCGCGGCCGATGCCCCACTCCGCGGCGTAGGCGCCGGCCGTCGCCGGGTCGCGGCTGGCCACGGCCAGCAGACGGTTGCCCGCCGACGCACGGAGGGGCGGGATCAGGGCCCGGTTGATGCGGGCCGTGCCGAGGAGGCCCCATCGGAGGACGCGCTCGTTCATCGCTTCCCCCACACCGATCGTCCTAGATCCCGCCGACGAAGTGAGTGC
>Ga0335082_10003387_pt1 | contig 17320 bp, 12 predicted proteins | sample Lox_Sample_41_FD_206718 | JGI IMG/M metagenome (GOLD analysis project Ga0335082, IMG submission 206718) | Soil microbial communities from Loxahatchee National Wildlife Refuge, Florida, United States - Lox_Sample_4.1 | ecosystem: Environmental > Terrestrial > Soil > Wetlands | place: USA... | reverse complement strand
TACGCCGAGCTGCGCGGCGTGCCTCCCGAGCAGCGCGGCCGGGTCTTCGACGAGCTGCTCGCCTTCACCGACCTCCAGTCGTTCACCGGGCGCCATGCCGGCAAGCTCTCCGGCGGCATGAAGCAGAAGCTCGGCCTGGCCTGCGCGCTGATGCGCAAGCCGCGCCTCCTGCTGCTCGACGAGCCCTCCGTCGGAGTCGACCCCATCTCCCGGCGCGAGCTGTGGCGGATGGTGAATGGCCTCAAGGATGAGGGCGTCGGCGTGGTCTGGTCCACGGCTTACCTGGACGAGGCCGAGGCGTGCGATCAGGTGCTCCTCATCAATGCCGGGAAGCTCCTCTTCGGGGGCCCGCCCGGTGAGCTCACCCGTCGCACCGAGCACCGCGTCTTCCGGCTCACCGGGATCGACGGCCGGCGGCGACCGGTGCTGGCGGCGTCGCTCGCCGAGCCCCAGGTGATGGACGGCGTCATCCAGGGCCGGTCGATCCGGCTGGTGGCTCGCGATGCCACCGTCCGCCCCTCGGTGCCAGAGCAGGCCGGTCCACACGCGACGTTGTCCACGACCTCCCCCCGCTTCGAGGATGCGTTCATCGACATCCTGGGAGGGGCCCCGGGCGGCTCCTCGAAGCTGGCGGCTTCCGCCCGGCAGATCGAGGCCTCGGGCCAGCCGGTCATCGTCGCGCGAGGGCTGACCAAGAAATTCGGTGACTTCACCGCCGCCGCCGACATCTCCTTCGAGGTCGCCCCGGGAGAAATCTTCGGCCTCCTCGGGCCCAACGGCGCCGGCAAGTCCACCACCTTCCGGATGCTGTGCGGCCTGCTCAAGCCCACCGCCGGGGAGGGCCGGGTCGCTGGCATCGACCTGCGGCGGGACACCGCGGGCGCGCGCAACCGGCTCGGCTACATGGCCCAGAAGTTCTCGCTCTACGGGGACCTGACCGTGGGCCAAAACCTGACCTTCTTCGCCGGGCTCTACGGGCTGACCGGCTCGAGGCGCCGCCACCAGATCGAGCAGATGACCGAGGTGTTCGGGCTCGGCGACCGGCTGGACATGGCGGCCAGGGAGCTCCCCCTCGGCTTCAAGCAGCGCCTGGCGCTGGCCTGCTCGGTGATGCACGAGCCCGAGGCTCTCTTTCTGGACGAGCCCACCTCCGGGGTGGACCCCATCACCCGGCGCGAATTCTGGGCCCACATCAACGGGCTGGTGGAGAAGGGCGTGGCGGTCATCGTCACCACCCATTTCATGGAGGAGGCGGAGTACTGCGACCGGATCTCCCTCATCTACCGGGGTCGATCCATCGCCCTCGGATCGCCGGACGAGCTGAAGGCGCGCGCAGCGACCCCGGCGCGGGCCGACCCGACCATGGAGGACGCCTTCGTCTCTCTCATCCAGGCCCAGGAAGGGACGGGCGCGGTCGCATGACCACCCCCGGGCCAGCGATGGGGATGGACGAGGAGCCCTTCTCCGCCCGGCGGCGCCTCCGCCGCCTCCGGGCGCTGATGTTCAAGGAAGCGATCCAGATCGTCCGGGACCCGAGCAGCATCCTCATGGCGCTGGTCATGCCGCTCATCCTCCTCTTCCTCTTCGGCTACGGCGTCAACCTGGACGCCACGCACACCCGCGTCGCGGTGGTGCTGGAGGCGCCGAGCCCGTCGAGCCGTGAGCTGGCGGCGGCCTTCCAGGCCTCCCGGTACTTCGAGGTGCAGCTGGCCATCGATCGCCGCGAAGCCGAGCAGGCGCTGATGGCCGGGAAGGTCCACGGCATCCTCGTCGTCCCGGCCACGTTCGATGCCGACCTCCGGAAGCTCGAGCGGCGGCCGGACCTCCAGGTCATCCTCGACGGGGCCGACCCGAACACCGCCGCCCTCGTCCAGGGGTACGTGCAGGGCGTGATCGCCACCTGGGTCGCGCTGCGCTCCGCCGGGGCGGGGCGGCCGCTGACGGAAGGGGTCGGGGACCGCCTGTGGTTCAATCCGGCGCGGACCAGCCGCTACTTCCTCGTCCCCGGCCTGGTGGCGGTGGTGATGGCGCTGGTCGGAACCGTGCTCACCGCCCTGGTCGTCGCCCGGGAATGGGAGCGAGGCACCATGGAGGCGATGATGGCCACCCCGGTCACCGCCCTGGAGCTGCTCCTGGGCAAGGTGGTGCCCTACTTCGTGCTCGCCCTCGGCTCGATGGCGGTGTGCACCCTGGTCGCGGTCTTCCTGTTCGGCGTGCCGTTCCGCGGCTCGGCCGGCGCCCTGCTCGCCATCTCCGCCGCGTTCCTGCTGCCGTCGCTGGGGCAGGGCCTGCTCATCTCGGCGGGGACGAAAAACCAGTTTCTCGCCTCGCAGCTGGCGCTCCTGTCGTCGTTCCTGCCCACCTTCCTGCTCTCCGGGTTCCTCTTCGAGATCTCCTCCATGCCCAGCGTCGTCCGGCTGGTGTGCCAGATCGTCCCGGGCCGCTGGCTCATCCCCAGCCTCCAGACCGTCTTTCTCGCCGGCGACGTCTGGCCGGTGTTTTTCCAGGGCATCGGCGTGCTGACACTGATGGGCGTGGTCCTTCTCGCGCTCGCCGTCCGCAACACCAAGAAGCGTGTGGCCTGACCATGTGGACGCGCCTCGGCTCGCTCATCGTCAAGGAGCTGCTCATCGTCCTCCGCGACCCGCGGAGCCGGGTCATCCTGGTCGCCCCGCCCCTGGTGCAGCTCATCGTCTTCGCCTTCGCCGCGACGCTGGAGGTCAAGCGGGTCGAGGTGGTGGTGCTCAACCGGGATGAGGGCCGGGCCGGGGCCGAGCTGGTCTATCGCATCGCCGGATCGCCCTCCTTCCAGAGCGTCCGGCCGGTGCACGGCCCTGCCGAGCTCCGGAGGGCCATCGACGAGCAGCACGCCGTCGCCGGGCTCGAGATCGGGCCGAGCTTCTCCCGGGACCTCGCGGCGGCGAGACCGACCAGCGTGCAGATCCTCCTCGACGGCCGGCGGTCGAACTCCGCGCAGATCGTCTCCGGCTACATGACCGAGATCATCAACGACTATCTGGCGGAGGAGAACCAGCGCCTGCACCGGCCGCCGGGGGTACCGCAGCTCCTGGCCCGGAACTGGTTCAACAGCAACCTCACCTTCCGCTGGTTCATGCTCCCCGGGCTGATCGCCATCATCGCCCAGCTGATGGGAGTGATGGTCACCGCGCTGTCCGTCGCGCGCGAGCGCGAGCTCGGAACCTTCGACCAGCTGATGGTCTCGCCGCTGAGGACGTCCGAGATCCTGCTCGGGAAGACGCTGCCCCCGCTGGTCATCGGCTTGGTCAACGTCACCATCTATGTCGCGGTGGCGACGCTGTTCTTCGGAGTCCCCCTGCGCGGCTCGCTCCTCCACCTTTACGGGAGCGCCGTCTTCTTCCTCGGAGCGGTGGTGGGCGTGGGGCTGTTCATCTCCGCTCTCAGCGCCACCCAGCAGCAGGCCATCCTCGGGGCCTTCCTCTTCATGGCGCCGGCGATCATGCTCTCTGGTTTCGCCACGCCGATCGAGAACATGCCCTCCTGGCTCCAGCCGATCACCCTGATCAACCCTCTCCGGTACTTCCTGGTCATCACCCGGGGGGTGTTCCTCAAGGGGATGGCGTTCGACGCCGTGGTCGCCAACACCGCGCCGATGCTGGCCATCGCCGTGGTGACGCTGGTCGGTTCAGGGCTCCTTTTTCGAAGCCGGATGGAGTAGCAGGCGAGAGTCACGACCGGCGGTTCACACCGCCGCGACCAGGTGAACCGAGCTGGCCTGGGGCCCCTTCTCGCCCGCCTCCTCGGAGAAGCGAACCTCGCTCCCGATGGAGAGCCGTTCGAAGCCGTGCTCCAGCACGCTGGCACGATGGAAGTAGATCTCGCGTCCGTCGGGAGTCTCGAGGAATCCGAAACCCTCCTCGGGATGCAGGCGTGCCACCCGGGCGCGAGGAAGCCGGGCGCCGGTCTTCACCTCGCCCCGCTGCTCGCGGGCGAAGTCCTGGAGCTGTCGGCGCATCTCGTGGAAGGCCTCGGTCGTGGCCAGATAGACGTCCTCGTTCGTGCCATGCTGCGGCGGGTCCCGTGAGACGACGAGCGTCTTGCCCGGCACGGACAGCTCGATGCGCACGCGGAAGTGCGCACCCTTGCCTCGGCGGTGGTGGTGGCTGGGGGCTTCGATCCGGACGTGGCAGCTCGTGATGCGTGGATAGAACTGTTCCAGCTCGGCGGCCTTTCCGCGAATGAGGGCGTCGAGCGATTCCGAAGTCGCGGTGTGTAAGTGACTGATCTGGAGAGCCGCCTGCATGGCGCAACTCCCGGGCTGAGGGGTGCTCTTTCCAAAGTGCAAGAAGCAGCCCCAGCGGATGAGGCGCTTTATCGCGGGTTGGGGACGCCGGCGCGCAGATCCTGCGCCGCAGCCCTGCGTTGACCAGGCGTTCTTGCGCCCGAGCCGAGCCAGGCGGGCGGGGCCCGGTCGATGGGAACGGGGAGAACTGGTTCTCCGATTGCAACAGACGTCCTCGGGAAGTTGCAGCGAGAGGAGGACCGTCGTCGATGGAGAACACCGACGTCGCCCGGGTGCTGGCTGAGGTGGCCGACCTGCTCGAGCTCACCGGCGGAAACGCCTTCAAGGCCCGTGCATATCGCCAGGCAGCCCAGATCGTCGATCTCCTCCCCACCCCCGTCTCCGAGCTCTGGCGCGAGGGGAAGCTCGAGGAGCTGCCATCCGTGGGTGAGCGGATCGCCGGGCACATCGGGGAGCTGCTGAGCAGCGGGCGTTTCCCGCAGCACGACCGATTGCTCGGGAAGGTTCCACCCGGCGTCCTCGAGTTCCTGCGCATCGAAGGCGTCGGGCCGAAGACGGCGTCGCTGGCCTGGAAACGCCTTCACCTCGAGGAGCTGTCCGCGCTGGAGAAGGCGTGCCGCGATGGATCGCTGGAGCGGCTTCCCCGCATGGGGCCCAAGCGGGCGGCGGCGATTCTCCTTGCCCTCCAGCGGCACCAGGCCAGGAAGCGGCGCGTGCCCCTGCATCGGGCGCTGGCGACCGCGGAAGCCATCGCCGAGCGGCTCCGGAAGGCGCCTCACGTTCGCTCGGCCGAGGTGGCAGGCAGCATCCGGCGGAGGCGGGAGACCATCGGCGACATCGATCTGCTGGTCTCCGCCCTCGAGCCGGAAGGAGCCATCCGCGCCTTCCGGGGAGCGCCGGAGGTCGAGGCCCTGACCGCGACCGGGCCCACCAAGTGCACCGCCCGGCTCAAGAGCGGGATCCAGGCCGATCTGCGCATCGTGCCTCCGGAATCGTTCGGCGCGGCGCTGCACTACTTCACCGGAAGCAAGGCCCACAACATCGAGGTGCGGACCCGGGCCATGCGCCGTGGCCTCAAGCTCAGCGAGTACGGTGTCTTCGACCGCCAGGGAAAGCGGCTCGGCGGGGCGACGGAAGAAGAGGTGTACCGCGCCGTGGGGCTGCCCTGGATCCCGCCCGAGCTGCGCGAGGGCGCCGGCGAGCTGCAGGCCGCGGACGCGGGGCGGTTGCCGCGCCTGATCGAGGAGAAGGACGTCCAGGGAGACCTTCATGTCCACTCGGAGACCTCGTCCGATGGCCATTCCTCCCTCGCCGAGCTGTGGGAGGAGGCGGGGCGGCTCGGGCGGGAGTACCTGGCCATCACCGACCACTCGAAATCCAGGCCGCTCGGCCTGGACGCGGGCGCCATGCGCGAGCACGCCTTCGCCGTCCGCCGCTTCGGGCAGCAGAAGAAATCCGGGCCCCTCCTGCTGACCGGCGTCGAGGTGGACATCCTCCCGGACGGGACGCTCGACCTGCCGCTGGAGGTCCTTCGCGACCTCGACTGGGTGGTGGCCAGCGTGCACTCCCACTTCACCGACCCGCCGGCGAAGATCACCCAGCGGATGACCCGCGCCATGCGCTCGGGGGTGGTGGACGTGCTCGGGCACCCGAGCGGGCGGCAGCTGGGGCTCCGGGACGCCTACGCCTTCGACTTCGAGAAGGTGGTCGAGGTGGCCGGCGAGGAAGGCGTGGCGCTCGAGGTGAACGCCATGCCGGAGCGACTGGACCTCGACGACAAGCACTGCCGGCTGGCGAAGGAGGCCGGGGTCTCTCTGGTCATCTCCACCGATGCCCACCACGCCAGTCAGCTGGGCAACCTTCGCTACGGCGTGTGGATGGCTCGCCGGGGATGGCTCGAGCGCGGGGACGTCCTCAACACGCTGAGCTGGAAGGAGCTCGAGCGGAAGCGTCACCCGGCGGCTTCCAGCGCCGGCCGCACCCGCGCGTCGGCGGTCAGCTCGAGCAGGTCGATCTCCTCCTCCACCACGTGAAGCGCGTCGTCGCCGATCACCCCGCGCGCCCTCAGGTCGGTGAGCGCCTCCCGCTCGGCCTCCACCGCCCGTCGCTGGAGCTCGGCCAGGCTCGCCTGGCCCACGGCCTCGCGCCCGGCACCTGCGTCCTCGGCGCGCAGCCGCGCCTGGTACTCGCCGCGAAGGATGCGGGCCGAGGGTGAGGCGGCGCTCTCCGGCTCGAGCACGCGCAAGGCTGCGCGCGCCGTCTCCGCGCGGGCGATGGCCACCTCCCGCTCCACCGTCCCGTCGTCGCGCAATCCGAGCCACTGCATCAGCGGCCGCAGGGTCAGTCCCTGGAGGACGAGCGTGCTCAGCACCACGCAGAACGCGGAGAAGACGATGAGGTCGCGATGCGGGAAGCCGGCCACCCCGCCGGGGAGGGCCAGCGCCGCGGCCAGCGTGACGATGCCTCGCATCCCACACCAGGAGGCGAGGAGCCCGCTTCCGCGCGCCGGAGGCGGCAGCCTTGTCGCGAACCGGCGTCTCTTCCAGCGCACCGCGGCGGTGTACGCCAGGAGCCACGCCACCCGGACCAGAATCACCGTCGCGCACACGGCTCCCGCGCACAGCGCATAGGTCCGCCATTCGTCTCCCTGGGCGCGCGAGAGCACTGCCCGGACTTGGAGGCCGATGAGCACGAAGGCGAGCACGTTGAGCACCAGCACGGCGACCTCCCACACGGCGTAGGAGGCGATCCGGTGGCGGGCGTTCATCCTTCCCGCCAGGTGCCGGGCCAGCGTCATGGCAAAGGCAACCACGGTGATGATCGCCGAGAGCCGGAGGCGATCGGCGATGAGCCACACGGCAAAGGTGCTCACGAACTGGAGCAGCACGTTGACCGGGATGTCCTCCACTCGGGAAGCCACCCGGATGTAGATCCGCGCCAATCCCCAGCCGAGCAGGACGCCGCCGCCGCACGTCAGGAGCAGCGTCGGGGCCACGCCCCAGGCGGAAAAGGCGCCGGCCATGGCTGCACCGACGGCCACGCGATAGATGAGCAGCGCGGTGGCGTCGTTGAACAGGCTCTCGCCCTCGAGGATGACCAGCATGCGGTGCGGAGGCTTCAGCTTTCGCAGCACTGCAGTCGCAGCGGATGCATCGGGCGGCGCGACGATGGCCCCCAGCGCCACCGCCGCCGCCCAGCCCATGCCGGGCACGACGAGGCGGGCGGCCCAGGCGACCGCGACGACGGTGAGCACCACCAGGACCACCGCCAGGCTGACCACCGTGGCGATGTTGGCGCGCAGGTCTCGAGGAGACGCGTCGTAGGCCGCATCGAGCAGGGTCGGGGCGACGAACAGCGCAAGCGCGAGCTCGGGATCGAGCACCACCCCCGGCGCCCCCGGGACCAGCGCGATGAGGGTTCCGACGAGCGCGAGCAGCGCCGGATACGGCACGCCGAGCCGCTCCGACCAGAGCGCGAACAGCGCCCCGGCGAAGAGCAGCCCGATGACCAGCTCGAAGAGCATCATCCGGGTCTGCCTCCTCGGCCCTGGTAACGGAACCTCTCGACGCGATGGGCCGGTGCGGGGCCGCCCTGGCCACCGTGGGCAAGCGAGGCGACGAGAAGCCCGGAGGGCTCGGTGTACCTTGCGATGTGCAAGGGCCGGCGTCCAGGGAATCGAAGCGCCCGTGTCGCGGATGAGTTGACGCCTTCAGCGCCCGGTCAGTCGCTCCAGGGCCTCCGGATAGCGTGCCCCCTGCACCGTGATCTTCGAGGCGGCGCCCTCGATTTCGCGCAGGTCGTCCCGGGTCAGCGCGATTTCGGTCGCTCCGATGTTCTCCTGGAGCCGCGCCAGCTTCGTGGTGCCCGGGATGGGAACGATCCACGGCTTCTGCGCCAGGAGCCAGGCCAGCGCGATCTGGGCGGTAGTCGCCCTCTTCCGTGCCGCGACCGTAGCCACCAGATCGACCAGGGCCCGATTCGCCTTGCGGGCCTCCGGCGCGAACCGCGGAACGAGGTTCCGGAAGTCGGTGGTGTCGAACTTGGTGGTCTCGTCGATCTGACCGGTGAGAAACCCCTTGCCCAGTGGGCTGAACGGGACGAAGCCGATGCCGAGCTCCTCGAGCGTGGGAAGGATCTCCACTTCCGGAACCCGGTGCCACAGCGAGTACTCGCTCTGGACCGCAGTGACCGGCTGAACGGCGTGTGCGCGACGGATGGTCTTCGCTCCGGCCTCGGAGAGCCCGAAGTGCTTGACCTTGCCTTTTCGAATCAGGTCCTTGACCGCTCCGGCGACGTCCTCGATCGGCACTTCAGGATCGACACGGTGCTGGTAGAGAAGGTCGATGGCGTCGACCCTGAGCCGTTTGAGCGAGGCGTCGACGACATCTCGGACGTGCTCCGGCCGGCTGTCGAGGAGACTCCACCTCGATTCGCCGGGGGAAGGCTTGAAGCCGAACTTGGTGGCGATGGCCACCTTCCCACGGACGGGAGCGAGGGCTTCGCCCACCAGCTCCTCATTGGTGAAGGGCCCGTAAACCTCGGCGGTGTCGAAGAGGGTGACCCCGAGGTCGACGGCCTTCCGGATGAGCGAGATCATCTCCTGCCTGTCGGCAGGGGGGCCGTAGCCGAAGCTCATGCCCATGCACCCGAGTCCGACGGCCGAGACCTCCAGGTTGCTCCTTCCAAGCTTCCGCGTCTGCATCGTGTTTCTCCATCAGTTGGTGCGGAAAGGATACGCACTGCGGGCGGAGAAGAAAGGCGTATGAAATGCATGGGCCGTTAAGAAAACTCACCGTCGCTCACCCCGACGGCTGGATGCCTGCGCGGCCTCGCGCGCGACGTCCACGAATGCCTTCAGCGCGGGTGACACCTGGGCACGACCGGGAAAATAGAGGAACAGGCCCGGTACCAAGGGGGCGTACTGTTCGAGGACGACCCGGAGCCGACCACGTGCCAGCTCGTCGGCGACGTGAGGCTCGAGGGCGTAGAACAGACCGACGCCGGCGACGGAGAGCGTCCGCATCAGCTCGAAGCTGTTCGTGGTGACCGGGCCGCGCACCGGCACGCGCCACGTCTTCTTCCCGCGCTCCAGCTCCCACGCCCATGGGTCTCCGGCAGGCCTCCATCGCATGCAGATGCAGTCATGCAGGAGCAGGTCGGCCGGCTTCTGGGGGGTTCCGCGATGCTCGAGGTAGGACGGGGCGCCAACGACCACGATTCGGGCCGGGCCCGAGAGGCGGAGGTGAACCATGTCGCGATCGATGGACTCGATGAGCCGGATGCCAGCGTCGAGACCCTCGGCCACGATGTTCACCAGCCGGTCCTCGACGCGCACGTCGAGCTCCACCTTCGGGTAGCGCTCGATGAATCGCGGAAGCAGTCGGGCGAGAACGAGCGACACCGCCACGGTGGGCACGGTGAGGCGGACCCGGCCCGTCACCTCCCCACGCCTGGCCTGAGCGGTCCTCAGGGACTCGAGGGCCTGGTCCACGGCGGGGCCCGCATTCTCGAGGAGCCTCCGTCCCGCGTCCGTGAGAGCCACGCTGCGCGACGTCCGCGTGAGCAGGGCGACGCCGAGGCGCGTCTCGAGCTGGCGAACGGACTGGCTCAGGGCGGATGTCGAGACCCCGAGGTCCCTCGCCGCTCCGGCGTAGCTCCGCCGGCGCGCAACGGCGATGAACCCGTTCAGAGCATTGAGTGGTGTGATGGCCATCGTGAAGATTTTCTACGCTCGGGCGGGAGCGAACGCCACCGGGGCGGCATCGCCGTCCGGCCACCGCCTCGAGCCGGGTGTGCTACGGACTGCTCCCGATGATGAAGCCCAACCCCAGGGCCCCGCCCGAGCTGTCGCGCTTTGCATTTCTCCTCGGTGACTGGCGCTGCGACGCGAGAGTGAAGTTGCCTGATGGAGGGTGGCAGGCGTTCCAGGCAACGTGGACCGGCCGCTACATCCTCGATGGCTACGTCATCGCGGACGAATACCGGATGACCGACGCGTCGGGAGAGCTGCTCGTGCTCGGCGTGAACCTCCGGGTCTATGACCCGGTCAAGCGGAGCTGGAACATCAAGTGGCTCCACGCCCTGGGCGGAACCTGGGTGGATCTCGGACCGGAGGAGCTGGGCGGCGTCACGTTCGATGGCCCATCGATCAGGTATGCCTTCAAGGAGCCGATGGCCCCTCACGCCTATACCCGCGCCACGTACACCAGCGTCTCGGAGGATCGCTTCACCTGGCGAGGTGAGCGGTCCGACGACGGGAAGGTATGGAGCGAGTTCATGGCCATCGAGGCCCATCGCAGCCCCGGTGAGTCCGGCGACGCTCAGCCCTGAACCGACCGCGAGAAGCGCAGGATGGCCTCGAAGATGTCCCGGATGTCGTCGGGATCGAGGCCGCGCTCCTCCGCCCATCGCCGGCGCGTCTCCAGCACCCTGGTCTCGCGCGCCCGGTCCTGCACCTCGGCACCGAGGGCGGCCTTGCTGGCAAGGGCACGCCTGGAGAGCACCGCCCTCCGCGCCAGCACGGCCAGGAGCTCCTGGTCCAGCTCGTCGATGAGCTCGCGGGTCTCTCGCAGCGCCGGCGAGAGGGCCCCCAGGTCCGGGATGGCCAGGGAGGGCGCTTCGCTCGGCTGGAGCTCCGAGCTGCCGGCCCGGAGCGCGACGTCGATCTCCCGCAGCGCCCGGAGAAGCTGCTCTCGGACACCGGCGGCGAACGGGTTGAAGCGATGCAGGGCCGGCAGGAGGTGGCCGGCATCGACCCGGACCGCCTCGATGGTCCGGGCCATGCCCTGGAAGGAGGGCGGAGCGTAGGAGGAGTCAGTCGGGACCCCGACGTCCAGCATCCCCTTGGCGACGAAGAAGGTCAGCGCATGCGTGAGCGCCATCTCCTGGTCGTGCGCCTCGGCGCTCACCGCCAGCGTCTCGCATCCCAGGGTCCGGTAGAGCTGCTCCACCTCCGTCACCGCCCCGGGGTGCGTGTCGCTGGGACACACCACCACGCGCAGCGGCCGCTCTCCGCGCGCCAGGCTGGCCGGTCCGAAGAGCGGATGCGTGGCCACCCAGGGCCGTCGGCTCCCGAGGAGCCGGCTCATCGCCTCGCTGGGCATGACCTTGACGCTGCCCACGTCGAGGACCACCTGGCCCGGCGTCAGATGAGGAGCGAGGGCGGTCAGCGCCCCCTCGACCTGCTCGAGCGGGACGGCGAGCACCACGAACCTCGTTCCGGCGACCAGCTCCCGGAGCGATGCGGCCCGGAGCGCCTCCGGGACGGACGTGAGCGGGTCGAAGGCCCGGACCGAGACATCGACCGCGCGACCGAGGTCCGCAAACGCCCGGCCGAAGCGCCCGTACCCGAGCAGGCCAACGGAGATCGGAGGGCTAGGCGACACGCGCTCGTCGCTGCCTCGCTCGAGCCGGCAAGACGCTCCTCAGCCTCCGATCGGCCTCACGGAGTATCTCCGCGGTGGCATCCCAGCCCAGGCACGCATCCGTGACCGAGCAGCCGTATGTCAACCGGGCACGGTCGGCAGGAATCGGCTGGTTCCCGGTGACCAGGAAGCTCTCCAGCATGAAGCCGACCACGGAGGAGTTCCCGTTTTCCACCTGCAGGAGGACATCCTTCATCACCACCGGCTGGAGCTCCGGGTCCTTGCAGGAGTTGCCGTGCGAGCAGTCGACCACGATGTTCCGGGGAAGGGAGGCCTCGGTCAGGGCCTGCTCGGCGAGGCGGATGGACACGGCATCGAAGTTGGGCCGGCCCCCTCCCCCTCGGAGCACGAGGTGACCGTAGGAATTGCCGCGGGTGCGAACGATGGCCGACACCCCCTGACCGTTGACGCCCAGAAAGCTGTGCGGCCGGCCCGCGGAGAGGATGCCGTTGATGGCCACACTGACATCGCCGTCCGTTCCATTCTTGAACCCCACCGGGGTCGACAACCCGGAGGACATCTCCCGGTGTGTCTGGGATTCGGCCGTCCGAGCACCGATGGCCGTCCAGGCGATGAGGTCGCCGTAGTACTGCGGCGCGATCGGGTCGAGGGCCTCGGTTCCCGCCGGAAGCCCGAGCTCGTTCACGTCGAGCAGGAAGCGGCGTGCGCGGGTGATGCCCTCGTCCACCCGGAAGGAATCGTCCATGAACGGATCGTTGACGAAGCCCTTCCAGCCAACCGTGGTGCGCGGCTTCTCGAAGTAGACCCGCATCACCAGGAGGAGCGTCCGCTTCACCTCCTCGCTCAGCCGCTGGAGCCTCTCGGCGTAGTCCAGGCTCGCCACCGGGTCGTGGATCGAGCACGGGCCGACCACGACGAAGAGACGCGAATCCTCGCCGTCCAGGATGGACTCGATGGCCGCTCGCCCCTCCAGGACGGTCCTCGCTGCCCGCTCGCCGAGAGGCAGCTTCGCCTTGACCGCGTCCGGCGAGGGGATGACGTCGAAGCCGATGACGTTGACGTTTTCTATCTGTCGCATGCGGAGACCGGAGATGGCCCGGGGGTTGAATACCGAACCCGGTTGATAGCACCAGCGGAGCCCTGGTCGCCTCCGGCCGGCCGCACTTCGAGCGGGAGGACCGGGCTGCGGACAGCGGTGCCCGCCAGACTCGCCCGGGAGCCGACAGATCCTGCCGAAACTCGTTTGCTGCGCTCGCCTGATGCGGCAGCCTTCGGACGCTCAGGAACGGAGGGTGCCGGCAATGGGAGGATCGGGGAGCGGGATCGCTGGGCTGTGCGCGTGGCTCGTCTGCGGTGGGGCCGCGGCCGCCGAACCGGCTGCGCCGCCGGTCATCGTCATCCGGGCCGGGGTGCTCATCGACGGCGTGTCCCCTGCCCCGAAGCAGAACCAGCTCATCGTCGTGCGCGGGAACCGGGTGGAGAGCGTGGGGGATGTTGGCGCCCGGAAGCCTCCCGACGGCGCGCGGGTCATCGATCTCTCCTCAGCGACGGTGCTGCCCGGGCTCATCGACGCGCACACCCACATCCTTCTCCACGGGGAGGACGCGGCCGAGGGTGGATACGACCTCCAGCTGCTCAAGGAGACGCTGGCCTACCGAGCGGCTCGGGCCACGGTCGCCGTCCGCCGGGCGCTGGAGCAGGGGTTCACCACCATCCGGGACGTGGACACCGAGGGCGCCGGCTACGGCGACGTCGGCATCAAGCGGGCCATCGACGAGGGCTACCTCCCGGGGCCGAGGATGTTCGTCGTCACCCGGGCCATCTCCAGCACCGGCGGCTATCCCCTGGAGGGCTACGCGCCCGAGGTGGTCGTCCCCAAGGGCGCCCAGATCGCCGATGGGCCGGTGGAGACGCGCAAGGCCGCGCGCGAGCAGCTCGACAACGGCGCGGACTGGATCAAGGTCTACATGACCCACCGGTCCTGGGTGGATGCGAAGGGAAACCTCGTCTCGCAGCCCACCTTCACCGTCGAGGAGCTGCGGGCCATCGTCGACGAGGTGCACGGCTGGGGGAGGAAGGTCGCCTGCCACGCCTACGGGGGGATCGGGCTGCGGCGGGCGCTCGACGGCGGTTGCGACTCCATCGAGCACGGGCTGGACCTGGACGACGCGGCCGTGGCTCAGATGGTGAAGCAGGGCACCTGGCTCTGTCCGACGATGGCCGTCTACTACTACGGCTGGGAGCCGGAGGGGACGCCGGGAGGCAAGAGAGACCGCAAGCGGGTGGCGGTCCACGGACCCTCGCTCCAGCGAGCGATCAAGGCCGGGGTGAAGATCGCCTTCGGGAGCGACGTGGGCGGCTTCCCCTGGGACCAGCCCATCGCGCAGGAGTTCGCCCGGATGGTCGAGTTCGGGATGACGCCGATGGCGGCCATCCAGGCGGCCACCTCGCGGGCGGCGCAGATGCTGGGCATGGCCGGCGAGCTCGGGGTGGTGGCGCCCGGCGCGTACGCGGACATCGTCGCCGTCTCCGGCGACCCCCTCAAGGACGTCCGGGTCCTGGAGCGGGTGACCTTCGTCATGAAGGACGGAAGGGTCTTCAAGGAAGGGTCGCGGTAGGCCAGGGAGCGCCGGCGGTACCAGAGTTACTGGTTGCGACTCCCTGGGTGCGCCCCTGAGCCGGCTGGCGGGCGTCGCTCACCGGCCGCGGCGCACGTCGCGGAGAACCTCGCGCGCCGCATTCAGCCCGCACGCCCCCATCACCCCGCCGCCGGGGTGGGTGGCCGCACCGCACAGGTAGAGCCCCCGGACCGGCGTCCGGTAGTCGGCGTACCCGGGGATGGGCCGCATGAAGTGGAGCTGCGAGAGCCCCATCGCCCCCTGGAAGATGTTGCCCCCGGTGAGGCCGAAGCGCCGTTCCAGGTCGAGCGGAGAGAGCACCTGACGGCCGACGATGCTGCGCCGGAACCCGGGGGCCATCTCCTCGACCAGCTCCACGCAGCGGTCGGCGAAGGCCTCCTTGCGCTCGTCCCAGCTCCCCTCGGCCAGACGGTAGGGCGCGTACTGGACGAACATCTGCATCACGTGCTTGCCCGGCGGCGCCACCGTCGGGTCCACCGCCGAGGGGATGGTGCATTCCAGGACCGGTGAGGCAGACGGACGCCCGGCGCGGGCATCGTCGTAGGCTCGCTCGATGTAGTCCACGCTGGGGCAGATGTGGATCGTCCCCCGGTGCTGGGGCCCGGGGGCGTGGCCGGCCAGCGCGGTGAAGCTCGGCAGCTCGGAGAGCCCGAGATTGATCTTCAGGGAAGCGCTCGAATAGTCGATGCCCCGGACCGCCTCGGCCACGTCGTCGGGCAGGTGCTCGGCTCCCACCAGCTTGAGCAGAGTCACCGTGGCGTCGGCGTTCGAGACCACCCTCCGGGCGGAGAGCTCGGCGCCGTCGCCGAGGACGACGCCCGTCGCCCGTCCGTCCTGGACCCGCACCCTGATCACCGGCGCCTGGGTCCGGATCTCGGCGCCCGCCGCCCGGGCCGCCGAGGCGATGGCCTCGCTCAGGGACCCCATCCCTCCCTTCACGTAGCCCCACACGCCCCGTGCCCCGTTGCACTCCCCCATCACGTGGTGGAACAGCACATAGGCTGTCCCCGGCGTCGAGGGGGATGCCATCGCCCCGATGATCGCGTCGGTGGCGAGCGCGGCCTTGAGCTGGTCCGATTCGAACCAGCGGTCGAGGATGGCCCGCGCCGGGGCGGTCAGGATCTCGAGCGCGCGCGGCCCGTCACGCCCGAGCCGGAGGAATCGCCAGCCCGTCCGGGCGATGCTGAACAGGTCACCGGGCCGGCGGGAGAAGGGACTGGCCGGGGTCTCGAGCAGCGTCGGCTCGATGGCCTGGGCGATCCGCTCGAGCATGGCCTCGTAGGCGGGCAAGCGCTCGGCGTCCCGGACCGAGAACTTGGATACCTCCCGGTGGTTGAGCTCGGCATCCGGCCCCATGAGTAGATACCGGCCGTCCGGGAAGGGCGTGAACGAGGACGGGTTGCGGGGGAGGAGCTGGTAGCCGTGCCGCCCGAGCTCCAGGTCGCGCACGATCTCCGGGCGGAAGAGGCTGACCACGTAGGCGGCGGTCGACACCCGGAACCCCGGCCAGGGCTCGTCGGTGATGGCCGCCCCGCCGACGCGGTCGCGCGCCTCGAGCACCAGGACTGACTGTCCGGCACGGGCGAGGTACGCCGCGGTGACCAGGCCGTTGTGGCCTCCGCCGACGACGATGACGTCCCAGCTCTGCATGCGCACCCTCCCGGATGGCAGCTGACCCGAGCGGCGCAAGAAACCATGATTCGGCCGGGGCCGCGACCGTTATGGGCGTGCGCCTTCAGGGCGCCGGCTCGCATCGCTCGAGCGTCCTTGCTGCGGAGCTCGCCCCGGTCGCTCCCATTCGAACACCCCGACGTCCCCCAGCGCCACCGGCCGCCGCTCGAAGACGAGGACCGCGCGGAGACCATCGGTGAAGTACGGATCCCCGGTCAGGTTCCGGTGCGGGCGATCGGGAGGAGCCGGATCGGGCCCCTTCAGAAATCCGAACCTGAGCAGCGACTGGGAGTAGATCATGTCCTGGACCAGCCCGAGCCGGGCCTCGTCCACGTCGGGATCGATCTTGTGGGTGGTCAGATTCCACGTCTTGAGCGTCAGGCGCACGCCGATGTCCCGGCTGATCTGCCCCAGCCAGATCGACTTGCCCTGGTACTCCAGCGGGGTGAGCCACACCCGGGCGTGGTTCCGCTGGTGGATCGACTCCCGCGCCTTCTGGGCGGCGATGTCCTGGAACCGGCCCAGCGCATAGAGAGGGCTCACCGGCGAGTACCGGTAGCGGGACCCGAGCACGAAGGACTTGAAGGTCTTCCAGGACGAGCCCAGGTAGACGACCTCGGTCGGATGCCAGCCGCGGCGGACGAAAGCGGGAAACAGGTCGTCCCGCTTCCCGATGAGCACTAGATTCAGTGGATCCCCGCGGGCGCTCCCGCTCTTGTTGGTCGTCCAGCCCGGGAGCTGCTCCAGCGCGGCGCGCAGCTCCGCCTCGGTCTCCAGGCGCCGGATGCTCTCCGGCGGGTACATCGCTTCCAGATCGCGCCGGCTGGCGTCGGTCTTGAGCCCGGGCACGACGACAAAGAAGGTGAAGCTCTTGGCTCCCCCGGTGCGGGGGGAGACGAGGTCCACCGCCACCGGCTTCATCCCCTCCTCGAGGTTGGCGAACACGAACCCCGACCCGGTGGTCCCCGGCAGGACCGGGCTGCGGAACTGGACATCATCGAAGAACTCATCCATTTGGCGGTTGGCGGACCCGGCGAAGAGGGTGTGGCGCACGTAGGCCGCTTCCCGCGCGGAGAAGTAGTCGGGGTCGAGGCCGGCGGAGAGGAGCCAGTACGGAACCTGCTCCGCGTTCTTCACCTCGATCCACACCGGTTGGATCCCGCTCGCCGCCAGGTTGGTTCCGAAGAGGCCCCGGCTCTCCTTGGCGCTCAGCACGGCCACGGTGACTGTCACCCCGCCGCTGCTCTGGGTGGCCGCGCGCTCGGCGATGGGGATCTCTTCGACGCGGCCGTGCTGGTACTTGACCGTGGCGACGAGATCCAGGTCTCGCACCCTGCCGAACA
>Ga0335082_10003386_pt1 | contig 17323 bp, 17 predicted proteins | sample Lox_Sample_41_FD_206718 | JGI IMG/M metagenome (GOLD analysis project Ga0335082, IMG submission 206718) | Soil microbial communities from Loxahatchee National Wildlife Refuge, Florida, United States - Lox_Sample_4.1 | ecosystem: Environmental > Terrestrial > Soil > Wetlands | place: USA... | reverse complement strand
TCGCAAGATAAGGATTGGCATGGGCCGAAGTGACACTCAGGAGGACGTACAGCATCGAAAACAGTCTCCCTGCTGGCAATTTCCAATTCCAGCTTCGCGCCGGGCGCGAGTGCGCTGGATCGAGAATTCCACGGGTCATGAGTAAACCTCCTTTAATTCGGGTACGACCGACGACCGCCGGGAATCTTAGTTTATTTTCCCTGACTGCTCAAACGGAACCCGGTCCCCTTTGGCGGCGCAAAAAGAAACTCCCACGATTAGACTGCGAAGCGAAAGTGGATGATGTCGCCGTCTTGAACGACGTAGTCCTTGCCTTCAAGACGGAGCTTACCCGCTTCCTTGCATTTGGCTTCACTTCCAAGGGCTATGAAGTCTTCGTAGGCCATCACTTCGGCGCGGATGAAACCACGCTCGATGTCGCTGTGGATTTTTCCCGCCGCCTTTCTCGCGGCTGTTCCTTGCGTGATCGTCCAGGCGCGTACTTCATCCTCCCCCGTGGTGAGGAAACTGATCAGATCCATAAGGCGATACGATGCACGAATGAAGCGGTCGCGCGCAGCTTCCTTGATACCAATCTCCTTCAGGAATGCCTCCCGATCGGCTTCTTCAAGCTGCGCGATCTCCATCTCAACCTTTCCGGCAAGGGGCAGACCCTCCAAGCCACGCCGCTTTAACTCCTCTTGGTAGGAAGCAGCGAGAGGCTCACCGGCCTTGTCGTCACTCTGATTGAAAAGCGCCAAGACCGGCTTGCGGCTAAGAAAACCGAACCCCGAGAGTAGGTTTTCTTCATCCGCGCCGAAGGAGAGGTTTCTAAGACTTTCCTCGTTCTCCAGCGCTTTGGCGCAACGTTCGAGGACAGTCTCTTCTAATGGCCGCGCCTTTTCTTTTTTCAGGCGTGCCCGGCGATTCTCCACCACCCCGAGGTCGGCGAGAATCATCTCTGTGAGCAAATCGTTCAGTTCCTTTAAAGGATTGGCGCCGGGCTCGAAGTCGCGAAGAACCAGGGCTATCGCGTCCACCTCACGCATCTGCGTTACGAGAGCATCGTTGGACTTGAGGCTTTGCTCCCCTTGGCTGGGCGGAAAATCGGTAAACCGAATCTCTGCGTAAGTCGTCTTTCGTGGCTTAAAGATCTGCGACAGCTTATCGACACGAGCATCGGGAACTTTGATGACCCCTAAATGAACCTCTTCTTTCCCACCGTGGCCGCCAACCTGAGCTTGCAAGCCCGTGAGCATGTTAAAAAGGGTCGTCTTTCCTGCGCCGCGATGGCCGATCAACCCCACTTTCATTACAGTTCCTTCTCCTGAGCTATAAGTTCAAATGTGACAATTTAGCAAGAATTCTCCGCCGAAGGAAACTCTTGCCACGATAGTTTACTTTTCGCTCCCGGAAAAATTCGAATGCGGGGAACTCGTCCAAGCAGAGTTATGGGGAGATGGTTGGTTAGCGCGCTGGGCGAGGGCTCAGCTTTCGGAAACCCTCTGAGGCACCTCCGAAAGCTGAGCCGGCGCCGACTTTTACTTATCGCTTCAAGGCGAGAAACATGCTGCCTTCCCCGCGCCGAACTAGGAAAAGCAATGTTTTGTTCTTGCCCGACTCGGTTACCGCTCGCTCATAGTCCGAGACCGTTCGCACCGGTCGATGATTGACTTCGGCGATCACGTCACCCTGCTGCAACCCTGCGTCATCAGCGGGACTTCCAGGTTTCACCGACGTGATGACAATCCCGTCGGCTCGGTCCAATCCCAAGCTCTCCGCGATTTCCGGAGTCACGGGCTGAACCGCTAAACCTAAATTCCCCTCACTTGATGAAGCCACGACTTCTTTTGTTTCTTTCACTTCACCCACGGCCAAAGACAGTGTCATTTCTTTGCCGGCGCGCAGCACCTTCACCGGCACCGTTTTTCCCGGTGCCGTGCGTGCTACTTGCAGTGGTAAATCGGTCGAATCCTTTATTTCCTTCCCATTGAACTCTACGATCACGTCACCAGTTTTGACGCCGGCCCGCTCCGCGGGCCCGCCCTTGGTTACATCAGCCACCAAAGCTCCGCTGGGTTGTTTCAACCCCAGCGAATCCGCCAGGTCCGGGGTCATCTTCTGAATAGCCACGCCCACAAAGCCCCGAACAACCTTGCCTTTGTCTTTAAGCTGCGGCAGCAGTTCTTTCACCAGATTGGTTGGGATGGCGAAACCGATGCCGATATTGCCGCCTGTTCCGCTAAAAATGGCGGTATTGATACCGACCACCTCGCCGCGCATGTTGATGAGCGGCCCGCCGGAATTTCCTGGATTAATGGAGGCATCGGTTTGAATGAAGTCATCATAGGGTCCCGCTCCAATATGTCGGCCCTTGGCGCTGACGATACCCGAAGTCACCGTATGGTCGAGGCCGAAAGGATTGCCAATGGCCATCACCCATTCGCCGACCTCAACCCGATCAGAGTCTCCGAGAGGCGCCGTCGGAAGATCCTGCGGGGCGCTGATCTTAATGACGGCAACGTCGGTTTTTTGATCCTTGCCCAGGACTTTACCATCGAAACTTCTTCCGTCAGAGAGCGTGACGACGATCTTCTCTGCCCCGTCTACGACGTGGTAGTTTGTGACGATGGTGCCGTCTCGGTCGATAATAAAACCCGACCCGAGTCCCTGCTGCCTCTGAGGACCGCGTGGCACCGGCCCGCCAAAAAATCTCTGCCAGAATTGGTTTAACGAGTCGTCATCCCCGAATGGAGACGACCCTTGTTGCGCCGTTTTACGAATCTGAGTCGTGGAAACATTCACCACTGCTGGCCCCAACTTCTTGGCCAAGCTCGCGAAATCCGGCAGGCCTTGAGAGGCCGCGGCCTTCCCTTCAGTGCCCTGCAAACTAGCCGCTTGGGCAAGGGAGCCATGCGGATAAGAGCGCTCGATCAACCCGCTGAGCCCGACTCCTACGAGTAATGAAAGTAAGCTAACGGCGACGAGCAAGTGCATTCCAATAGTTCTCTTTTGATCTCTTCGTCCGGTCATTTTTTACTGCCTCCTGTTTTGCTTGAGAACTGAATTTATAACTTCGAAAACCCCGTTCTTCAGTTTTGACGCACTTAGCTGGCAAGCCGTTTACGGCTTTGTTTCCCATTAGTTTTTGCGAGCGCCACTGCTTTCCAGCGCATCAACCCCTGCCTCAGGTAAGTCGCTTCAAAGCCGAGCGCGTCGCAGATATTTTCGAAGGAGAACAGATAAGATGGGTCACCGGCGAAGAGCCACTCTTCGGCGTCGAGGTAAAGGGATCTCTTTCGTTTACAAGTCGCTGTCAAGTGTTCTTGAAAACAAAAAATCGCATCTTGCAACACGGCGAGCATGAGCACCCGCTCAGGATCCAAATGGAACCGCCTTTGAAAAGTAGCCAGATACTGAGTGGGGATCAGAACGTCTGGTTGAAAGACGGCCAGGGCTTTTTCGTCAGTGCCGGTTCGGCTCTGACTCATGCCTGCCGCCCAATATTGTGAATGTCGATGGTGGTTGGATGCGCGCGCCTCGAATCTTCTTTTCGAAATCATGAAAACACCTCCGTAAGGATTGGACAAGGGACTGATCAGAATTGTTCCATTGTCAGACGCCAAAGAAAAAAACGCTTATCTACCGGGCCTTAACGGTAAGGCCACGGATGAACCGACACCGCCCTTCGATGCCGGGTTAGACGGCCGAGAAGGTCAAACGTCGGCCTGCTTCTCCCGGGAGGGGCAAAAACAAAGGAATCAGAGCAGAAGAACTGACCTGAGTAGCGGTAGAGAAACCTTTGCAGGATAGACAGGAGCCAAAACGAGGATGCCAACCGGTTCAACAAGGTGGGAGCAAGTGAACCGATACTTTTCCAAAACCGGTCGTGACGAGTTTGGCACGTCGCCAGCTTCAGAGTCCATCCCCACACGAAGCGTGTAGCGATCAATCTGAGCGGGACCGTACTTGAGCGCACGACTCAATTCAGGGCTATGAAGTGGTCCAGCGGAGGGAGCATCATGTGCAAGACTTACGGCAACCCCGCCAACGATGAAAAAAAGCAGCATTCCTAGGGCAGCCAGAGTCTTTTTTAGGTGGGTCATGGCACTCTCACGCTCAGTGAGGCTAACACTCTGCTGGTGAAAGTCAACAAACGTTCATCCCGCTGAATCGCAGGGTCGCCGCACTCCTAAATTCAGCCGGCCTTGCCAGATAAGGGTTTCGTCGGAGTTGACCTGATAAGACAAGGTGGTAAAGTAAGCGCCCATGGCATTGGCGACCATAGTAGAAGCGATTGATGAGATCCGTCGTGGCCGGATGGTCATTTTGATGGATGACAAGGACCGCGAAAATGAGGGGGATCTCTGCATGGCCGCGGAGAAAGTTACGCCTGAGGCGATCAATTTCATGGCGACTCATGGACGCGGCCTCATCTGTCTTCCATTGACAGAAGAAGGTGTCAAACACTTAGGCCTCTCTATGATGGTTTCTGAGAACACATCGCCTTTTGGTACCGCGTTTACCGTCTCGGTCGATGCGGCGTCGGGGATCACTACGGGAATTTCTGCCGCCGACCGGGCAAAAACGATTCTCGATGCACTCGCGGAGGATGTCAAACCGCAAGATCTCGTGACTCCCGGACATATCTTCCCGCTGCGAGCAAGGAAAGGCGGTGTCTTGGTCCGAGCGGGTCAAACCGAAGGTTCGGTGGATCTCGCTCGACTCGCGGGGCTCAAGCCCGCCGGTGTTATTTGCGAGATCATGAAAGACGACGGTACTATGGCCCGCCAGCCCGATCTCATGAAGTTCGCGCGCAAGCACAAGCTCAAGGTCGTCACCATTGCCGACCTCATCCAATACCGGCTCAACTATGATTCCCTGGTTTATCGCGCAGCATCGGCACCACTCCCCACCCGCGCCGGCGGACAATTTGAGGCGGTCGTGTACAATACTCATGTGGACCAGAGCGAGCATCTCGCGCTCATCAAGGGGGAGATCTCGCCCAAGGAAGAAACCTTGGTTCGAGTCCACGCCAAATACGTGCCCGGTGACGTTTTTGGCTTTGAGTTTCTCAATACCGGCGCCGTGATCCAACGCTCCATGGAGATCATCCGCAAAGAAGGCAAGGGAGTTATCCTCTACCTCCAGCCTGAGAACAGAGAATTACGTCCCGCTAATGTTACCTATCCCAGGGTCGAAGGAAAACAACAAAAAGATATGAATCCGTCCTTCGTGTATCGTGCCAATTTTAAAGAGTATGGCATCGGCGCGCAGATCCTGCGCGATTTGGGCGTGCGCAAGATGCGATTATTAACCAACAATCGTAAACATTTGGTCGGGCTGCGCGGCTACGGACTGGAAATAACCGCTCTCGAACCGATCCCTCGGGAGAATACGCCGCGCGAGGGGGTCAAGCAGAAGAAAGCCAAAGCGAAGAGCGCCTAATTCATAAATTCCGAAGGGTTAGTGAGGATCTTATGCCGATATTCGAATACAGCTGCCGCCGTTGCCATCATACCTTTGAGCAACTTGTACTTTCCACCCGAGAGAAAGTGAGCTGTCCCAAGTGCGATAGCAGCGCAGTGGGGAAACAACTCTCGGTTTTTAGCTCGCCCGGATCTGAACCCGAGGCGACCGCGGGGGGCGGCTGCGCTTGCACACCGCAAACTTGCGGCTGTCACTAAGCGGGCCGGTTCAGATACCTCTGGAGCGCCGGCCGGATTCTTTTGAGAGCCTCGCCGACGTTTGAAAAGACTCTCTCCTCGACTAACTGACCATTGACCCAATAATCAAGTGAGGGGGAGTCCGTAAAGTTGATGTCGACGTAGCGCTCTCCGATAGGCTCCGCAGTAATCACCACTCTTACGGAATAGCCGGCATCGATTACGATGCCCCGCGCACCAGTGGGTAGAGGCAACCCACTTTTGATCTTGGCGAGCTTGTCAGGCGGGTAGGTCCCCACTTCCAACGAAAAATAGCCCCACTCTCCTGGCGCGACGGAGAGTTCTTTCAGTAGTCGCGGATTAATATCGACAAGATTTTTCGCTGCTTGGTCTTGATTGTAATTCTTGAGGAGTTCGTAGGCCCATTTCTCGATGATACCCTTGACGGGAACGGCCGGCTTTTCTCGTTCCTTAACCGGGCCCCGATCGATCCACCACTTGGTTTCTTCAAATTGCGGCGTCTTTTCGTCTGGCATAGGAATCAGAGCGCCGGGCTAGATTTTGAATTCCTCAAGCGTGCTCGCAGCGAACAACGACGACAATTCCAGTTTTTTCTTGATCAGCCCTTGCTCGTGCGCGTATTGCACAAGGGTTTCCAAGATATGGCGGTTAGCTTCCAGTCCATAGGCCCAAGGATCCTCGCCAAGTATTTCGCGCTCCTTTTCCATCTCATCGATGGACCAGGCCATCATGTATTTTAAAGCGGAAAACTCATACATCGCCTCTTGGCAGAGTCGCTTCGATTCCGCGAACGCTTTGAATAGACTTTGCGCGACCCACGGATGTTTCTCGTAAACTTCCTCGCGCAGCGCCACCGTGTGCATGATCGGAAAAATCTTGGTGCGCCGGAAATAATCGGCTTCCACTTCGCGAAAATTGGGAATTAGCCGTTGGACTTTAGGAAAACGCCGGACAAAAGGGGAGGGCATGTGCGCCGAGATCATGGCGTCGATCTCTCCCTTCTCCAGCATCGACGAGAGCGTCTTGTCCGGCCCGATGGGTTGAATATCGATGTTCGGCGGCACGTCGTGCTTGATCTTGTCCTCGCGGCCCGGATGCTCTTCACCGCCTGTGAACCATTTCATCTTCTCGGGGGGAACACTGTACTCGTGCTGCAAGATGCCGCGCGCCCAGATGGCCATGGTGATTTGATACTCGGGGACTCCCACGCGTTTGCCGGCCATATCCGCTGGTTTTTTGATTCCGGAATCGGTATTGACATAGATACACGAGTGCCTGAAGGTTTTGGAGGGAAACACTGGTATTGCGATCAGTTTAGGCGAGCCTTTATCTCGTGCCATCAGGTAAGAGCCGGTGGAGAGCTCCGCGGCGTCGAACTCGCCGTAGCGCAACATCCGCCAAAAAGTTTCTTCGACTCTTAACGGCAGGTAGGTCAGCTCAACACCTTCGACCTCTACCCTTCCATCTTGCAATGCGCGCGTGCGGTCATAATCCCAACATGCCAAGGTCAGACGGATTTTCCCCATGCTTTCTCCTTGATGTTCTACTTGATCCCCGCGAAGAACTGTTTCACTCCGATGACGAATTGCTCTTTCTCACCCCGGAGCACCACCGCCGCTTCGCCGGAAGCGAGCGTGGTTCGACGCTCAATCGCATAAGGTTTGCCGTTAAAAGTGACCTGCTGTCCGGGGCTGAACTGCTTGAGGCGCTCGTGATCCCACTGCGGATCGATTTTTTCCATTAAACTGTTTCTTATCACATTGCCTGTCAAAGCTTAAACCCGATAAAAACTGGGAGCGAAGAGCAAGGAGTAGGGGAGGACAAAGACCGTTTGGAAGATAAAACTCGTGCGCAGGCGCGATCATATCTAGAAAATTCCAAGCAATTGACATGAATTTGGCCAATTTATAGAGTCACAAGAAGTAGGAATCAATAATGCGTATTGCCGTCATGGGCGCAGGAGCCGTGGGGGGCTACTTTGGCGCCAAGCTCGCGGCCGCGGCGCACGAAGTCACTTTCATCGCTCGCGGCGCGCATCTGGAAGCGATGCGTTCCCGCGGATTGACCGTGGAGAGCTCTCAGAGGGATCTCCATATCCGTGACTCACAATTTATCTCCGATCCGAACGAAGCCGGCGCTGTAGATCTCATTCTTTTTTGCGTTAAGTCTTACGATACAACAGAGGCAGCCAAAACCATGGCGCCGTTGATAGGAGAAAAAACACAAATTCTCTCGCTACAAAATGGCGTCGATAACGTCGATAAAATTTCCCGCCTGTGGGGAAACAACCGAACTCTAGCCGGTATCGTCTATATCGGCGCCGCGCTTGCGCGCCCAGGAGTTATTAAACACTCCACGGGAGGCAGGATTGTATTCGGCGAGCTGGCCGGCGCGGTTTGCGAAGCAACCAAGAGTGTTGAACAGACGCTACAATCGGCGGAAATCACTTGTGAGCTAAGCAACGAAATGCGAAAAGTCCAATGGCGGAAACTGCTTTGGAACGCCCCGTTCTGCGCCATTAGCTGCCTGACGCGCGCGACAGTCAAGGACATTATCGATTCCGACTCCCTGCGCGCGCTCGCCCTTGATTGTATGGAGGAAGTCACGGCGGCGGCCAAGACCCAAGGCATTGATCTGGAGCCAGCTTTGGTTGATGAAACGCTAATCTTTTCCAAGGGCCTGGGGGATTTCAAACCATCGATGCTCCAAGATCTGGAAGCCGGAAAACCTCTTGAATACGAAGCATTCAATGGGATAGTAATCGATATTCTGCGCCGAGCAGGAAAGATCTCTCCGACAAACCAAGTTTTTTATGGAACGTTGAAATATCTCGACGAAAGAATTCGTCGCCAAAATCGCTCTTAGGAGTCTATGAGGATGTAAAACGTCGAAGATAATTTATCCAGCGAACTCCGCATGGTTTCCAAGATATGAAACGTGAAGATGCTCTGGCGATTGCCGATCATCTTTAATCGATCCCGCTAATCAAAAATAAAAGTGATTTCGCAAAGATGCGCCACGGGCCATGAAATCAGTTCCGCGGCACTTGTTTGATGACCTCGGCGAGGATCTGGTCGGCGTTGACATTCTCAGCTTCCGCCTGAAAGTTGAGAATGATGCGATGCCGCAAGGCGGGGTAAATTACTTTCTCCACGTCCGGGTAGCTGACATGGACCCTGCCTTCGGCCAGCGCATTGCCTTTGGCCCCCAGAATGACGGATTGAGCACCGCGCGGGCTCGAACCAAAGCGTAGGTACTGTTTGACCGGCGCTACGGACGCGCCGCCGTTAGCTGAGCTTGGCTGGGTGGCGTGCACGAGCCGCACGACGTAGTCCTCAACGGGCGGCGCGATGAGTACTTGGCGCAGCAGTTGTTTCATTTCGTTGATCAGCGTTCCTCCGTCCTGCCCCAGCACTTTTGCGGCATCATCTGTCTCTGCGCCGGTGGTCCGCTGCAAGATTTCTCTAAGCTCCGCCGGTGATGGCGGCGTGACCACGAGTTTGAAGAAGAATCTGTCGAGCTGCGCCTCCGGCAGGGGATAGGTGCCTTCGAGCTCAATGGGATTCTGTGTGGCCAAGACCATGAATGGAGACTCCAGCGTGTAGGATTCCCCAAAAACCGTGACCTGCTTCTCTTCCATCGCCTCAAGAACTGCGGATTGAGTCTTCGGCGTCGCCCGGTTGATTTCGTCGGCGAGCACCACATGAGCGAAGATGGGACCTTTTTTGAACTGGAAATCTCGGCGGCCGTTGCTCTCGGCAAGCACCTGCGTCCCCACAATATCCGACGGCATAAGGTCCGGTGTAAATTGAATACGCTTGAAAGTGATTCCCAACGCGTGACTTAAAGTTTTGACGAGCAAAGTCTTGCCTAAACCCGGCACACCTTCCAGGAGCACATGGCCGCCGGCAAAAAAAGCGATCAACGCTTTTCTTAGAACGTCGTCATGACCGACGATGACTTTGCGCACTTCTGCTTCTAGGCGTGCAAACGTTTCTTGAAATTTTTCCGGCTCCATGAAACTCCGTCCAATCAGCGGATCAGACCGCGATACTCCAAAGGCATTTGTTGTTTCTCCGTCGGCGCATCAGGTACATGATCCGGCAATGGCACGTTGCTGACTGGAATTTTTGGAGGATTTCGGCTTAGTTTTGATTCCTTGCCCGACCCCATCTGTCCTTTGGAATCCGCGGTTATTTCCTCGGGCAGTTGAACGGTCACGTAACGCCCGTCTTTGATACCCTCTTTGCCTTGCTCACCAGGGCGGTAAAAACGTTCCGTCGGGGGCGCTCCCTTAGGTATTTCTTCCGATGCTTTGTCCTTCCCCCCTGTTTCTTGCGATCTCCCTTGTGTATTTCCCACCGTCTCTCTGTTCTTGTCCCCGTCCGATTTGCTGGGATTGGATTCTCTGCTTTTCCCGTCTCCTTTACTTTGCTGATTCATCGCGCCGCCTTGTTCCTTGGAATCCCCTTGAACGGAGTTGCCCTGCTTCATCTCTTTGCTTAGTTGAGCGTTGAGTTCACCTTGGTTATCGCCGCCGTTTCCCTGACTTTGCTTACCCTCTCCCTGTCCTTCCTGCGGCAGATTACTTTGGATCCCTCCGCTGCCTTGGTCCTGATCCTTCTGATGATCTTGCCCACTGCCCGATTGCTGGTCTAAGCCTTTCAGCATACTAGATGCCTGGCCCAATAAGTCGCGGTCGTCTTTTTGTTGTTCCTTTTTTTGCCGCTCCTCAACCTCCTTTTGCGTTTCCTCGATGCGGATTTGTTTCTCTTGCGGGGAGACTTTTGGATCTTCGAGTTTTGCCGCAAGCGCTCGTAGATCCGGAGCCAAATAAGCCAATCGCGGCCGTTGAGTCATTTTTTCCGCTAGCTCACGGACCTGCTCGCTCGCCGGCACGGGGTGAAACCTAGATTGGACAACCGGCAGGAGCCCATGAAGCAATACCAACGCAACAGCGGAGCCCACGGCCGACCGGTAGAAAGAACGCTTAAACTTATATGGAAATTCGCGCTTGATTTCGATGCGATCCAGAAACCCAGAAGCCTCTAGGCGCAACCGGCTGAAAAGCGGCGGGGAGCATGAAGATGGCTCTAGGGTAGCCAGGGTCATGAATCGATCTTTCGCCCCTGTCCGTTGGTCAACCAATCCCGCAACCAACCGCACCGAGGGAATCAAAGGGCGGTAACGCATCATCGCCGCGATCAGCAACAGCCCTACAGCCGTGAGACCCAATAATAAGAAGGTTACCTGGGTGATCCACGCCCCGTTATAGAGATACGTCAAAAAGTAGATCGAAACCAGGAGCGGGGGAAAGAAGATCAACAATGAATCCCATAGGACATGGTTTCGCAGCCTAACCACTAAACCGCTTATCAATTTTTCCGGCGCTTGGAAGACTCGTTGATCGGAAACAATCTGCATGTGCGGTAACTATAACACGTCACTGTGACCCTACAAATGCGTCACGAGCGATGACGCGCCCCGTCTCTGAAGCGCGCCGTGGGAGGTGCTTGAACCGGCTGATAGGTTTTTACCGCGCGATTATGGTCCTCGAGTTTCTCTGAGAAGATATGAGTTCCGTCGTTCTTTGAAACGAAATAGAGAAAAGGAACTTCAGCGGGATGCAGCGCGGCTTTAATGGAGGAGACACTGGGATTGCAGATCGGGCCAGGCGGAAGAGCGGCGATCCGGTAGGTATTGTAAGGACTCGGATCATGCAGATTTTTGCGCGTCAAATTGCCATTGAAGTCCTTGAGTCCGTAAATCACCGTCGGATCGCTCTGCAGCGGCATGTGAAGCTTCAGTCGATTGTGAAACACTGCCGAAACCAAGGGTCGCTCGGCTTCGACACCTGTCTCTTTTTCGATGATTGAGGCGAGGGTGATAATTTCGTGGGAAGTCAATGGAAGGGCCTCACCGTTTCGCTCCAGCAGGGGTTGAGATACCTTGCGGAACTGCTCAGCCATGGCGAGAACAATATCTCTTTCCGGCGTCGACGGAGTAAAATAATACGTGCTCGGAAAGAGATAACCCTCAAGACCTTTGCCCTGTAGTCCCAATAACGCCAGCACTTCCGGGTTCTCGACCTCAGCAAGAAACTTCTCTTTGTCGGCGATTTGCATTTGAGCGAGCAGATCCCCAATCTCATTGACCGTCAGTCCCTCAGGGATTGTAACAACTTGGAAAATTCCTTTCCCCAGGACCATGCGGTCGAGAATTTCTTGCGGCGACAACGGGGCTTCGAAACGGTACAGTCCCCAGTGAATTTTCCTTTCCACTCCGGTAAATCGCGCCCAAAGTGAGAAAAGCTTTTCGTTCGCAATGACCCTGTGCTCACGCAGTTTTCGGACAACCGCGGAAAACGGCTCGCCTTGTTCCACCCGAACCTCTGCCGGCATCGGGTTGTTCTGGGCAGGCGTCAGAAAGATGTGTGCGAGTAGAAAAGCGACAAATAGCCCGGCTGAGGTCACGATGGCGAATAGATTTGCGAACAACAGTTTCACGAGCTCGGGCTTGATTCGAAAAGTAAAAATTGACGCTTAGTGCTAATGAGCGCGCGCGTTAATTAGCGGTGAGATTAACCTTCATCCAGCCTTCGACTTGCCTAAGAAATCCGGAGAATGGGTCTTCTCCGGGTTCAGCGGCGAAATAGGCCTTGCGGGTATAATCAAGCGCACCGGAATAGTATTCAAACTTTTTCGAAAGTTCTTGAAAGAGGATGAAACCCGTGCGGTAAAGCGAGAGATCAAGCTCGGAGACGGTCCAGTAGGAACGGCTGCCCTGCTCAATGTAATAATTCAGGAAACCTTTGCCGTCCACGTAACTGCGAAAAATACCGCTCATAAACAGGGCATAATCTCCTACGTATTTGCGCAGCGAGCGCTCCTTGAGAAGAGCCGATTCGCCGGCAGTTTCGTTCGGTTTTTGGGCCAGCATTTCTACCACACTATCGACTTTTTTACCCCCCCGCGAGCGCATTTGGAACAGATTATCCGACCGCGCAAATTCTGTAAGCACATCGGCCACATAGCCTGCCACCGTGGCATCGTTGATACCCAATTGCCAGAAGCTCTGGCGCACCACATTGAGAAAGAAACTCTGCAATTTGTTGTCCGGAGCTTTCTTATCCATGCCGCCACTCAAATGATACCAAAGTTACTCTCTCTTGGGAAGTTTCTATTGGCGGAGGTCAAACCCTGGGTGCCCCATATAAGGGGGCCGGCTTTTTACGAACCGCTGACCTCGGGCCGTTATTGCGACATGAATTACCTTTCTCAGCGTGCGGTGTCTAAGTCTCCTCTAGCGATTTCTAATGTCAGATATATAATAACGCAGTTTGCAAAAATCCGGCTACTTTTTCGGAGGGACTTATGGCAAGAGACCTCAAAGAGGATTTTTTCCGCCTCGACGGCGCATGGGCGTCTTTCGAGTTAATGTCGATCCGCAGACGGGAAGACTACTTGAACCCCTTTCGCGTTTTGCGCTGCAAGATCGATGATCAAGTTGATTTTCAAGCACCGGAATCGATCAGAAGCGCAACTGAAGCGACAGTTTTAATCGAGATCTTCGGCGAGAAAGAGCTTGTTGCCGCCAGCGGTGGAGGTCCGGTACATGCTGTGGACAGCGCCATGCGCAAGATCCTCGAAAAACATTACCCCCAACTTTCAGAAGTGAAGCTGGAAGAATTCGACGTTCGCTTGTTGCATCACGGGACCATGCGCGATGAAGAAGAGGGAGGCGGCGCTGAGGCCCTGGTGCGGGTGCTGGCGATTTTTTCAGACGACAGAGAAAGATGGGGGACAGTCGGCGTGGCCGCCGATATTCTCCAGGCGAGCGTCGAATGCATTATCGATGGACTCGAATGGAAGCTCCGCGGCGAACACAAACACTAGCAACGAACAGCGCGCCGTAAACAGCAACGCCTGCCCACAACCGCCGAGAAGTTAGACTGATTGCGCACTTTTTTGAAAAACTTTTGCCTATGCCAAAGGTTGAGCAGGGTTTGCACAAATAGGAGCGTAAGCATTTCTGACGTACTGGGAGATCATCCGCTGCGTATTAAAAAAAGAGCCGTTTAAAGCGATAGCGGAGCGCATCACCAGGGCAAATTTCTCCGGCTCTTTATAAAACAGCGGCAAGATAACTTGCTCGAGTTTATCGTAAAGAGAGATGGCCTCGTCGGCGGAATTATTCTCACCTCCGCTGGGGGTTTCAATGGACCAACCGGTTACACCTTCGACGTGCCCTTCGATCCACCAACCATCGAGAACACTCAGGCTCGGCACGCCATTAAGTGCCGCTTTCATTCCGCTGGTGCCCGAAGCTTCTTGCGGCCTAAGCGGCGTGTTGAGCCATACGTCCACACCGGCACATATTAGCTTTCCCAACACAATGTCGTAATTCTCCAGATAGACAACGCGAACATCGTTGGCCAGAGCAGCCGCTGCCTCGAAAATCCTGCGGATGATCGCCTTGCCGGCCTCGTCGCGCGGATGGGCTTTGCCCGCGTAAACCAATTGGAGCGCGCCGGTCTCGCGCGCAATCTTTTTCAGCCGTTCTATATCGGTGAAAAGCAGATCAGCCCGCTTGTAGCCCGTCGCACGGCGCGCGAAGCCTATCGTAAGAATCTTTTCGTCAAGTTGAATCCCCGTTAGCCAACGAACCTGTTGCAGCAAATCACTCTTCGCTAGCGCATGCGCTTGACGAATTTCTGCCAGCGGAATCCCCACGGCGTAGCGGAGATAACAATTGTCTCGTCGCCATTGCGCGATGGCGCGATCGAACAAGGCGCAAAACGAGTCCGAAGTCCAAGCAATTGCATGGACGCCATTAGTAACAGCTTCAATGCTATGCCCCGGGAACATACCACGTGATACCTCTCCGTGGCGCATCGACACCCCATTGACAAAACCCGAAAGCCGTAGCGCCAGTTCGGTCATGTTCAATTCGCGATTCATAAGCCTCATCTGGTTTAGCGCTTCCGCCCGGCCCTCTCCCAGAACTTCGCGAACGAGTTGAGCCGGAAACCGGTCGTGGCCAGCGGGCACGGGAGTGTGTGTGGTAAACACGCACTGCCGCCGAACCGCCTCAGCATGCGTCTCCGCAAAGCCGCCAGCGGACTGCGTACCCGTCTGCCGCTCCAGAAGCGCGAGCGTAACAAACGCCGAGTGACCCTCGTTCATGTGGAAAATCCGAGTGTTCCCGTAACCCAGGGCATGGAGCATCGCCACACCGCCAAAGCCCAGCACCACCTCCTGGCAGAGCCGGTAATGTTCATCGCCGCCGTAAAGATGATTGGTCAATATGCGATCCCGCGCATCGTTCTCCGGTAGATTCGTATCCAAAAACAAAACCGGTACTTTGTGACCACTGAAACCTTGGAAGAGATACTGCCAGGCACACAGGCGCACCTCTCGGCCCTCCACCGATATCGCGACACGCGCAGACAGTGGTTCCAGATAGTCTTCGGGGGACCATTCTGAGTGGGCTTCGATTTGGTTTCCCTGTGAATCCAGTCGCTGTTGAAAATATCCCTTGCGGTGCAGCAGCGTGACGCCGATCATCGCAATGCCGAGATCAGCGGCTGAGTGCAGCATGTCGCCGGCCAGAATACCCAATCCGCCACTATAAGTGGGGATATGAGAATTGATGGCCACGTCCATGGAAAAATAGGCGACATGACCTAAATCTACGTAGGGAAATGATTGATTCATGACTGCAAGGGAATTTTCGCGCTGCAAATTCTATTTGGAGTTTTATCGATGGGACTGTAGCGGGGGAAGTCTCCGTTTTTCCAAGCTTTTTGTAATACTAGCACAGATTTCAAACTCCATCAATTATTATCGGCATCTGGTACTTTAACGTTTAAGTTGAAACAATTATTCCCAGTAAGATTCCGTAAGTCAGAAAGCCGCTTGATCCGCTTCGGAATGAACTAAGGCAGGTGATTCAACTCAGACGGAAAGCCGCTCGCAACCCATTCCAGGAGTCGTGCTCGGCCAGACTGCGAAGAGCAATGATCGTGGGTGGCAGCATGGGAAACAAGCCTGATTCCGATTGATCCAGCGCCGCTCGCGGTGACAGCCAAAAACTTTCCGCCACTTCCTCAGAAAAAGCGAGCGCGCTCTGATTTTCCGGAAGCGCGGCTAGATAGAAACGGGTATCAAAGCGCAGTTTATATTTCTCGGGTGTGGTGCGATGGAACAGATAAGTCAAGCGGCTCAGGTCACAGAATAGCTGCTCGGATTCCAACAGTTGCGGAAGATTGATGCGACCTTCCGACAGGTCCTTGCGCTTTTCGGCTAGCCGAATCTGGACATCGTTTCGCGCGGCTTGGTTACTTTGGTCGACAAAAAAGTGAATTCCCGCTTCCTCGAAAAGCTCTCTCACCGCGGCCACCCAGTGGCCTAGAGATAGTTCGGGGCTTATGTCGCCACCAAGCTTTTCCTTGGCCTCTGAAGGCGACAGACCACGGCAGCGGGACAGCATTCTTTCTGAATAATCCTCTTTTTCGATTCCCCCACCAGGGAAAACCAAATAACCTCCCAGGAATTGCATCTCTTGCTGGCGCCGCGTCAAGAGCACTCCAAAACCGCCATTGGATTCAGGCCGAATTACAATGATTGTCGACGCCTTGCTAGGGGCGGAGTAATCATTCATGGGATGCTCCGCGCTTACAACAATCCACATGGGAAATCCCACCGGCGATGGTGGTTCTGAGGGATGGATTGCCTATATGAATATGGGCTCCCGTGGCCGCGCCTGCCAAGGCGCCTCGGAAAGCAATGAAAGGTATTCCGGCTTGCCGCAGATATTCCAACAGCGATCGCCCTTCCTTGCTGTCCGGGTGCAGTGCTATGTCCATTGCGTTTCGATGGTCGAACTGCAGGCGATCGTGCGTTGCCGTCTGGCCAAAAGCGCTGACGGGCAAAGCGTGACCAAAAGTCTGCAAAAAGAACGTCTCGATCTTTGGCGCTTCTGCTAGGGACCACGACGTGCCGCCGTTAAAGCGGATAAAAGTTGCGCTCTCACTGTATCCGCCAACACCTAGGGCTGGCAAGTCAAGCAACGCGTCCCTGGCAGTCGCCTCGGTAATGGTGATATCCGACTCAGCGATCCAGCGCTTGTCTTCTTCCACCCGAACGATCGCTGTGGCCATGGCGCGCTCCGTCTGGTTCAGCTCGGCGCGCGAAATTAGTCCCTGATTGTAAAGGTCTTTCCGACGTTCATAATCGTCGGCGAGCTTCTTCTTCTCTTCTTCATGCAGTGCCAAAAGCCTTTCCGCGCTGCCACGCGATTCTTTCATCTTCTCGATGACGTCCGCTCGAAGTCGCGCAAGTTCCGCGTCCGCCGGGGCGACCTGTCGTGGTAAAGATGGGCGACCGGATGACCTTTTCTGGGTCTCTTGCGCTCCCCCTGCCTGCGAATAAATCAAGACCATCGAAAATAATGTCGCAACGGCGATGTAATCTAGGAACGTCACTCTTCCCTCTCCAGAGCCTCGGAGCATTGGGTCAGTTTAAGGGCTAACCAACGTATCGTCAAGATGGCAAACCAGATGCGCAGAGCTGGCTTTTTTTGGTTATGACCACGGCTTGTGCCAAGCTGATATATGTTGGATGATGAATACTGATTAAGCTATGAAGAACGCGCCA
>Ga0335082_10003385_pt1 | contig 17323 bp, 20 predicted proteins | sample Lox_Sample_41_FD_206718 | JGI IMG/M metagenome (GOLD analysis project Ga0335082, IMG submission 206718) | Soil microbial communities from Loxahatchee National Wildlife Refuge, Florida, United States - Lox_Sample_4.1 | ecosystem: Environmental > Terrestrial > Soil > Wetlands | place: USA... | reverse complement strand
AAGTCGCCGCCGACGTGCTCGGCGATCAGCGCCTGCACCCCGGTCAGGAGCTCGCGCAGCCGGCCTGTTTTCGGCCCGTAGAAGGCCACGGCCGAGATGAAGCGGCTCTGGCTGCTCATCATCCTCATCCTGCCATCCGGCCGTCATCGGTTCCGCCCGCCCCTGCTGCCGCCGCGATAGGTTGCTGCCATGAAGTTCGGGCTCATGTACAACACCGGCTTCCTCGGCACCGACCCGGACCAGATGATCGCGGTGGCCAGGCACGCCGAGCAGTGCGGTTTCGAGTCCTTCTACTGTCCGGAGCACATCGCCCTGTACCCGGGCGCGAGCCTCGGCCCGGTCACCTTCCCGGCGGATACCCCGGTGGCCGATCCGCTCGAGTGCCTGGCCTTCGTCGCGGCGGCCACGATGAGCATCCTGCTCGGCACCGGCGTCCTGCTGCTGCCCTACCACCAGCCGGTGGTGCTGGCCAAACGGCTGGCCACGCTGGACGTGCTGTCCAAGGGCCGGATGCGCCTGCTCGGCGTGGGCGTGGGCGCCCTGCCCGGCGAGGCCATGGCGGGCGGCGTCGACTACACCACCCGCGGTCGCCGCGCGGACGAGGCCATCGACGTGCTGCGGCTGCTCTGGGATGGGGACGAGAACGGGGTCAGCTTCGCCGGGGAGTTCTTCACCTTCACCGACCTGTGCAGCTTCCCCAAGCCGCTGGGCCGGCTGCCCATCCACGTCGGCGGCTCCAGCCGGGCCGCGGCGCGCCGCGCGGGCCAGCGCGGCGACGGCTACTTCCCCGGCGGCGGGCTCACCGAGGCCGAACGCGCCGCCCAGTTCGGCCTGATGCGGGAGACCGCCCGGGCCGCGGGCCGGGACCCCGCGGCGCTCGAGTGCACCCGCTGGGGAACCATCGACATGACCGCCGACGACGTGGCCGCCCACGCCGCGAACGGGATCACGCGCCTGGTCGTGGGCCCCGCCTCCACCGACCTGTCCGAGCAGAAGGACCAGATCTCCGCCTTCGCCGCCCGCCTGACCCCCTAGCCGTCCGCGGGGCGGGCCAGGGTGGCCCGGGCCAGCTGCCGCAACTGGCCGAGGCTGTCCCCGGGGCGCCCGGCCAGCACCCGCAGCCCGGCCGAGGCCTGGGTGACCTGGTCAACCTCCTCGGCCGCCCGCTGGACCGCTTCCGTGGTGGCCGCGGACAGCACCACCAGGCTGGCGCCGGTCTCCTTGACCAGGTCGGTCACCTCGCTAACCGGCAGGTCGGCCGCCAGGTGATGCACCAGCCAGCGGTCTTCGCGCAGGCACGCCGTTGCCATCAGGGCCGGCAGCCCGTGCCGTTCCCCGGGCGGCGTGGTCACCACCGCGATGCCGCGCGGGCGGCCCTGCGGCTGGTGGGCGCGGGCGGCGATGAGCCGTTCGCAGATGGCGCTGGCCCGGTGCTCGGCCCCGATCGACACCACGCCGGAGGCCCAGTCGTCGCCGACGCGCCGCAGCGCGGGTGCGATGATCCGCTCGCACAGGTCGGTCAGCGGCACGCCGCGCGCGAGCCGGGCGAAGACGTGCCGCGCCATGGTCTCGTCGCCGGACATGATGGCCGCGTGCAGCCGGTCGGCCTGGGCAGCCCAGTCGCGCACCCTGATGTCCGGCCGCGGCGCGGTACCCGACGCGCGGCGCGCCGCGAGGGCGCTGACGTCACCCTCGCTGACCTCGTAGCCGCGGCCGGTCTTCCTGGCCGGGAGGACCCCCTGGCGCACCCACGCGTAGGCGGTCTGGTAGTGCACCCCGAGCATCTCGGCGGCGTCGCGTAGCTGCATGCGTGTCTTTCGTACTCTCAGGTTTAGTGTAATTTAGCATTTATTACTGCCCGGCGGCGCACCTGGCGAGCGCCGCCGACGCCGAGCGAGAAGGGAGCTGGCAAACACGATGGGGCTCACGTACTCCAGTGTGATAGATGCAGACCGTGACGAGGTGTTCTCCTGGCACACCCGGCCCGGAGCGATCACCAGGCTGATTCCACCTTGGCAGCCGGTCAGGGTGCTCCGCGAAGCGGGGTCGCTCCGGGACGGGCGCGCCACGCTCGGCCTGCCCGGCGGGCTGCGCTGGGTCGCCGCCCATAAGCCGGACGGCTACGACCCGCCGAACGCCTTCGCCGACGAGCTCACCTCCCTGCCGCTGCCCTGGCGGCACACGCACCAGTTCAGCCCGGCCGGCGAGGGCGCCACGCTGATGACCGACGTGATCGAGACCCCGCTGCCCGCCCGGACGCTGCGGGCCACGGTCGTCTACCGGCACCGCCAGCTCGCCGCCGACCTGGCCGCGCTGGCCCGGGCCCGCGAAATCAGCCCGGACACGCTGACGGTGGCGGTCACCGGCTCCAGCGGCCTGATCGGCACGGCGCTGACCGCGCTGCTGACCACCAGCGGGCACCGGGTCGTCCCGCTGGTGCGCCGGCTGCCCCGGGCCGGCGAGCGCTACTGGCGGCCGGACGACCCGGCCGCGGAACTCCTGGACGGGGTCGACGCCGTGATCCACCTGGCCGGGGCGTCGATCGGCGGCCGGTTCACCGCCGAGCGCAAGCACGAGATCCGGGCCAGCCGGATCCGGCCGACCCGCAGGCTGGCCGAGCTGGCCGCCAGCCGCCCAGACCTTAGAGCGTTCGTCACCGCCTCGGCCATCGGCATCTACGGCCCGGACCGGGGCGACGAGGTCCTGACCGAGGCCAGCCCGCGTGGCGAGGGGTTCCTGGCCGACGTGGTCGCCGACTGGGAGGACGCCGCCACCCCGGCCGCCGCGGCGGGCATCCGCACGGTCCAGATCAGGACCGGCATCGTGCAGACTCCGCGCGGCGGCATGCTGCGGCTGCTCAGCCCGCTGTTCGAGGCCGGGCTCGGCGGCCGGCTCGGCGACGGCAAGCAGTGGCTGGCCTGGATCGCCCTGGACGACCTGCTCGACATCTACCGGCGGGCGGTGCTGGATGAGGCCCTGTCAGGCCCGGTCAACGCGGTCGCGCCGGAACCGGTGCGGAACACCGACTACACCCGGACGCTGGCCGCCGTGCTGCGCCGCCCCGCGGTGCTGCCGGTGCCGGGATTCGGCCCCCGGCTGCTGCTCGGCGGCGAAGGCGCCAGGGAAATCGCCCAGGCCAGCCAGTACGTCCTGCCGGAGCGGCTGACTGGAGCGGGACACCGGTTCCGCACGCCGGAGCTCACCGGGGCGCTGCGGCACCTGTTCGGCCGCGACGGCGCATGACCGGACGCAGGATCGCCGTGGTCGGCGGCGGCGTGAGCGGGATCACGGCCGGCTACGTGCTGTCGCGTACCGACCGGGTGACGCTGTTCGAGGCGGACGACCGCCTCGGCGGCCACGCCGACACCCACCCGACCGGCGTCGACACCGGATTCATCGTCTACAACGAGCGCACCCACCCCCTGCTCACCAGGCTGTTCGCCGAGCTCGGGGTGGCCACCCAGCCGTCCCCGATGAGCATGTCGGTCCGCTGCGCCGGGTGCGGCCTGCAGTACGCGGGCAAGCGCGGCCTGCCCGGCCTGGCCGCCGGCCTGCCCCGGGGGCGGGGCCGCTACGTGCGCATGCTGGCCGAGGTGCCCAGGTTCCACCGTGCGGCCCGCCGGCTCCTGGACCACGGTGACCACGACGGCCAGGTCCTCGCCGGTTTTCTCCGAACGGGCGGGTTTTCTCGCTACTTCACCGCGCATTTCGCCCTCCCCCTGGTCGCCGCGGTATGGTCCTGCCCGACCGGGACGGCGCTGCGCTATCCGGCCCGGTACCTGTTCGCGTTCCTGGCCAACCACGGGATGCTGTCGGTGTCCGGGTCGCCCGTGACCACCTCGGCGACCCGCGCCGCGGCATCCGGGAGAACCTCGACCGCTTCCTGGCCGCGAACGGCATCGCCCGGCCCCGCACGATCACGATGCTGACCCAGGCCCGCGTATTGGGTTACGTGTTCAACCCGCTCACTGTGTACTGGTGCCGTCGGCCCGACTGCGTGGTGGCCGAGGTGCACAACACCTACGGCCAGCGATACGCCTACCTCCTGCACCCCGACGCCCGCGGCCGGGCCCGGGTGCCGAAACAGTTCTACGTCTCCCCGTTCTACCCCGTTGACGGCGACTACCGGATGAGCCTGCCCGAGCCCGGTGAGCACCTCGCGCTGAGCGTGCGGCTCGACCGACCGGACGGGCACTCGTTCGCCGCCAGCGTGCGCGGCCGGGCCGTCCCGGCCACCCGGCGGGCGCTGCTCCATGCCGCCGTCCGCCACCCGTGGTCCACCGCCGCCGTCAGCGCACGGATCCGCTGGCAGGGCGTGCGGCTCTACCGGCGCGGGCTGCCGGTGATCCCGCGGCCCGCGCACCAGTCCCAGGAGGGGGTCCAGTGACCAGTACCAGCACTCGTCGGCCCGGGACGATCGACCCGGGCCGGTGGCCCGACGTGGTGGCGGCGGCGGGCTCGCCTGGCCGCGCGGCCGTGGCCCGCGTCCTGTTCGGCACGGCGATCATCCGGCTGCCGGTGCGGGTCCGCCTGCCCGACGGAAGCCTGCACGGCGCCGGGGGACCGGGCGCCCCGGTCATGCGCCTGCACCGGCCCCGGGAGTTCTTCCGCCGGCTCGGCGCCTCCGGCCTGATCGGGTTCGGCGAGTCCTACATGGCGGGGGACTGGGACAGCACCGACCTGACCGGGCTGCTCACCGTGTTCGCCGCGCACGCCGCCGAGCTCGTCCCGCCCTGGCTGCAGCGGCTGCGCAGGCTGGCCGTGCGCCGCCATCCGCCGGACGACCTGCAGACGATCCCGGGCGCGCGGCGCAACATCGGCCGCCACTACGACCTGTCCAACGACCTGTTCGCGCTGTTCCTCGACGAGACCATGACCTACTCCGCGGCCCTGTTCCCCGAGCCGGACGGCGCCACCGTCCGCACGGTCACGATCTCCCGTGAGCAGCAGGCGCTCGCCGCCCGCCGGGTCGCCGCGGCCGGGCTGGCCGGCCAGGTCAGCGTGGAGCTGCGCGACTACCGCGACGTCGGCGGCCGGTACGACGCGATCTGCTCGGTCGAGATGCTGGAGGCGGTCGGCGAGCGCTACTGGGACGCCTACTTCGCCGCCCTCGACCGGCACCTGGCCCCGGGCGGGCGCATCGGGCTGCAGACGATCACGATGGCGCACGACCGGATGCTGGCCACCCGGCACACCTACACCTGGATCCAGAAGTACATCTTCCCCGGCGGGCTGCTCCCGTCCGTCACCGCGATCGGTGACAGCCTGGCCCGCACCACGCTGCGGATCACCGGGCGTGAGGACTTCGGCGCCCATTACGCCGAGACGCTGCGGATCTGGCGGGAACGGTTCGGCGCGCGGGCCGACGAGGTCGCCCGCCTCGGCTTCGACGAGGTGTTCAACCGGATGTGGACCTTCTACCTGTGCTACTCCGAGGCCGGCTTCCGGGCCGGGTACATCGACGTCAGCCAGCTCACCCTGGCCCGGCCATGAGCACCGCGAAGAACGCCGCCGAGGTCATCGCGGCGCTGCTCGCCCGGGCCGGCCTCGGCCTGCCGGTCCGGCTGCGCGCCTGGGACGGCGGCGAGGCCGGGCCCCTTGAGCCCGTGGACGGTTCAAGGGCCCCGGCACTGGTGGCCAGGTCCCCGCGGGCGCTGCAGCGGATCCTGTGGCGGCCGGGCGAGCTCGGCCTCGCCCGCGCCTACGTCAGCGGCGACCTCGACGTCGAGGGCGACCTCACCGACGGCCTGCGCCGCGTCCGGGCCGCCTGGGGCCGGCCCGGACGCGGCCGCACCCCGGTCGCGCTGGCCGCGATCCAGGGGGTGGCCCGCCTCGGCCTGCTCGCCCCGCCCCCCGAACCTCCCCGCTGCGAGCTCAGGGTTCGTGGCCGCCGGCACAGCCGGGCCCGCGACCAGGCGGTTATCGCCGGCCACTACGACGTGCCGTCCGCGTTCTACCAGCTCATCCTGGACCCGAGCATGGCCTACTCGTGTGCGTACTGGGACCCGCAGAATGTGGACCTGGCCGCGGCGCAGCGGGCCAAGCTGGAGCTGATCGGCCGCAAGCTCGCCCTGGAGCCGGGCCAGTCGCTGCTCGACATGGGCTGCGGCTGGGGCTCGCTGACCATCCACGCGGCCCGCGCCCGGGTCCGGGTGACGGGTGTCACCTTGTCCCGGGAGCAGGGCGGCTACGTCCGGCGGCGCGCCCTCGGCCTCGGTCTGAACCTAGACGTCAGGATCCAGGACTACCGAGACCCGCTGGACGGGCCCTACGACGCGATCGCATCGGTGGAGATGGGCGAGCACGTCGGCGCTGCCCGGTACCCGGCCTTCTGCGCCGCGCTCTACGGGCAGCTGCGGCCGGGCGGCCGGCTGCTGATCCAGCAGATGTCCAGGACCACCCGCCGCGGCGGCGGCCCGTTCATCGAGTCCTACATCGCCCCCGACATGGACATGCGCCCGGTGGGAGAGACGATACGGCTGATCCAGGCGTGCGGGTTCGAGGTCCTCAGCGTCGAGGCGATGCGGGAGCACTACGTGCGCACGATCCGGGCCTGGCTGGAGAACTTCGAGGCTAACCTGCCCGCGATCACCACGCTCCTGACCGCCGAACAGGTCCGCGTCTGGCGCCTCTACCTGGCCGGCGGCGCGCTGGCCTTCGAGCAGGGCCGGATGGGCGTGGACCAGATCCTAGCCGTCAAGCCGCACGGACCCCGCCGATGACCGCGCTCACCCTGCTCGTCACCGGCGCCGCGCTGCTCATCCTGCAGGGCGCCACCTTCCTCGTCGCCCTCAGGGTCGGCAAGCACTCCGTCGTGGATACCGCCTGGGGCATCGGCATCGCCCTGGCCGCCCTGGCCGCGTTCGGTGTCTCGCTAGGCCACGGCGACCCGGCCCGCCGGGCCCTCCTGCTGGCTGCCTCCGTCGTGTGGGGCCTGCGCCTCGCCGCCTACGTCGCCTGGCGCAACCACGGTAAGCCCGAGGACCCGCGCTACGCCGACATGCTCCGCGGCCACACGAACCTGTACGCGCTGCGCATGGTCTACCTGCTGCAGGCCGCGATCCTGTGGCTGGCCACCGTCCCGGTGCAGCTTGGCATGCTGGAGCGCTCGCCGGCCGGACCGCTCGCCGTGGCCGGCCTAGTCGTCGGCACGGTCCTGTTCACGGTCGGCTTCGCCTTCGAGAGCATCGGCGACTGGCAGCTGGCACGGTTCAAGGCCACGGCCGCGGACGGCCAGATCATGGACCGCGGGCTGTGGCGCTACACCAGGCACCCGAACTACTTCGGCGACTTCTGCATGTGGTGGGGCCTGTTCGCCATCAGCGCCGGCTCCTGGCGCGAACTGGTGGCCCTGGCCGGCCCGCTGCTGATGAGCTTCATCTTGACCCGCGGCACCGGCGCCAGGATGACCGACAGGCGGATGACCGCCTCGCGCCCGCAGTACGCCGACTACGTCGCCCGGACCAGCGGTTTCATCCCGCTGCCGCCGAAACGGGCGGCTAAACGGAGTGCCGCGGCCGCAGCTCCGGCGGAAAGGGCCTGAGGAAGGTTTGCCCGGCCAGCCACGGAAAGTCCCCGCTGCTCGCATAGTGCGCGAGCAGCGCGACCGGCACGCTGAGCGGTTCCTCGCCGCGCCGGCAGGCCTCGATCCTGGCCACCAGGTCCAGCCGCCGCGGCCGGTCCAGCGTCCGCCCGATCCGGCTGTACGCGTGCTGCAGCGCGTTGGCGGTGCGGCCCGGGGTCGCCGGGCTGGCCATCGCGGCCAGGAACAGGTCCCGGTACGCCGCCTCGGCAACCACGCCGCGGCCGGCTGCCACGACCCGGCCCGCCGCCCGGTAGCGCGCCGGGTCGTGCGCCAGCAGCTGCAGCTTGTGCCTGGCGTGGAAGGCCACCAGGTCCCCCGCCGACCACGGCCCGGAGAACAGCGACCGCAGCCGCGCCGTGGCGAAGATCCGCTCGCAGAACGCCTCGCGCAGCCCGGCGTCGTTCAGCCGCCCCTCGTCCTCCGCGGTCAGCAGCGGGAACGCGGTCAGCACCCGGTCGGCGTACAGCCCGCGCCCGTCGTGGCCGGCGGCGACACCGTCCGCGCCGTACCGCGGGATGGCCCGGATGCCGCAGCTCGGCGACTTGGCCTTGAACACGTACCCGTCCAGCCCGGCGCCGGGAAGCGGCAGGGCCGCCATCGCCGCGGTGTGGTCGGCGGTGCCGCTCCGGTTGACCAGCCGTCCGTCCGCGGTCAGCCGGATCGGCTCGCGCGGCGTCCCCAGCCCGATGGATACTTCCGGGCAGTACGGCACCCAGTCGACGTGGGAGCCGAGTTCGTCGGTGAGGAACCGGTACCGTTTGTGCCCGCCGTTGAACCTGACCTCCTCGCCGAGCAGGCAGCTCGACACGCCCACCCGGGGCCTGACCTCCATAGGATCACCTTAAATGGACACCGCGATCGTGGTCTTTACCCGTGATCTCCGGCTGCACGACAATCCGGCGCTGCACCAGGCGTGTGCCCGGGCGCGGCAGGTGGTGCCGCTGTTCGTGGCCGACCCGGCCATCGCCGTCCCCCCGAACCGCGCGCGCTTCCTGGCCGAATCCCTCGCCGACCTGCGCGTGTCCCTCCGCGAGCGCGGCGCCGACCTGATCCTGCGCCGGGGCGACCCGGCCGCCGAGGTGATCGGGCTGGCCGGAGCGGTGCACGCGACCGCGGTCTACATCGCCGACGACGTGTCGCACTACGCCACCACCCGCCGCCTCAGGCTCGAGCGCGAATGCGCCCGGCACCGGATCGGGCTGACCCTGACCCCCGGGCTGACCGTGGTACCGCCCGCCGAGCTGAGGTCGGCCGGCGGCGGCCACTACCGGGTCTTCACCCCGTACTGGCGCGCCTGGCGCGCCGCCGCCTGGCGAAAGCACTGCCCGGTCCCGCCGCACATTCAGCTGCCCGCGATCGAGAAGATCGGCCGCCTTCCCGCGAAGGCGGCCGCCTCGCCGGGGCTGGCTCCCGGCGGGGAGACGGCCGGCCGCAAGCGGTTCACCGGCTGGCGGCAGCGCCTGCTGGCCGGCTACGGCGAGAACCACGACGACCTGGCCGGCGACGCGACCTCCCGGCTGTCCGCCTACCTGCGGTTCGGCTGCGTGTCGCCGCTCGAGGTGGCGATCGGCGCCCTCGGCCGGCCCGGCGGCGAGGAGTTCTGCCGCCAGCTCGCCTGGCGCGACTTCTTCTACCAGGTCACGGCCGCGTTCCCGGATATCGCCAGGAAGAGCTGCCGGCCCGGCGCGGCCTGGCACGAGGACCAGCGCGCGCTGAACGCCTGGCGCGAGGGCCAGACCGGGATCCCGATCGTGGACGCCGGCCTGCGCCAGCTGGCCGCTGAGGGCTTCATGCACAACCGGGCCCGGATGGTCAGCGCCTCGTTCCTCACCCGCAACCTCGGCATCGACTGGCGGCCCGGCCGGGCGCACTTCGACGCCCGGCTCGCCGACGCCGACGTGGCGAACAACGCGGGCAACTGGCAGTGGGTGGCCGGGACCGGCCACAACACCCGGCCCAACCGGGTGATGAACCCGCTGCGCCAGGCCCAGCGGTTCGACCGGTCCGGCGAGTACGTCCGCCGCTACGTGCCGGAACTGGCCGGCCTCGACCCCGCCTGGATCCAGACGCCGTGGAAGCTGCCCCCGGCCCAGCGGGTCCGGATGGGTTATCCGGGCCCGCTCGTCGAGCTGGCCTGACCGCGTTCTTGCTGGTCCGGACATTCCTTACGAAATAAGGCAGGACCAATCCGGCGGGCCCGCGGCCTCGAATACGAGATCATGAGCAGGCCTGAGATACGTCAGATGCGGCCCGAGCCGGACCCGGAGACCCTGCCGCCGGACCTCGCCGCGTTGCTGAGCCGGGTGGCGCGCGGCGACCACCGCGCGTTCGAGCTCGTCTACGCCGAACTCTCCGGCCCCGTCTACGGCGTCGTCCGGCAGGTGCTGCGCGACCCGGCCCAGTCGGAGGAGGTCGCGCAGGAGGTTCTGCTGGAGATCTGGCGGACGGCGTCCCGGTTCGACCCGGACCGGGGCAGCGCCGCCGCCTGGGCGCTGACGATCGCGCACCGCCGCGCGGTCGACCGGGTCCGCTCGGAGAACGCCTGCTCGCGCCGGGAACAGAAGGCCGCGGGGCCGGCCGAGGACGACGTGGTCGAGACCGTCGCGGCGACGCTGGAGTACCAGCGGGTGCGCCGGTGCATGGACGGGCTGACCGGGCTGCAGCGCGAGTCGATCAAGCTCGCCTACTACAGCGGATACTCCTACCCGCAGGTCGCGCAGCTGCTTGGGGTCGCCCTCGGCACGGTCAAGACCCGGATCAGGGACGGATTGATCAGGATGCGTGACTGCATGGAGGTGACCTGGTGAAGGCCATGCGTGACGACCTGCACGTACTCACCGGCAGCTACGCCCTGGACGCCGTCAGCGACGCCGAGCGCGACGAGTTCGAGCGTCACCTGCACCACTGCCCCACCTGCGAGGCGGAGATACGCGGCCTGCGCGAGACCGCGGCCAGGCTCGCCCTGGCCTGCGCCATGACCCCGCCGGCCCGCATGGAGCGGCGGGTGCTGGCGGCCGCGTACCAGACCAGGCAGCTCCCGCCGCTGTCCGCAGACCGTCCCCGCCGGACCCTACCTCGCAGGCTGGCCGTCCCCCGCCGGGCCCTGCCCCGCAGGCTGGCCGTCCTGGCCGCCGCCGCCAGCGTGGCCGCCGCCGTCGCGCTCGGGATCACCCAGCTGTCCGCCCAGCACCAGCTCGACCAGGCGCGCGCTACCGCGATCGCCCGGGTGGTCACCGCGCCCGACGCCCACGTCGAGACCGCGCGGACCAGCGCGGGCGGGAGGGTCACCGTGGTCACCTCCACGGCGCTGCGCGAGGCCGTGGTCAGCGCCAGCGGGATGGCGTCCCTGCCGTCCAGCCGCGTTTACCAGGTGTGGGTGATGAGCCCGTCCGGCGCCCGTTCGGCCGGCCTGATCCACGGCAGCTCCGTCCTGGCCGCGGTCCGGCCCGGCGACCGGATCGGCATCACCGTCGAGCCCGCAGGCGGCACGGCCCGCCCGACCACCACCCCCGTCGCGGTCCTGCCCGTCTAGGGCGTCGCGTGGCTCCTCCCACCCCGCCAGCAGCAGCCGCCCGATGTCGCATCGGGCCGGCTGACAGCCCGCCCGCCGCCGACCTCATGGGCGGTACTGGTTGTTGCTATAGCGCCTTACGCTATATCGGCTTGCGGTATAGCGTGAAGCGCTATACCGTAGGCGGCGTGACAGACAGACTGGACCGATGGGCCGATCCGCCGCTGCTGGTGCTGGCCAGCCTGGCCGACGAGCCCAGGCACGGCTACGCCATCACCCAGGACGTGGCGGAGACGATGGGCGTCCGGCTCAGCGCGGGCACCCTCTACGCGGTGATCGCCCGGCTGGAGGCGCGCGGCCTGATCGAGCCGCTCGAGTCGGACGATCGCCGTCGGCCGTACCGCATCACGATGGCCGGCGCCGAGGCACTGGCCCAGCAGTCCGAGCGGATGAGCAAGGTCGCCTCCGTGGCCAGGGAACGGCTGAGCACCCGTCTCGGCTGGGCCGGAGCATGAGGCCGCCGCTGGCCCGGGCCGTCCTCGCCCTCTACCCGCCTTCCTGGCGGGCCCGCTACGGCGACGAGGTCCTGGCGCTTCTCGACGACTCCGGCGGCGGTCCGGCCGCCGTCGCCAGCCTGGCCTGGCACGCGCTGCCTGCCTGGTTCTGCCCGCCCCGGCACCTGCACGACCGGCCGGCCCGGATGCGGGCCAGCCTGGCCACCGCGCTCATGTCCTGGTCCATGCTCACCGGCCTGGGCCTGGTCTTCGCCCAGCTCACCCAGTTGCAGGGCATTGCCCCGGCCGCCGCCCCGCAAGTCCGCTTGGCCTATGCCGTCTTCGACGTCACCCTGGCCACCTCGGCGCTGATCGCCGGCCTCGGCGGACTGCCGCTGTGGCTGCTGATGCTGCGTCGGGCCCGGCGCGAGCAGCGCACCCGCGACACGGTGTACCTGCTGCTCCCGGTGCTCGCTCCGGTCGCGTACCTGACGGGCCTGATCGTGACGGCCCGGCTGGCCGGCGGCGCGAACGGGGTCAGCCAGGGCTGGTTCGGCCTCATCACGCTGGCCGGGTTCGCCGCGGCCGCCACCGCGGCGGCCGGACCCGGCCTGGCCCTGCGCAGGCTGCAGCCACGGGGGCCAGCCCTGCGCCTGGCGGCCACCGCGGCCGGTGTGTCGGCCGGGGTCATGACGGTCGCCGCCGTGGCCATCGTGATCGCCGTGACCAGCCTGGACCTGTGGGCCCGGCAGTTCGCCGGCTATCACGACGGCACCCTGTCGGGCATCTACCTGGCGCTGGTCGCCGTCGCCGCGACCGTCACCATGGTGAGCGCCGCGCGCGGCACCCGCGCCGCCCTGGCCCACCCCTAGCCAGTCAGCCGCCGAACTCCTCACCCGGCGGCCGGCGCCCTGACCGCTGTCACGCCGGCCCGCCCGGCTTGGTCTCAGAGGGCATGAACGCTGCTCTTGCCAACACTGCCCTTGCTCCGATCAGCAATGCGAAGACGATCCTGCTGACCACCTACAAGCGGGACGGGACCCCCGTCGCGACCCCGGTGAGCGTGGCCTTCGACGGCGGCCGGGCCTTCTTCCGCTCCTACGACCAGGCCTGGAAGACCCGGCGCCTGCGGCGCAACCCCGCCGTCCAGGCGGCCCCCGCGACCCTGCGCGGCAAGCCCGCCGGCCCCGCCATCCGTGCCCGCGCCACCCTCCTCGACGGCAAGCAGGCCCGTCTCGCCGCCCGTGCCCTGCGCCGTCGGCACCGGATCCTTCAGGCCATCCTGGTGCCGACCGCCCACCGCCTGATGGGCTACCGCACCCTGCATTACGAACTCATCCCCGGGTAACCCGGGGTCACCCTGGGCGGGCCGGGGGTCCGTGGCTGTGGAGCACCTTGGTCTTGTCCTTGTTCCAGGCGGTGGTGGTGCCGTCGGGGTTCAGGACCAGGGTCCAGCCCCAGCGGTGTATCACGACCTGGTGGTGGAACCAGCACAGGAGCACGCAGTCCGTGACCGACGTGGGGCCGCCGTTGGCCTTGTGCTTGGTGTGGTGCACCTGGCAGGCCCCGGCGGGCTGGTCGCACCGGCCGGCCCACTGGCAGTGCCGGTCCCGCAGCATGACCGCGTTGCGGATCCCGGCCGGGACGGTCTCGGCGTACCCGATGTCCAGCGGCAGGCTCGGCCCGCCCAGCCGCGCGCCGAGCTGCCGGCGCCGCAGGAACGACGCCAGCCCGCCCGGCCCGGACAGCAGGTCGACGGCCTTGCCGATGACGGCTTGCTCGACCGCGGCCCAGGCCCCGGTGGTGTCCGGGCGGGCCTGGCCGCCCTGGCGGAGGCGGTCCAGCTCCACGCACAGCCGGACCAGGTCCTCCAGCGCGTCCACGTTGACATCCCCGGTCACGATCGGCGCCATCGCGGCGTCGCAGGCGATGCCCTCGGCGGCGTCTCCGTCCAGCCAGGCGCCGGTGTCCCCGCCGCCTTCGGACGCGGCCGCCCGGTGCCCGGCCCACCGCGCCCGCACCTGCACGGTCCACTGCTCCTGCAGCGCGGAGTCGCCGTCCAGGCGGAGCAGGTCGGCCAGCGAGATGTGCGCCCACACTTTGACCGGCTGCCCGGCCCGCTCCGGCAGCAAGTCCGCCGCGACCAAGCGGCGCATCGCCTCGGCCAGCGCATCATGGTACCGCTGCTCCCGGGTCCGGTCATCTTCCGCCCCGGCCGGGGCCGACAGCGCGTCCAGCACCGCGCCGACCACCGCCGCGCAGTCCGGCGTCAGGTCCCCGTTGATGACCCCGGCGCCCTGGAACGTGGTCTCCAGCCGCACCCCCCGGTCGGCGAACCCGCGTGCCGGGTCCTCATCGGGCAGGTCGGACCGGGCCCGCTGGTACATCTCGGCGAACAGCGCCGACAGGTCCGCCAGGCCCAGGCCGGCCGCCGCGGCCGCCACCAGCAGCTCGTCGGACTCCTCCCGGAACTTCTCCGGCAACCGGTCGGTCCACTGGCAGATGGTCCGCCCGTAGGACTGCGACAGGTCCCCGGCCGCCAGCGCGGCCACCACCGCCGGGTGCGTCCCGGCCCGCTTCGCCCACGCGGTATGGGAGGCGGCGGCGCCGCGGGTGATCCCGGTCCGGTGCATCAGCCACGCCCGCGCGCTGTAGTCCGCATCGGCCGAATACCCCTGGCCCACGGTGAACGCGGACAAGAACGACGCCCGCGCCGCCGTGGTGATCGCATCCGTCCGCTCCAGGCCCCGCAGGCACTCAGCCTGGGCCTCATCCGCCAGCTGGGTGGCGTCCACGCCGGCCAGGTAGCCCAGCGCGGCGCGGGCCATGTCGATCGCCTCGCCGACGCTGGCGAAGGCCGGGGCAGTGCCCATCTGGGTCACCTCCCTCCGGGGGTCGCGGGGCTGGTCCAGGCGGGTCTCTAGGTTTTCAGTTCTATCCTATCGGCCACCTACGACATTTCCCGTGACATCCACACCGGGTCACGAAATAGGTACTCATGGCTTAAAAGAGCGCCCAGGTGCTGCTGTGACACATGCTTCGCCAGACCCCGGACCCCGGACCGGTGACCACTGCAGAAAGGGGCTGATGCGCCAAGAACCAATAACGGGCCGGGCTGCGTAGTGATTCGCAGTTGCTACTAACCAGCCCTCCCGAGGAGTGCAATATCAAAGTTCAAGGTTCGCGTCCTGCGTGCCGCCCTCGTTGTCCCGTTGCTCATGGGCAGTGCCCTGGTGGCTTCGGCAGGTCATGCCAGCGCCTCGATCAACCCCGACAACGTAGACCGCCCGAAGATTTCCGCTGGCGACCGCGATTTCGGCAATAAGGACATCTTCGGCATCCTCAGCGGCGGCATTGTCAACTGGGATGAGACCGACTCGGGCACGAGAAGCATGTGTCCCAAGTTCACGCCGTGGGTCAGCGGCATCCTCTACGTCAACAACCTTGCCTGGCAGTCAACGCGGGTCGAGGTCGACTATCACGACTTCAGCCACAACGAGCTGCACACGTGGGACTCGGCCACCTTCACGCCGGTGGACAACAAGAAACACGAGTACGTCATCAGCGATGCCGTCTACGGCAGCGAAGATGTGGACCACATCATCATCAAGATCGACGCCTTCGAGAACGGATCGTGGAAGACGAAGGGCACGGCCGTCGAGTACCGCCCGGCGGACTGCACCAACGACTTCCCGCCGATCTGACCTGCTGGTCGTGCTGGGCGCTGCCGCGCTGATGGCCGGGACCATCGCCGGCTTCATCCTGGCCAGGACCGTGGGGATATTCGGCTTCCACCTGACGTTCTCGTCCGGGCTGGCCCGGACCGTGCTGATCGTCGAAGGGGCGGGCGTGGTGATGCGCTGCCGACCGCCGCCCTCCTCTGGCGGCGCCGGTAAGCGCGCCGCGCCTGACGCGCCCGAGAGGCCGGTCCTCGTAGCCGCTGGAGGATAATCCATCCAGTGGTCGAGGAGCAGCATGAGCCTGGTCATGCGGTCAGGCAGGCAGCCGTCGCGGCAGGCTGGTCGCACCGTCATCGTGACGTTTCCGGCGGCTGGCTGCGCCCGACCGTCTTCGGCGCGGTCGACGGGCTGGTCACCAACACCTCGCTGATCGCCGGGCTCGGCGGCGGCGGGGTCTCGGCGCACACCGTGATCCTCACCGGGGTGGCCGCGCTGGTCGCCGGCGCGTTCTCCATGGGCACGGGGGAGTACGTCTCGGTGACCAACCAGAACGAGCTGGTGCACGCCGAGGTATCGACCGAACGCACCATGCTGGCCCGTTTCCCCGCCGCCGAGCAAGCCGAGCTGGCGGAGTACTTCGCCGCCTACGGCGCCGACCCGGAGACGGCCGCCCGGTGCTGGCCTCGGGCCTGCGCCAGCTCGCCCCGGGCGCGGTGGCCGTCGGCGTGACGTTCGCGGTGGGCAGCCTTATCGGCGGCGGTCACGCGGTCTGACCAGGGCATCCCGGAATTGATCGTTAACCGACTGAACCATCTCCCGATCTGCCGCCGCCCGATACGAGCTGACCGCCCAGCTGACCGTGGTTAACCCGCGATGAACTGAAACGACCGATCGCACGTGATCCCTAACGGGAGATCACGCGCACTGTGAAGGGGAGATAATTCCGATGCGAAAGATTTGGGGCGCGGCCGGCCTGGCTGCCTTTGCCCTAACCGTTTCTGCTTGCGCCAGCTCGGCCAGCAGCACGGCCAACACGCCCGCCGCGGGCGGCAACAGCAGCAGCGCGCAGGCCGCGGCCGGCGGGAGCACCGTGAGCCAGAAGACCATCGGCAATCAGCAGGTGCTCGTCGACTCCAACGGTATGACCTTGTACTGGTTCGTCCCTGACACGTCGAGTAAGTCGAATTGCTCGGGCTCCTGCGCGACCTACTGGCCGCCGGTCACGGGCCCGCTCACCGCAGGCTCCGGCGTGACCGGCACGCTGGGCACCATCACCCGGTCCGACGGCACCAAGCAGGCGACCTACCTCGGCCACCCGCTCTACACCTACATCGGCGACAAGAGTCCAGGGCAGGCCACGGGCAACGGCAAGAACCTCTCCGGCGGCCTGTGGTGGGAGATGACGGTCTCCGGCGCGACGCCCGCACCGGCGGCGGGCGCGGGCTCCACCGCCACGGCCACCTCCGGCGGCGGAGGCTACGGCTACTGACCTCGCGTTTACCCGATCTCGCGCTCACCGTCCGGGCGCGCAGTGTCTGAGGCGGGTGCGGCCCCCGTGCCGCACCCGTCGCGGGCACTTTTGGTGCCGAACGGGCCGGGTTTCCCGCCCTGCCGCCCGCACCGCGCTCCTTACCAGCCGATTACGTCACCCTCGGGCCTCCCGCCGTGTGCCTGGAATTTGCGTATCACAGACACAAGGCAGCACCCGGTTCGCGGAATGGAGGACCCTGATGCGTAACCCAGGATGGGCGGGACCAGCGGCCGGCACCGCGCTGATCGCCGTGGCCCTGGCGGTCACCGCGTGCGGGACCGGCTCGGGCACTTCGGCCGGCGGAGCCTACGGCTACGGCAACCAGACCACCCAGACCACCCAGGCCGCGCCGGCGTCCCCCTCATCCGCCTCGACCGCCGCGCTGAAGACCGAGACCACCCGGGCCGGGATGGTGCTGGCCAATGACCACGGCCTGACGCTGTACTACTACGGCGCGGACAAGCGGGGCAGCGGCACGTCGGTCTGCACCGGCGGCTGCGCTACCGCCTGGCCGCCGCTGGC
>Ga0335082_10003384_pt1 | contig 17323 bp, 11 predicted proteins | sample Lox_Sample_41_FD_206718 | JGI IMG/M metagenome (GOLD analysis project Ga0335082, IMG submission 206718) | Soil microbial communities from Loxahatchee National Wildlife Refuge, Florida, United States - Lox_Sample_4.1 | ecosystem: Environmental > Terrestrial > Soil > Wetlands | place: USA... | reverse complement strand
TTGCTGCGCCCGCAGGCGAGCGCGGCCAGGCCGGCGGCGAGGGCCAGGGCGGCGAGCCGCCGGGGGGAGCCCGAGGAGTCGGCCAGGGTCCGGAGCGAGCGCGCCACGCCAGCCTCCCTCACTTCGTCGCCGGGCCGACCGGCTCGGCCCACTTCACCCGGTAGACCCGGACCCCGCGCTCCGCCGCCTGGGCCACGAAGACCAGGTCGTTCGCCACCACCAGGTCCGAGGGCATGATCAGCTCCCCGTCGTCCTCCCCCCGGTAGCCGAACTCCCCGAGGAACTGGAAGCTCCGGTCGAAGATCATCACCACGCAGCGGAGCCGGTCGGTGAGGAAGAGGTTCCCCTTCTCGTCCGAGGTGATCGCCCCGACCACGTTGAACCGCCCGGGAGCGCTCCCCCGCTTCCCGAAGGACCTCACCTCGCCGGAGGGGGAGATCACGAAGGCGGTGAAGATCATGGGCATGGTGAAGAGGAGGTCGCCGTCGGCGTCCACCCCGAAGCCGAACACCGCCGAGTCGGCCCGCTTGCGAGGGTCGGTCTTCACCAGCACGTCCACCCGGAACCCGCCGAGGAACCGCCCGCCCTCGCCCAGCGCCACCGCGGTGCGGTGGCGCGCGTCCCAGAGGTAGAGGGTCCGCCCCTGGTGGACCATGGTCTCCGGCTCGAAGGCGGCCTCCACGGCGGGCGGCAGCCCAGACAGCTTGAGCTCGCCGACCCGCTCGCCGCGGAAGTTGCAGCGCAGGATCTTGCGGTGCCCGTCGACGTTCGAGAGGACCAGGATCTCGCCGCTGTCCAGGGGGGCGACCGCCTCGATGCCGCCCAGGTCGCCGTCGTCGCCGAAGCGGTGGATCTCCATCCCCGCCTGGTTGAAGACCCGGACCACGCCGGCGTGGAGGACGAAGACCTCCTGGTGCTCGCGGTCGTAGGAGAGGCGGGCCCAGGAGGAGGGGAGCCGGCCGTTGACCGTCGCCAGGTCGAAGACGAAGGAGAGGTCGACCGTCCCGGCGGCGGCCACCGCCGGGGTCAGCGCCAGGAGCGCGAGGAGCGCGGCGCGGATCGACGGCACCCTTTCCCCCTCACCTCGCGATCGAGAACACCTGCACGCGGCTGTTGTTGCGGTCCGCGAGGAAGGCGTCCCCGCCCGCGTCGATGCAGAGCTGGGAGGGATAGTAGAGCGCCCCCTCCGACCAGCCCATCGCCAGCTCGCGTCCCACGTAGGTGCCGTCGAGCCCGAGCACCGCGATCCCGTGGCCGTTCTGATCCACCAGGAAGAGCTTGCCCTTCCAGACCTCGAGGTCCACCGGGAAGCTCATCTTGTCCTTGAGCCCCACCCCGAGCGGCTGGAACTCGGCCTTGTCCTTGGGGAGGGCGAAGACCGCGGCGTTCACCCCGTCGAGCGCCAGCACCCGGCCGTCCGGGTCCACCGCCACGTCGGTGAAGAAGCCGTCCTTCGGGAGGGGCGCCTCGCGCAGGACCTTCCCGGCGGGATCGAGCACCAGCACCCGGCGCCCGGCCACGTCGAGGAGCGCGAGTTTCCCGGTCCCGTCCACCTTGAAGCTCGAGGGGACCACCGTCCCCGCGCCCGAGGCCCCGGACGGCTCGACGAACCCGGCGAAGGCGCCGGCGGCGTCGAGCTTCACGATCTTCTTCTGCTTCCGGTCGAGGACGTAGACGTCGCCCTGCGGCCCGACCTGCACGCGGGTGGGGTACGGGAGCTGCGGGAGCTTGACCTCGGTCCCGCCGGACACGGCGCCGTCCTGGAACTTGAAGAGCAGCAGCCGGCCGTTGCCGGTGTCGGCCACCACGAACGCGCCCTTGTCGTCGCAGCCCACCCCCTCGGGGAGCTTCAGGGCGGCGTCCCGGGCGTCGGCGTAGACCGTCTTCTCGTGCCGGAGCCCGGCGGCGGCGGCGGCGCGGCCCGCCCCGGGGGCGGCGAGCAGGGCGAGGGCGAGCAGCGGGGCGAGGGTCCTTCGGTTCACGGGCTCACCTCTTGTACTGCTCGTGGCACTTCGTGCAGGTATCCGAGGTCTTCGCGTACGGCATCATGTGCGCGTACTCGGTCCCGTGGGCCCGGTGGCAGCTCAGGCAGTCGAGGGTCAGGTTCCGGTTCCGCGGATCCTTCCGGTCCTCGCCGATCGGGTGGGAGGCGTGCTTCTGCCAGTTGTGGCAGGTGCCGCACAGGTCGATCCGGTTCGGGAGCTGGAAGAGGAGCGGGGCCTCCCCGCCGTGCGGGTCGTGGCAGGCGGGGCACTTGCCGTCGCGGACCGGCTCGTGCTTGGTGGGCGAGTTGTCCTGGCGCCGGATGGTGTCGGCGTGACAGGCGCCGCAGACCACCACCAGCGAGCCCTTCACCAGCCCCTTCTCCCTGGAGGCGTGCGGCCCGTGGCAGGCGAGGCAGTCGCCCGCCGCCACCGGCCCGTGCACCCGGGGCCGGGCCGCCATCTGCGTGAGCTTCTGGCTGTGGCAGCCGCGGCAGAGCTCCACCCCGACGTGCCGGGTCTTGAAGGGCTCCTTGGAGCTCGGGGGCTCGTGGCACATCGTGCACTGGCCCTTGGCCACCGGCGGGTGGACCACGTCGCGCAGCATGCCCTTGCCGTTCGAGCCGTGCGGGTCGTGGCAGCTGGTGCAGCGGGCGCGGGCCACCGGGTAGCCGAGGTGGCGGGTGGCGAAGGCCTGCGCGTCGGGCCGGTGGCAGCCGAGGCAGAGGCCGGGCACGGCGTCCTTGAGGAGGGAGGGGCCCTTCGCCGAGCCGTGCGGGTCGTGGCACGCGGTGCAGCGGTCCTTCACCGGCCGGTGCTTGAACCTCGCCGCGGCGGCCGCCTCGGCGATGGGCTTGTGGCACTCGGCGCAGAGGTCGTTGCCCGGCTTGAGGAGGTTGTCCTTGTTGTCGGCCGAGTGCGGGTCGTGGCAGCTCGCGCAGCGGCTCTCCGCCACCGGCCGGTGGGTGCTCTTCGCCTCCTTGGGGACGATGTTCGGGTGGCAGGTGGCGCAGACCGCCCCCGGCTCCTCGGCGAGCAGCTTGCCGTGGTCGGAGGCGTGCGGGTTGTGGCACCCCACGCAGCGCATCGCCTTCACGGGCGTGTGGAGGAACGGCTTCTTCAGCCGGGCCTGGAAGTCGCCGTGGCAGTCGAGGCAGAGCGTCCCCTCCGCCCCCGGGCGGAGCTTCAGGGCGGCGTTGCTCGCCGCCGGCGGGAGCTTGGCCGGGGTGCGGGGCGCGGCCTTGGCGGGGGCGGCGGCCTTGGCGGCCGGCGCCGGGTCCTTGGCGGGCGCGGCGGCGAGGAGGGCGGCGACGAGGAGCTGGGTCAGGGAGAGCATGCGATCGCCCCTACTTCGACTGCGCCTCGTGGCAGGCGTCGCACTGGCGGGCGGCGAAGGGTGGGTGGACGTTCTTCTTGAAGAGCTTGGGGTCCTTCGAGCCGTGGGGCGAGTGGCAGCTCACGCAGTCGAGCGCGCCCGGGTCGATCTTGAGGTGCGCGCCCGTGAACTGCGGGGCCTTGAAGTCGTGGCAGCCCGAGCAGAGCGTCCGGACCGGCTGCACCAGCAGGCGCGGCTCGCCGGAGCGGTGCGGCTGGTGGCAGGAGAGGCAGTCCTCCACGGGCGCGTGGGCCGTCCCGCCCGTCCCGGAGATGGCCGCCTTGATCCCCTGGTGGCAGCCGAGGCAGAGGTCCGGGGTCTTGGCGAGGAGCAGCTTCACCAGCCCGGCCTTGTGCGGGTTGTGGCAGCGGGTGCAGTCGCCCGCGCCGAAGGCGGCGTGGACGCTCTTCGCCTTGCCCGCCGGGTCCTGCATGAGCTTCCCGTGGCAGCGGGCGCAGGTGGTCTTCTGGTCGGCCCGGAGCATCCCGCGGACGTTCGAGCCGTGCGGGTCGTGGCAGCCCAGGCAGTCGCCCTTCACGTAGGGCGGGTGGTTGGAGGACGCCCCCGGCTCCTTCATCAGGGCCTGGTGGCACCCCTGGCAGAGCTCCGCCCCGCTCCCCTTGAGCAGCTTCGGCTCGTCCGAGCCGTGGCCGGCGTGGCAGGCGCTGCAGCGGCCGTCGAGCACCGGCCGGTGGGTGTAGGTGCGGATGAACCGGGCCTCGGCGTCCGAGTGGCAGGCGTAGCAGAGCTTGTCCTGCCGCCCCTTCATCATCGCCGGCGAGTCGGAGCCGTGCGGGTCGTGGCAGGAGGTGCAGTCGCCCTCGGCGAACGGGTAGTGGACGACCTTCTTCTTCGCCCCGTTGGGCGAGGGGTGGCACTCGGCGCAGACCGTCTTCACGTCGGCGGAGAGGAGCTTCTTCTTCTTCGCGGCGTGCGGGGCGTGGCAGGTCTGGCAGCCCATCGCCACCGCCTCGTGCTTGACGGAGAACTTCCCCACCTTCTCCGGGTGGCAGGACTTGCAGAGGAGCTCGCCCGGCGCCCGGGTGAGCTTCGGCCCGGCGGCGGCGTGCGGGTCGTGGCAGGAGGTGCAGTCGCCCATCTCGTAGGGGGCGTGCTTCACCGGGCCGCCCGCCTCGAGCTTCTTCAGGTCGTGGCAGTTCTCGCAGAGCTTCGCCCCCTGCTCCGAGGTGGCGAAGGGCTTGGCGTCGGTCGGGGCGGCGTGGCAGGAGTCGCACCCCGACTGCGCCACCGGCTCGTGGACCGAGGTCTTGAGGAGCTTCGGCTTCTCCGAGGCGTGCGGGTCGTGGCAGCCGGTGCAGGAGGGGACCGGGTAGCCGCCGTGGGCCTTCTTGAAGGCGGGGGCGGCGGCGGCGTGGCAGGCGCCGCAGAGCTTGGTCTCCTCCTCCCGGAGGAGGCGGTCGAGCTTCGCGGCGTGCGGCGCGTGGCAGCGGCCGCAGCCCTCCTTGGCCACCGCGGCGTGGACCACCTTGCCCTCGAACCGCTTCTTCTCGTGGCAGGCGAAGCACTGCGCGCTGCCCTCCGCCTTGAGCATGTGCGGAGCGTTCGAGCCGTGCGCGGCGTGGCAGGTGGTGCAGGTGCCGGCCTTGAGCGGCTGGTGGACCTTGGGCTGGTCCATGCCGATCGTGTCCTTCTTGTGGCACCGGTAGCAGAAGGCGTTGCCCTGCTCCTTGAGGAGGAGCTTGGGAACCAGGCCGTGGCGCAGGTGGCAGTCGTCGCACTTGCGCTGCTTCACCGCCGGGTGGACGTACTTCAGGGCCGCGTACTGGTCGGCCAGCTTGGTGTGGCAGTCCAGGCAGTCCTTCTGCTTGAACTTCTTGTCCGCCGCGCCCGCCGGGGCGGCGAGGAGGAGGGCGGCCGCGACGAGGAGGGCGCGGCGCGGCACGAGCTCGAGGGTGAAGGTCATGCGGGCTCCCTGCCCCCTAGTTCTCGATGCGGGCGATGAACACTTCCACCGGCCGCGCCTTCCGGAGCGCCTCCGCGTAGTCGTGCACCGCCTTGGTCAGCTTGTCGGCGAAGAGCTTCTTGGCGAGCGACTCTCTCACCTCGGCGTAGGGCCTGACCTGCGGCGCGATGTCCTCCACCACCCGGATCGCGTAGTGCTGCGGCTCGTCCGAGTAGAGCCGGAGGTCGCCCTTGCGCGCCCCGGCCAGCGCCTTCACCAGCCCGGCGGGCATGGTCGAGGCGCTCACCGTCTGGCCGTCGAGGATCAGCCGCGTCCCCTCGGCCGGGAGCTGCCCCTCGGCGTTCGCCCGCAGCCAGGCCAGGTCGGTCCCGGCGCGGAGCTGCTCCACCGCCGCCTGCGCCTGCTTCGCGGAGCCGAAGCCCAGCCCCTCGAGCTTGTACATCTGGGGGCTGGTGAGCTCCTTGCGGTGCTCCTCGTACGACTGCTGGGTCTCCTTCTCCGAGACCTGGATCCCCGGGAGGAGCACCTTCTCGATGAAGGTGGCGAAGGCCACCTCCCGCCGGTGCTCGGTCACCGCCCGCTGGTGCTCGGGCGCGTCCGCGAGCTTCAGGACCTCGATCTCGCGCTTCGCCACCCGGACCCGGATCAGGTCCTCGAACTCCGGCCGGATGGCGGCGTTCACCCGGTGCTCCTGGATGGGCCGCTCGATCCCGTGGAAGAACTTCTTCCCCACCGCGTTGGTGAGGTCGCCGACGGTGACGGGGTCGGAGCCGTCCACCCGCGCCAGCACCCGCGGGTCCTTCCGCAGGGCCTGGAAGCCGGGCTTCTTGGCCTCCAGATCGAGCTTGGCGAGCAGGGCCCGGTCCACCCTGGCGTGCTTCTTCACGAGCCCGTCGTAGTAGCGCCCCAGGGCGATGAAGCGCTGGCGGGCGAGCGAGGCCTGGCGGGCCTTCTCCAGCACCGCCGCGTCGCCCTCCGGGTAGCGGACCCCCTCGAGCCGGGCGACCACGAAGCCCTTCCCCACCGCGAGCACCGGCGTGATGCTCCCCGGCTTCAGGGGCCCGACCGCGACGGCGATCTTCGGCACCAGGGCGTCGACCCGGACCCAGTCGGCGTCGGCGCTCCCCTCGGCGAGCTGGTCGGCGACCGCCTTGGCGACGGCCTTCTCGAACTTCTCCCCCTTGACCACCCGGGCCCGGAAGGCGACGGCGTCCTGCTCCTTCTTGAACTGCACCGAGCGGAGCTGCCACTCCTTCACCGCCTCGCGGTAGAAGCCCTTCACCTCGGCCGGGTCGGGCTGGGCGCCCTCGACCGCGCGGCGCTCCAGGGTGGCGCGCAGCAGGTCCGCCTCCCACTCCGCCAGGGCCGCCTTGGTCTCCGGCTGGTCGAGGAGCTCCATCTCCTCGGCCTCCTGGACGATGAGCCGGATGTCCACCAGCCGCCCCAGGGCGTGGTCGAGGTCCGACCCCAGCCCGGCCTTGGCCTGGGCGGCGCCGATCCCCTGGGCCCCGGTCTCGTGGGCCATGGCGAGGGTCTCGGCCAGCTCGCCCACCGTGACCACCTCGTCGCCGGCCCGCGCCGCCGGGCAGGTGGCCGCCGCGGCGGAGAAGAGCCCGACGCGGAGGGTCTTCGCGTCGACCGGCTCGGCCTTGCACAGGATGGCGAGGTCGGGGGGCAGCGGCGCCTTGAGGACGGCGTAGGCGGCCGGGGGCGGCGGCGGCGCGGGGGCGGCGGGGGCAGCGCCGGCCTCGACGGCGAGGGCGTGGAGGGGGACCGCGGCCGAGCAGAGGATGAGCAGCGAGCGAGTCGTCATGGAAGGGAGCGGGGTCCTCGGGTTTGCGCTGCTCGGATACATGAACCGTGCCTGTCGGCAGCGGGCCTGGAAGGCGGCTTTCGCTCGTTTTTCAGGGGTTTGCGCGCGCAGAGCGCGCGAAACCGCGCCGCTTGGGCGCAAGTTTTGCGGCGGTGCTGTGAGGCATGGTGGCTCGCTTCCCGGCCATGCGCTCGACCGCCTCCCGGGCCATGCGGCAAGCGAGCGCAGGGGTGTCGTTCACGCGCCCGATCCCGAACCAGAGCACCCCGGCATCCCCCTGCCCGCGCGAGGACGAGGACCAGATGATCCGCTCGTTCCGGCCGTCGAGCACGTAGAGCGAGAACTGCGCCGCCGGCACGCCCGAACGCAGGTGGGCGTCGGCGTACTCGAGCACCGAGCCGGCCACGATCAGGTCCGCCCCCAGCCGCTCCCGGACCGCCATGGCGGCGTCCACCGAGACCCCGCCCTCCAGGATGATCCGGTCGTCGAGCAGCACCCGCCGGGTGACGCCCGGCTCCACCACCTCGAAGGCCCGGCTCGCCACCAGCTGGCGCAGGATCTCGAGGGCGATCAGGTCGCCCGCGTCCCGGCGCCCCGAGTCGTCGACGAAGGGCAGGATCGCGATCGACCAGCGGTCGGTGTCGTCCATGTCCGCGCTGCGGAAGAAGAGGCGCGGGGCGAAGCGCGTGTCCCGGCCGCAGGAGGCGCTCGGCCCGCCCAGCAGCGAGGTGGTCAGCATCCCCAGGGCGCGCTCCTGGAGCGGCGGCAGGGCCTCCACCTCGCCCAGCTTGAGCAGCCCCGGGGCGTCGTGCCCGGAGAGCGCCACCTGGTCCATCCAGAGGATCTTGGGGGTGTCGGCGGTCGAGACCAGCCGCGAGACGATCGCCACCGAGGGCGGCGTGCGCTCGGAGAGCAGCTCGAGCGAGGTGATCAGCACCGCGCCCACCGAGGCCTCGTCGCGCAGGGCCTTCGCCCCCTCGCGGTCGAGCCCGGCGGCGTAGCGGATCCGGTGCCGGACCTCGGCCAGCTCGACCTCGTCCTCCGCGGCGAGCGGGACCCCGCGGGCCTCCAGGGTGGCGCGGAGCGCCTGGGTCAGCTCCTTCACCGGCGCCCGGCTGCCGGTGAGGTTCTGGACCGGGAAGATGGCCACCCGCGGGCGCTCGCCGAGGTCCGCCAGCCAGGGCGGAGGCCTGGGCGTCGCCGTCGCGGCCGGCTTCGCGGGCTCCCCGGGCGCGGCCGGGGCCGCCGGAGGAGGGGGCGGCTCCGCCGGGGCGAGGCCGGGCGAGAGCAGGACCCAGGCGGCGAGCGCCAGGACGAGGCCGCTACTTGAACAGCCTCGTGATGACATCGTCGACCGCCTGCTCGGTCAGCTCGTTCATGGGCTCGCCGGTGGCCGTGCCGAGCAGCCGCGCCGCCCAGCCGATCCCGCCCTTGGTCGAGGAGGCCGACCAGATCACCTTGCCGGTGCTGGTCTCGTACATCTGCACGCTGAAGGAGATGACGTTGGCGGAGGCCGACGGCGTGCGGACCTCGCCGTACTCCTTCAGCACCCCGGTGACGATGGCGTCCACCTTGAGCAGACCGCCCAGCTTGACGACCTCCTCGGCGCTGGGCGTGGACGGGTTCACGATCGCCGTCCGGGCGATGGCCCGGGCCACCTCGCCGGGCGGCAGGACGTAGACCGCGTCGGTGGCGAGGAGCGCGTTCGAGAAGACGTCGCGGACTCGCTCCGCTGCCACATGGTCCTGGGACAGGTTCCAGAAGGGCATCACCGCGACCGAGTTGATCGCGCCGAAGTCCATGTCCCGGTTCTGGTAGCTCTTCGGAGCCGCGCAAGCCGTCGCCAGGAGCACCATCGCCACCGTGCTCCAGCGCAGGATCCGAAGGGGTTTCAGGCGGGCGTTCATACCCAGTGTCTCAGAGATAGATGGCGAGGCTGGCCGAGAATACGCGGGATCGGGTCGATTGGACAGGTGCGGTGATGTCGAGGAGCGAGTAGTTCGCGTTGATGTAGACGTTGCGCCGGATGTTCCAGCGCGCCGTCGCGGAGCCGAGCTGGTTGGTTGACTGCGCGGCCGTGTCCAGGGTCTTGGTATAGGCCAGGCCGAGCTGGAGCTCGCCGCGGAGCGGCGTCCCCGTGATCTGCGCGGTGGCGAGCGTGGTCGGCCTGGCCCCCTGGATGATCCGCTGGACCTCGAACGTACCGGAGAGGGCGGGGAAGGGGCGGAGCGTGGCGCTCGCGTCCACGCGCTGCGTGGTGGCCGAGCTGTCCAGCACGCCGTACTGGTAGAGCCGGTCGATCCCGTACTGCCAGCCCATCGACACGGTGGCGTAACGGTTCGGCACCAGCGAGAGGACCGCGCTCGCGTTGCCGCTCGCGCTCGCCCGCTCGTTGGTCTGGGTTCCGACGCTCCCACCGGCCGCGACCTGGGCGCTCACCCCCTCGTACAGCTCCGCCCGGGTGTGGAAGCTCAGCGAGCTGCTGGTGGTGTGATCCTTCTCGTCGAAGAACCCGCCGTAGGAGAGCGCGGAGTAGAGCGTGGAGAGCGGCCGGGCCGACAGCGAGGCGCTCCACTCGTCCACCGCCTCGTACCCCGAGCCCGTGTCCCGATCCCGGCGGGCCACGCGGGCGTTGAGCTCGAGGATGCCGAGCCGCTGCCCGTAGGTGAGGCCGTTCACGATCAGCCAGGTGGAGAGGCTGTTGGTGGAGAGGTACGAGAGCTCGGTGGAGAAGTCGTAGGCCAGCCGGTGCTCGCCCCGGAGGATGGCGGCGGTGAGCGTGCCGCTGGCGGTGGAGATGGTGGTGGCCTGGTGCGCCGGGATCGACGAGGCGGGGACCACGTCGAGCACCTGCACCTCGGTGACGAAGACGTCGAGGTAGCGGAGGTCGGTGGTGATGCCCGGGGCGAGCGGCGCGGTCACCACCTTGAGGTAGCGGGCCCGGGTGGCGGGGATCCCGATCTCGAAGCGGTTCCGGGTCGCCCCGAACGTGACCGTGCAGAGGGGGACGACCTGGCTCCCGCTCGTCACCCCGCAGACCTGCGTCCAGTGCTGGTTGTCGTCGCTCTGCCAGGCGGTGAACGCGTAGGCCTGCCAGACCGTGGCGGGGAGCGGCTGGTCCACCCAGACGTAGAACGTGTTGACGGTGGTGACCACGTCCGCCATCTGCACGCCCAGGTCGCGGAGGGCCGTGTCGCTCGAGAGCGGGGGCCGGTAGCCGAGGTTCACCGCCGCGCTCACGGTCAGGTTGCCGTCGATCAGGGCCGGGTTGGGGAGGAGCGTGTCCAGGTCGGGCGTGGCGGGGAACGCCTCCACCAGCGAGAGCCCGGCGATGGGGAACTGCTGCTGCTCGACCAGGCCGCTGGCGCTGTCGGTGGTGGCCGTGACCTGCCGGTTGGTGAACGTGCCCGCCAGGTAGAGCCGGATCCGCTCGTCGAGGAACTGCTCCGTGTAGCTCCCCTGCACGTTCTGGTCGACCGAGCTGCTGTGGGTGGCGGTGGGGACGTCCGACCGGTCGGTCCAGTCGATGCGGTAGAGCAGGTCGACCCGGTTCACGTCGTAGCGGATGGCGGCCAGCGCCGAGGTGGTGGTGGCGTCGGCCTGGGTCCGGTCCGGCTCGTAGTCGTGGGTGCGGGAGAGCTCCAGGGTCAGCTCGGGCAGCTCCACCGGGCGCCAGCCGGCGGAGAAGGTCGCCCGGTCGGTGGTGAGGAGGGGCATCCCCGAGATCTCGCGCCCGAGCCGCTCCACGCCGGCGCTGGCGCGGAGGATCGGCGAGCCGACGTTGAGGCGGGCGAAGAGGTCCTGGTCGAGGCTGTCGGTGCGCTGGGCGGTGCTGCCGTCGGTGGTCACGTCGACGGTGAGCTTCTTGTAGCTGCCGCCCGCGGAGAGCCGGATGTTGGGGAGGAACTCGCGGTCGAGGAGGAGCTCGTAGTCCTGCGAGAGCCCGACGCTGCTCTGGTGCGTGGTGCCCACCGGCGTCCGGGTCTCGAGGTCCTGGGTGACCACGCCCGGCTCGAGGTGGGCGGTGACCCCGTCCGCCCGGGCCACGCCGGCGGCCAGCGCCGCCCCGGCGAGGGCGAGCAGGCGCAGCCGGCCGGGGGGCCACCGCCGCGCCATCCGCTACCGCTCCCCCGCCGCGACCACCTGCCAGGTCGCTTCCCCGACGTCCGCCGTGGCCCGGAGCCTCCGGCTGGTGAGGTCCACCACCGAGAGCGCGCTCTGCCCTGGCATCGCCACCAGGAGCGCGTTCTCCAGCGTGTCCACCGCCATGCTCGAGACCGGCCCGGGCACGGGGAAGCCGTCGAGCGGCAGGGCGGAGAACGGGTCGAAGACCGTCACCCGCCGCTCGTCGTCGCGGGCGACGTGGACGAAGGAGGTCCGCGGGTCGATGGCGATCGCCGTCATCCCCAGCCCGACGAAGACCCGCTTCTGGAGGGCCAGGTCCGGCAGCGAGAAGACCGACAGGTAGGCCGAGCCGGCGTGGATCACCCAGAGCCGGGTGCCGTCCGGGGAGAGCGCCGCCCGGATCGGCTCCCGGTCGGTGCCCACGCTCCCGGCCAGGGCCCGGTTGGCGAGATCCACCGCCACGAGCGTGCTCGAGCGCCGGTTGAGCACGTAGGCGCGGGTCCCCTCCGCGTCCACCGCCAGCCACCAGGGGTCGTCCCCCACCGCGAGCCGCGCCACCTCGCGCAGCGAGAGGGTGGAGACGAAGCTCAGGGTCCGCGAGTGCCGGTCGAGGACCAGGAGCTGGGTGCGATCGGGGGTGAGGGCGAGCTCGCTCGGCTCGTCCCCGGGCAGGAGCCGGATCCGCCGCCGGCTGGCGGGGGTGGCGAGGTCGATCATCTCGACCTGGTCCTCGCCGGAGAGCGCCACGTAGGCCCGGCCCGCGATGGCGTCCACCGCGATCCCGCGGGGCGTCGAGCCGGTGGCGAGGACGGCGGTGACGTCGTAGGTGCCCCGCTCCACGACGTCCACCTCGTGGCGTGCGGGGCTGGTGCAGTAGTCGGCCGCCGAGGCGCCCACCGGGGCGGGGACGGCGGCGGCGAAGGCCGGGGAGAAGCGGAACCCCTGCTCGATCGCGCCTTCCCGGAGGGTGAGCCGGACCACGGTCGCCTCGCCCGCCCGGACCGGGAGGTGGAGCGGGACCCGGACCGGCCCCGGGGGCACGAGCAGGGCCGAGGTGCCGCCCTCGCCGGCCAGGCTGGCCTCGGTCACCCGGATCGAGAAGCCGTCGTAGGTCCCCTCGGGCAGCCGCCCGCGGGCCAGCATCCGCTGGCCGCGCAGGGCGTGCGCGGCGACCTCCGGGAGGCGCAGCTCCAGCGTTCCTTGCGCTTTTCCGGCACTTTCCGCGGCCACCCCCTCGACCCGGAACACCAGCCGGCCGGCGTCCTGGGGAAAGGGCTGGAGGTACAGGATCACCTCGCCTTCCGCGGCCAGCGGCGGCAAGGCCACGGGCCGCTGCCGGCCCGAGCAGCCGGCGACGACCGCGGCGAGCAGCGCGGCGGAGAGAACCCGCGACATCCGACCTCCCCCCACAAGCAAGAAGGGGGCCGCGTTGCCGCGGCCCCCTCCCCTCCCTACGTCAGCATGATTCCGGTGCGGCTAGTCCTTCGCGTGGCACTTGTTGCAGAGCGAGCGGTTGTAGGAGTGCAGCTGCCCCGCCGCCGCGCCGACCGAGCGGCCGTAGTAGCCCGCGGTGGTCTCAGCCAGCTGCCGGCCCTGGCCGTTGTCCGTGTCGGTCGGGCCCGGGTAGGTCCCGTTGACCGTCACGAAGGTCGCGTTCATGTTCCAGCGGAGCATGTTGTCCCACGCCGACGCGTGCGCGCGGTGGCAGGACAGGCACATCACGTTGGACTGGTTCGCGACCGCCTTGAAGATGCCGGCGTCGGTGCCCGGCGTGCCCTTGTTGCTGGAGGCGGCGCCGAGGGTGTCGAGGTTCGTCACCTGGGTCTCGAAGGGGACGATCGACATGTAGTACGTCGGGGTGGCGGTCAGATCGCCCGAGCCCTTGTACGAGTTGTAGATGTCGGCCTGCGCCTGGCGGAGCTTGGCGCCGTTGCCGGCCGGGTGGACGAGGCCGTCCGCGCCCGTCGCGTAGTTGTCCAGGTGGATGTAGTTGTGGCAGTTCGCGCACCACTCACCCATGCCCTGGCCGTAGGCCACGCGGACCTCGTTCCCCGTGGTCTCCTGCTGGTTGTAGATGGTCGGGGCGATCGCCAGCGGCGGGTCGCTCTGGAAGGGGAAGCCGGGGTTCGAGACCGGGCGGTAGTTCTTGCCGGCCAGGAGCCGGTACACGCCGATGGCGTTCTGGCTGATGTCGACCGCCACGTTGCTCGGATCGTAGGCCGGCCAGTAGGAGCCGGAGGCGACGATCGGAAGGGCCCCGGCGTCGGAGTTGATGCGGACCACCGGCGCGGCCTTGTCACCCTGGAGGCGGTAACGGCCGTGCGGGTCGTGGCAGTTCGAGCAGGCCAGGGAGGCGATCCCCGTGCCCGTCATGAACGCGCCGCCCGGGGCGTGGTTGTTGTCGATCGTGGTGAGGCCGAAGTCCTTGGCGATGATGCTGTGGCCGTGGCGCTGGCCGGGGCTGGTGCCCGGCTGGCCCCACGGGTAGACCCAGCTGTAGTTCTTGGTCAGCCAGCCGAAGTCGCCGCCGGGGGTGTAGTTCGCCGGGGCCACGCCGGCCGCCAGCGGAGCCTTCACGTCCGAGAACACGAAGTCCTCGCCGCCGGGCGAGCCCTGGCCGCCGTGGCAGTTGAGGCAGGTCGAGCTCTGGTCCGCGCCCTGGAGCAGGAACGGGTTGACCTTGTTGGTCCACTTGGCCTGGCCGGCGCCACCGATGGTGGACCGGGTCTGACCGTTGGACGCGTTGTGCATCACGTGGCAGCCGTCGCAAGCGGCGACGCCGCCGTCATGGAATGCGTACGCGCTTCCGGACGCGAACGCGGCCACCGCAACCACCGCAAACCTCAATAGTCTCATTGCTTCTCCCGAGCGCCGCGAGCTGCGCGGCTGGGTTGGTCACCTCTGAATTGACTTCCCCTCGATATCTGAAGCCAACGGCGGCACATCGGGCGGTTGCGGTTGCAGCGGTAGGTGCGCTTAGCAAGCGTGGTGCCGCGAGCGCTTTCGGGCCTGCGCGGGCCTAAGCCCACCGGATTCGGGGCGGCGCTTGATCTGGGCCGCCTTTTTCTGGGGCGGCTTACCCAAGCCCTGCGTGTAATCCCCCAGCGCGGCCCCGGGGTGCGGCAATCCGTACCTCGTCCCGCGTGACGATTCCGGAGCGCCGCCCGCGCGGAGGGCCCTCGGCGTGCGCACACCGGTCCTGAGCATCGGATATCACGGACGGTTTCAGGGGCGCGGCGCAACGCCGCATACACCATCGGTCGCGACCCGGTCTTCACGATCCGCGAATTGTCTCTTCGCTCCGAGTCCTGCGCTAAACCGCCGCAAGGCGTTGACGGATTGTCGCATTCGCACCCGGAGTCGACCCGGTCCGGGCCTGGATGGCCCCCGCAGGGTTTGCGGGCGCGAGTAAGGCCAGTAACCCCGGATGGATTCGCCGGTGAACCCCCACCGTGGGACCGGCGGAATCGACTCACCATGGCCGCGCGACACCGTCGCGTCCCCTGCCCAGGCGTCATGTGGCGTTTCACCCAGCGGTGGTGGGCAAGTCGGTCCAAAGCCCAGCCTTCGCGCACCCAGGTCTTCGGTACACCGCTTGCTAACCGCCCACCCTGACGCATCGCCACGGTTGCGGACGCAGAGCGGCAGGTCTTGGCGGTCTTGCCGCTCGTCAAGAAGTGAACGAATGGCCCAGCTCCGGACGCGCCTACGGCGCGAAACCGGAAGGAGAGGGAATAATGCGTCGCAATTCGTTGGTGTTTGCACTCGCGCTAGCGGTCGCCGCGGCCGGGTGTGGATCGGGGGCCGGAAAGAACGGCTCCGGGAATGACCCGGCGTACTCTGGCGGGACCAGCGGCAAGTTCGACATCATGGTGGTGAAGCCGACGGGCGGCTTCATCACCGGTGACGCCGGCCTGGTGAACTGCGGCTTCGACGGCGTCTCCGTCACGCAGACCCTCTGCGATGACATCGGAAAGACCAGCCCTTCGTCCATCACCCTCACCGCGACGGCGGCCGCTGGCTACACCTTCGTCCAGTGGGCCGGTGATTGCTCCGGCACGGCCAGCACCTGCACGGTGAACGGCACGGCCACCGGCAGCGGCAACGGCAACAACTGGTTCCGCGTGGTGGCGGTGTTCAACCCCATCACCCCGCCCTCCAGCACCCCGCCCGCGCCCGCGATCAGCCGCTACTACGGCTACGTGAAGGCCGGCGCCGTCGCCGCCTCCGGCATCAAGGTGACCCTCGGCGCCGACGTCCTCAGCGCCGACGGCACGACGGTCATCACGGCCGCCCCGACCGCGACCTCGGGCGCGAACGGCGTGTTCGCGATCGACGCCGCCCCGGGCACCTACACCCTCAACATCGTCGACACGAACGCCAAGGACGCGAGCAACAACGCCAAGTACCTCGTCCCGGCGCCCGCCCCGATCACCATCCCGGCGGTGACCGACTCCACCTGCCCGGCTCCGTCCTACATCGCCGACCCGGCGCTCGGCGCCACGGGCTGCATGTTCCGCAGCGACATCGCGGTCACGGCGAACGGCGCGTACGTCGCCCCGGTCCCGGCGATCACCCTCGCCGCCAGCGCGACCCTCCCGGCCACCTTCGCCGACGGCGCGAACGTCATCACGCTCCCGGCCGGCAACAAGATCGCCGGCTTCGGCCAGGCCGTGGCCCTGAGCTGCACCGCCACCGGCGCCTCGACCTACAACGTCGCCTGGACCGTCACCGCCGGCCCCGTCAGCGGCGGCCTCACCGGCGGCACGGGCGTCAACACCGCCGCCGGCACGTTCACCACCCCGACCCTCGGCGCGGTCTTCGCCGCCACCCAGGCTGCGGCGGCCCGGCCCGCCAACTGCCCGTCCGGCCCCGGCGCCGGCTTCCCCGGCCTGCCTGCGGCCGGCGCGGTCGGTGGCAACTCCAAGGTCGGCTGCGGCGTCTCCAACTGGTTCACCGAGAACCGGCCCGGCTTCATGCCCATCAACCAGGGGCAGACGAGCGAGTTCGCCTACACCCTCACCTGCACCGCGACCGACGTGGCGAACAGCGCCAACGTCGCCACCAAGACCGTGTCCATCCCGCTCGTGGTCGCCCAGAACATCAACCTGGGCAACACCCTCGAGAACATGTGGAACAAGGCTAACGGGATCGCCGGCACCAGCACCGCCAGCCACCCGACGGATCGGTTCGGGAATGGCATCACCTTCCGCGCCACGCACTTCGGCCCGAAGGGGCAGGCCGGCGCCATCATCATCCTCGACGACGTCCAGAACCGGGCCGAGGGCTACAACTGGCAGTGGAAGAAGACCACCGCCGCGTCGATGAACCCGACCGCCGCCTGCCTCGCCACGCCGTCCACCTGCGACGCCGCGACCGGCACGCTGCCGTACATCTTCGGCGCCAACACCGCGAACCCCTGGTTCATCGTCCCGAGCACCGGCGCCTCTCCTGGCCAGCTCGTGAACGTGAACGCGGTCGCCGGCCAGATGCCGATGGTGCTCAGCTTCCAGGCCAACTTCGGCGGCTACCAGAACAACTGCGTCTCCTGCCACGACCCGAAGTGGGGCAATGGCGTGGACGTGGGCGGCGGCGACCAGGGCGCGAAGGCTCCCTTCGAGCTCGGCCCGAACAAGCTCGTCACCGAGTGGCAGGGCAGCCGCCACGCCGGCATCGTGACCGACGGCTTCTCGAGCACGCACTACAGCACGAGCTGCCTCAAGTGCCACACGCTCGGCTACGACGCCAACCTGACCGCGATCGGCTGGGATGACCTCGCCAAGGGCGGCTCGTTCTCCTGGGCCTCCCCGGCCGGCTCGAACTTCACTGTCCCGGCGTACAGCTTCCCGGACTTCACCTTCTTCCCGAGCCCGGCCAGCCAGTACGCTGCCATGCCTGTCGAGCTCCAGAAGCGGTCCAACGTGCAGTGCGAGAGCTGCCACGGCCCTGCCGGCGCGGGCGGCATGAACGCGGCCACCTGCAACGGCATCGGCCAGGACATCAACAGCGTCGCCTGCACCGGCGGCGGCTCCACCTCGCACGACGCCTCGGAGAGCTCGAAGGTCTGCGGCTGGTGCCATGACTCCGGCCACCACAGCATCTAC